>JAABUM010000544.1_pt1 | contig 64513 bp, 111 predicted proteins | sample 5559161 | NCBI WGS metagenome assembly JAABUM01 (sample SAMN10711868, study PRJNA513369) | rock metagenome | isolation source: Antarctica rocks | place: Antarctica: Victoria Land, Siegfried Peak nord
TTTGCGACTTTTTGCGGTGTGTTTCGAGACAAGCAGGTTAATTTTAGTATATAATAACATACTTAATAACTTCTGTTATTAACTTAATAGTTTTGAACATGGCCCAGTACTTAATCTCCCCACCCTGGTCATCATGCCTAGCGCCATCGCATGGCCTGCAAAACTACATCTACTCTTCCGCACGTCCAATTTCTCTTCAGAGAACAGGCATACCCAGCGTCCTGCGGCAGTCCCGCGCGCAGGGGCCTCGTTTGTGCAATATCTTTGGGACAGGGAGTCGTTTCAAAGGCGCGCAAGGCGCATGCTTGCCACGAGCGGCACCCGCCTGCCAGCAGGTGGGCCTAGAGCAGAACGAAAGCTCGAAACTGCTCTTGTTTGGCACGTGCGTTGAGGGTGAAGCAATTGGTGACTTGGCTTCGCGTCGACACCCAATATCTTGCGTAGACGCTGTTGTGCCCAACATGTGGCTCAGGTGCCTGCAGACAAATTACTGCAGTTCCAGAATGCTCACGAGGCTCCTCTGTGTAAAACTGGGCGCTTGCTTGGGCATGGGCACATCGACAGAGGGTTGCCCCTTAGTGGAGCTGACGAACAACCACCTCTGCGTCGCAGGGCTAGGTCACACCGCAGCCGCCGTTGTCTGGGGCGTGGCAGCTGCTGCGCGGAGGGGCCCGCAGTAAAGGCAGCCTGGCCCTGCTTTGCTACACCCATCTACACCCATCCTGCTGCCTGCAGCGCCGGCCGGCCCGCGCGGCCTGAGTCTTCGTCCGCTTGAGGGACAGGCCTTCGCACAGCAGCCAGCGGCCGCACCATGTCGCTGCTGACGGCGGCGCTGGCGAATGTGGCGCCCGGGGGATGCACGCAGCGGCTGCAGGTCGCGGCGTCCAGTGCCATCGCTGCTTCCCTCGCAAGTGCGCCACATGTCCAGTCTTTCATGCTCTCAAGCGCACGTCATGCAGAACAGAAATCGCGCAGACTTGGGCCCGTGCCCGCAGCTGCTGAAGAATCTCTGTCGACCGCACTCTGTGAGCTCGATGGGTCAGCATGTGCATGAGCGTGGGAGGACATTCTTTTCTAGCCGATAGCCGCTACATGAATGCTGAGTTACCTCTTGATGTTTGCTGCGCAGGCAGCATGCAGGCTGCGGGCAGCCTTGGGCTGCAGGCCAGTCTGAGCAGCCCGCCGCGGCCGGCGACGGCGGCGGGGTACCTGCGCGGCACCGGCGTCGCGCCCAGCTACTGCCTGGCGGGCGGCAAAACCCGGCGGCGACGCCGGCGGCAGCCAGGTGGGCTGCTTTCTGGCGTACTGCTGTGCATTACTGGCGACTGTATCGCGTGCGCACAGCATCTACATGCTTGCACATGAGTGCCCATTCATGATGGTCTGGGTATTGGCCTACATGCGGAGGCTGCTGTTGCTGATTTTGACTGTTGCGTCGAAGCACACGAGCCATTGACACTGTGTTCCATTCCCTCTTGATGCAGATGGCGAGCCGGGCGGCGGCGGCGGCGATGACGGCGCCGGCGCAGGCGGCGGCGGCTGGTACAGGCCCTGGGGCGACGACGACGAACCGGATGACGTCCCCGAGCCCAATGCCGCTGCAATGGCCGATGCCACCCTCATCTGGCGCGCCTGCTGCCTGCTGGCGCTGCTGCAGACGCTGCACTGGCTGCTGCTGCAAGGCCGCGCGGCGCAGCGGCAGCTCGGCTTTGCGGCACCGATGGCCGTGGCAGCCCGGGCGGACGGCGGCGCGGGCTTTGCGACGCTCAGCCAGGCGTTCTTCTCGCGCCGTGGCAGCCTGGGCGCGCCGCCGCCGCCGCCGCTGCGCCTACAGTTTGCCCAGGCGTAAAACAGGAGCGGATTGGCGGCGGGACAAGTAGGGTATTGATGATGTAGCGCAGGAGCAGCGCAGTGTACTATGGCCAGATGCTGCTGCTCTCAGGAGGCAGCTCGAGAGCGATGACGCCCTCGCCGCATGCTTGTAGGATGCATGCTAGTGGGTATGCATCTGGACAATTTTGCCTTGCATGTCACGAGCTTTGAATACCAAGGCTGTGCCGTTGCAGTGACACTTTATGAGATTCGGTTGTGTTGGCTCGTGCAGTTTGATGTACAGTCGCACAGACGCAGTGTTGTAACATTTTCGGTGCAAGTCCAAGCCATGTCTATTTTGTCAGTTAAGGTGGATTGCGGCGTCGCCGCTGACTGAGTACCACCAAAACTGGCGCATAACATCTCCAAAAAATTGATGATCAACCTCTGCTAAAATTAGACCCCATTCAGTCAGCCGTGCAGGCGCACGTGATGAGACGGCAAGAGAGACACAGCGTCAGAAGGCAAATGGGAACACAAGCGGTGCGAAGTGGTCGACAAAAATACAGCTCTTGAGTGGTGCCATTCAGATGGCCCTCACCGTGATGCACTCGCCGATGGAGTCGCCACTGTCGTCCGACAGGGTTCCCTGTGTACTGATGTTCTGGCCCCTCCAGTATTCGGCCTTGCCGGGCTGCCTGACAATGGTGCAGCAGCACTTCAAACGCGGTCGTCCCTGATAGTGACTCAGACAGGAAAACAGATGCCGTGTTCAACGTCGTGACCTACGTTGATGTGCCTCCGTCAGTCTGCGACTCTGCACTGCACATGTCCATCTCCATCACCGAAACGATCCGGGAGGCGCAACAAGACTCGCTGTCGGAGGTCCTCAACCGACTATAAGGCTATGTGCGACCGAACTGTGCTTGTTGCAGAATCAGGTATGAGCCGATCGACGGATCTGAATATCATTGCAAAAGCTGTCGTGCCCGGGACTCCAAAATTCAGCTGCCACCAGGGTTTAATATGCAATCTGGTGCAATCTGACCTGCAGATACTGGATACTGGAAGGGATAGTACACCAGGCTCTGACAGTGGAGACAAGTTCATACATGCATAAGTGACTCTGGCGGCGTCACATCCAGACAGTGCACCAACGCCCTGACCATAACACAGCACAAAAATGTCCTGTTGCATCCAAGTGTGTCCCTATAGCTGCTCTTGTGTACCTAGCAGGCAGTCTCGTCCCCATTCCCTTCCCACACATTTCTTCACCTAGGGTTTGCATGCTCCCTAACAATCTACACGCATGTGCGTGAAATGCGCGGCACACCCCTCAGCTTTGCCGCGACTATCCCTCCACTGCAGTACCCATCCATCACAGCCCCCGCTTGGACAGCTCTCTGATCACTGGCTGGAAGGCGCTGTCCACTGCCTGCAGCAAGCAGTTCAGAGGTGGTAATCAGATGAGGGCGTTCAATGTTGCGTCGGACGCCTCGTGTCTCGTGCAATGCCCTTGTCTATGCGTCGCCGAGCATGCAAGGACGCACCGCATTCCATTTTCGAGCCGCCATGCCGAAGAACTCACGCCCAAAGAGCGGTTCAGGCTCCTGCAGATTGCATGTGACACACCGTGAGACCTTCGCCATTTGCGCAGCGGCCTCCTGTTGAAACTGAAGGGAAGAGGAAAGTCAGACAGCGGCTGAAAGACCAAGAAGCTTCATGGCACACAATACACACCTTGTGTCGCGGTCGCTCAACGTGGTCAGGCAGCTGTGCCGCCACCCGTGCAGCACCCTCCCATGCATCTCGCTGCGCCGCATTATTGCATGACATTTCGTCAGTTGTGGCAGAATCAGATGGCTTGCATGCATGTGCTTGGAGAAGAGCATCTGCGTCTGATGCAGAACAGAGGCCGAGACTTCGAAGCGCCACAATGTGACTGTGCGCGTTCCAGTGCGGCATGTTTCTCTGTGCCTGCCTCGAGGGCTAGGAGGCCCAGTCCAGCGGTAGCTGTGCCGGCAAGGAACCAAAGGCGTCTCTGCTGCTTGAGGATCGACATGGGCTGTCCAGCACAGCTCACGCGATGAAGGCCATGTGACCTTGGATGCCAAAAGGTGAGTTCTCGGCTTGTCAAAGCACGTGAACGCAGCTGCAGGGCCTCCCTCCTTCCCGCTCAACCGTTCGCTGCCTTGGAAAACAGAAGTGAAAGCGGGTGAAACAACGAATGGTGCTCTACCCCCGTCCAATCCCTTTGCAGCTTCGCTGCGAAACGGGGGCTGGCACAAAAGGATCAACGCGATCTTGAAGCTTGCTCGCTGTGCAGGTGCAGGCGCCACAGTGTCGATTCGCGTCAATTGTCACAAGCTTTTTGAAATCGAGCCGCCGCTGAGACGATCTGCTTTGCTTCCCAATGACTCTCGCCTTGTGCCCGACACGAAATGTGCTGTCCCCGAGATTAAGCGCTTCGAAATCGGTCTCGCCTCCCTGCTGTCTGCAGAGGCCTGGAATCTGGTAACTGTGTATGTGCACCTGATGTCCACATGTATCAAGTAGCACACGATTTGTTGATTTTCGGTGGTCGTGCTGCAACGGAATTACTGTGCTGGTTTCGGAAGCCAACACCACGACTGCTCCCTGGTGCAGCGCCCCGCGGCTCCAGCTGTCGCAGGCATTCCGCCAACGCGCGCCTCGTATGTCGGCCACAAAGGTGCTCGCAAACATGTGTATGCTGCGGCGGCAATTTGCCGTCACACCTGCAACTTCACATCACAGCATCAATTTCAGGTAACAGTATTAAAAAACACGCAAACGCAACTGCTTCCAGGTGGTGCAAGCGAGGCTTGCTCCGCAGGAAGAGGTCGATGCGGATGTCGCCGCAGCACCAGTGGCCTCGGTGAGTGCACAGCCTGGCGCTTTCTAATTCCCCAAGCAAGTCGCCCGTGTATAGCTTGACACTGAGACGGCCAGCAACCCACGATCCAGGGGTAAAGTGCACACGAGTGCACAGATCAGCAGTGCGGCAGAGGTTATTGTCGCCGCAGGCCTGGCTCGCGGGCGCGCTGCTGGCGGCAGGCGCGCCGCTGACGATGGCAGCCCAGGCCCTGGCGGAGCCGCTCAACGGCAGCGTGGGCGCCAAGCAGGCGGACGCGGTCGTGCAGACGGCGACGGAGTTGGTGACAGAAAACACTACCAAGGCGCCTCCGCCGGTCGAATTCCTGCTGGTCCTTTCGCCCCTTCTCCTCTACGGCATCTTCAGCCTGTACAGGTGCAACTTGAAACCCTAAATCCAACAGACCTTGCTCGAAGTTTCAACTTTTGCTCGTCTGCAGCTCTCGGCCCCCGCCCTCGTTGCGTGCCTGCGGCTAGCTTGATGGGCTGGAGTTGCACGCCGTGACCGCCTTGTGACTGCATGCTTGCAGGTCGAAGGTCAACCCCAAGGCAAAGGTGCGATAGCTTGACCGTTGTGTGTGCTTTGAGTTTCTGGATTTATATGTTTAGGTTTCACTAACTCTTTGTGTGCTGCCTGCAGCTCTCTGACTTCGCCTTCATCGTGGTGAGCACTTTGTGACTTGTTGCCGCTGCGATGCCTGCTGCTCACCCCCAGACATGTCACTTGCTGCAGCATACAGTGACGTTGCTCGCTGGCTGTCCGACTTCTGAGATTGGCGCTGCTGATCCCGCAGACCGGCTTGGTCATCGTGGCAAACTTGGTTTCGATAATCGTCTTCAAGGTGAGACAATGCTATGCAGCCAAGCCGCATCGACGCGCACGCCTTTCCTGAGGAGGACCTTCACCTGATACAGAGAAGCGAGGATGCGACACGACTTTGCCGCCCATGCGCCCATGGATCCGTTTCGTTTTGTTGGCTGATGCGCCTGTGATGCCGTCCTGCAGGTCCGCTTCTTTTGAAGCATGCTCCAGAATCGGGATTGATAATGCGGCATTTCCGGGATGGGTAGAACGATTTTGACTTGTTGCAGCGCACTTCGAAGCACGCCTGTGCAGATCGAACGATTTTGGAGGCTTAGTTTACATGTCGGATATTTGCGATGGGAAGCAGTAAAACGAAGCAAACCAGAGGCAGCACAAAACAATCAACATCTGTGCCTAAAAGATCACTCTCTGCAATTGTACACATGGGAGCAGCTTGTGCTCTGCTCATTCTGGCCATAAGCGATGCGCACCAATGTGCAACACCCAACACCAATGAGCCTTACAAACGTCGAGGTGGCCCTACGGGACTCAGCGCACGCACTGCCAGCGCCAACTTCCACGGATCGCTGTCGGCCAATGCCGCGGAGTCCACCTCCCACAGCTTGTGCAGCTCCTCCAGACCTGCGGCATGCAGAAGAGCACACGTGTTATACGGACACGGCTACAATAACGGCAGCCCATTGGAGGTTTGCACAATGTTGAGTCAATGCTTTGTTAGTGTAAGCGCGCTGCCGCCTTGGCGCTCCTGTTCAATTCCTATGTGATTGAATGAAGAGTCGGCTCACCTTTTGACAGGGACACAGGGTCGGCTCTGAGGAGCAGTGGGTCCTCCGTCAGCATCCTGTCGATGTCGGCGCCCTCCAGCTCCGCCCGCAACAGGTCGTTAACCTCGCCTAGCCGCGTGATCATTTCAGTCTGCGGCGGGTCCAGGAAGGCACGCGGATGCAGCTGCACCAGCTCCGATACATCAACTCCAGGCAAGACGCCCTGCGGTTTGCAGTCTCGAAGGTTGACAAGGACCAATCAAAAATAGAGCTGACTTTGATGATGGCACAAAGAAACATTTGCAGGCGGCCTCAGCTGCCTTAATGGCGTATGAATGAGCTCACCTTCATGGCGACGAGTACGGACTGCAGCTGCATTGCAGACATGTCGGCCAGGGCAGGGTATCTGCGTGCCATTGCCGCTTCCGCCTCCGCTGAGCACTGAAACACAATCTGCGCATAGCATTCAACACATGAAGCCTCTGCAGCCAGCTGCGTCGGCACTGTCAGATAGGACAGGCATTTGTACAGGGCAGGAATAAAAATAGTGGAGTTGATGGTCCAACAGAGGTCACCTGCACGCCACGCAGGCCAGTTGACGCTGATTCTGCCGCTGCATATGTTGTGCGCTCTTGCGATGTGTCCGCATCTGAGGACTTGGCGTGATCTGAGTAGCCAGGGCGAAGCTCGACGCCGCTCTGCAGCTTGGATGCCCAGGGCGAGTCAAGCAACCAGCGATACACGCGGCCTGCAATGTCTGGATGCCCACCTGAAGCCTCACTGCAACAGAGGCAGCACACAGTCGGTATGCCGCTGCACATCTCATTGATTTCACGTGTTTTGTGAACGGATGCACTGACGTTATGTGATGCAGCTACACGCCAGACTCTGCACCTGGGTGTTCTGCCAAATGCGCTGCTGCTCAGGGAGTTGATGATGCCCGAGACAAAGCCCGAGGATGTGGTCTCCTCATGCAGCCGAGATCTGATCTCATCGTAGTCCTTGTATGTTTGTGGATCTTTCGGCTGGCGCTTGCTGCTGTTGCCGGAGTGCCGCCGCTGAGCGAATGCGGCCTTCCGTCTGCGCGCCCGAAGTGGTGTCCTGTATGAGCAGACGACACTGTTTGCACATTACAAAACGCTCGTCATGCATGCACCATCTGTCTTGCATGCCAGCGCCAGGCATTTTGTCGGACCTTTCCGTAAACAGATCACTCGGCGAGCGCTGGAAACCTGGCGACCCGAGAATCTGCGCGGCCGTGCGCATGCCAATGAAAGCGTGCTATCTAGTAGCTGCGTTTGCAAACGCCTGTGTCGCTGGGAGTTTCATACTGCAAGCAAGCATGATCGCGACTTCCGATATCAGTGCGACTCTCGTTGCGGAGCAAAGAACGTGTTCCCCGAGGCAAAGTCCTTGCAAAAATATGCTACGCCACATCGCATTGTTTTCATCTGCACATCTGTGCGCCAGTGATATCTGAGAGGGTGGACGCCGCGCGGCCCCGTGATGTCGGACGCAGCGGCGACCGCAACTCAGCAGCAGGTGATTGTTGTGCCTCTGACCAAGCAACGGTATTTGCGTGAGGCATGCCTGGTAATGTGCACTTCTGTCGGGTGCTGACAAATCTTTTCTCTGCAATCGCAGTGGTATCAGCAGCAGCAGCAGCAGCAGCAGGCGTACTATGCTCAGTACTACCAGCAACCGCAGCAGCAGCAGCCGCAGCCAGCCGGGTACGCTGCACCTGCAGCCAGCGCAGCCGAGGCATCAGAAACTGCGCCGCCGCTGCCACCGGGGCCGCCACCGCCGCCCGCACCTGACGGCACAGCGCCCGCGGCGCCGCCAGCTCCACCGCCGGGCGACCCCGCCGCGTCGCAGGTGCACTGTGCCTCCTGCCCCACACTTCTGGCGTCCCCACACTTCTGGCGTTCGTGCTGCAAGTCAAGTGCTCACTGGTCCCATCGAACCAATGTGCGGCCTCACTGGTTCAGGCACGCTTCCAAGAAGAAGTTCATAGTTTCCACTGCTGTGCTGCAGGTGCCAGCGGCATACAACGGATATGCGCAATACGATCCAGCAGCCTATGCCGCGTACTACCAGCAGTACAATGCGTACTATGGCGCCTACGGCACCGCGCCGCCACAGGCGCCGCCGCAGCCGCAGCAGCAGCAGTGGCCGGCCTATGCAGCGCCCCAGCAGTCTGCTGGATATTCCAGGTTCGGCAGCTTGTCCTTTCTGTAGTTCAAGCAGCAAGTCGAACAAGGCTGTGTCAGCTCTCTCAATCAGCTGCGGCTTACAAACCTTGTAAATGTCGGGGGCGAAGGCCTCTTCGCAGAGGCCTGTGGAAGTTCTGCTCGGGCCAAAGCAATTGAAGTATCACATACTGACTCACTGCCACTTGCCGCTGCAGCTATCCGGCGCACGGCTACGCCCCAGCAGCGGCCCCGCTGGCCGCCGCGCCACCGCCGCGGCCGCAGCTGCAGGCGCCAGTCCAGCCAGCGCAGCCTGGCGAGCCGGCAATAAACAGCAACGCGGCGCCGTGGCAGAAGGCGGCCGCCAAGGTCGCCAGCGCGATGCAGGCGCAGAACACCGGCGCGCCGGCCGCCAAGTCGGGCATCGCAAAGTCCTTCAGCATCCAGCCGCAGCCTGGCCGGCTGAAGCTGGGCGGCAGCAACGCCTTTGCCGCCGCTAGCTCGCCTGCCTATGTCAAGGTGCTCATCCTGTTCTCATGCTACTCGGCACACTCACAGACACGTGCAGGAGCCCAGGCATGCATCCGCTGCTGAAACGATTCACACAATGGCAAGCATTTGGCCGATGTGCTATGCGGACACACTATGTGTGACGGCATGCAGGTGGCCGAGAAGCCCGCCGCAGCACCGGCGGTGAAGTCGTCGCAGTTTCCGCCGGCCATGCGGGCGTACGTGGAGCGGGCCTTCCTGGCGGCCAAAACCCCGCAGCAGAAGGCGGTGATGACGCCGGCGCTCAAGGCGGTCATCGACGCGGCGTCCGCCAAGGGCGAGCTGTGGATGACCAACTGGGACACGCTGCCGCTGCCCAACATCGGGGCGATCGGCGGCGGCGCGGCGGCCGCGGCGGCGGGCGCGGTGAATAGCCTGCAGAGCGGTGCGCATTGCTGCTGCCGCATTCTGCAGTCTTGACAACATCGTGTCGCTGTAGCGTGGCTTGTGTAGGTCGTTGACATTCAGCACGCATGCAGCACCTGGCATCTTGCACCACATCGTTGCATGTGCACGGCCTACATTGTTGATCTGCTGGGTGCTCACTTCACTTTTGTGATCGCTTGCAGGCTCGCCCGGCAAGCGCAGCCGCTGGGACATGATGCGGCAGGGCCCGGCGCCGTGGGCGGGCACTGCAACGAAGGGCATCCCAAATTCGGTGCCGGATGCGAGGGAGCCGCCCAGCTGGTACCAGGAGCAGCAGGAACGCAAGCGGCAGCGCTTCCAGGTGCGCACGACGCGCTGACTTCCGAGAATGTGGCGTCGTTGCTGATGGTCGGTCCCATTGACATTGCCCTTGCATGCAGCAGAGGAGAGTCAAGCGTGATCAGCTATCATGTTTGTGCACAGCGTTGCGCAGCAGAGGCATTGTTCGACGCCTGAAAAACACACCTTTTGACACACCCTTGCAACCACCCCGTCACATATGAAATCACTGCAGGGTGGCAGGAGCAGGACCAACAAGTATGTGCGGTCGCCCTCGCGCTCGTCAGACTCCAGCGACTCGGAGGACCGCGGCGGCGGCCGGCGCTACGGCTTCAGGAAGCAGCAGGGGCCGGGCGGAAGCGGCAAGCACGGTGCGCACGAGCCGCTGTCCACCGCGGAGGAGCGGCGGCGTGCGAGGCGCGCCGGGCGATTTGGCAGCGGCCGCGCGGAAAATCTGCTGGGCGGCGCCGCAGGTGTGTTGGATGCTCAACACTCACAGATGACATATCGCTAGCAATGCTCCTGTCAACGCTGAAGTGGTCGCAGCGCAGCAGCGACTGTGAAAAGCTGAATTGAACGAGTCAACTTGCAGGTGGCGGTGGCCCCAGCCGGCGCGACCTCATCCTGGCGACGACCTCCGCGAGCGACGACTTTGGCGAGGAGATCGACCTGGAGCAGTTCACCATTAAGGTGCACAACGCCAGCTGCTGCTGCGCATGAAAAATTGTGTTCATGAGGTCATGCATGCAAACCTACACTGGAGCATCCTGGAAGCAGGGTCTCGTGCGTGTGCATCGCCCATTGCAGAGGCACTTGCAACCATTGTGATTATGGCTGCTTGTGCTGGTTGCAGCTGCCCAATTGCTGCAACCTCAATTACCTGACGCGCGTCTGACGTGTGCACTGCACTGCCTCCAGGGCACGAGCCAGCAGCTGGAGAAGAGTTACTTCCGGCTAACGTCGGCGCCGGACCCCGCGACAGTGCGGCCGGAGCCTGTGCTGCGCGCGGCGCTGGACCGGCTGCTGCGCCTCATCCGCGGCGGCGCGACCAAGTACCTGTACGTTCTGGACCAGTTCAAGGTGGGCTCTCTTTCTGTCGATGCTGCCCAACGTTGATGCGCCTACAGAGGCTGCCGATGGAGGTGCCTGTGGGCATTGCCTGCTTTGCCGACGATGCCGCGAGGGCAAGCCTGGTGTCCTCAGGCACTCCGTTCCTGGTCAGACAGCTTCCTGACGCAGCAGAAGGCATGAATAGAACCCCTTTCCCGAAGGACGACATGTGGTTTTGGCCCTGATAGGCTTTGGCATGCAATTCGCATTGTTGCCGAATCGTCCCTCCTCATCGATGCAGGCGATGCGGCAGGACTGCACGGTGCAGCACCTGCGAAGAGAGCTGACGGTGCGCATCTATGAGGCGCATGCGCGCGCTGCGCTGGAATACGGCGACGTCGCTGAGTACAACCAGTGCCAGACGCAGCTCAACGCGCTGGCCATCGAGGTGCGCCAGGGTTTCTCACCTCCGTCATACAATGAACACCCTGTGGCATTGCAGAGAGCACAAGCTATGCCAACCAGATTGCCGGGTTTCTGCGGGTTTCTGAAATGTGAAGCTTGTAACGACAACAAGCTTCTCTTCCACCAGCCCCGTCGTTGGAGCTGAACTACAGCATGCAGCAAGCAATCAGCGATATTTGATCCGACCGCCAGCTGCTCAGGCGCAACTGCTGCCCTGTGCAGGCGGCGTCACGGGTGGCATCGCCGGAGTTCCTAGCGTACCGGGTACTGTACCAGACTGTGCACGCGCGGGGCGGCGAGACATCGGCCCTGCTGTCTGCGCTGCGCCTGGTGACTGCAGAGGTGAGACATTGCGATGCTCAACCAGACACACTCAGCACATCGTGGAGCGGATCACATCACGGACCGGATCCAGACAGATGCTTCAATGGCGGCCAGACGGCCATCGCCTTGCTTCTGGGTGCTGCAAGCCTTGGCCAGACGTGCACAAATCAATGCACACTGCTGCCGACTGACAGCCTGCCCCTTGCTGCCCACAGATGGCGGAGCAGCCGGCGGTGGCGCACGCGATGCAGGTGCGGCAGGCCGTATACACGGACGACTACGCTGCCTTCTTCCGGCTGTACGCAACTGCGCCGGGCATGGGCCGCGCACTGCTGGACATGTTTGTGGCGGTGGTGCGATGGCGCGCCCTCAACACCCTCGTGCGCGCCTTCAAGCCGGCCGTCGGCGTCGACTTTGTCGCGCGCCTGCTGGGCTTCTCGCCGCGCAAGGGGCCTCCCAACGGCGGCGGCGGCGCAGAGCCAGAGGAGGGGAAGGAGGAAGCGGCCGCTGCGCTGGAGGTGCTGCCGGGCTGCTCCGCGGCCGTCTTTCCTGGCCGGAATCAGCCAGAGGTGAGCGGCGTAACAGTGGCAGTGTCAGCTCTCTTTTGTGGCTCTCAAGCCTGTCTATACGCTGTGTTGGCACGAAGTCGTTTGTCCCACTGGACCTTGCGGATGTGTGCAGCATGTTTATGGTGAGGATCACAACATGTAGCGCTCCTCCGAATGGACGCTGTCACTGATGCGTGATGTTTTCTATGCCCTGCAGGAGGACGAGTCGGCAGGTGTGCAGGTATGTGTTCAATGGCTGCAGGCACATGGAGCCGTCGTCACCACCCCAACAGCAGGTGAGATCCCAACTGAGGTTCACGACAGTCAATCCTCGGTGCAACTGTGATGAGAAGGGCAGATGCATTGCACCAGCTGGTTTGCCTGCTGTGCCTGCTTTGCCTGCACGAGAGAGCGCCATGTGCCATGAAGCATCGTGGACTCGGTCAGATGTACGCAACGTGGAGGTGCCTGCCGCGCAGTAGAGGTGAGTGCGCCGACGTTGGACTGCAAGGCCAGCGCCGGGCAGCTGCACACGGTGCAGGAGGCCACCGCCGTCTCGCACGGCGACGAGAACCTCGACCTGACGGACTTCCTCACACGCGTCGGCTCCGAGGTGTCCTGAGTGATGGCGGCGCGGCGGTGGCAGTGTGCCCTGCAGCACCCGCCGTTTTGCCGGCGTCGAGCCGCTCAGCCGCAGCCGCCCATGCTGCCCTGCTTGTGTCCTGCCTGCTTGCCGTCTGCATGCCTGATTGTACCTCTCTGTGAGAGCTGTGTGCCTGGAGGGGTATACGCCATATGGAGTGAGGAGGGTGGCCCGCCGGCGAGCCTGCCGGCTGCAGATCGCCCGCCAGGCCACGGCGGCTCGTGCGCGGCGCCGCCCCCACAGCGAGAGCTGACCCCAAATCTGCTGCTGATCTCCCGGCCGCCCACTACAACTGGGCGGCCCGCATCTGTGTGCCGCGACCAGGCAGGCTCCAGCAGCGGCGGTGCGAGCGGTGGCATTCCAGTGCAGCGTGCATCCCCAAGCCTGGGTGTGCACCTTCCGGCGCGGCGCATCTCCGCCCTGGGCATCAGGAGCGCCAGGGCGGTTTGTGGGCGGCGCAAAAGGCAGTGGTGTGGGTGCTTCGCCATCCTTCCGGGCTGAACTTGGTTTAGGAGCGTCCCTAAGTTGCATGGTGTGGTTTTGAATTTGTCGTGTCTCTTGAGAAACAGCATCGCGGTTGGGCGCACTGCCAAGCTGAGAGTATGTGAATTGCGCCGCAATGCGAAGCCGCAACTTGCATTGCAACACCTATGCTGACAACTCTGCCCCATCTCTTCAGTATAACGAGGTGCATCAGACGAGGTGCATCAGATCAGGTGTGCCGCGCCGCTCGCCTGGCTGCAGCAATCCACTTCAGGGCATCCAAACTGCATGCATCAGAGATCAGACGACGAGCTAGTCCAGCATCGCAGCAATATCTGCACTTGCGTGTGACCATCCTGACAAGCGAGCGTCTGTCGTCAGCTCATTGTGAAGCTGCAGTTCCAGAAGGCCAACTGCACCTCAGTTCGCAAGCCAATGCGCAAGCCAGACACACTCTGCAGTTTGAGGGATCTGCAGAGCATTGTACCCGAGTAGAATGCTTCAGATCTGCACTGCATCGGCACTGACGTCGACAGCGTCGCGTACAGCAACATGCAGCGGTGTTGCGGCGTGCCACAGCTCGGGATGCGCGTCATCAACATGGTGGGCCTCGTGGCTCACTAGCATTCTTCATGTCAGATTTAGCTGGACAATAAGTAAGGAACGGCATTGGTCTGGTTGCAGGCGGGCGGTGCGTGGTCTTCACATCCGGAAACCGTGCCGCCCTGTGCGCGCTGCGGAATTGGACATGCTGGAGTTGGAAGCGCCAGAGGTGGATGCAGATTTGAGGTCTTATCAGGCCGAGGCAGGGTGCACGGAGTTTTCGGTGAGAGGAGGTGGTACCCGCATCCAGAGCACTGCAAGCAAAGGGGCGCTGCACTGAGCGTGTTTGCAGCGGGCAGCAGGCTGCCATATATATGACTGCGGCTGAGGGTTTACCTTTGTTCTCGCAGGACGATAGCGTGCCACTGAGCTTCAACAATGACGAGGACGCTGCCTGGACGCTGGCGAAAGGCGCAGTCGTCGTGGACAGGTGTTCCATGCCAGCCGGCTGCATTACGGGTTCAGCACAGAAGCAATTGCTGTCATTGTGCCTTTATGGTTGGAGGCGCAGCATCAGTATGCAAGTATGCAGTATATCCATCTTGACCTCCGGATCATCACTCGACCTAACTCGTGCCCCCGTTGCCGGCAGATCACATTGGGGTAGAATACGCGTCAGCGGGGACGACCGGGCCACCTTCCTCCATGGCCAGAGCACGGCGGACATCACAGCGTTGTCGCCCGGAGAGGGCTGCGACACCGTGTTTGTGACGGCGCAGGTGAGCTGCTGCATCAGAATCTGGATGTTGTTGGGGCGTCCTAGATGTGAAAATGCTTGTGATCTTCTGCATGTGGCTTGCAGGGGCGGTGCGTGGATCTGGCCACGTGCCTTGTGCAGCCCAGCGGCATCATGCTCATCTGCAGCCCAGGAATGACAAAGCCACTGCTGGCGCGGCTGGACAAGTTCATCCTGTATGGCGACAAGGTGCCTCTTGCCTTCCTCCATGCGCCTACGGATGGTTCAACATACCAAGACATGACCACATGAGCTGCGACCGCCAACTTTCTGCGTCTGCAAGTCTGCCATTTCTGCCGTTCCAACGCGTTTGCAGTTATGACGCACCCAATGTGGCGCACTGCAGGTGGAGCTGATGGACCTTTCCAGCCGGACCTCCATGCTCACGCTCGCCGGCCCGACGGCGGCGGAGGTCCTCAGGTGCCCGCGTAATGAACTCCTCGTACAGATCACCTGTGTGCTAACATGCCTGGCTTTCAATTTCTCCTTGTCATGATCGGATACTCCTGCTAGTAGGCGCTCATGCATGTGTGGAACCACGAGAGGTGATGCTGACCTGAACACATTTTCGCTCAGGGCGCTGGGCGCTGCAGACGCCGCCGACATGCGCCCCGGGCGGCACATGCTGCTGCAATGCGGCGGCAGCCCCGTCATCGTGGCTGCCACGCGCACGCTCGGGCACCCGGACTTCACCTTTGTCGCCGACGAGGCGGTGGCCGGCGACCTGTGGCGGAGCCTCGCCGTCAAGGTATGGAATTGGTGACTGGGTGTGGAATTGGGGATTGGGTGTCAGGAATTCGGGTCCGGTGGGAAGCAAGGCCGATGGCTGTTTGGGGAATCGACTGAAGCTGGAAGGAGCGCCTTGGCAGAGGCCAAGTGTGTAGCAGGCAATTGCGTTTAGGGGCCCTTGCAACCAACTGACGGCATCCGTGCAGGGGGCGGTGGCGATGGGCGAGCGAGCCTGGCAGCAGGCATGCACAAAGGCAGGGCGGCCGCAGGTGCGTCCTGTTGCTCACCGCCGAGAAATATGCAGCATATCTGCACATCTGCACATCGCACCCATCTGCCACGGTGTGAAAGGTGCCGTGGGTGGTGCAGCCGCCTGATTGGTGCTTCACCGCTGCGCAGGTGGGGATGGAACTGACAGAAGAGGTGACGCCTTTGGAGGCGGGCTTGCATGGCGCCGTCAGCCTTGCCAAGGGCTGCTACATCGGTCAAGAGACCTTGGCAAAGGTGCGCCCTGCACGTCAAGAGTAGCGCGCAATCAAATTGCGTTATGCAGGTCGCGGGCTTTTGAGACTCATGGCTGAGTTGCACCCCGCATGAGTGTGAGGCCTTGACGTCAGAGTACCGACGCAATTTCCTGCATCATCAGCATGCTAATAAGACTCCTGTGCGGTGCCAGGTGCACATGAAGGGCATTGCAAAGCAGCTTATTGGGGTGCGGCTCTCGGCACCCGCCGCCCGCGGCGACTCCGTCACAGAGGGTGTGCTTCCCGGGATACGGCTGACAGACACGCTTGCGATCTTCATCCTGCTTCGCGCTCACGTCACAACACTGCTGTTGGAGCTTGACAAATTGGAGCTTTCGAGTTGTTTAGCGTTGACTGTGCTCAGATGGTGCCGCCATCGGCAAGGTCAGCAGCGTGGTGTCAGAGCCGAGCGGCAAGGCCTTTGCGCTGGCATACCTGCGCTGCCGCAGCAAGGGCGTCCAGATCTTGCTGGAGGGCAAACGGGTCCAGGTGAATTGTGTTGACAGCATGACAATCTGGTACGTTTTCAAAGATATTATTCTAAGCTGTCGAGGGCTGCAAGGACAGACTGCAGCATCTGTCGTGTTCCGCGCAGACAAACGATACTCGAGTGCCATATCTAGTTTGGCTTAAAAATGTTGTATCCAGGTGAACGGCGTGGATGGCGAAGTGGTCGAGGTGCCTTTTTTGCAGCGAGACTTCCAGCCGGGGCAGGCGCTCAGCGTGGCCGCCGCTGACAAGGCTCAGCAACAGGCAGCAGATGACAGGTGTGCCTTTCACAATTGCATTCCCACTTCAGCTTAAAACCCGGGTAAGAACTTCACATCCTTTAGCAGCATGTCACTGCAAGTGTGCTCGATCGCTGACTATTCTCTCGAGCGAGAAGTTGTGGAAATTCTCCGTTGTGGAATGCAGCGAGGGCAAGAAGACAGCAGAGGCAGCAGCCAAGGCGGAGCGCATGCGGCAAATGCAGGAGCGGCTAGCAGCCTGGCAGGCAGAAAATGCTCCGCAGTGAGCTGTCACTTGGCAGAGTGGTCAACGTTGCAGATGCTTCGATTTGTTCCAATTAGTGACCACCGTTTGACAAAGCTGGAAGTCAGAGCCACCAGACATATATAGCTCAGTGTGAAATGCCACAAAACATGTCCCTGTCTGCCACAAACCCTCCCCGCCCCCGCTCGCTCTCAGCAATCATTGTGTTTGTCCACAGATGCGATCTTCATGCGATAGGCTTCTTTGGCGCCTTGACCTTCTCTCTCCTTTTCAAGGCCCCCGTGTGTGCCTGCGGGCATTGCAAGTAGCTTGCGAGTCTGCGTCCACTGTGCGCCTAGCTTGAAAACAGAAAAAGTCACACAAATGCATACAGGGCCGTCACCTTCAGGATTGTCGCGTATGACATCTGGAACTTGACGTGGTCCTTCGCTCCGACCTGCACTCCACAGCGGACAGCTGAGCCACCTTCACATGACCGATGACGCTCGACTGAGCTGCATCGCGGTCCGCGACAACTCATTTTCAGGTGCATGACGGTCCTGTCAACACACCGTAGTGGCCAGCTTCTTCTTGCCGTCGGTGGCGCGTATGAGGCACTTAAAGTCGCTTGCCTGCATCGTCACGCAGCACGAGTCGAGAGAGCACGAGTCTCAAGCGGCTGGGCGTGTCGCACAGCTGATGTCGCAAGGGCAGCGCGCAGCCTGAAATCTTGCTTTGTGTACAATATCACGCTTACCTCCTCGTACTTCTTGTGCTTCTTCGACACCAAATTGCCTGCGTACAGGAAGAGAGCACAGTGACTGCGCTGCATTTGTCGCGCTGGGAACCTCCCTAGGGCAGCAGGAAATAGCACTCACTGCGCTTCATGGTCACGCTGACGCTGCCGGAACTCTTGTTTCGCTCGAAAAGCTTGTTCAGCTCATTCAGGAACGGGTCGGTCTCCAGCTGCACCATCGGCCCTGCGCCGGCGCCGGCGCCGCTGCCGCTGTGCCTGACTGTTCCCTGGTATGCAGGTGCTCCCGGGGCTGCTATTCAACTCCAGAACCTGCCGATTCAACAAAGTGCTGCCTCTGCGTGCCTGGCAGTCGTCCTGGCACCCAAAATCTGGGAACTGGCACCTCGGCGATCAGCGCAAAATGATCAAAGTTGCGGCGTGACGCGTGCCTTGTGGCCTGAGCAATGCGGGATGATACCGAGACTTGTTCAGACGATGTTTGAAAGGCAGCTCTGGCCCTGACGCGGGCCTGTACCTCCCAAAACCCGTGCAGCATGCACGTGCTGTTCTCGCGCCTTGAGATGATATTTCTTTGCCACAGTCAGGTGTTCCAGCAGATGTAGCTTGCAGTACCTAGACAGAACATCTAGCAGAGGGGTCCAGGCTGACAGCGCCGTGACCTTGAGATCTTGTGGTTAGCGAATAGATCAGCTGCACCATGGTCGCTGCCATGACAAGCCTGCAGTCGCCGTCGGCCGTGCGCCTGGACAACCGGCCGAGCGCGAGAATGCATCTCCGTCAACCGTTCCGGCAGTCCCGCACCAGCTGCCGGGTCAGGCCGACAGCCGCTGCCGGCCGCGAGGCTCAGCCAGCATCGACCGAGCGGCGGAATGTGCTCCTGGCAGGTGCACATGATCTCGCATCATTGATAGTCGTCAATGCATGAGTGACCCTTCCTTCCAACCGAAAATGCTCAGCCGGGCCGGCTGGTGTGCAGGCGCCTCGCTGCTGGCGGCGCCGTTCGTGTCGCAATCCGCAGAAGCCGCGCAGATAAAGGTGGAGAATCTCGGCGGCTTCCAGAAGGCCGACCAGCGCAGCGCCTTCCAGGTCCGCCTTGCATGGACCTCAGGGGATCACTCTGCTGCGTCCTCATCTGCGATGCCGCTATCAGCTAGGGCAAGTTGAGAGAAGGACCCGGCGGCTTCCTTACGCCTCACGAGCGTGGCCTGCCCCTGCAGAAACGGGTGGTGGAGGAGCTGCAGAAGGTGCTGACGAAGGACGACGCGGCGCCCGCGGCGCGCGCCGTGCTGAATGACGCCGGCACCTACGACGTCGCCACCCAGACTGGCGGCCTCAACGGCTCCGTGCGCTTCGAGTGAGCCTTTAGGACTTCCGCCTTCCTCTAGACTTCTGCCTTCTGACCCCACCGCTCGACCCTGATTGTTTTTGACTCGCATGCACGAGCGCTTCATTCACCGTGAAGCATCGTGGCATGCTGGGCTGGAAGCTAGCATCAATCGAGCATCCCGCCTCACCTTGTCTGTGACGGTGAATCCTGCATCTGTGACAATCAATTCTGACAGCAATAGTGACGGCATGAGCATCCTGCAGGCTGGAACGCCCGGAGAACAAGGTCCTGAAGCCGTACTTTGACAAGCTCAGCAAGGCCAAGGAGGCCATCGACGCCAGGAGCGGCAAGATTGGTGCGCGTTGCTTTGTCGTGGCGCACTGCACATGCCACTACGCTCTTTCGACATGACGCCGGATTCAGCAACAGCAAACCGGACACAACGCCAGAATATGGGACTGTCACCCACATGCCCTTCGTACGCCTGCCAATGGAAGACATGAGTTGAATGGCCATCTGCTGACTCTCTGCGACAGGCATCGCGCCGATCAGCCACGCGGACTTGGAGGTGATGGGCCTGCGGGTGGCGACGCGCTTCAAGTGGCAGCACATCAAGGTCAGCCGCGCGCCGATCGCGAGCGGCGGCGAGACCATCTCGGACGCCTTTGGGGCCGAGTGGCAGGTGTCCCTCGGCCGCACCGACGCCGACGGCCCGGACGCCGAGGGCCGTGTGCTGCAGCCGTCCGCCTCACCGCAGGAGATCAAGGTGCGCTGCTTTTGGCATTTCCCATACGTTTCGGTACCGTCACTCTGCCACACGACAGTGCACCAGATGTGGGCTCGAGATCGTTGGTAAACTTCTGGTGCGCCAGGCACCTGTGCTGCGCTGTGTTTGCGGCAGACTTGCGGACCGCCTGGAAGCTACATGCCTGCCGAACAGTCGGCGCTTTGGATTCAGACGCAGCAGGCTGTGTGCTTGGCAACACACTGCGTGGAGCCTGTTCATGCGCATCTCAGTACTGTGCATCTCAGCACCACCCTGTGCCACAGTGAGGAGTGCACGCTCCTGATCTGCTGCCATGGTGCGCTGCAACACAGGACTGGTTCTTCAAGCTGGGCAACACCAAGCCGGAGGGCGGCTTTGGCGTCGGCAAGCCGCCCTTCTGGGAGCGGCCCGCCTACCTGCTGTGGACGGGCGCGGCGGACGACCAGGAGGCGGAGGAGGCGCGCCTGGCTGAGGTACTCACAGGGTTCATTTCGGTGGTGACGAAAATCGCTCCAGAGAGATTTTCGAAAAACAGAAGCAAGGAGAAGACCAGTTGATACAGAAACTCCGCCGGCTTGATGTGCACTCGAGCGAGGGTCTTTCAGGATGCCCCTTCCAATTGGCTGTTCCGGTCCTGGCGCAGGACGCGACGTTTGCCAACTGGCAGAAGAAGTACGATCGCAGCAAGAAGACCGTCACGCGCACAGGTGAAGCGCAGTGGCAGCACTCATGACTGCACGAGCGTATGACTGGTCTCTTGTCCATGCAAGCCCGGAGTTCATGCCCGGAAATGGGCTCCCGCGCCAGGGAGGCGCTTGCCTCTTATGCTGTCGGTGTTGCGAGTATTCCTGTAGCTGAATTCCTAGCTTACCTATACAAGCTTTGTACCGATTTTGTGTGTTCATGCTCGCAGAGTACGAGGTGGACTACATCGAATTCTTCAAGCGCGCCACCGACCTCGGCGCCACTCGCGACCCGCTCGCGTACCTGGTGCCCCTCGAGATCCAGGCGATGAGGCTGTGATCATGAAAGGGTTTGAAAAGCAGGCTGAGCCCGGCCAGTATACCATGAGGCTGAGCTCGGCCAACGACAAAGCCCCTGCTGGACTGCGGCGTCTGGCGTTGAAATATTGCCGCGCGGCTTTTCTGTTTTACTGGGCATGGTGCATTGGACTGTTATCTCTTGTACTTGCTGGGAATGAACTGCTGTATGGAATTTCAAGGCCAGGGGTGTTGAAGGTCATACGGCATTGAAGGTTCAATACCCATTGTGCAAGGATTTAACCTCGAGAACTGAACCCCGTGGAATGCATTGTGCAGCGAGAGGTTGACTGCCGGGAAGCCCACCATTCGTCGCGCGGGAAAGGTCCGACATGAATGCAGTGCACCATAGGTTCGCTCAACGACGATGCATTTCTACTCGTCTTTGCAGCACAGCACGATACCAGCTAAGTTCGAGACCTTTTGTAGCATCGACACCCGCCGGGCTGCGAGATTGATGTACTAAGGCGGGATCCTGTGTGCTCGATCTCGTACTCCTGGCCCCTTCGGAATTGCCGTGCGCTGATTCCACTACAACGCGGAGTCTGACCGGAACACAACGAGCATGCAGTGGCAAGGCCCGTACTATCATCATGCTCCTCCAGGTGAAAGCGTTTGGGTCAAAGCTGGCCTGAGGGCAGCTGCGTGCACCTGCATGAGGTCATCATGTGCCATGCAATCGAAATTTGCAGCTGGAACGGTGCTGAATTCACTAAATTCGACAGGTGCACCCTCACGCTGCAGGTCCGCAGGGCCAGCTGGTGTGCGGTGGATGCTCCACCCTCCTCATGTTCGCTCAGGCAGGTGCCGCGCTTGCATTCGGCATCAGCCAAACAGATTTCGACGTCAGCAAGCGCCTAAGCAATCGAGTGCCATCACCATGCGTACGTGACATGAGACGAGTGGCTTGCATGTGCGCAGGGCGCTCAGAACGTTCGGTGTGCGCAATGCGGTCACATCTCCAGTGTCCGGCCTCAGCCGCAGCACTCAGGTGCCTGCTGGCCATCACTGGCATTGCCTCATTGTTTTCACTGGTTGTTCTACGTCACTCCGTTCGAACCTCGTCGGATCGAAGGCCATGTCTCCCCAGATCGATCCTGCAAATACATGCCATGTTCAGCACCCTGCCCTATTTCAGCGGCGAGTGGCCGCATTCCCGCCCAAATCTCAGCTTTGCTGTGCACTCGCAGACGGACAAGCTCAGCTGCTATGTAGCAATCTGCGGTGCCGCACGATGCTGACCTACCCGCGCGGGGCGCGCCAGGTGCAATGCTCAGTGTGCTCCACCATCAGCTGCGCGGCCGCGGTGCGTCCCATTTTCCTGATGCCACCTGCAGTGCCAAGACAACACGATGACATGTCACTTGCAGCTCACTTGAAGCTTCCTTCAGCGGCTCACTTGGGAGCTACCTTCAGCAGGTCGCTGTAGCTGGGGCACCAGCAGCGCCGCCCGCGCCTACTGTACCCGTTCAGGCCTCCTGAAATTCTCACACGCCTGTGCAGGCAAACCAGGTCGGCCACCTCGTGTGCAGCGGGTGCCAGGTGAGCGCGCGCATCGTGCATGTTTCTGCGGCGCAGTGCGTGTGTCCTTGGCAGGCACTGAGGCATGATTCATGGGCATGAGGACACTCTGTTGGCGCGGCATGGTTCTTCATGCTAGCGATGCTAGGGTTCCTCAGACTCCGATTCGAAACCCGCGCGCAGGTCACGCTCATGTACGCACATGGCGCGCAATCTGTCAAGTGAGTTCGCCCGCAATGCCAAGCACTGATACTATCATCAAATCTGACACAGCACATCGTGCCTGCTGCGAACATCACCGCCCTCTCGGATGGCATCGCTTTGGAATGCATGCCAACTGCGGAGCAGCTGCGCGCCTCAAAAGCTGTTCCCAAGCAGAAGTGCCGTCATTGTTCATCACAGGTGTGCGGCTTGCAATCGCATCTCAGCAGTCAGCCAGGCAGCGGCGCCGCACCCGATGCCCCATACAGCGCAGGCCAGCAGCAGCAAGCCGGCGCAGACGGTGCTGGTGGAAAATCCGGTGGACGAGGACGGGCGGCAGCACATCGCGGTCGGCGTCGTCAAGGGCTGATGATTTTCATATAACCCAGCCCACGTGGTGGTGTGCGCTTCCGCACGTGGGGACACGAGAAGGGCTGATGTCCTTGTAGGGGCCATGGTCTCTTGGCTACCACAGAATTAAGCAGCAGCAGGGGTGCTCAGGAGGGAGGCAGGCGCCCGTCCTGGACCTCAGCAGACAGAAGTTTTTGTGTTCTTCATGGTGAGCTTTGCTGAACGTCAGCCTTGAAGGCGAGTCCGAGTGTCCGATTGCGAGTGCAAGTTGGCTTACAGTCCGTCCGGTTTCAAAAGCTGAGAATGTACACATTCCAGAGGAAGACGGTTTTGCAAGGATGTCTATCTGTATCACCAACTTCAAACGCACAAGGTAGTCGCGTCCACAGAAAGAAGGCGGCACTGGTGCTGTTCCAGTCTCGCCAAAGACGACAGCGCCCGAGCCGCTGCTGCCTTCTCTCGTTCCGATCCAAAACCAAAACTTTTCGATGTGCTGAGTCAATTTTCAAGCAAACAAATCTCGACGAGTCGGCCATTGAGCTTCTGGCAGCCAGAGATTCAGCCCACATCTTCGCACCCATCATTTCTCGTCTATTTGCGGCAGGTTCATGATCTCGAACACCACTTCCTTGGGGCTCAAGTTGCCGTCCAAAACTTGTGCCACCGCCGTCAGCACCGGCAGCGACACGCGGTGCTTGCGCCCCAAACCCACCACGGCGGCCGCCGTGCTGACGCCCTCAGCCACCTGCAGTGCAGACATGCGACGGTGAAGCCGCTGTTTTCGCTTTGGGCGCCATGCAACCGGCTCAGGCAGCACATGAAAAGTGACCATGAAGAGAGACTGCTCAGTCGCTAGTGGGCAGTCAATTCGCATATGTCCTCGATTCACATGTGCGCATGCAGAGGTACCGCAATCTCCGCACCTGGCAGCTGCTGGCGAAATGTCATAGACGCTCCTTGGCATCTCCAATCCCTGTTACTGTGAACATCATTGTCCAAGACGTCAACACACCTGGGAGCTGCTGGCGAGGATGTCCTCCAGGGCCTCGCCCTGGCCGAGGCGCACGCCGACGGCGCGGTTGCGGGACAGCGCCCCGTAGCACGTCAGCATGATGTCGCCCAGCCCCGACAGCCCCGACACCGTCGCCGGCTTGGCCCCCATCTTCTCCGCCAGCCACCGGATCTCCGCGCACCCCTGCAGCGGTGCACCATTTCGGGTCTCCATCCATGGCGCAGGCTGCTGTGGAGCGGGGAACGAGGCGGAGGGCGGCACGTCTAGGTAGCGCACGCCTCTACAGGCTCTCTGGGCACTGCAGTCTATGCACGTGCGGGCTGTCGCTGTTGCAAACCGGCAGCGCCCTGACCCGCCCGAGGCTACCATGGCAGCCCCCACACCGAACTTCAGCCTGCGGCAGACGCAGGCTGAAGGAGCTCCCAAGCTGCTGCAAGGAACTCCCACCTGGGACAGCAGGGCGGCCATTGCGTTGTTGCCCAGCTCCAGGCCCTGCACGATGCCGGCGGCGATGGCCAGCACGTTTTTGAGCGCGCCGCAGATCTCCACGCCCGTGACGTCGGTCGACGTGTTGACGCGCATGTAGGGGCCCGCCAGCAGCTGCTGCACCTGGCGCGCCAGCTTCACGTCCTGTGCAAAAGAATGCAGGCTTGCGATATCCTATTGGTGATGAGTTGCTGATTTTGAATTGACCATCCAGGGGCCCGCCAGCAGCTGGCTGCTTCGCGTCCTGCACAGGAGGGTGGAGGGTTAAGAAGCAGGACAATGCAAGTTGGGAGTGATCACGGGCTGAGGGCAGGAGGCAGCGCCTCATGCTGTGCTTGATTTGCAATGTTACTGTGCGAACGGCGACGTGTTTCCAGATTGGGGCATAGAGTTTGATCCACATGATGCACGCCTGCCAACGTCCCGACGCGGGCACGGCATGAGGAGCACATGCATGGCGGCGGCGATGCTGGCAACTGCTCAGAAAGAGTGCGCGGCACAGCCGACGAGGAACCTTGCTGGCGGCAACGACGACGGTGGGGCAGAGCTCCATGACTTCGCGCGCGAAGGAGGGGCCGGACAGGAACACGGCGGGCTGCTTGCGCTGCAGCGCGGAGGGAATGATCTCCGACATCATCTGACCCGTCGCCACCTCGAGCCCCTTGCTCACGCTGATGATGGTCACATCCGGCGGCAGCACATCCTGTGATCAATAAACTGGCAGGTCAGCAGGTCAGCATATGCCTTCACTGTGGATTGATTCCATATTATTTGACAGCTTTCTGCCGCCACAGCCATTGATGATCATGCCCGGCGGCAGCACGCCCTGTAGGGCGCCCATGCCAGCTGCAGGCATGGTCAACCTCTGAGTGACGGTTTCAACAGCCACCTCTGGCCGCCAGAACCCAAAGCTCCACACGACGGGGACGCCACCAGAAGGCCCTGTGCCTCCAGCGGTGTTGCCGCAGCATCCTCGGCACAGTCCAGCGGCGCCCGCCTTTGCGGGGATCCAGTGCTCTTCCACAGAAGACACTCTGCAAAGGCCCCAAAACCGCAAAGCACAGTCCCGCACCTTGCTGTCCAGGAAGCGACGGCTGCGCTGCACCCTGCACCGCGTGCACCGCAAATTGCGTGTCTGATTGTAAACATGCTTTCTTGTAGGTTGCGTGTCGCTTGTTTCCACACCTTGATGCTGTCAAGGAAGCGGCGGCTGTGCTGCACCGGCACCGCGTGCACCGCAAACTGCGCGTCAGCAATCGCCTCCGCCATGCTGGTCGTCGCTGTCACGTTATCCGGCAACGTGAAGTCCTGCGCAGCAACGGAAGAAGGCATGTCGAGCAGGACACTATGGGTCGCAGGAGCGGCCTGCGCCAGCCAAGGGTCAATACTGCACGGTGGGCATTCCTGCTGTGCATAAGCCACTGTGCAGACGGCACGCTTTGGTTGATCGTGCACAGCCCACCTCTTGACGCAAGCTGCAACTGCGACCTCGATGTGAGAGTCTCAGCAGCAGTGCATGTCGAACGTGCAACTGTCTTGCGGCGAGCATCTGTTCAGATGCGCACCTCCAGGTACCGCCGGTTGCAGTGCAGCGTGTTGATGTCCTGGCACACGTACGGGTCCCGCAGCAGCAGCGTCACATCCAGGTCATCCTTCTGGCGCGCCAGCGCAGCGCCAACTGCGGTTCCAAAACTGCCGCCGCCAAAGACCACCACTTTGCGCGTTGCCTCCAGCGTTGTGCTGTCGCCCTTGCTGACCACCTGCAATGAAACGTCAATCGCGTGATCAGCCGGGCAGCATGGGAGCGTAGACCACATGGATAGTCAAGGAGTGGCAGCGGCGTGTTGATGACAGGAGCAGGTTGTGCAGGAGGCCTGAGCAGACTGAGGGAACCGCCAGGCAGCAGCAAGGGGTCTAAGGCGCGCACCTTTGACCACCGCATGATCTTGCGCCAGGAGTCCCGGATCTGAGACTTCTCGGAGGGCAGAAACAGGTTCCTGCCGCCGCGAACGCGCGGCGGCGATGTCAGCGTCACGTCCGTTGTGATGGCGTGAAGCGGCTGTGCGACCCTCGCGTCGGACAGTGCCTTGCTGAGCTGCGATTCCGGCACGATGCCGCTCTCCGGCGGGTGTTCGCAGCGGTCTGCGCCGTGCTCGTCCGGCTGCTGCTCGCCGCGGCCGCCGCGGCGCCCAGCGGCGGGCGCGTCTGCGGGCGGCTGCTCGGGCGCCGGCGGACCAGCGGCGACGTTGCCATTATGGCTGCTGGCGTCTGTCGAGGCACCGGCTGCGAGAGTCTCGACGGCAGACGGCGCTGCGGGCGCGTGCTTCACGTCCGAGCTGTGCTGCACAGCCGACGGCGCCGACAGCCGGCTGGCCAGCTCCCTGCTGGCTGTGCTGGTGCTGCTGCTGGGCCAAGCTCTGCTGCTGATTTCGGTGTCGCTGCCGCTTGTCGCTGCTGCACACCGGGTCAGCCGGCTGTGGGAGGGTGCGCGGCTGCCAGCATGCCATTCCTGCTGCGAGTGGCCAGTGTGCTGACTGTGGACGCTGCTCGACGCGGATTGGAATCCGGACGAGCCATTGAAGCTGCCGAAGCCCGTTTGCCGTGCCGTGCGCCGCGGATGGCGCGGTGTGCCTGCGCTGGCTGTTGCTAATTCCTGGGCCCTCGAGTGCAGACTAACGCCTGACCATGGGGCGCCCAACGGCGCGGTACCACACGGCATGTATGCTGCAGTTTGATCAATCTAGAGGCGTCAGCATGGAGCCGCGGCCATGCTGGAGCTGAGTAGGCTCAACAGTGGAATTGATATGCAACTTGAAACGCAGCGAGCTTTCCGCCTGCGCGACAGCCACGCCCACTAGACAAGCCCTCCAGCGAGGCTAACCAATCGACACGTGGCAATTTTGCGTGGAACAACATCTGCTTGTACGGAGGCGCGGTGCGCAAAGGCGACCTCTAATCGCTTAGGTTTTTTGCCGCCATGAAAGGCTGGCCGGTTCACCGGCGGCACGGCACATCGGCTGGAGCTTGCATGCTTTTCCAGGACCCCTGAGGAGGAGGATGAGGAAGTAACGACGAAGAAAATCTCGATACGGTTTGTGGTGTATATTAACGGTCTTCACGCCTGTAGAGACCCTAGCCCAGCTTCAGTTGAAGCCAAATTGCACCCTGTTGACCGTCTATCTGAGGCCGCGACAACTGCCGTCTGTGTTGTAATTCGGCCCTTTTGTTTGTCTGTTGGTCTTCGCTGTTCATCCACCGGACAAGCCAGGAGACGTAACGCCTGTATTATGAAACAAAGCCGCAGCAGTGTTGGCCGACCGATGCAAGGCACCACGCAGCTACCCTGCCGCAGCATTCGCTATCCCCGCGCTGATGATGGCGTAAGTGTTGCCTATCGTTCAAAAACGATGTTTCATCGATGTCGTTTCGCAACTCATGAGGATGACTGTCCGATCGCTACGTAGCGAGATGCGGCGCCGGACGAGGCTCGGAACTTGCGCGGCGGCAGATTAACTTCCGTGCTGCTGCCTGACTGCAACTGGCCGGCAGCTGGCTTTGCAAACAGAGTGGCTGCTGCAGGGTCCTCCGAGTCTCCAGGCTGTGACTTCACGTCGGTTGCGGACCAGAACCCGCCGCCAGCCAGAGTCCCACTCGACGGTCGCCGGGTCGTGAACAGGTAGGACGACGCCCCTGCAGGCTTAGTGATGATGGTTGCTGCTATTTCTTCCTCCAGCTCCTGCATCTGTGCCAGTAGAGCTGCAGGTGTCAGGCCATCAGGCGCAGGTCAGCAATGTACATCGTGTACCATTGTCTGGCGGCAAACACCCAAAAGTACTTGATGGCATGCACCTCCTTCACCTGCGCATTCCTCAAAGCTGTAGCCTTGTGATTCTCCTGTATACTGCGCTGCCGAACTCTCCACAAGCATGCAGACCCTGTGAGGCAGAATGCCAATGTCATCATGACGTCACATGTGCTGCCACAGCAGATTGTTCTGTTTGCACATCGCTCACATCATCAACACAGCATCAAGCACATGCCTCACCAATGACTGCTGTGAACACCGGAATGAGTATGGCCAACAGATACAGTATATTGAAGTGTTCTCCGGCCAGCAGGGCAGCGACTTTGCCAGATGGCGGCGGCGGCGCTGGCGGCAGCGCCGGCGACGGCGCCGGCATGAAAGCTTTGTCTGCAGTGGCAGCGAAGCCGTCAAAGATTGATGAATGTTAGATAGCACATGCAGTTGGGAGGCCAGAACAAATTGTTAGCCGGGCAAGCATGTGATCGAGCACTTCTGCAGCCTCCATGTGCGCACCCAGCCAAACGAGGTGCAGCAGAGGTGTGAGCAACAGACTTGCCCAGACATGTGGCTGTGTACTTCCAGGACTCTCCTCAGCGGCTGGTGATTGCCTCAATGTTGAGAAGGGACACTGCTTGGTGCTGTGCAGCAACAACAAGCTGATCGAGTTGCTAGCGTCACAGAATCCCAGAGTCTCACCAGATGGTTCCAGTAGTATTGCAGTCTGGAAGACTGCGCTGCAGACGAATTCCCTGTAAGGGCGTACACTACAGACAGCTATCGCCCAGATTGGCTCAAAGACTGACCACAACAGGAGTGCACTGATGTGCCGGCTCGGACCACGACAATTCTTTTAGCATTCACGTAAACAACTAGCGCCTGCATTTGACGGAATCAAAATAGATGCTCGTCACAGAAACAGCCATTCAAAGTCATTCCTTGGAGCGGGCGACACTGGCTACTTCGTGCTTCCCAGGTGCATCCTCTGGAAATTTGACTATTCTAATTGAATTTCCCTTTGATTTTTGGCATGCACCATCAGCCCATTGCAGTATTGCATGAGGCCACTCCATCCAGCATAGATTGCTGACGAGGCTTGCGATCCGATAGCGTCCGGCGGCCGGTCTCCGAACTGAAGGATCAGCGGTGCACTGCACCCCACTCGATTGCCATAAGGACTGGAAACGAACAGGAGCCGGCAAGATCGGCCGCGATGAGCAGCGAGCGAGATGGCGGACGTGCCGGCGTATCATTACTGTGCCGCAACCTGCCACTGGACATGATGTGAGTGGACAATGTGCTCCGCTTTGGCATGCCGTCGGCACAGTTGGCGCACTAAAATTTTGCTAGACGCACACTTGCAAACAGACAATGTCGCTTATCTGCCTTGTTTTTGCCACGGTCGTCACACCGCATGTCTTGTGGCGTCATCGCATCGGCTGCACGATCTGCCGCCGCCGTCGCCACCGTGCTGCAATGCTCTTGCATGTTGTGGGTGCAGGCCTGAGGACGTCCGTGACAAGTTTGCCAAGTACGGCGACGTCCGCGACGTCTACCTGCCGCGGGACTACTACACAGGGCAAGTGCTTCACCTTCGTCTTGACTTCACTGTCTTCTGGACTGCCCTGAGTCACAATAGAAAAGCCGGCGGCGAGATGGAAACACAGGGATGAGGATGCCTTGCATCGCCACACTAGTTTTTCGCAGAAGCTGTTCTTCAGCTGCGAACTTGCGCGTCTGCTTGCAGGCGGCCCCGAGGCTTCGGCTTCATCGAGTTTGTGGACCCGCGAGATGCAGACGACGCAGTCTGTGGGCTTGATGGCAAAATGATAAATGGGCGTGAAGTGTCGGTGAGTTTTGCTGGCTTGGCTGTCCCATCCATGATGAGTGTGTGCTGAGAAGTTGACGTTCGTGGCAACATTGAACACTCTGTAAACCAGATTCACAATTGGATTCACAATAAAATCAAGTCGGGCTGCTTCATCCGCAATGGCTCCAAGTGCGAGACGGCAGTCTGCAGATACACAGTGCATATCATGCTAGATGCAACAGCGCACGTCATGGTTTCTTCCAAGACTTCAAAAAACCCCTTATTCTGCACCTGCAGGTGGTGCACTCCAAGCAGTCCCGCAAGACGCCAAAGGACATGCGGCGACGCGATGAGTCGATCGGCCGCGTGGACAGCAGGGAGCGGGACAGCAGGGACCACCGGGACAGCGGCCGGCGACGGTCCCGCTCGCGCAGCCCCCGGCGGCGGCACAGCCGCAGTCCGCCCCCGCGGCGGCTGCGCAGCCCGCCGCCGCGCCGCCGCGACAGCCGCAGCCCACCCCCACGGCGAAGCCGCAGCCCCGCGCCCCGCCGCAGGCCCAGCCGCAGCCCCCCGCGGCGTCGTTCACGCAGCCCGGTGCCCCGCCGCCGCTCCCCCAGCCCGCTGCGGCAGCGCTCCCTCAGCCCGGCACCCCGCCGCTCGCGCAGCCTGCGGCGCAGCCACAGCCGCAGCCCGGTGCCAGCCGGATCTGTGAGCCCGGTGCTGCGCCGCTCGCGCAGCCTGACGCCGCGTGACTCCCAGTAGCTGCTCGCCGCGTCTAGATTCTCTTGCTACGTTCAGTCCACTAGTCAGATTTCTGATGCTGGACGTGGGCCAGGTAGTTCATATGTCGGTGATTTCTACGATGCCATCAGTGACCACCAAAACCTATTATATCGCTCAAGGAAAGACACGCTACAAAGGAAAGGCATATTTGGCTCCGAGTTCTGCTAGCTTTGCAGCCTGATCGATGCAGTTGTTCTCAAGCGATAGCGATAGCGATAGCGAGCGATCAGCACTCTCGTCTGCTGTTACAACGGTTGCTGGACAACAACTGCAGACACGAGCTGCACACAATCGTGTACTGTCCTCGTTTGAGCCTGAAGCAGACATTTGGAAGTGCACGCCGGCATCATCTCCTACCCTGTTGCCTCTTCAGTGGATGGTGTGATGCGATTGTGTCATGTGCAACTGGTCGCTGCACCTCCGAGATCGTTCCCCTCCAGCAGCTGCGCAGCCTGATGCGGCGGATGCAGAAGGGTCGCCAGGCCGACGTGAGGCTCTGCGCGCCGCTAGCCAGGCGTCGATCTGATGTGCGGCTGGAGAACCATCCGGCGCCGAATCTTGGCCGCTGCTGCCCGGCGGCTGCAACCAGCTCTGCAGGAGGCTCGTAGCTGTAGCGCACACGCTGCAGTTTGATGCGCACAGCCGCCGCTCTGCTGCTCGTGTATGAAGCGCCGGCGCCTGGCCGCTGAGTTCTCCACAATGCCGGGGCCGCTTTCGGACACTGCGGTTGCGCGGTGCTGACATGGCTCTGCTGCGCAGCGGCTGGCGGGACCTTGGCTAGCCGCGGCGTACTGCGGACGGCTGCGGCTGAGGGAGCCTGCACAGTTGGTGGTGCGGTGCTGGCAGGCTTCTCACCGATGGGCTGCTGCACAGCGGTCGGCGCAGGGGCCTTGGCCGCCATGTGCGTGCTGGAGGCAGCTGCGGCTGAAGATGCTGGCGCAGGTGCTTTGCTGCGGCAGCCTGCTCCAGCCGGCACAGATGCATTGCTGCGAAGATCTGCCGCACATGGCTGCGCAGACGCGGTGCTGCGGCAACCTGTCGCAGATGTCGGCGCAGGCGCTGCGCTGCGGAGACGTGCCGCAGCCGGCGCAGACGCGGTGCTGTCACAATCTGCTGCAGATGCCGGCGCAGACGCGACGCTGTGCTGACCTGCCTGAGACGCCTCTATTGATCACGTCCTTTAGCTCGCAGCATCTCTACCAGCTTGTCGTTCCGATCCACAGAGCGGGTTGGCACCAGATCCTCAGCATCTGCCGGCGTGCTGGACTGGCCAGCAGGCGAGGTGCTTGTGGCAGGCTCTGGCAGCGCTGCGCCTGCCGCAGCTGCGGCTCTCTTGCCGTGTGCAATGAGAGTCGAGGAGGAACCATCACAGCAATGCAGTCAACACGGCGAGGTCACGACTGGTGCACTTCTCAGTCAATGACACAAGTGCATGCTTTCGATTTCCTGCTCTACCATCACATTTGCGCATCCTCATCCCCGTCTCGGTCTCTGGCCGATCCGGCAGGGATGTCCCTTTGAATTCGAACGTCAGCAGCTGGGTTTTTATGACTTTGGAGCCCGCTGGCGCGGCCGGCCTGCGGCAGCAGCGGTTGTGACGCAGATCCGCCAGTCCCCGGCGCGGTGTGGGCACTGCGCAAAACCCCAGCGTTCCGCGTTGCATCGTGATCTCTTTTTCCGGTCCCACGTCGGGGATCATGCCCATCATTCATGCCCCATTCATGCCCCATTCATGCCTAATACAGAAAGACAAAGCTCGTGTCGCATGCCGCGTTTGCAAGGCCTGCCAGACAGTGCTTTGCACTCTACAGAGCTTCAGCAACACGAACGCCATTTTGATCCGCGACGCGAATTTCAGCTTGGATTCTGAACGCGATGCTTCGCTGATCTTCCATAGACGACGAGACAATTCAAAGCCACTGACAGCCTTGTCGATGACAGCAAGAATGCCGCCACAGCACGCCGTCTGAAGCCAAAGTGATGGGCTGATCACATCTGAGGCTCACTCTGGGGCGGCGCAGCGACCACCCAGACAGCTCGTCGTGGCAGACGAAGTAAGAACATCCACCGCGTGAAGTAGCTCACGCGTCTCAACGATCGTTCGGCACCCATGGCTCACTCGGGCACAGGCGGGCCAGTGCCGCGGCATGCGCCGAATAGCGCGGCTGACGCAAAGCGCCATGGCCTGCGCGCTGTCAACAGCCCTGCGATGCAGCAGATGATCGAGACCGTCAGGGCGTCGGGCCAGCTGAGCGCGCCGCAGGTGGGTCTGCCACTGTCATGTGTGTGTGTCGGCCTACTGGCCTACAACGCACTTGCAGCAGCAGGCGCCGACAGCTGTTGACATGTGCCTTCCTGCGCCCAGATCGAGGAGCTGGAATTGCTGACGAGCAGTTCCGCCGTCGTGCTGGGCATGACAAAGCTAGCAGCCTGCGGCCGCGTGCCGCCGGACGTTTCCGCAGCCTCTGCGCGCGCTGGCGGCATGGGGGCCTGGATTACGTGGATGCTGCTGCGCATCAAGAAGGTGTGCTCCTGCAGTAGTGCATGCAGGTGCAACACCCTGTCCACAAGTATGTTAGGCAGCCCACACCGGTCAATAAAGTGTGCTATTTTTGTCCCTGCAGGCGAGTTGCTAGTGCATGCATGTTTACACATGTCACGATTGTGGTGATAGGAATATGCACATGCATCGCCATAACATCCCTGAACGCTGAGCACATCGCACAACGCACGCAGGACGCCAGCATCGACAAGATCGTGTCAGAGCTGCTGGATCAGATAGCGCCGCTGCTGACGGCAGACGCGGATGCCAGCCTCGTTGTGCAGGCGACACTGTTGACGCTGCCGGACGAGCCGCAACGCGTCGGGCTGCGTGCACTGGTCCACGGGATGGCGCTGCAGGTGTGGTTGGTGTGTGGACATTGGATCTCCGCACAGCAGGTGCTGCCAAGGAAACCCAGCGCGCTGGAGGCTCTGCTGCTGGCCGTAGATGCGGCTGGGTGGAGGACATCCCCACCTGAGGGTTTTAATGTTAATTTCAATGGTCCGAAATTCATCAGGTGCATGTGCAAATATGATTGAAGGATGCTGGCTGCAGATGCTGGCCCATAGTACACGTGGCAATTCCATCGCCTGGTTGTCCCGCAGATGCTGGCGCACACCACATGCGGCATTCAGTGCCTGGAAAGCTCCTTGCCTGGTCTCGCAGGGCATCGACAGCGAGGAGATCGAGCGCCAGGTGGAGCTGTTCCGGGGGCCGCCGCCGGAGTTTGCCCAGTTTGCCAGCGGCGCCGGCTTGCAGATGGCATGCGTTCTTGGCGCCCTGGGGCAGGCCTGGCGCCGCGCCAGCGAGCCCGGCTCAAACGCACAGCTGCAGGAGGTCGTGACGCGGCCGCTGCTGCTAATCACGCTGGGGGTGCGCATCTGATTGACATGTCCGTCTGACTTGTTGCATGCCTGCATGCACTGCGGCGACGATGCTTCTCATTGTCGCGAGCCTCAGGCCAGCTCATCATGGCCTGCTTTGACGACCCAATCACTTCCTCGCCGCTCCCTGACATGGCCGAGAAGCACGACGTCGTGGCTCAAAAGGACGACGTCTCTTTGTGTGTCATGCAGGCGATGACGGAATTGCCATCTGCCGGCGGAGATGTTGAGGTGCTGCAGCCGGTATTTCGGTTCATGTTCGACCTCATGCGCAGGGTGAGATCCGCGCTCTGCAAGGAAACATTGCACACTGTCGCAAACAGACACCAGCTGTCAGCTTGCGAATGTCAACTGCCACGCCACGCTGTCGTTGACCTGACAGTCTCCTCAGCTAGGGCGCCTGGGGCAGAACTGCATTCCAGCTTTGACCGGACGCACTGCTGCAGCAGTGATGGCACAGAGCATTCGGAATGTTCGCTGATTGCCCTCAGTGTCCCACACACACTACTCCATGTGCAGAACATGGCTGCCGGCGTGATCGAGCGAGCGGTGCAGCAGCAGTACGACCAGCAGGTCGCTGCGTATGGCGGCAAGGACGGCGCAGCGGCGGCAGCGGCGGCAGCCGGAGGCCCTGGCGCAGTGTTGCAGGTCGCGCCCGCGCTGTCGGACAAACTGGAGATCGCCGTGCGGTCGCTCCTCGCCATGCCGGTGAGTCACGCAACAAGTGTGGCAATGATATCTGTTTATGACAAGAAGACTGCCTCTGACGACGGCTGTGCTGGACGCAGCGGGAATCGCTGTGCAGGCTGGCTGCATTGCATTGATGGTTGCATGCGGGCAAGTGACGGAAGCAACTCTAATGGTCTGCGTCCTGATTCAGTCATGCACGCCAGGCTCCGAGGCCCCGGCAGAGGCGTCACTGCCGTCAGTACTACTCTGCCGGATGCGCAGGACCCCCGTGAGTTGCAGGCGCCTGAGGGGCAGGCGGACGAGCCATCGTTGGAGCGGCACGTCTCCGACATGTGCCAGAATATTCTTCGCCAAGTGCAATCGGTGCGCTGACAAACAGGACCTGCGCTGTGGTGTCGCTAGCCAAATGCAGTACAGTACAGTGCAGACAATTAGCAGCTGCCTGGCTCTCTGCTCAACCGAGTCTGGTTCTCACTTGCACACCTCTCAGTTCGAGAAACCTCCTGATACACAGCTGCTGCATTGTGCAGGGGGTGCGAGGCAAGCATTTCGAAGCGGCCGTCAGGGAGGCGAGAGGCCCGGCGGCAGACGGCAGTGGGCCGCCGCCTGCCAGGCCGGCCGACACGCACCGGCAGGCGGCAGAGGCAGCAACAGGTTCGCACATGCATGACGTCTGAAGTGGCGACCAGTGCCCCTGGCTCCATGCAGCATTGACTGACATTTGCACTTTGCTGTCCTGGCTGCTATCAGCCCAGCGCACGCCTCAAGAAGCCCAGCATGGCTCAGCAGTTTGCTGTAGCAATATGGCTGTAACTCAATCAAGACGCTAATCTCAAAATTCACAAACAAGCGGACCTGTGTAAGTACCAGCACGAAAGCGTGTTTACTTCAATTTTCATTCTCGCTCCATGGGGGGCCACAGCGACCAGCGTGGCGATAGCGGCCGCGTCATAAACGAACCCGCAGTCAGCTCGCTCCTCTTCGGCCTGCTGATCTTGTGTGGCTTGTGCTTTACAAACCTCCAGATCTCCCTGCCTGCAGGCGGCACAGGCGACCAGGATGCCCCTAACGGCCGGGTCCTGGACGAGCCCGCGGCCAGCACCCTCGTCTTCGGCCTGCTGTCCGCCTCAGGGCGGCGGCTGCCGATGGAGCGCTGCCGCCTGGCGGCGCGCTCGGCCGAGGTGCTAGCCGCGGTGCGGGCGCTGTCGACGGCGGGTGCGCGCGAGAACCTGCTGGAGTGGGTGGCAAACAAGCTGGCCGAGGTGCGGCGACTGCCTGCTTTATACGGTGGTTTGGGGTGCGGCGACTGTCTCCTTTGAGGGCGTTTTTAACCTTGCTTTGAGTGTGCGGTTGTGCCATCATGCTGTGCCATTTGCTGCAACGTTGATTCGCCTTGTGGTGCCAACAAAGGAGAGCATGTCGGGTTGAGATGATCGTGCCTCTGCCAGAGCGCTGGCTAAACCCGACTGAGCCTGCTCAGCTGCCGCAGGGCATGGGCATGGGCGCCATCGACAGGAAGGTGCGGAAACAGATGTTACGCAAGGGACTGGCGCCGGAGCCTGCCGCAGCCGCCGGCTCGCAGAGCGGCGGCCATGGTGCTGCGGCGTCCAGCATGGATTCCATCCCGGACCCGTTCTTTGGACGGGTGGATCTACTAGCAGGCAAATCTCGAGGAGCCTGCATTCAAATGGGCTGCAATTGCTTTGATCCGGGCCATCTTCAGAGGGATCAGAGTGCGGCGCCAGCTGCCTGACCGCATGTGCATGAGCTGGCCATCGAGCAACGCTGAAAATCCAAGAGCCTGCCAGCCCCTGCAATTGCAAGACTTCCAAGCTGTCACTGCTGTGACACGTATGATGGCCCAACACATGTCAGGGCCATCGCCGCCGTCTGACGCACACCGCTCAGGCGCAACTGACGGCCGGGACAGCGCCACAGCCAACGCGCCAGCAGAGGCGTCACAGCAGCCAACAGCAGCACAGCAGCGGCTGCTGCTGGAAGTGCTGCGGCGGCCACAGGTACTAGGTCTTTTCCCCTCATTCCTGCCTTGGGATGGGCAACTGTGGCATGCCATGTCCATGCTAGGCGCTGTCACACATCAGCTTGTAGGACTTCTGGCTTACCTGGCGTATGTGCGTGTTTCCTCGGTCGCAGAGAGTGAGATTCCCAAGGGCTGTTGCAGGTGCAGGCATGCATCGAGGCTTTCGAGACCGCCGGCGGCCCTGACGTAAAAGGACAAGTCCTGGATATGCTGCAGGAGGCCATTGAGAATGTGCGCTACGCTCTACTCATCTGCTCACTCTGGCAACCGCGATACCATCTTTTATAGGGCTTGGCAGCCTACATAGTGCTTTGATTTTGAGCCAGCACGTGCGGCCCAGGGCTTTGGCTATATTAGTTTTTAGTTCGAGAGGCGAAAATCACTGCCACATAGGGCTTCGACGCGGAGGGCCTGGAGACTGTCGTCACGCAGAGCGCCGAGGCTGTGGCGGAGCATTGTGGTGTGGGCTCCAGCTTCAGCCGCCTGCGCCGCCAGCAGGCAGCGGGCGTCGGCATCGGCTCGCCGGCGGTGGCAGCCGCCATGGCAGCAGTCCGGCCCAGCCCTACGATGGCGCTGTTCGTCCACCACCTCAGAGACATCGTGGCGAAGGTGCGTGTTTATCAGGCTTAGGAGGCAGCTGTCTTGAGCGGTCGTGCGGCCCAGCCCCACGATGGCACAGTTTCGTCCGCCACACTCGCGGACTTGGTGGCGAAGGTGCGATTCCATCAGGATGTAGGACGCAGCTGCCTCTGAGAGCCTCATCAAAAGTGCCGACATGGCTCCCGGCAACCTCAGCAGCATGTTCAGGGATTCCTCACCAATGGCCTGTGTGACTGGAGGAGCAGACCTCCCAGATCGCTCGTGCTTTGCCGCTGGAGATTCTCGCATGATGAAGTCATGCCGTGAAAAATGCAACACATCTCCTCCAGGGGGCTGGCTGCCTACACAATTACTCTGCATCCGATTGCAGGGCGCCAGCCCCGAAAGCGTGGAGGAAATGGCGCTGGCGTGGGCCAAGACGCAGCCGCAGCTGAGCGCCGCCGAGATGTGGGCTCGCGACGTCGTCAACGCCGGCGCCACTACCGACCAGCTGCGGGGCCGCTCTGCTGCCGGCAACGGCGCCCGCGACAGCTCTCCCACCCCCGGTGCGCCTGCAAAAAGACTGCTATGCCATAGTTGTGCACAAGCTGGATGCGTTGCATGTTTTGTCCAAGGGGTTTCTGGAATGCTGACGACCTATAACCTTCTTGGCAGGCGGCTCTGCTCGGCCGCCGCAGCCGCCACCTGCTGCTCGCAGCTCACGCGCGCCCGTCGGCCGTGACGCAGCTGGCGCGGGAGCGCCTGCCGCAGCGCCGCAGCAGCCGGCCAGGCAGCGCTTGCTCGCTGTGCTGCAGCTGCCGCAGGTGCGCATCTTATAGGAAAGGAATGTCGTAAGCCTGCACATGTCTTCATGCAAGCATGTCGCAACTCAATTCCTGCACACATCTGCATGATTCTGCAGGTGAACAGAGCAGCAGGCGGGGAGCGCTGATGCATGGTCGGAGGCTGACACACGACTGTGCTACTGCAGGTGCGGGCTTGCCTGGAGGAGATTGAGGACGCCAGAGGCACCAGCGCCAGGGACCAGACCATCGACCGCATCGAGGGTGCCCTCGCTCAGGTGTGCTGCTGCACCTGTGCCTGCTTGTGTGACGCATATGAAACGTCCATTTTTTGTGAGAATCATGAAGGTCTGCAATGCACGGAAGCTTGATAAACACGAGCCTGCAACGATCAGCTGCAGACCTCGACATATTGCATGCTGCATTCCAGTGATGCAAGGCGTTCAAAGTGTCTTGCACTCAACAGCGCTCACACATGTCAATGGATTTCGGTGACAGGGCATGGGCGACAAAGAGGTCGCCTGCTTGGCAATGGAGTGCGCACAGACAGAGGCGTGGGGCAATGCCGACTTCGGCCGCTTGCGCAGCTTGGAGCTGGCCGGCATTGGTCTGGCCGCGCCGGCGGTGCAGGCTGCCATGTCAGCCGTCCGGGCCGGGCCCGCCCTCGAGGCCTTCTGCAGCCACCTTGCCGACATGGTGACACAGGTGCGGCGACTGACCTGACTTTCCTGCTACGGTGTTGCTGACTACGGTCAGGAGCATGGGAAGGGCCCCTCGCCAGAGAAGCATACACGCATAACGCAGCCTCTCAGGAAGGGGGCGTCACGCTGCAGTTGGCGCGCCGGCGCAGCCCTGCCTCCTGCTGACCGCAATTCGTCGGAGGCACTGTGCATAGCGCTGCGCACACCGCACCATTGCCTCGTATGTCAGTCACAAGCAGCTAAGGACCATGCGGCACTCACTGAGACGTACACAGGTTCTCTTGTGGCGCTGTGGCTGTATGCTGTGGCGCTGTGGCTGACTGGCTGTGATCACAGACCTGGTCCATGCCCTCTGCAGCACATCATTGCTTCAACACAATGCCCTGCAGGGTGCCAGCGCTGCGACAGTGGAGGAGGCAGCTCTGGAGTGGGCCGGGCGGCAGCCGCAGCTGAGCCCGCAGGAGCTTCGGGCCGGTCGGGCAGCGGCAGATGCCTGGGCAGCCGACATCGTCCGGGGCCGTTCCACCAAGGGCAGCGGCACTCGCAAAAACACGCTTGCTTCAGGTGTGGCATTGAAATCAGACTCCTGTGCTTCCAGTTGAGCTGCCGAAGCACTGCTGCACGTTGATGTTTCATCTCGCTATCATCTGCAAGATGTTGATGAGGCCATCATCATGGGCACGCATGCTTGCGTTGCAGCATGCCCTGCAGACGAGGCTGAAGCTCTAAAGTGCTCTGATAATGCCTGGGCTGTGAAAAGTTGACTTGCGACTGCAAGCTTGTACCAGGGCGCTACCATGTTGGCTAAGCTAGCACATGCCGTGTGTGCAGGCCAGGCCGCTGCAGCCTCGCTAGCGCGCCATTCCGTGGACACGCTGGATGCTGAGCGTGCTGGGTTATTAGATTCCCGCACACAGCAACTGGATCCTGAGGGCTGCATTCTTCGACACCCGGATGCGACTGCTGGGGGAGGTGCGACCTTGAGAAGGAAAGTTCACAAGCAGACCACACGCAGTTTTCATGCAGAGTGAATGCCGTCACAACAGGGTCCTGTACGCTTGAAAGTGTGATTCCCATCACACTTCCGAAGGCCCGCAATTGGCGTGAAGGAGGCGCTGCGGCTTCGGGCTGTGGCACGTCAATCATGCGCAGACGCAGTCTTGTGTCAAGTCGACAATGCTTTGTGCCAAAAGCATTGCTTCTGGATGCCGCAACCGCAGGTGCTGGACGACCCCCATGTGGCTCAAGCCATCAACTGCCTGCCAGAGCCGCCGCGCTTTCCAAAGCCGCTGCTCCAGCGCTCCCAGCAGGCATTTGAACGGGTGCGCCGCACAACTTTGTGTTTTTTGCCCAACAGCGAAGTATAGCGGCGTCAGCACTTGACAGCGGGTCACGGTGACGACGTGTCATCTGCCAGCATCACTAAGCGTGCTCGCAATGTGTCGTCTCCCAGCTGTCGGTTCTAACAACACTCGAAAGCAAACCCATCGGCTTTGTTGCACAGGAAGGTGACGCTGCCCACGCCGCCGTGAAGGGGATGGTGCTGCACTGGGTGTCGGAGCAGCTGTCCGCAGGCGCGCCCGGCGGCGGCCCTCGACCGGCAGGAGGCGCCGCAGGGGCGCGCCCAGCCCCGAATGGCCGCTCGAGCCGCGACCCCTGCATTGGTGTGCTCGCCAGCACCGGCCCAGCCATGCCCGGCATCATCCCGGCGCTGGCAAACAGCACACAGCAGCAGCAGCCGGCAGGCAGTGTGCAGCCGGCGGGTGCAGCTTTGGGTGCGGCAGCGGCCCCTTCGAGTGCGGCCGCTGCCGGGCAGGGCCCAGCGGCGGTGTCTGGCGGCAGGCAGAAGAAGCGGGGCAAACGGAAGCAGGCGTCCAAGCCGTCGGGCGTTGCCGCGCTAACGGCTGCCGCAGCGGTGCAGCGGCCGGCGCCAACGGCGCCCCAGGCGGCGGCTGTCGAACAGCAGCCAGCGCCAGCAGCAGCGCAGCCGGGGGCAGCGGCGCCAGCGGCCGGCACATCGGAGGGTAACGCCCACCAGGAGGTGATTCAGCGCAAAGAGCGGCAAACGCGGCGGGCTTCGGCTGGCGCAGTTGTGGGCGCAGCGGCGCAGCCCTACACTCAGGGGCAGCCAGCTGGTGGCACCGGCGACGCCGGCGTCGCTGCTGCATCAGACGCAGAGGATGTCGAGGACCTGTTCCCCTGGCTGCTGCCCGGCGAGACGGCCGCGCCAGCCGCAGCAGCAGCAGAAGCGGCTGGCCATGTGGCTGTCGGCGGCGCAGCCAGCAACGCGCGGCACGCTGTAGCGGCAGTGGCGGAGTCGGCAGCGGCGGCGGCAGCGGCGGCAGCGGCAGCGCCGAGTGCAGCCGCGCACCAGCGGCCGGCGCCCGGTGGGGATGCGGAGGACGAGCATCCGTCAGACTTCGTCTGCCCGATCTCGTGCGATCTTATGTCCCAGCCCGTGATCCTGTGTGGTGACGGGCACAGCTACGAGCGCAGCTGCATCGAGGCCTGGCTGGCGCGCAGCCAAACGAGCCCCATGACGGGCGAGGCATTGCCTGCTGACGGCGGCCCGGTCCTGGTGCCCAATAAGGCACTGCAGAACGCCATCGCCGCCTTTGTGCGCCAGCAGCAGCGCCAGTGACGCCCAGAACAGGCTGGAACATGGATCCGAAGATGTCAGGCAGGTGTATGAGTGTGATCGAGGAAATTAATCGGCGGAAATTCAGCGACTGGTAATCCCGTAAACCTCGCCTCGCAGCCTTCGAACCCCTGGCTGCTTCAAAAGCACAGTGCCCAGATGCATTCTGCCTCTTTCCGCGCCGCGCCGACCGATCGCCGACCAAGTTCCTGGCAAGGAGCTGCAACAAGCGGCATAGCAGAGCATCGCTGGTGGCTACGGCCGCACCGTCCTGCGTGCAGTACGTCGACAGCTCGCTCGCTGCCGACCTTCGACAAGGTGCGCTTCCGAATCTGGCGCTCAACCAAGGCGGCCTTCCGCCTTTCCAGCACACTTTGCTTCGCAGCCTTAGTCAGCGCTGCAGCGGCCAGGCCGTGCCTCCGCTTGACAATCCGCCAAAGAGGCGGGTGCAGCTGCACGCCCGACCTTGACGTTCGAAGTCTCCCGAGGGCGCAATCGGCTGCAATACTCCAACGTTGTTCACAGAGCCTCTGATGGAGCTCGCGTCACCTGCGCTGCCAGGAGGGATCGCTTCGCGGGTTCTGAGGTTTTGAATTTTCTGAGCTGGCAGTGCTGGTGCTGTGGCGAGGCGAGCACCTGCGCGCCCTCTCTCTCTGCATCCGCAGCCACAGTGCAACGTTGGAGCTCTCAAGATCATATCTTGCCGGCCGGCCAGCAGCCCCGGCAGCTTTCAGCTTGGCTGGCCCTTCTGCATCGTGAGTTCATCAAACATCGGCGGGCTCCTGTGATGGAACGGGTGGCAGAGACAATGGACTCATTCAAACAGATCTCTGGCACGTCGTTAGAATGCGAATCTGCCTGCTGTGCAGCACTGCGCGCTCATGCGCAGGCATTGGCGCCTGCAGCCACCAGGCAAAACTGCATCTTGGTGTGTGCTTGACTTTGACGGAAACCTGTATCTGTGCTGCAGGGCATCGCCATGGACGGCATGGCAGGTGGTTCGCCTCCTTCCGATCCGTTCAGCAACAGCAGAGGGGCATGCAGCGCCGAAGACGCCTCCGCAGTCAGGTGTGCTGTTCACGTGCTAGACTGACAGCTCGCCTCCATTACTGTCCATGCTTCTCCTGACACATCAGACGTTTGGCCTAAGAAGTAAGTATGCAGCAGACACCGCTGCCCTGCTGCATCATTTGTCCACGGCGGTTTTCACAATGAAGCCCGCCCACAAGATTGGTGTCGCAAGCAACTCGACTCACAAGCATGCCCTGTCCTTGATAATCTGAACGCAGCATGCCAAATGCCAACTTTTGGCATGCTGCACCGCAGGGACAGGCCGGACTCGGTGCAGGACATGCTGCAGTACATCAAGGGACGCCTCGCCGCCAGCCCGCCGCGGTCCCCGCAGCCGCCGGCCCCGGCGCCCTCCACCGCCACGAACACCTGCCTGTTCGGCGAGGCCAGCGGCCGCCTGAAGTGGGTGCAGCCCAGCGGTGCGCTTTTTCCAGCCTTTCATCCAGCAGATTGGCATGCCAGTCCCTGTTCTCTATGAGTCCCTGCGTTCTCTATAAGTCCCTGCGTTCGTCATGAGTCCCTGCGCAGATGTCACTGCTTTCAGGTGCCATGGCAAAACAGTTTCACAGCATGTCAAGGTGTCTGCTCTCACTGTGACTACGCGAGCTGCTTGCAGGGCCTCGCAGGCCGGGACAAGGCACGGAGAACGAAGTGCAGGGCATCGTCGCCGCCTCCGAAAACGAGCATGGGTGCGCCACCTACACCATGCCAATTGTTTTTAGTCATTGTCCTTTGTGATGTGTTTGTTCAGGAACCTCACCACCTGTGATGGAAACATTGGTTGTCAGCATCCAATGCTTCCCGCTATGATGCGCATGCAGGGGCGTCATCCTTAAGATCACCCTGCTGGCAGCCGGCTTCGTCATTGGTGAGTCTTCGGTTGGGTCCTGAAGTGACAACTTGTCTACCTTGCTACTCATTGTGTGTGTTGCAGCTATGGCGAATCGCTGTTCCCCTAGCTTCCCCTGGCATCACGTCAATGGTGTGGTGCAGCAGCCGTCTGCCTGTAAATGCACTTACAGGATGGTTGACAGTCTTCTGCCTGATCCAATGCAGGGCCGTCCGGCGTGTCCGTGCGCGAGATCTGTAAGCTGACCGGCGCGGATCTCAAGTCCTGGACGGAGCCGGCGGCGCACCCGGCCAGCCGCCCGGCCCGCACCTTCAACATCGAGGTGAGCTCAACATGTAAAAGTTTCTCCTGGTTTCCCCCGCTGTGTTCCTCGTGAGAGGCATGCTCCAGCTGGGTGGCAGCTTCCTTTTTCAGCAGTCGACTCCGCCAGCAGCTGCTGTACAGAGGCCGTGAAAGCCTGAATGGTGTCAGTCAGACGGCAGCCTGTGGATATTTTGCGATGCACCCTGCATGCACGAGTCTCAGACACACACTGCCTATCATGTTACACCCTTCAGCAGTGCGACTCCAGCGAGATTTCAAACCGTCTCGCGCTAATTTGTCAAGTCATCCCATTGCGACACCGTGTCTCATTCTCCCTGCTGCAGGGCAGCCCCAGCGAGATCTCGCATGCGCTATATGTATTGCTGTCTGATTTCACATGGTTTCTTATTCACATCCTGCAGGGCGGTCCCAGCGAAATCTCGCATGCGCTGTTCATCGTCTCCCAGGCCGTGGACCGCTACAAGGGGCTGTGCGAGGGCGGCTCCTGCGGTGCGCCATTTAGGGATTTCAAGGGCTTGACTGCTTGCTGCACACATGGTTGCACAGCCCGAATGCAACTGCGGTTTTCCATGCAGTGTAGACATCCAGGTGGCACTGCAGATACAACTCCGATTCATCACCTACTGTTCTGCGTCTTGAACACTCGGGCACATCCGTGAATGTATGTCTGTGGTGATGAAGCGGCATCTGACACCTGTGAATCCATGAACCTGCTCATTGGTGTTAGTGCAGGCCAAATTGTGTCGCGCGTCCAGCGGATTGCGGGCGTGGACTTCCACTACCAGCCGCCGCCGCGCCACCTGGTGCCCTACGCCGCCGCCCTCAAGAGCCAGCACAGCAACTCCCCCTCCAGGCGCGCTGCATTGCTTCCTCCACATTCTTGCACAGGTTTCAAGGCGCCACGTCTAGTTACATGTGCATGAGGCTTCAACCCCTGTGCATAATTGCAGCGTTTGCCTCCATGCATGCATGCATTGTGCATGCGTGGTTGTGCGACTGATGCGCTCTCATCCTCTCCAGCGCATTGCCGCTGGCTGCCGGATGCCAATTTCGCATCGCACAACCCCTTGCAGATACTGCCTGCAGGGAGCAGGGCGGCGGCCGCCAGGTGGACCTGGCTTTGAAGCATGCCATGTTTAGCTGGCGTCGACAACGCTTACTTGCAGTTATTGACATCGATAATTCACTGCAGGGAGGGCGGCGGCCGCCGGGTGGACCTGGCCTGCGAGGCGAGCAGCGCCGCGTCCGTGTCCGACATCGCCGCCGCGATGCGCGCGCTGTCCGCCCTGGGCGCCGCCGCCAGCAACGAGCTGCAGGTGTGCTTGCAGTGTCCTATGTTCATGCTTGACCTCATCGCCTGCAAGATCAACATATGATGATTGCTTCCGCCACCTGAAGACACATCTCCACCGGTGTGTTCAGCTGCACCCTCCTTCCATACCCACCTCGCGGTCTTTCCCAGAGTGTGTCAGTTTCAACCAGTTGAAGTTGCTGCATGCTCTTCGCAGGAGCGCCAGGCCCACATCGACGCCGGCAGCCTGACGCTGCAGCAGCTGGTGGGGCTGCTGCACAGCGTCTCCGTGCCGCCGCTGCAGCCGCCGCTGCCGCCACTGCCGCCACTGCACCACCACCACCACCAGCAGCAGCAGCAGTCCATGGCATCCCCCTACGTCGGCTTCGACGGCGGCGCCTCGGCCGCCGGTTTCTGGCCCGTCGCCGACGGCGGCAGCGGCAGCTACCCGCTGCAGCAGCCGCACCCGCACTCCGGCCAGCCGCCGCTGCCGCGCCAGTTCTACGACGCTTCGCTGTTCAGTGGCCAGAGCCCGCTGGCGGGCGGCGGGCAGCCGCGCCAGCCGCACAACCCTTTCGACTTCCAGGGCCTCCACGGCTTCCAGGGCGCGCGCGGCGGCGGGTACAGCTCCTTCGGCGGGCAGGACGAGTTCCGCGGCCTCGACCACACCCTGAGCCTGAGCGGGCCCTCGCTGCCGGCCTCCGCCGCCGCCGCCGCCGCCGCCGCCGGCTTCCCGCCGACCATGCCCCGCGGCGGCTCCTTCCCCGGGTTTCCCGGCCACCACATGATGCAGCAGCGCGCCCACGGCTACGGCTACGGCCGCACCTCGCCGCCGCCGCCGGCGCTGACGTACGAGCAGCTGGTGCAGGCGGCTGAGCGCGACCAGCGGAAGCTGCAGCAGCAGCGGCAGCAGCATCAGCAGCCGCAGCCGCAGCAGCAGCAGCCGCAGCAGCAGCAGTCGCAGCAGCAGCAGCCCTTCCCTGGCACGGGGCCGAGCTTCCCGCTCAGCGGCGGCGGCGGTGCCTCCGGCACCTCCACGCCGCTGGGGCCGCTGTCCTGGCCGTCGAGCCGTGCGACAACTCCTGCCCAGAGCTGCGCTTCGACGCCTGTCCCCGGGCCCAGCAACGCCGGCGGCGGCGGCGCGTCCCTGTTCTTTGCTGCCGCCGCGCCGCCGGGCCCGCCGCCCTCCGGCTGGCTGGCGCCGTTCTCGGGCATCGGCGGCGGCGGCGTCGTCGTCGGCGGCCCCGCCAAGGACAGCCCCGTCGCCGCCGACAGCCCCGGCACCCCGGACCGCCCTGCGCCCACCGCGGGCCGCCAGGGCAGCCAGGGCAGCCAGGGCAGTCCGGGAGGTCCCAGCAGCCCGCCACAGCTGGCGGCGGCCAGGGCCGATGCGGCGTCGCCGCTCGCCGCTCACCGCTCACTTGCCAGCCCCTCGCTGAACCTCGACGAGCTGCGGGTGTGCCTGTCCTAAGACGAACTCATCCCTCTCCCCTTTGTTGCGCTCGCATACGAATGTGCTCCTTGCACTTGCAAGCTTCACCTCTGTGATCGGATCAGCAATGGTTCATGTGCGTCTACAATACCACCATACGAATACCTAATGCCGGTCTGGAATTGCAGGCAGCAGCTTACAGGGTGTACGGACAGGGTACGGTGCGGCCGTTCGACGCCCTCGAGCTGGCCGGCAACGGCTTCCACCTCGAAGGTGCTAACTCCTTCTTTCGGATATTGATGTCGCGTCGTCTGCTGCAGCGATGCCGCCAGTGACCTGCATAATGCCCCTTGCTTGTGCATGCCACGCACCGTGTGAATGCCAACACTTTTGACGCCCTTCTGCAGGCGGCTCCGGCGCTGCGGCGCCATGGATTCTCAACAGCGATCACCCCATCCTGGTGAGCAGCACTGGTTGGCGCATCTGTAGATTCCTAATCATGTCGCACCTGCTCGTCTTTACAGCGCTGCTTTCAGAGCCTCGCAAGATTGTTGGTGTCTGGAACGAACAGTTATATCACTGTGTCACCACAAGCTTTGGCAGCCGTCGTGCGGGGCTGCACCTTCATCCTGTGCTGCATGATGAGCAGGGCCGCCGCGGCGCCGCCGGCCAATACTCCAACGACTCCGCATGACGAGCGAGCACTCCTGCAACGAGCGATCAAGACCGATGTTCCTGCACAACAAGCGTCCCTTCGGCGATGATGCCAGATCGCAATTCATGATCAATCAGCCAGCTGATGAACAACAGGGGAAACCGTATATGGCGCCGGATGTTTGCCGCCAGGCATAATAGCTGGTGGGCTGCGCCATTGAGGGTTGGGCGCCGGGCATTGCTAATTGGCACTGGAACGCTGTTATTCCGCACGAAGAACATTGCAGGAGGATGTCGGTTCATTGCTGCCAGCCGCTATCATTGATGCTCCACAATATTTGGCGGCAACATTTGGGCGCAGCAGAGGTTTATTGCTAGCTGTACTTGAGTACTCGTAGCGAGCTCGTGCACATCCTTTGAAACTGAGGCAGATTGCTTTTACTTGATTTTCATGAAGTGTGCTGGAAACGCACACCGATGTAAAACTGTCAGATAATTTGGACTCTCCCCCGCCAGTCCCCGCAGTGTCTGCGACACGATGCCAGGGCGGGGGAAGCTGGAAGGGGCGAGTATGTATGAACGACCAGCGAAGACACACTTCATCTCCGTGACATGAGGATCGGATCGTCTCTTTTCGCGGTCTTCCTTCGTTTCCTGGACGCTGCGCGATTGCGATTACATGCATTTCGGCCAATTCGACGACACGATGATGCAACGAGGTTAGCCAGTGCACCTGCTGGTACATGATTGCTGCACACGGTACGTGCAAAGCGATGCCGAATCCGCACTAATGCCAAACGCATGTCAAGGACCCACGCGGTTTTATAGCACATGTTTCGACCGCCTTCCGGGGTCACTTCGGCTCGCACCACTTTGCAGACTGACTGACATTCATCATGCAAAGCTTTCGCATGCCCCATCAAACAAACTCGGTACACTCACATCCGTTTTACGTCGTCGCAGGCATGGCTCCGGAAACCACCTCGGGCATGGCGCAGGAGCGCAACGCTGGCCAAGCCCAGCCCAGCAGCGACTGCGGCGCCGACAAGCCTGGCAGCAGCGCCGGCAGCGGCGCGGGCGACGGCGCGGCGGCTGAGCAAGAGGCGCCACCCGCAGCGGCAGAGGACAGCAGCGGCGCGGCGCCGCGGCTGCAGGATGCAGCCTCTGCCAGCAGCAGCGAAGCAGAGGATGTGTCGCAAGCTGCTGCACTGGTGCTGCCCGAGAACTTCGGCGCCACCATACAGCAATGGATAGGTCGCTTGAAAGCCAGCGGCAGGCGCAAAGCCGATCTGCTGGACCTGCTACCGCAGCTCAGTGGCGGGCGCGCGGCGCTGGCGGCGGCCCTGGCGGCCGCGGCCGCGGCAGGCCGGGCAAGCCCGGCAGCCGAGGCGGCCGCGGCGCCCGCAGGAGGGGCTGCACCGCCGGCCGGCGGCGCCGGCAGCGTGGGCACGGACCCGCCAGTCGACGACAGCGCCGGCGATGATGCACAGAGCCAGGCGCAGATGTGGTTGGGGCTGCTGCGACGCCTCGCCACGATGGGCGCCAAAGATGTGAGCACCTCAGCTCCTGCCCTGCTTGCCTGTGCGCCGCCGGCATCTTCACGTTTTCTGCTTTCGTACAAGTGCATTGCACAGGTCTAATAAGGCTCCCTGAGGGTCGCTGTGCACCGAGGAGTCGACAGCGAGTTTTGTGATGGTTACAGCACGCGTACGCAACTGCCTACGTCCCACCACTGCCTGCGTTTCACCGCTGCCTTCACATGCTTGGAGACGAGCATCGACAAGCAAGTCCTGGGTAGAGAATATGTGGTTGCTGCCACAGATCGCATCGGGAGCCTCGTCCACGAGCCACCCTGTGGCTCCGCTCGGCGACGAGGCGAGCGATGAAGAGGCGCTCGCATTGCTGCCTGCTGACGTCGCTGAGGCCATTCGGAACGCGCTGCCAGCGCAGCCGGTGCCTGTGGCTGATGCCATCAGAGCACGCCACATCCTCGGCAAGTGCGGAGCCGCCGCTGCCGCCGCGGCCATGCCAGAACTGTCACGAGATGTCATCTACCGAGGGGTACTCCAGTGCTTCAGGCTGGTGGGTCGGGCATCCTCGGCGATCCATGCATGTCAGTGTCCTACTCTCATGACCTTTCATGGCACAGCAGAACCGCTGTGGACGCCGGGCAGCACCGGAGAGCCAATGTTTTGCCTTAAGTCGGCGGCAGCCATGTCTCGTCACAAGCAAGCTGTGCGCGTGTGGATCAGTACTGTACTGAGGACATGGACCACGCATGGCATATTCGTTTGGACTGCCCCGTTCATCGTGGTCCTGCACCTCCCGTTGGCAGGGGTGCACGGCAGAGGAGATGGCGGACGCGCTGCAGCCGCTGGTGCTTGCATGCTCGTCGCCAGGAGCCGTCGGCAGTGCCGCAGCTGCAGAGGTGCCTCAGGAGGCTACTTCCGCCCAGCCAGCAGGTATGTGTCCTCCTGCTCCCTGCTGTTTCCTGGTTCCGCTGCACAGTATGTCATTGGCAAAGGTTGTACTTAACTCCTATTCCGATTGCACAACTCCATTGGCCATGCAGAATTGCTTTGAAGGGGCGGAGCCTGGGCTGTCACCATCGTGCTGAATTCACCGGAGCAACGATGCAAACCATCTGTCATGAGTTTAGGGTTTAACGATCCTGTGGGTTTAACGATCCTGTGTTTGCAGGCGAGGCAGCCGAGAGCCAGCCGCCGCAAGGCGGTGCTGCGCTGGGAGACGTCGTCGACAGCCAGGCCGCTCAGCGAGCTGCGCCCAGTGGGGTGCGTTTCAGGACTCGAACCCACCTGGAACATCATGGCAAGGTATGGCATGTGTCGCTTCGATGCTGCAGCCCTGTGTTGCACCAAGTCAGCCAGAAACCACTATCCTTGTGCTGCGTGGCACAATCGTCAGAGAAATCGCATACCATCTGCAAGCACAAAGAGCGTCTGATCCAAAAAGGCAACCCAAGAAGTGCATTGCATGATTGTGTTGCAGAAGCCCGCCGAGGCGCCGGCGGCACCACTGGCGGCTGGTGCCGCCGGCTCACGTGACTATGTCCGCTCAGGAGGTGCAGTCCACTGCAAGTGTCATGAATACATCGGATTCTATGCTTGAGATGGTGCACACTACCCAGCTGCTTGATGAGATGGTGCACACTACCCAGCAGCACATGGCTGCATGTGTCGTTAATGCTAATCATCTTTAGCATCTTTAGCAAATACTATCAAAACCATGGGTTTCAAAAGTACAAAAAACAATAGTACCAAACTGAAAAATGTGCTAAACCCACTAATCGAGCACAATAACAATATTGCACAGGCTTGCTGCGATGTGAAAGGGAGCTGGCCTTCCTTTGGTCACCCACGAGAGTGATACTGTCTGCATCTTCGAAGTCATCACCCCCATATTCTGACCCAATATTACCACCTGCGCGCAGCGGTGCTGCGGCCGCTCGAGACACTGAAGCAGCAGCCGGACCAAGCATCGACGGTTGGTCCGGCGCAGGGCGCTACTGGGGAGGAACTGGGGAAAGCGCTGCAGCCGCTGGTGGATCCGCCGTCGCCCGCCGCAGCTGGGGGCGCCACGCGTGGCGCAGAGGCTCCTCGCAGGACACTAGTGCCTCCGGATCTGCTCGAAGGTGTGTCCTTCACCTGACTGTCAATGCCGGTCAAACCGTCCAAAGCACCTCGCAGTTTGCTAACTTGGGCTTGGCTTTTGCTGCAGCAGCGCACTGTGAAGTGCCTGGAGGCCATGGACAGGGCCCTGATGTGCGGCAGGTGTGAAGACATTGGAGGTGTTGCAGGCAGTGCAGACAGCAGCAGGCTGCGGCCATTGGGCAGCTTGGGGACCGGTGTGTATGCACTACTTGCAAAGCACAAAGAAGGAAGCGCAGGTCACGATGGCATGTGTCATGTATCAAGTCAAGTTGTGCCTGCTGCTGCAGCGGCGCAGGAGGCACTTCTGACGGCAACGGGGCGGTTGAGCGGAGAGCAGCGGACGAATTTCCAAAGCTGGCTGCTGGCCGTCACGGCGCATGCGGCCAGTCTGCTTGCAGACAACGTGAGTTGTGCTGCCTTACATAGGGTCTCTGAGCTGCACTAGTGCTGCAGCTTTGAGTCTGCAGTCTGCATACGGTTGCAGACCTGCAGGGACAGGCTTGCGTCTCGTGCCTGAGGCGGCGCTTGATTAACCCATCGGTTTGTGCGCTCCTGCAAGACCCGTGCTCCTTGTGCCATTGCCACCCTGAAGATGTGCTCCTGTAGCATCATGAATGACGACCGGACTCCCTTGTGGGCGAATGCAGCAACTGGATTGTGGCTCCGAGCCTCGTTTGTCTTGTGTCCTGCAGGAGCTGGCGAAGTTCGACGAGCTCGGGCCTGGACTATGGTTCTTTACCCTCCCGGAAGCTGAGACGCCACCGGGCGAGGTTGCGCCGCAGGCGCAGCGGTTCCTGGGCGGCGGCAGTCCTGCGGCAGCCGTGCTGGCGGCGCTGCCTGACCGCGGCCACCAGTTCCTCATGTGGCGCCTGGTGCTGCAGCTGTCGCTCCTAGTGAGCACCTGTGCCGCTGCTCTTCGCTTCTTACGCCGCACGATGTCGTGAACATGACATGCGATGCAGTGCTGTGGGAGATGGAAAGCTTCCCGTGTGCACCCGGAACATGTCTTAATTTGCGACAATCTGTGCACTAAAGTGTTGCCCAAGCGGCAGTGCAACCATCTGTGCACCTGACCAGTGTCCACAACATCGTGAAATGCCGCATGTTCAGGTCGCACTGCCGCAGCGCAGCAGCGCACAACAAGAGAGGCATCCTTTCAGGTGCACACATGCCGCGGCGTCAGCGAGTGGTGTGCCATGCGGCGCAGGGCGCCAACGTGATGCAGGTGGAGGCAGTCCTGAAGCCACTGGCGGACCTGCTGCCGGCGGCCGCAGCGGGGCTGTCAGCATCTGCCAAGGCTGCCGTGCCCGATTCCGAGGCCGCAGCCCTGGCCGGGGCAGAAGGGACCGCGGATGCGGCAGGCGAGACAGAGGCAGCGGAGGCGGCGCAGAAGGACACCCGGAGCGGCAAAGCCCTGCGACGCGCCCGCGCCCGGGAGGTGCGTGTACCCGAATGATTACCCGCAAAGCAGCCCTGGGCCATGCTGCATGTGTGGATGCCTTGGAGAAATGCGTCTTCGTCATCCACCTTCGGATTGAGCGCCCGAGCACTTGTTCAAACTCGCCAGCTGGTTGGGCTCTGCTCGAGAACGTGGATGGTGTCACAGCAGCAGAGCCGCTTTCAAAGGGGTTCTAACGTGCTGTACCCTGCAGACCGTAACGCAGCTCACGCCTGGCCACAGATGACCGGTAGTATTGCATGAAAGCAACCCTAGCATCGTTTCTAGTCAGGATTGGCTGCTTTACAGCGGCGCAAGGCGAAGGGCGCCGTGGACTCGGCTGAACGCCCGGCAGAAGCGGCAGCCTGGGACTCGCCCGACGTTGCGGAGCCTACAACAGCAGCAGCGGCAGGTGCAGATGGCAGCGCGGCGGAAGCTGCCGACGAGCGGCCCGCAGCAGATGCTGGCGCATCTTCAGATGCAGCGCCGGCCTCCGGCGCGGCCGCAGCCGCCAGCGCCACACAGGCAGCGGCGGCAACTGCGGCAGCGCCGCCGGAAGCGCCGGCGGAGGCTGCTGATATGGCGGAGGCCGTGGCAGCTGCTTCGGGGGCGGCAGCCCCGTCCGCGGCAGCGGCGGCACCGCTAGAAGCGCCGCCCGGCCCGCCGCCGGAGCTGGATGGTGAGGCGGCGGAGCTGTTCCGCGCCGCCACTGACGCCCAGAAGCAGGTGTCATCCTAAAGAATCCTACATACCATCACAATCTATGTCTCACCTTCAGTGCGCATTGGCACTCACCTGAATGTGCAAGCCCTGCAGCATTTCGCGGATGGGCCGCATTCCTGCAGCAGGATGCCGGTCTGCCCGAGCGGCAACTGTAATGCCGAGCAATGCCGGCGGCAGCTGTGGCACAGCCTGAGATCGCTGTGAAATCCCTGCATCTGACCACCTGACTTGCTGCTCGGGACAGGTGCTGCTGGATGCCTGGCAGTCGCCGGCTTACCTGGAGTGGGTTGAGGCAAGCCGGCGGCAGGCGCTCAAGCTAGACTTGTGCCGCCGCATCGTCCAGGTACACCTGTGAAATGATATTTCGAGTGAGGAACTTGAGTGGATTAGGGAGAGAGCGGTGGCAGTTTTTTGGGGAAGTGGCTGTGTTCGGACGTGTGCCGCCGCATCGTCCAGGTGCCACTGTTTTGCAATCTCTGGAAACCTAATCAGCTTCGCCAACAAACACTCTGCGGCCCCAGCGTTCAATTCACAGCCCATAAACCTGGCTGGGTTAGACTGAAGACGCCGCTGCCATATGCTGCATGCCAGCCAGGTGCCGTCCCGCTGCTGCTGCATCAAGCGAGCACACACCACATGAAACAGCGAGCACAACGCAGATGTTGAGGAGCCCAATTGCAAGGGCGCCTGAGGAGCTGGCTCGCAAGGACAGCCAATGTAACTGTCGTCGGGTCCTGCCATCGCCTGTGCCACCCGTGATTGGCTGCGGCGCCGCAATGCACCGTTGAATCGCTACCACGTGTACCACAAGCTAAAGTGCCTCACTTGCTCCGCATGATGCTGTGCGCAGGAGCAGCAGGGGTTGCTTGGCTCTGTGGACATGCTGTGAGGCAGTGCGCTATGGCAAAAACGTCATGCGCAAATCATTTTCAATTGAGATTGCAAAATGAAAGTCTCACGCTCTTCGCACAATGCTGCAGGAGCAGCGGGGTTTCCTGGGCGCTGTTGACGCGCTGTGCGAGGCGGTGGACCCCGAGGGCCAGGCGGCAGCCGCGGCGGCGGCGACCGCCGCCAACGATGCCGTGGACTGGCACGGCCACGACCCGCGAGACGGGGACGGGCCAGTCTTGGTCGGGTACGATGTCCGCGTGTCGCCGGCGGAGGCTGGGGCACAGCTGCAGGCGGCATCATCGGAGCAGAAATCGGTGAGGCAAAAATCTGTGGTTTTGGGCCAGCGGCAGCGTTATGATGTCTTGAAAGCAGCAAGTCAGAGGCGCTGCCGGGCCCAACTGCAATTGCGCATTCGGTGGCCACGTGCCGGCAAGAGATGCTGCGCCCTGGAATACATCTCAGGCTGCCAAAGTCTGCAGGTGCATGATGTTGTGACACCGACTCGTTTTGTCACCCGCATGCCGCGCTGCCTTTCGCTGCAGGCAATCGCCCGGATGTGGGCAGACCATGCGGGGCTGCGGCTGCGGGATGTGATGCGAGGGAAGCGGCTGGCAGCCCAGGCATGTCTGCTGGTGCATGTTCTCAAGGTGGGCATCTGCTGCTACGCCCTGCTGTGATTGCTGCCCCTGCACATCCGGATATCTTAGCAGACAGTGCATCTCGTGTCATCACATTGCTAGCATCTGCTGCCAAAGTTTGGCGTCTGCCTATTGACTCCATGGTCAGCCCAACACACGCTTCAGCCCGGTTCGCACAGGACGGCAGGAGCGAAGCGGAGTGGCCAGCACGTGTTGAGGCGCTGATCGCAAACATTGCTGCGATGATTTGTTCCGTGTCGACGGCTCTCGATGCGGCGGCAGCAGCCAAGTCCTTGGGTATGATGCCTTTCAATGCCGCACATTGCTGCCGTGGCATACGATGAAAGCGCTCTATCCACAAGTTATGTGGTTGCCATCAAGCAGCGCCGCAGTCCTTTCCTTCTTCGCCTACGACCAAACAAGGTGGCAATGCAGCACTCCATTTCTGTGTGTGGCCACTCTGATGCAGCGCAAAGCTGCTGGCATGCTGTTGGCCGAAGTCCCGCTGATTCAGATGTGCCCCTGACATATCGATTCAGTCACCAATGCGCTTGCCGCTAGGCTCCTCAGCATGGCCGTGCTGCTGCAGGAAGCTCGCCTGCGGAGGCGTCACCAGCAGCTTCGCTTGACCCCACCGCTGCGTCCAGCCAGAGTGCCGCGGGCAGCGCGGCCGCGGCAGGCGCGCCTGCCGCCCCAGCCCCCACCGCCGCGGCAGACACTGGCGACGCCGGCCGCGACGAGGCCACCAGCCAGGCAGGCAGCGGAGGAGACGGCGTGGCGGAGCTGCCTCCGGAGGGCAGCAGCGCGGACCTCATGGCGGAGAACGCGCGGCTCTTCCGGAACGCTTCCGCTGCCCAGCAGCAGGCGAGCATTGTGCACACCCTGCTCATGCACTCCTCCACTTGCACTGTAGGCATGAACTCAGAAGATGTCCCTACTGCAGCGCATGTCGTTAGCACAAGGGCTTGACTGCGGCGGCAGCGCAACCGTTGCTCGATGGTGAGCAGGCTTCTGTCCTCGCCTTGTGCACGGCCTTGCCACCACGTCAACTCTTGCAACACATTCCTTTCAACAGAATTACTGCTGGTCCTTTTTATTTCCAATGACAGCTGTTGCGCCGTGTGCACGTGCTGATCCGGTCCCAAAACTCATTGGCGCTTGCGGCGGCGCTGCACAGAAAAAAAAGATAGGTCGCTATTCTGTCTCACTTGCAATGACAGCTGCTGCGCCGTGCACAGGTGCTCATCCGGTCGTGGTTCTCGTCGTCGCTCGCGGCGGCGCTGGCAGCGCTGCCGGAGCTGCAGCGGCAGCAGCTGCAGCTGTGGATGACCCGGCAGGTTGTGGAGGTGAAAACCCTAAAACCTTGAGAAGAATGTCGACAACTGCAAGGCGGCGGCGCAGGCGTCGCTCCAGCCACGTTGCCGCCCACTGGTGCCCGTGCCAGCAGACTCTGGGCAGTGTGGGTCACCTGTCCCCCTGTGTGCGACTGTGTCATGTTCGATGTGTAGCGTAATCTGGATGTTGCGGGTCTGGAGACGGCGGTGGCGGCACGCAATGCCCGTTGCTTGGTAGCGGCGGCGCCAGCGGCGGCGGCGCAGCCGGCAGAAGGCCCAGCCGACACTGCGCAGGAGCCGGCGGCGCACTCGGCAGCGGCAGCAGCGCCGGCCCAGCCGGCAGAGTCACCGGCCGATGTTGCGCGGGATTCGGCGGCGCATCTGGTAGCGTCAGTGCCAGAGGCGCAGACGGCAGAGGGCCCGAGTGGTTCGGCACGGGAGCCGGCAGCAGCCGCGGGCTGGATTCCCTCGCCCGGTACCGCTGCCGATCTGGCCGTCGCGGCATCGCCTGAGAGCGCCGTGAAGCTGTTCTGGGCGACTGAGGCGCAGCGAATGGTGCGGGCACTGGCTTCTGGGGGCAGCCCCTGTCCCACGCTGGCGTCTGTCACATCCTGACACATGAGGAGTCTGTTGAGGCGAGGCTGCCAGGACCCGAGGTCCAGCAACTCCAGCCACCAACCTGCCCCTGAGATGCAGCCACTCAAATCAACCAGGTGCTCACCTACAGCCACACTCCACATCTTCTTGCATCGATGAGGCAGTTCAGTTGACGTGCCGATCTCATGTGCCGCCAGGTGGTGGCCCGGGTGCTGCAGTGCGCGCGGTTGCGGGCGGTGCAGGAGCAGAAGCCGCGCTGCTGGCCCGACCTGTGCCGCTGCGTGCAACACCTCGCCGTTGAGGTGCTTGCCTTGAAGCCGGCCGACCGACTAAACACCACCCCACCATCGTGCACAGCATGATGCTGACAGCGCCCAATCAGTGCTGAAGCAGCAGGCTCCGGAAAGCCCCAGAGTTGGAGGCGGCCATCTGTACTTGGCGACAATGCATCTCCCTACTGTGCTTGCCACGCTCAAGGTGAACTGCTCTATCGACACGAATGACAGTCACATTGTCACCAATGTCATCTACTGCTCATGTTGACGCAGGACAACATGAGCTCGATGGACACCATGGCGACGCTGTTCCCGCGCGGCTCGGAGGTCACCGTCGCCAATGCAGAGCTGCTGGCCGCCGCCATCCGCCTGGTGGCACGCGCCTCGCCCTCGCAGCTGGAGGTAGGGAAGTTTCCTGGTGGCTCGCCGGGCCGGCAGCTTCCCGGGCCGGCGTTCTCGTCAGAAGTGCTCAGGGTCTCCAGCATATTGCTCTCAGAGAGCGAGCGAGTGCATTCTGCGAGAGACTGCAGCTCAATTGAGGACCCTGGGCGCGTGTGAATGTCAAGCAAGCATCAATGCGGGAGTCGTTGTGCATGCATGCCGCCTGGTCACATTGCTGTTCGGTCGAGCACATCAAAAGCTCCGGTGAATGCTTTTAGCGCTCTGCTGAACTGGAAAGTCAGTCACGATGCCTGAATGCGCGACGTTCCTGAGGTATGCAATGCCAACGTCAAGGTGTCGTGCTCGCACAGGTGCTGCAGGGGCTTTGGCATTGCGAGGCGGTCAAGGGGGTGCAAGCAAAGCAGCCGCGCCACTGGCAGCCCGTCAAGCTGTTTCTCACCCAGCTGGCGGTCGAGGTGGGCTGCATTTTGCCCTACCTTCCTTACAGCTGGTGGCTCGCGTTGCATTTGCATTGTTTGTGCACTCTGTGCAGACAGGTCTTGTTGTGCGCACCCATGCCTTTCACATCAGAGAATCGCCCAACTTCATGAAATGTCGTGGACATGACATCATTGTGTGAACCGCGGGCGCAGGTCGGCACAGACGCGACGCATGCGCAGTCGGCGCTGCAGGCGGTGCTGGATCTGGAGAGCGACGAGCGCACCACAGAGGCGCTGGCTGCCTTCCGCCAGGTCTCGCTACCGCGGCTGCAGGTGCGCTCACATCGTGGCAAGCTCTGGGCTGACACAGCCACCATGGTGTCATGACACCCTTATATGCCAGATCATAAAAATGCATTTCCCACACATGGACCGTGCTGCAATGCGATGGGGCTTTTGAGGTACGAATCGTATCTTACTCTGCCGCTGATCCGTGGATTCCCAAGCTGGCGTCTTGGCCAAGTGCACGTGCAATCTGCACAGCACACCAATAGGTATGGCGTTGGCTGCTGAGTCGTGACAACCTGCGGCATGGCGTCAACGCAGGTGATCGTGGGTGGGTGGCTGCTGGCCCTGGAGCGAGCGGAGTCGCCGATGCAGCAGGTGGCTCTCACCGCCGCCGCCGTCGAGGAGATGGTTGCGGTGAGACAACCGATGTGTGCCTGTGGCGCATCAAGCGAACTCGCTAACGCAGGCGCCCCTGCAGAGCGTTGGTTGCTCTGGGCCTCTGCCGCAACACAATGTCAGCATCACCTGCTCCACGTTCTTGCATGCATCCGTCGCGTGTGACCAATTCACGGTTTTTGTAGCGCTTGTCAATAATCGCTTCCCAGGTGTACTTACCCTGACACCCTAACCCAATCCTTTGCAGCATGACGTGGACCCGGCGTGCACCATCGACGAGCTGCACGAGCGGCTGACGGCCGCACCCACACCCTGGCGCGGCGAGGCGGCAGCTTTGGCAGGTGGCGACACGACAGCTCCGGCGGGTGGGGCCGCCAGCGCCACGGCAGACAGCGCCACTGCAGACAGCGCGGCGACAAGCATCCCAGCGGCGTATAGCGCAGCCACCTCGGGAGGGCAGAGTCCACGCAGCAGCGGCAGCAGCGGCGGCAGCATCGATGGCGTTGACGGCAGCGAGCCGAGCGCTGCCGTAGCCATGGCGCAGGCTGCTGTGTCACAAAGGTTGCAGTACTCGGCGGCTTGCCTGCTGCAGCTGCTGCCGGCGTCGGCGCCGCACGCAGCTGCGGTGGTGTTTGCCGCTGACCTCGGCGGCAACAGGCGGCGGACGCCGCTGGCGATGGAAGCAAAGGTAGTGCTCTCCGATTTCGGCAGCGGCACGCAGGCGCAGCCAGCCGCGCAGAGGGCTGTGTCTCCAGCCGCCAGCCGCGCGCCATCGCCCCTGCTGCGGCTCGAGTCGACGACCCAGTCGCCCGGCGCTGGCGGCAAAGCGGAGCCAGTGGCCAGCGGGAAGGCAGACGGCAAGGCAGCCGGCAAGGCCAGCGGCAAGGCAGCCAGCGGCAAGGCAGCTGGCGACAGCTGGAGACCGGCGACCGCGCTGGAGAGCGAGCCAATCGACCCGCCGCCCTGGGCGACCCACTGGCCACAGCCGCAGCAGCCGGCGGCGAGCGACCGGTGGCAGCGGCCGGGTCAAGGCCAGGCCCAGCTACCCGGCAGCTCCTCGGGGCACTGGACCGCCGCCTCGCTCTTCGCCGCCGCCAAGGCGGCCAAAAAGCCCGACCAGCTCCCTCCGGAGGCGGGCGCTGCAGCAGTGCCGCCTCCAGACGGAAGCGGCGATGCACAGCCGGCGGCGGCGGCACCAGCAGCGGATGTTGCGCCCCCAACGCAGCCCATAGAGCAGCCCCTGGCAGAGGCTGCAGCGGCGGCGCCGCCGCCTGCCGTTGTGGCGGCCGAGGCGGCGTTCCAGCCAGCCAACGGCGGCGGCAATTCGCTGCCTGACAGCCCGCCGCTGCGGCTGAAGCCGTTAGCGTCACAGCGCTCCGCATCGCCTGCCGCCGGCGTAGCAGCGGCGCCGCCCGCCCGCACAGGCAGCAAGCCGGCGCGTCCGGCTGCTCGCGCCGCGTACGACCCCCAGCAGGCTCAGCGAGCTGCCACGGAGGCGGTTGCGCAAGCGCGGGCGGCGGCCGCGGCGCTGCTGGCGAGACATCCGCCTGTGTCTGCAAAGCCGGCTGCGCAGCCGGTCAGCAGCAGCCAGCCGCAGTCACCGGCTAAGCCGACGCCACAGTCGCCTGCAAAGCAGCAACAGCAACCGGCCTCGCCTGCAAAGGCCGCCCTAATGGTGGTCGGTACAGCAGCCGCCGCTGAGGCGCAGGCCGCGGCAAAGCGGGCAGCTGCCTTTGCGATGCAGGTGATTGCAGTTGCAAGGCTGCCGACAATTGCCGTGCAGACCTGCTTGTGTACTGCACATCTCGACAGTGTGTAAATATGGCTGCACAGCACATAGCCAGGCCTGCTGATGCAGGCCTCCAATCAACAAGCCAGTGGGAGAATTTGTCCCGCCTCAATTTGCAGGTCATGCACTCGATGGGGAGCAGCAAGCCGCAGCGCGGCCGGCCAGCCAGCGCGGAGGCCAAGCCGCAGGCGGGCGGCCACAGCCGGGCCGCCTCGCAGAGCAGTAACGCCAGCAGCGGCGGCGGCGCCGGCGCCGGCGCGCCTAGAATCGCCGCTGCAGCACTGGCGCCCAGCGGCCTGAAGCCCCTGCCGGCGCATAACGCGGCACACCTGGAGGCCGCGCTCTTCCCGGCGCAGGCGGAAGTGGCGCAGGGCGCGGACGAGGGGGAGGCGGCTCCACAGCCCGTGCAGCAGGCACGGCTGCAGCGGTATGCGCCGTTCCTGCCGCCGCCGCCGCCGCCGCAGCAGCAGAAGCAGCAGTTGCTGCCGCCGTCCGAGCAGGTGCAGCAGTTGCAGCCGCCTCCACAGCAGCAGCAGTACGCCCCTTTCCCATCGCTGCCGCCACCACTGCGGCAGCAGCAGCAGCAGCAGGCGCCGTCACAGGCACAGCAGCTGCCGGAGCTGCAGTCGCAGGCTGGCCAGCCGGCAGCGCCGCGGCCCTTCTGGAAACGCATGCCTGCGCTGCCGCAGCCGCCGCCTCAACAGCAGCAGCAGCTGCTGCTGCCAGAGCAGCAGCAGCAGGTTGACCAGGCGACACCGCCGCGCCCAGCACGTAAGTATGTGCCTTACACGCGGGCAGCACCGCCGGCACCGCCGCCGCCGGCCGCCAACCCCGTAGTGGAGCAGGCGCACGCAGCCGCCGCTTCGCCGGCCCCCTCATCGCGGTACCCGGCTGCAGCCGCCGATGCGCCTGCCAGGCTCCCGGCGGCAATGGGCCGCATCCGCTTCGGCTCCTTGAACCTCGAGGAGTTTGAGGCGCCGCCGCCTCCCCCAGCAAGGCAGCCGCCGCAAGGGTTTAAAGCACAGGCAGCCCCCCTCGCCAGCCCACCCTCAGCGCCCCGGCAGGCAGCGCCTCGGCAGGAAGCGCCTCGGCAGGCAGCGCCTGAAGCAGCGGAAGCAGTGGTGCGGCCAGCGGTGGAGCCGCAACAGGCGGAGGCAGCGGCGCCGCCAGCGGCAGTGGAGCCAGATGACGATCCTTTCGCCTGGCTTCTGCCTGCAGAGGCGCCAGCGCCCGCCGCGCCGGCGGCTGCTATGCCGGAGACGTCCGCAGGGGAGCCAGCGCAGCCCGTCGCGGCTCACACGCCCGAGCGGCAGGCCAGTCTGGCGCCGGCGCGGCCGCCGCTGTCGCAGCAGCAGCCGCATAAGCAGCAGCAGCGCTCCAGGGTGGACGTCAACGGCGACGCCTCGAAGCGTGCACCAGCCGCCGCTCCGCGGCGGCCGCAGGGCAAGCAGCCCAAGGCGAAGCGGCCGGCCGCGGCCCCGGGCGTCAACAGCTTTGCGCTGCTGGAGGCGGAGGAAGAGGCCGACGGTCGTGCATCGCCGCCGGCATCGCCGGTCGCCGCTGCCGCGGTGCCCGTGCCAGCCGCTGAGCCGGCGGCGGCGCCAGAGCCGGCTGCTGCGCCGGCGGCGGCACCGGAGCCCGTGCCGCCGCTGCTGCCGCCCGCAGCGGACAGCCCAGTACTGGGCCATGACGGCGAGGAGCTGTCGGCCGACCTGGCGGAGATGTGCTGCTGCCCCCTCAGCTTCGAGATCATGAGGGGTGCGATGTGCCCCTGGCGTGCGCGCCAGGTCTCAGCAGCCGATGCACACACGATGCATACACGTGTTGTATCAAAGGACACAGTTTGCACACACTGAGCAGGAATGATGCTTTGTGCTGCACCATCAGTCCCAGGAGAGTCTCGCTGATAGGTGTACGGTCCTGCTGTGCAGACCCGGTCATCGCCGAGGACGGGTTCACCTACGACCGCAAGTCCATCGAGCAGTGCGTCTTCTCCTGTCTTTGCATGCGGATGCCCTCGAGTGCACGCCTCTCTTGCTGGCAGATGTTCGGAAGTCTTCGTCCCGCATGCCATATTCACTTCGGCTCCTCTAGCAGGAGTGCTGTTTACTCTACACCATTAAGCTGCCTGGAAAATGTCGTCACAACTCTGCAGGTGGCTCTCGAAGAACGACAGGTCGCCGATGACTAATCAGACGCTGTCGAGAAAGGTGGGCTGCCGCTTGTGGTGTTGCACCCGCCTGCAGCTGGGAATTGCAGCGTATTTCTCTGCACATAATGATCGTCTATCGCCATGCTGACTGGCTGTGTATCTGACCACCGTAGGCGCTGACGCCCAATCTGGCGCTACGTGCCGCCATCCCGCAGATGCTGGGCAGGGCATGAGGCCGCTGTCCTGTACCTTATGCTACCAATTCGCATGCCGCCGTGGCGGAGTGGCCGCCCCTGCTTGTACAATTTTGCCAGTAGGAAGTATGTAGATCAGCGTGCTGAAGAACATTCTCTTGAATATAACCCCGTTGCGCTGGGGATTTTGAGCATGTCAGAAGATAATTGCCGCTGACATGTACCAGGACAGGACAAGGCATCCAGACCCTAGGGGCAGTTGTCAGAAAGGTCCGCAGGACAAACGGTAGCTTCTCTGGCAGCCTTGCTGGCCTGCACGCCAATGGGGCCTCTCTCTGAGAACCAGCGTCACTGGCACTCAGATCGATTTGCCTCAAGGTTGGTGGCGGCAAGCGGCGTCAGCTCGTCGACCCACAACAGCGGCTTGATCAAATGAAACCAGACATGGAGGCTCCGGTGTACAGATGCTGGAAAGTGCCAAAATAAAGCAGTGCCGCCATCGCTGTACTACAGCTAGTAGCTCCGCGCTGGAGGCTGGCCACGCCGCTGCAGCGGCAACAGCCTGGATCCTGGCAAGGCGGGTGAAAGTGCACGCGTGTGGCGCTCTGCTCAGTCCACTGGCAGCGGGCCCGTTCTCACCGTCAGCCAACATGTCGTTGGCTCAGTTCAGCAGCTGGTTTTCGCCTCGGTAGCGACTCGGAAAAGCCTACTCACGTGCACGTCTCTGCCGCAAAGAACTCATTGCTTGATGTCTGCATGCTTGTGTGTGACCGGTGTGAGGTGCTGTCACGTGTTTCATTTGATGATGCGCAGGCGAGAGCTCTCGAAAGCAGCAGAAAGGTCGGCGGGCTGCGCAGACAAAGGCAGTGGCCATGTGCCGCCTGAACATGCGCGCCGCTGTCGCGGCAGCCAACCTGAAGATGGCGGCAGCAGTAACATGGGTGATGACTGATGGCGTGGCGGCGAAGGAGATGATGGCGAGTGACAGAAGGGGATCAGAAGACCAAGACATGGCGGCAGGGAAGCTCTGTGGATGGCACAGACTACTTGTGCAGAAACGATTGACGATGGCCGCAGCGGCAAATGTCTGGTGGCATACCGCAACAACTCCTTCCGATTGTTTGTCGAACAGGGTTTGGTCGATTCGGATTTCTCAGCCTTGACATCTCTGAACGCTAATCAGCCTGAGTGAGGCTGAGTTCAATCTCTCTCTCTCTCTCTCTCGATTGCAAGATGCGCTGTTGAGCCGATATTTGAGCGACTTTAAAGTCTGTTTAAATTCCTGGCAAGCAAATTTGCTTAACAGGAGATGCAGCGGGCCAGCGCGCTACGGAACTAACGGCGGCATTTTGCGCCTCACGCGTCAAGGGCAGGCTGCTGATTGATCACACGCGGGAGAGACCAGGTCGAGAACAGCGTGGAAGAGCCAATTTGGTGAATTGCAAGCCTACTTGCTTCGTGTGCAGATACCATTGCATGCGCAGGTCCATACTGTCGGTGCAGTTTCAGCAAACAGTGCCTTGGGGCCGTTCCGTGCTGACTGTGCAAGCCCGCCTGGCTCAAGTGAGCAGACGAGAGTTCAGGCTGCTCATAGGCTGACACAAAACATTTGCTTCGCAGCTTGCAGCCTTTGCTGATGCGAGCGGCGGAGACGGCAACGCTACACACTAACAATTTGCAGGGGTGGTAGGGGGGCTCTACCAGGCCTTCGGCGGAGGAAACTTACTGGTGCCCCCTTACGGCCATACACCCCTCTATGGACCACGTGGTGATTCATTTGCGCCCATGGCACCCCCCTGCGGCGCGTCGACATGAAGTAGGGTAGCCATAAAGGGGTGGCACGCCGCGCTAGAGGGGTAGTACGGGCTGGAGGGCTGCGAGGGTCGGTCCGACCCTCGCAGCACCCATCATGGTAGGGGTGTATCGTGCGGGGGTCATATCGCCACTGTGGACGTTGTCACTTCTGGTGTTTTATTTGACTTTGGGTGTATGTCCCTGTTTGATTCAGTTTCAATATTTCCTGGTTACAAAGTCTGAATCTCTATGCAAAACAATTTGTTTTCCGGCCATCGGATTCGGCAGCAGCCGCCCTTGCCGCCGCCCCCACCCCAGCCGCCCCCCCCCCCCCCGCGGCCC
>JAABUM010000545.1_pt1 | contig 64494 bp, 121 predicted proteins | sample 5559161 | NCBI WGS metagenome assembly JAABUM01 (sample SAMN10711868, study PRJNA513369) | rock metagenome | isolation source: Antarctica rocks | place: Antarctica: Victoria Land, Siegfried Peak nord
ATGAGAACTGGATCAATGTTGACTATATACAGAGTTCTGACCAGTTTCTCATAACTCTTGCAACTGGGGCGGCCGGAGAGCACACACAGCATTCCCATTCCCTTCCGTAATTGTACAGATATATATATAGCTACTCGAATGAATATATAATTGTATATATGAGAACTGGATCAATGTTGACTACATACAGAGTGCTCATATATATCCACATGACTGTGATCAGTTTCTCATTGCAAATGGGGCGGTCGGAGAGCACACACAGCATTCCCTCCCGTGATCCGCGTTCTCCGTCCCAAGCACGTTCCTCGTCCGCCAAGCACAGCGACTCCTCAAGGCAGTGCAGGCGATCGTGGTGCAGCAGCACTACAGCAGCACGCAGCGACACGTCCAAGCAGAGTGGCGGGCAGTGGGGCTGCGGAACTCCACCAGTGCTGCTTCTCTCACGTTCAAGTGGCCGCTGCAGCTCGACCACGGTCTCGCTCATCCAACACACCTTGTCGATGAGCATTGGCATTCTTTACGCCAAGGCAATCGCTCATCGCAATCCAATCCACGCCGCAGCGGAACATCAGTGCCGCAATATAATAATGTTCTGCCTATGCTCAGGCTTCTGACTTTCGCGCACACACCACGTACATAGGGTCGCCTCCCCCGCCGAAGATGCCCTTGGCGCCAGGGCTGATGTCGACCGCCTTGGGCTCGGTGAAGCCCCCGGGCACAGAGTAGTGGAAGTATGCGCCGACGATGTAGGCATGCGTTCTGTCGTCCGTGGCAGTCCACACGGAGATGGCCTTCGTCGGGAAGCACCTGCAGAGTGGGCGACAGGAGGATTCGAACAGCCGAATATGTGCGTCGGCTTGTGGGGAGGTGTCTCCTGTCAGGTCCCCTGACGGATCGCAATACATCATGCACGTTTGCTGGCGAAGGAAGGACATGAGAGCTTGCACTGGGCAGCGTGCAGCGGCGCACCTGTTGCTGAACGACATGACGGCAAGGCCCCCCGGTTTCAGCACGCGGTGCATCTCCTTGAAGATCTCAAGCGGCCTGCTGAGGTAGTCGACGCTGACGACGTTCGTGATGACCTGCGCAATTTGTTGCAAACCTTCAGCTGGAGCCGACAGCTTGATGCTCTGTGGGTCGCGCTACCTTGCCAGAGGATTCTGATGTGCAGCAGGGCGCATGAAACAAGTTTGCAGTAGACGCACGTCGTAGCTGTTGTCCTCATACGGCAGATTTGGGTCCACATTGAGGTCCTGGAGGCAGCGACAGATGCCCAAATTGATGTCACTGTCATTCCATGTCACATTCTCTGGAAATAAGAAGGAAGTGTGTACAGTAACAACTGTGATACACGCTGATGCAGTATCCGCCAGCAGCACGAAGAATCCGTCAGCAGCGCGACGTTACCTTGACATCAAAGTCAGTGAGCACAGGATTCTTCACAAGCTCATCTCTGTTCATGCCCGCCCTGCGTGCCAGCATGTAAGCCGCTGAGGATTGCACGGCAGATGCGCTGCGCGTGGGCGGCTGTGCCCACTAGCAAGGTCTTGCGTGACTGCAACCCACAGCACAGCGTATTGTGCGTGCCAGATCGCCCTTGAAATCGGAACAGTCCAGCGTGACACACCCTGTGATCTTGCCCGCAGAGTAGCCCTTCGGGTAATGCGAGATCCATGACGAGCACATGTCAAGGATGGCCACATCCTTGTTGCCGGACGGCGGCAGCACCTTCTCATAGTACCTGCAGCAGCACACCTTGCTCTAGTGTACTGTAGTGTAGTACGTCAACTGCTGAAAGGACATCTGGTTCCAGAAGCCCACTTTGTCAGCGCGGCAATAGCGCCATCGTCAATGTGGGTCACGAAGCGCGGCTGGCCGTAAAAGAAAGTGTCGGGGCTCTCCTGTGGACACGGCACACTGCTGCGTTGACAGGATGCAATGAAGTGGACAACAAAGCTACGCATCCGGGCGGTAATGAGTGGTAGAAACAACGCGAAACTCATCAGCGACCTCACATCAAAGCGCTGGAAGTCCTCTGCTGTAAAAGGAAACTCCTCCGGCCACTGGACACCCTCCAGCACCTGACACAGGACAAAGATGTCATCAGCGGGATGCGTCGTCGCTCATTTGCGCAGTGCCGTCATGCCCCCATGCCACGCACTCCAAGCTTCTGTGGAGGCGCATTCCAGACAGCCCCCACCTGCTCCACTCTGCTGGCAGCCAGAGCGGTGCTACTCCTGCCAAACATGCTGGCGCCGATGATGCCGACCCCAAGAGCCTGCAACAATCGCCGGCGGTCGTCTGTGTACCAGCTCTGCAGCACCGCAGTGGCACCGCCGCGGCTGCGGCCGCCTGATGGACCAGGGAGCGCTGACGCAGCGCCTTGTGCCGAGCGGCCAGGCTGGCAGCTGCTGAAACACCGGTGTGCAGGCAAGCGGATGGGGGCTGCCAGCCGGGACGCGAGCATGTTTTGGGATTGCGAGTCGCCGATGACACCGTCGCCGCTTCGATTGAACACAGCCGATCGATCCTTTTTTGATACTTTGTTGATGTTGCTTAGTGCTGCAAATGCATTCGACTGCGGTTCGATGCATATGAACAAAATTGCTACGTAGGCGACACTTCCCTTGTTCTGCCGTAGATTTGTGTTCCCTTGTCCTAAATTCCCAAACCACGCAGGAGCCTGCTATCATACTGCACATCAACTCTGACTAGCCTCTGGGCCAGTCAGAGGATTTCGTGCGGCGCTGCGCCTGGTTCAATTTGCGCGGTTCCGGCACACACCCCTTCCCATCTTAGGGCAGGCTGGCGCTTAGGGCAGCCCGCAAAGAGCGTGTCTGCGCTCACGGCGTCACGTCCGGGTTGACTGATTTGAAGTATCGCAGCATTGCGCAGCCGCACCCAGTTCCAGCTTGTTACGCTGCCAATTGTGTCGGGTACTGCTGGCTAACCGCAGTCGGAATTACTAGTGGCCGACCGCTGCAGCAGCAGGGAGCCCTGGCTGACCCCTCATAGCGCTTGCCGATCGCTGCCCGCGCACGAGGCGCAAGCTCAGGCACTCTGCGAAGCACTGGGGCCACGGTTACGACGACCGGCGCGCTTGCCGGATGAAGCGCGTCTTTGGGCACTGGACCCGTCTGCCGGGGCAGCTCGGCCACACTGTGCACAGCACGTCAGCCGCCGGGGCCGCAATTGAGTGCCCCAACTGCGGCACGCTCGCCCGCAGCGTCGACTGCAAGGCAAATGTGGCGGGCCGCGCCGGCGGCGCCGGCAGCGGCGGCAGCGGCGCCGCCGGCTCAGCACAAGGCGCCTCGCGCCAGCAACAGCAGCAGCGCTGCGCAAGCAGCTCAGACGTAACAGCCCTGCAGCGGCAAGAACGCCTGGTGTCCGCCAGCGGCGCCTCGCTGCATTCCGGCCACGGAGCAGCGGCAGGAGTCGGCGCGAAACCGTCTTTCAGCAATGTGCTCATGCTCGGCGGCTTTGGTGGCGGCTGCGTGGCCATTGGCTACGTGTGAGTCTCCGTCCTTGCACGCAGAACTTGTGTCTTCCCCAGACATGGGGCTGGTTTTGGGATGTGAAAATCGCTGCAGAGCACAACTTGACGTGTCGATCGCTTGTGCGCAGGTCAAATTCGTGGGGGCTGTCCCTCGATAGCCTGTCACTCAAAAGCCTGTCGTTGGGGCGGTCCTTCGAGAGCCTTGCAGAGGGCCTGTGGCCAGAGGGTGAGCCTGCACCCAGATCACAGCCGAGCACATCCACTCGCATCGACTCCCCGATCCCGCAGGTCTGCTCAAAGTCGACAAGGATGCAAAACGACACGAAACTGACCCCTCAGCGCTGTGTGTTTGGTTGTGCAGCGCCGGTGGTGGTGGGTATCCCCGGTGGACAGGTCAGCATCGGCCGCGCACATTCCGTGCCCGCGCCGCTGCTGTCACCCTACTTCATTGCCGATGCGGCGGCCAAGGTGTGCTACCGGTCGACTGCTGTTGTCTTATGCATTCATGCATCGCAACGTGTTTCAAGCCCAGTCGGAATCAATGTTGCAGGTTGCGCCAGCAGTCGTGAACATCACCATTCGCGACCCTCAGCGCCCTATGGACGATGCACAGCATGGCTCAGGTGGGATCTCTGCTGCATGAATGACGCAAACGCCTCATACACTGCGCCTGAGACAGCAATAGGACTGCTTTGGGCTCGCCTGGTGCATGCAACGCTTGCAAGCTGTGTGCCTGCTTGTCACTGATGCAATACGAGCTTGGCCTGTGGTGTGTCGAATTTGGTTGGATGAGTCGGTTGGTTTATTCCCGCAGGCTTCATCATCAGCGCCGGCGGCAAGATTGTGACGAACACGCACATCATTGCCGACGCAATTCCCGCGGCCGGCGGCCGCAGCAGCCGCACCATCGTGTGCACCCTGCAGGACGGGCGCAGCTTCCAGGCAGACCTCCTCAACTTCGACTGGTGCGCGCAGCATTTGCTGCAAGATTTGTTCTTGTCAGGCTGCTCCGTGTGCCGTTGTGCCTTCAAGTGTGCGTTGCAACCGTATCTGGATCGGGAATGTCGAGATGTGCGCTTCGGCAGTGTCCGAAATCGCTTGCGCCAGGGGTTTGCTGGCTGCAGGCGCCGAGCCCACTCGAGGACTCTTGAGTGTGCTCCCTCCTGTGACTCTCGCAGCACGTCGGACCTGGCTGCGCTGCGGACTCACGCTCGGCGGTTACCCCACTCGGCCTTCACACAACTCGTCGACTCATCCGTTCTTCGTCCCCCTGCCACTTGCAGGCAGTCGGACCTGGCGGTGCTGGAGATCCAGGCGCAGACGCAGCTGCCAGTGGCCAAGCTGGGCGCCTCTTCAGCGCTGCGCGTTGGCGAGTGGGTCATCGCCCTGGGCAGCCCACTGCACCTGAGCAACAGGTTCGCTCGTGTGGAAGGCGGGCAGTTCTTCTCCTGTGTGAACCGTGTGCCGGATTGTCTGCTCTGCGCCTTCATCTTATGCAGACGCCCCAAGATGTATAGTTGCACTGTTCGGCTGCCAGATCTTAATGGATCTGAAGGCTGACGTGTTCCATGCCTCGTCCACTTATCATTGCGCCGCAGCGTGTCGGCAGCTGGGGCTGGAGGGCGCGCCTGGGTGTGTTTCGAGCAGCCACCAATAGCTGAATTCAACAGCCCAGCAGCCACCGATAGCTGAATTCAACAGCCGATCCATTCCATATTTTCATTGCGCCGCAGCGTGTCCGCCGGCATTGTGTTGGCGGTGGGGCGCCAGGGCTCGGAGCTGGGGCTGGACTCCTCAACTTTGCATCTTCTCCTTCCTGCTTCTCATTGCCACACGCTTCGTCTTGGAGTGTCTCTGCGGGCACCATGTCGGCGGTGGAGCGCAAGGGCGCGGAGCTGGAGCTGGGCGGCGCGTCCGGATTGTTTGAGCAGATTATATCTTCTGGAAGCTGGCGCGATCGATATCTCATCCACATGTCATTGTGCCGCAGCGTGTCTGCGGGCATCGTTTTGGCAGTGGAGCGCAAGGGCGCGGAGGCTGGCCGGCGCGCCGCAGCGGTTTCTTTTCCTTCAAGACAAGTCAAGACTTACCCTCAAGAGCTGACGCGTTCCTTTGTTCACACCTTGCCGCAGCGTGTCCGCCGGCATCGTGTCGGCGGTGGAGCGCACGGGCGCGGAGCTAGGGTTGGACGGCGCGCCGACAGACTACATCCAGACAGACGCGGCAACCGCGGCCGGCAGCTCTGGTGGCCCCCTCGTCAACGTGCAGGCGCGTCCTGTTCCTTACATCTACTTCTGTCATCTTTTCTTGATCTCTCCATACCCCCGTCCGCCAGACCGGCTGGCGTTGCGATACTCGGAGTTCCCGATCGACTGCATTGCAACTACGTCATGCAAACCTTGTGCGCGGACAACAAGCAGCGATCACATAGAGATCAATGGTCAACTGCTGCTCCCGCACAGGGCGAGGTGATCGGCACCTATCTCGAGAAACCACCTTGCAAACTCAAAACACATCCCACAAGCCTGGAAGCGAGGGCTGTTGCTGCGCAGGGCGAGGTGATCGGCATCAGCAACCTGAAGGCGATCGCGGGCGACGGCGTCAGCTTTGCCATCCCCATCGACACTGCGAAGGACGTCATCAACCAGCTGCTGGCGCCGGGAGGCCGCGTGGCGCGCCCCTACATCGGCTGCAAGACGCTGGAGCTCAACTCCAGGTGCGGGTTGGGGGCCTTCGTAATCCCTGTTCTTGTGGCAGTGTCCTGACATGTGCAGTGTCTTGACGTGTGCGCCATGCAGCAGCCAACTCCCAATCATTTCCACGCCTGTGTTTGTGTTCTGCCGGCCGCCACAGCGCACAGCCCCTACAGCTGTTGGCATATTTGAGAGCATGGACAACGCGCATGCGCTGCCAACAACAGACTTGGTGCCCCGCTCATGACTGCACTTCTGTGTGGCCATGCTCGGAGCCAAGTCGCTGCAGCCTCACACACCTGCTGCCGTGTCCGCTGCAGCCTGACAGCAGAGCTTATGCATATGTGCCCTTGTGTGACCAGGCCCAGAGCCAAGTCGCTGCACCCCTCACACACTTGCTGCTGCATCCGCTGCAGCCTGACTGCCTGGCAGCGGAGCTCGTTCATATGTGCCCTCAAGTGACCATGCTCAGAGCCAAGCCACTACACCCTCATACACATGTTGCATGTCCACTGCAGCTCGGCAGCGGAGCTCATGCATATGGCTGACCATGCTCGGAGCAACTCACTCTACTCTGACACACCTGCTGCCTTGTCCACCGCAGCCTGGCAGCGGAGCTCAGAGCCAACTCGCCGTCATTCCCGGACGTGGCGGAAGGCATCTATGTGCCCTACGTGCACCCTGGCGGCCCCGCCGACCGTGCAGGGCTGCAACCGGGAGATGTCATCACAGGTGCGCCGCTGCGCCCGCGCCGGCCACCACCGCTCCCCTCGCAAGCCTCTACGCTGCAATAATCTCCGTCGCAAGCGCCTGCGTGCCAGCGTCTGTGCTGTAGCTGCGACGGCGCCTGTGCACATGCCATCAGAGCCGTGCCGTGTACCACAGCATGCTTGGGCATGGCGCCGCAGCCTAGCCTTGGTCGCAGGAACGAAGGGCAAAACGCTGGCTTTGGAGCGCTGGCTCTCACAGAGCGACACCGAACTTGGAAGGCAACGCTGGCTCTGCGGTCAAGGTGATCTCAATTTGTTCGCAGGCTTCCCGGGGCAGCCGCTCAGCGCCAAGGGCCTAACGCAGGCGCTGGCGCAGAGCATGGACGGCAAGCCGCTGCCGCTGTCGGTCACGCACGCCGATGGCCGCCGAGCCACAGTGCGAGTCGCAGCCACCGACGCGATGCAGCCGCGGCAATGACGCCGCCAGGCGGAGCTGTTTGGCGGGCGGCGACCCGAGAGGAGCAGCGAGAAGTGCGTGCCTCAGTGAGCCCGATGGCGCGCCGCATCACGTGAGCTGGCGGCGGAGCGGCGGCAGCGGCGGTCTTTCGGGCGGCAGTATAATGGGCAGGTTCTCGCAGGCTCACCGTCGTGGCGCTAGGTGTAACATTGGACTTAGGAGTTTGTATCAACGGGGTTGTTCAGTGGAGCAGCTTGGCAACACCAGACGAGAGACAAACGGGGTTGCTAGGGTCCCATGGCAGTGCCACGGAACTTGAAGGGGGCCAGGCTTGAATGATGCTGGGCGGCAGGAGGCGCACCCAAAGTTTTGTGCGCATGCACGCGTCGACATCATATCGCACGAGTCACGCCGCAGCAGCAGTTTGGAAAAGCAATTTTGAAGGCGGACGCAGCCTTGATTGTGGGTGATTTGACGTGAGCGGCGGTCCCTCGCATCCGCCACAGTGGGCGGAGGGCAAAGGCCTCTGCGCCACAGATAATTTCCAAGGTTGTGCTACCTATGAGTCGCCTTCTCCTACTGCCGAGGCCTCTTCGTGCCTAGACGACCTCCTAGTCACACTCTTGCCCAAGCTGGACAAAAGCAGTCGCAGCAGATGGTAGACTCGCTGCCGCCACCTAAACCCTAAAGCTGCCCACCCAGTAGCACGTTCCCACTGAGAAGGTCAGAGCTCCCCGCAGCTGCACTTTGCTGCACTTTGCATACTGCCCACGAATCTGCAAAGCCACAAGTGAGGCGTGAGCAATACGCGGCGCCAAGCAACGGCGTGTGTTGCTGACATCTTCGCTGTGGCATCAAAACCTACTTTACATTTTGGTCCACCTAAAACACTCTTCTGGCTGGCCCTGCGGCCATCAGCTAAGATGCGAATCACGTTCATCGCATTGCTGATCGGCGCGCTGTCCGTGTGCAGCGCCAGCGATGTCCCAGCTGCAATGTTCGCCTGGGGCAGCAGCGAGTTTGTTGCACCTGGCCCTGCAGCCCGCCGCGTGTCCTACCAGGTAGACAGCTGCACGTTTGAGATGTCATCTGCAATGCAGTCACTGCTGCACCTACGCCGATATGCCGGTTTAGCACCATGTGCACCATGCCTGCCCGCGCACCGCTGAAAGCGTCGCAGCCAGCTTTATGACCATGGCCATACATGAACGCAGGCCGAATACACGAGTCTGCTGGAGTCGCTGGTGGGGGGTCTGCTGGGCGGTAGGGCCCTGACGCCATCTGCTGAGCAGTTTTTCCGCGCTGGCGCATCGAGGCCCGACGTCATTGTCCTCTTCCTCGGAAGCAAGGTGTGGGCAGTGCACGTTGCCATCAATAGAGTTCACGACAACTCGTGCTGCCAAATCGGTATCTACCTGACGAACATGGCATGATGGGTGCCTAGTGCGGCAACATGACGAGCTGTTCAATGGCGGTGCCTCTGTGCGTGCAGGTGGACGCCTCCAATGCCGCGGCCTTCAAGCATGTGCACGCAGCCGTGGAGGCGGCACCCGCATCAGTGTCTCTGCCCTTCATGCACCACGAGGTGCTTCATGACAACGCCTCTTGCCGCCCAGCCTCATGCTGTGCATGGTCCTCTTGCTGATGCAAGAGATGCGTGAACGTAGCATGTCCTTTGGGTCATTTTCGGTAGAACACACTGCAAAGCCTGAAACATGTCCCGTTGCACCTGCAGGGCGCCGGCAGCCTGCAGGCGAGGCTTGCGGCGGCCGCCGCGGCCGGCGAAGCGCCCGCCACGCTGCACCGCATTGGCCGCTGCGACGGCGCCGCGGCCGGCGCGCCGCTCAAGGGCCACCCGCTGCCGGACCTCGCCGCGCTGAACTCTTCTGCGGCGTTGCCGGCGGTGGTGCTGGTGTGCGCGACGTCAGAAGACGCCCTGGAGGACCAGGCTGCGGTGCTGAAGGCGCTGGGGGACGCGGTCGTGGCGGCGGAGGCGCGCCACCTCTTTGTCTACGCCTCAGAGCCCGTGGTGAGGAACAAGCGCATAGTTTGCAAGCCTTCGGGCCACCGCTTGTGCTGGCTGGTGGACCGTCAGGCTCAGTGAACAGCTTTCTAGTGTGCCTGGGGCTACTTGAGCTAGGGAGGTTAGTGTCACAATTTTGTCACCTGCAACTTGGGAGTGTGCAACACTCATACAGAGGCCAGCTGCCCGATGATAGTGGTTGCCACCACTCGTCAGCCTCGCATCTGCTCCACCATTGAGTCACCCACAGCCGGCTCCTAAGTATGCAGCACCGCTGCTACGCAGGGCCCGGCGGCCGCGGGCGGGCAGCGGACGCTGCTGGCGGAGACCGCAGAGCGCGGCGTGTTGGCACCGTCGCCTAAGCCGGCGCCTGGCAAGATGGTGTGCGACGCAAAGTGCAAAACGCAGGTGAGCCCTCGAGCACAGGCTGTAGGACTCTGTGAGAGTCGCAAAGCAGAGTAGTACGCCAAGCTGTCACCGGGATCTTGCACGGTCGTGTGCGACACGATGTGCAAGATGCAGGTGCGGCCTGCACTCTGCCGCGTCAGGACGCCGCACAGTACATTCGGTCGTGATGCCATGATCACCATGAAGAGGCCGGATTACTGAATGACAGCATGTGTCGAGACACCTCATAGTGCCCAAGCCCTGCATTTTGGTGCCATCGCAGGTCAACCAGCTGGAGGCGGGCATCCTGCTCATCGTCCTCATTGTGGCGCTGGCCATGGGAACCTACTGCATGGGCATCCTGGTTAGCGATCGTTTTCATTCCCCAGCCCATTGTATGTTTGTTTGTGCCTCTTGTTCGAACAAAAGTGAGCTATGCCACTGCGCGCCTGACCGGCTGCGGCATTATAGTATTATTGCTCACATGATTGACCATCCGCAAACCCACTCCAAGCTGACTTCAACGTGGCTGCAGGACACTCCCACGAGGTTCGAGTCAGTCAAGGATGAGAACCGGTGATGGCCGATGATGCGGCAGCCCCAAATAGAGAGGAATAATTCTCTGCCATTGCAGAAGTAACAGATGCTGCTGCTCGAGTTGGCAATTGCTATGCGGTGTGATTTTGATGGGCTCCTGGGAGGCACAGCGCTGCCTTTCGCTGCCTTTCGGCTTGTTTCGACCGATACTTTGTCGCTGTCTCCCAGTACGAATAATGTAAATGCTCTCCACATGTAGGTGTATCAAATCTCCACATGTACGTGTACATACAACAAGGATGCAATCCATTGCTCCTGACGCACCAGTGTCTACGTCCATCTGTACAGCAGGTCTAGCTACAATACACCGAGGTGCAGGTGCAAGTTCAGGCAAACGCTCGAGCTACCGCTACCGCTGGCTGCTCCGCAGCCACTGACTGCTCCGGCAGCTCGCCGCCCTGCGGCTGCTCAGGGGACGCCTCGCCCTTGGCCGTAAATGCGATGTTGCCAGCCGCCACCTCCCGCTGCACCCACTGCCGGAAGTCCAGCTGCAGGCCGGCCTGCGAGTCCACCGGTGGCGGAAGTGAATGACCATGGAGGCATTGGTCAAAGTAGAACTGCACAAAGCGTACATTACGCTTTGTGACAGATGGCACCGCAACATCGCCGATAGGTACCTGAGATGGCGTGAGGCGCAGTTTCTGGTCCAGCCACGCCACCAGCGGTGGCATCGCCAGCCGCATGACCTGTATGCGCCAGTCAAGTCAGTGACAAACACGGATAGCGGTGCGTTAAATTGCGGCTGCCTGCCTGTTGCAACAGCCAAGCAGCCAGTGTAAAGCAGCATGAACTGGATGGAAGCGATTGAAGCTACATGCCGACGTCTGCCGCTGGATGACGACATTGCTGCAATGTGTCGAGGTCGTCTGCTTCACTGTTGGCCTTGCGAGGTGTAGAGCGGCACCTCGTTGGGGCTACCGCTGCCGCCGGGGCACAGCAGCCGCAGCACGGGGTCCAGCAGGCGGCCCGCCGACAGGAACTGCGTGTGCCCACTGCGCTCTACGACGGCCTGCCAGCTGCCGGCTGCGGCGACCTCGAAGAAGGCCTGCGATGTCAGAAGAGCTCATTGGGCTGTTTGAATGACAATATTAGCCCTCACTATCTTCTTATTCAGATTTTGCACCTCTGACGCAGGACTGGGGTGCTTCCACATGCTCAGCCGCGCATCGCATGGCCGTCCCCTCCATGCTCATGGCATGTAGGCTTTGCATGCAATGGACGTGGCAGACACATCCACGGCATGCCGTTCTTGAGGAGAACCATCCGTGCCTGTCACCGCAGGACGTGCATGTGTCTGCTCAGGTGTTGGAGGAGACACAGAGTGCAAGGACACCTTGTAGTTGGCGCCCTCCGGATTGCACCTGCCGGTGTGCCCAGCACCCAGCATGCCAAAGGGGCGGCCCGCCGCCGCCAGCGCCCGGATGGCGCTGGGGTACCTCGAACCCTCTGGCGTTTGGTCTGGTGCACAGGGCAGCAATGGTTTGCCTTGCTTGCATGTATTCATGTGCCGCCACCAGTCGGAATCAATGCAAGGCACCAAGTGCCTATTTGCCTTGTGGTTGACAGGGGAACATGTACCATTGAGCCCCTTGCCACATCACGGTCAGTGGAGGGATGCACCGGAGCTCATGCAATGCAGTCGGCTGGCAGTCACAGCTTGCCTGTGTTGTCGACGGGATCGACCAGGAAGGCGGTGCTGATCTCTGGGCGCGCTGCAGGTGACATGGCGGAATCTTTGCCAGAGGCGCTTGCAAGAACCATGCGTGGCAGCGTCCGACTGCTGCTGTCAGGATGACCGACTCGAAGATCACTGAAATGCGCAAAGGCTGCATACGCTGCGAAATGCACCCGTGAGAAGCGCGAAATATGTGAAAACATGTGCGTCGGCATACCTGCAAAGAGCAGGCCGGCCAGTTTGCCGCCGCGGCTGTGGCCGGCCACCGCCAGCTTGCTGATGTCCAGCGAGCCATTCAGGAAGCCGCCAGGCGCCGCGTTCTGCTCCCGCAGCCAGGCTATGACCGTGTCGAAATACTGCAGCTGCAAACGACATGCACCAACTGCGTCGCCCTCGCGCCACCAGATGGGACGTGTTGCCAGCCTTGCAATCACAGACCGCCACCGCCGCCGCCATCAATGCACCATGCACATTGCGGGACGATTCTCCCGTCTGTGACATGACATGCTGAAGGACGGGCGCCCATCGGACGCACCTCTGTGGCGTCGTCGATAATTTTGAGCAGTGGGTCGTCATACTGCACGCAGACGAAGCCCCAGGACGCGAGGCGGTTGGCATACTGTCTGTACCAGGACGCCCGCATCTGCGCAAGCGCACGCCAACATTCAGGTGGAACATGGCATTGTCCTTCAGCGTCCCGTCCGGCGTTCAGTATCGGCTAGGTGTGGATATGATATCTGATGGGATACATATCTCGCCTGGAAACCATTCAGGAAGAGCATGACGGGGTACGGCGCCACCCGCGAGCTGTTGGCGCCGACGCCACCAGTCGGGAACGTCACGCTCGTGTGTATCGTGAAGCCACGCTGGGACTCGTCTGCTGGGCTGTTCGCCGCCGAGGTGTTGCCGTCCAGTCTGATATTGCGGCGACTGGAAATGCCGCATGGCCCAGCGGTGGCGTAAGACTGGTGAGTGGTGCTGCCATCGATAACTGTAGCCATTGCAGCTTCACGCCGGTTGAACGCAGACGCAAAGCACACAAATGACACAGTCCACAGAATCGTGATCAGGTGTTTCGCTCGCTGTTGCTCCAGTGGCATGGAGCCTCAAATGATTGCGCAAGGAAGGCGTCAAGCGGCGATCCGCTAATGAAGTCCTTGGGTTCACATTACCCGCCAGGAGTGCATTCAAAAGATTGTTTTGAGAGCGTGAAGTATGGACAGCAATGCCTCGGGAAAATTTATGTCGACGCATCCATCTCGCGGCAAGTTTTGCCTGATCGTGAGCAGATCACGGACCTGAAGCTGCCTCAGCTGCTCGCAATTGGTGGCCAATCCGCTGTTACAGCTGTTTGACTACCTCCGAAAATCTTGCTGTCTGATGGCGATGGTGACTCGCAGCCTGCTACACAACGGGCTGACATGCACAAGGCCGTCACCCATGCAGCAGGTCAGCACCTGCTCTAGCATGGCGCGCGGCCAGCTTCAACGACGTGTAGCAATGCAGAATCTGACGTGCAGTGCGACACGGCCAGAGGAGGACGGATGCAGCACGAGCACGCCGCTGCATCCGGCGGCGCTCAGAACCGGTGCGTGGCGGCATGCGGCATGCAGACAGATACATGCATACAGATGCTGCACTGCGCGTTGTAGGCAAAACTTGTACTATTGCAAGTATCATGGTGCAGGACTTGTGTTACTTGCAACAGTACAAGACTCGCAATCAAGCGGCGTCAGGAACGTGCCTGCGGGGGCCCGGGTGCTGAAGCGGTGCGTGTCATCCATGCAGGTATTCTCATGCCTGCTGCCAGCCAGCTGGCCACCGTCTCGCCGGCGCGCGCAGATGATTCAGTTGCAGCCGCTGGTGATGCCGCAGCGTCAGCAGCGGGGGCGGCAGCAGACACGGCAGTGGCGCCGGCGCCGTCTGGGGGCTTCCTGATCAACTTCACAAATGCGCTGCCGGATGATCCCGTCATCACCGTGCTCTTCTATACGGCCATCACCATCCTGTCCGTCGTCACATTGGGAGTGAGATGCCGTGACGTGCCTTGCACAGCTGAGATGTGTCCACAGGCAGTCTCAGCTTCGCATCATGGACAGGTCAGCTGGATCTGCACACCGATGCACGACGAGTGGTGCAAGGCGTTGCCGCTTGTTGACATCGCCACACAAAGTCAGATGTCTTTGGAAGCCAGGCATGTGTGTTGAGTCTGATGTTTGCTGTCCAGGTGGCGTACCTTGCGATCACCAGCTGGCTGGATGAGCGAGCGGAAAAGGAGGACAGGAAGAAGTTTGACGCTGCAGCGATGGCCAGGTGCGCAAACCGGATGAAATTTGAGCGGCAGTGTTTTCCGTGTTTTCCAGTGAAATGCCTGTCATGTTGCTCAGGCCCCAACCCTTTCCAAGCCCTAGCCCCTGCAGTGAAGCACAATTTCACTGCGAAGCATTGCACTCAGTTCGCTGCATCATCAAGGCAGCTACATGCAGCGGAAAGCAGCGACCGACAGCCTGTATTCTGCTGGTGCAGGGCTATTACGAAGGACCGGGAAAAGGCCGCGAGCCGGAAGGGGCCCGTGCGGCGAAAGTCTGCTGCAACCAGCAAGACGGGCGGCGGCAAGGGGTTCTCATGAAGCAGTGTGTGAGAGTTGGAGAAGGGCGACACTTTGATTCAGTGTACAGGGGCCGCAGAAATTCGGATAACTATAGTCAGCGGCCAGCAGTCAACGACACGGATGTGGTAAACACCTGACACAAACTGAATGTATCAATCCAATGGGACAGCCTTCCGCGCCGTCAGCAGATAGCCCGTGTGCCCTCGCGCCGCCATGCACGGCCTTGCCAGCGTCTGGCTGACGCTGTCTGCCGCGGGCGCCGCGCTGCCGTCCCCCTGCTGTTTCCGCTTCTTGGGGCCGCCGCCCGCCTTTTGCGACGCGCTCAGGTCCGTGGACATGCTGACCATCTGCACCTCGTACTGCCGCAGAATGCACTCAAAGGTGCGCAGCTTCACGCACCCCGCCGCGTGAATCGCTTCGCACGTGCGCTGGACCTGCGCAGAGACAATAGAGCTGTCATCAGGAAGGCCTCACAGTGCCGATTGTCGGCCCGTGACGCCGGCGCATTGCCAGACAACTGTAGCGCATATGCAGAGCAGCCTTAGGGAACACCCAAAATGTCTCCCAATCGCAGGGCAGCCTGGGCGCTGCAGAACGGGTGCACTACAGCACCAGGTTGAATGTGACAAGGGTCCTCTCACGAGGCTCGACACTCTCTTGGCGCTGCTCCTTTTGTCATCTAGTTTTGAATTCGTTCATGGGTGCACCTGCTCAATGCAGGGGCTGAAGGAGATGAACACGCCGTTGGGCGCCAGGCACTGGACGGCCGAGGCCGCCGCCTTCCATGGCGCCGGCAGGTCCAGAAACACGCCCTGCGCAGGATTTGCAACTGATCAAACACCTGCTTCACAACAGAGCTCTGGCAGGTTCAGAGCGAAGCCCCGCACCGCAATCTTTTGGAGCCACAGTTCGGCCGCCTGTTCCGTCCAGACCTGGGGATCCCGGGCAGTGGCTTGCGCGGCCATTCTTGAAAGCATTGATGAAGGCGGTTCCAAACGATGCTCGAGGTTGCTCTTCTGCTTGATGACCATACCACACAGATGATGAGTGACAGTACCTGCGCTGTGCCGTGGTGCTCCTCGGGGAAGCCCAGCCCCTCAATGTCGCGGTGCCCCACCGACACGATTTCGCTCAGGCCGTTCTGCTTAAACTCTGCCGCCGCTGCCTCTGCTCGTTCCTGCAGCACAACCAAGCAGCCAAGTGACGACGGGTCCCCTCTGACTGGGGCTCAGCCGTTGCTTGATGCTTCATTTCTCGAGGAAAGTGCTGGTGGACACGCTGCGTTGTGGGCGCTGCGCGGCACGCAGTGCTCGCAGTCAGTTATCGTTGCCGCCGCAGCAGCAGCAGCAGCAGAGAAAAGAACAGGTGCTTTCCCTGCCACACACTTCGGAGCCTCCGGGCATGCCCGAGAAGGCGCCGCCGCCATAGGTCAAAACACTGTCAAACTCCCTACAAACTGTTTCGGCACCTGGTGGTGTTTGGGTTGAAGGTGCTGCCGCTGCTACATGACATGCAGCCACTGTCACGGCGGTGGTGCTTCAAAACTGTTACGGCGGTGATGCTCGAAGGCGTGAACAAAGTGTTCCTGCAACCTGGTGGTGCTCGAAGGTGTGCACGCGGCCGGTCGGCCCCACCGCCCGTGCCAGCGCCGTCGTGAGCGAGCCGCTGCCGGTGCCGCTTTCGAGCCCGCTGTCACCAGGCACCAGCTCCATGAACGTGATGACCATGCTGATGTCCGCGACGTACAGGATCTGCAAGTCATACAGGAGCGCCACTTGCACATCGGGGGAGTGCATGCAGTCTCCCAGGGTGTGGCGCATGTGCGTTCCGGTGCCCTTCATCGGCCGGCACCAGCTCCAGGTTGACCACACTGATGTTTGCCACATAGAGGTTCTGCGCATTGACGTTGATGCTCCATGCTGCGGATCTGACCGTCAGGCTGCGAATCATGTCGAGTACTTCAGTCATCGCCCGGCGCCAGCTGCAACAACGTGATGACCATGCTGGCGCTGATGACTGTGACGGACAGAAATTGTCCGCATTGGCAGTGACGCTGGTTTTACCGGCTTTCTGACACGCACCGAGCAGCGCACAGGCGCCACATGCAACAGTCTTGCGACACAGACAACATGCAGGCAGGTCCGCAGGGCTGCCCACTGATACACATGGGAGAAACGCGGAACAAAAATGCATAAAGGTGAGGAGAGCGAGGGTGTAGGGCACCTGCGTGCGGTGGCGCAGCACCAGCGTCCACAGCTCCGGGGTGGGCGCTAGAAGGTACACCCAGCCGCCTGAGGCGCCCAGGGCCGTCACCCTGGACCCGAAAGGCTTCCCAATCCAGTCCTGCGGGTCAATGCGAGGGTTTACTCGAAAGTTGGACATGTCTCCTCGTAGCTTTTTCAGCCTCGATGCAGCACCAGCAGCTGCATCTGGCGGGCGCGGCGGCTTGCAGCCAACTTCTCAGCCGCGACATTGCCCCCAGTTGCTTGGTATTCCCACGACGCAGAGCTGCTTGCACCAAGGAAATGGCATGGATAACACGAAGCCGTGGCCGCCTGCGATGCGGGCACACCTTCACAGCGAAGGAGCCGTAGCGGTTGTCGTATCGCCCCTTTGGCGTGACTGTCACCGACTTCATGCAGTCGTAGCGCTCGTACACAATGACTAGGTCCCCCACCCGAATTGTGACGGGCTCAGCCAGCGCCACCTCAGAGTGCAGCATGGTGCCCATGGGCTGCGGCGGCAATGTGGTGCCGCTGCTGCCGGCAACCGTCGGCGAGCTGATGTGTTCTCGCAAACTGTGGACACTGAGTGCTATGTGTCTGATTGGTTAGGCAGGAAATGAAGTTCAGAAGCTGTGTTGTGCCAGCTGGAATGAAGAAAGCTCCACTCAACGTCCAACTTAGTGTCGTAAGTTGGTTTCAGCCGAATGGAAATTAACAGGCTATCAGCATGATCTGCTTAACTCACGCAGCGGCCTTGGATGTATTCGGGAAACGCTTCCGGGTGTCGACTGCATGCAAACGTGTGATGCCGCCAGCATGGCTTTTCTTTGCCCGCCATCACCGCCGTTGAAGACTCTGCGCCAAAGGGCAATAACGCTCTAACTTATCGGCGAATTTTTTCGGGCTCCGAGGCGCAGGAGCCTGTTGAGCGCGGCAGACTGCCAAATTTTTGAAAGCTGTGACCTCCAGACGGCGCCTGTGCAGCGACTTCGGACCGTCAAACACTGAGATCGCAAGTGGCGCCCGCAGTTGAGAAACTCTACACCACGCCTGCGCGTTCGCAGCGTAGGGCGGACAGCCTGTACGCATGCAGAAAGCGTTGCGGTAAGGGGAATCACACAGCTAGGATACTCGGCAGCGCCTGTCTGCGATTGTACATCAGCGAACGAGGTACGGATTGTCTCCTGTTCGAGCTCAATCTGACTCGTGCTAAACTGAAGGCTGCGTCGGCTGCAGCTTGAACCCGAGCTCTGATCGCATGTCCAGCGTCAGAATGTTTCACATGCAGGCTAGCCTCTGCGCGTTCGGAACGGCAGCAAAGAGAGCTTTCTGAGCTCTGCGAACGCGGCGGGCTGCAGGCGGCTAGTCGCAGCTGTCAGGATGCCAAAGACAGTACCCATCATCCAGGCCGCGCAGCAGAATGACTTGGCGGGCGTGAACAGGCTGCTCGCGGAGGTGAGCTGCATGCCCGCATGCCCGCAGTGCTGTCCCCAACCAGACAGCGCGCCGCCATGAGGACAGCTCCACAGCTGCTGACAGGCAGCAACCTGCAGCAGTAAACGTGTCGCCATTCCAGACCTCACATCCGAGAGATGCCAAAGCAGCGCCGCCTCGCTCTCATTCGTCTTGCTGGCCGCCAGTCCGTGATCGGCCTCTAAGAAAATTCAACCCGAGGTCTGTGTTGTCACAAAAGGGCGCGGACGCCGCTGCGCGCGACAGCGAGGGCCGCACCGCGCTGCACCACGCGGTCATGCGGGGCTACTTGGACGTGGTGGACGCGCTGACGGAGCACGCGGGGCCGGCGCTGCTGCTGCAGAAGGACATCCTGGGTTGCACGCCGGTGCACCTGGCAGCGGTGCAGAACCAGGTCACGCTCATCCTGAAGCTGGTCAACGCGCTGCTGAAGGACGAGCACGGGGCCACGCCGCTGCACGTCGTCGCCCGCCAGCGCTGCATGCAGGTGGGGGGCTGTGCTGTCGTCTAGTGCACGCGATGGGGACCTGGAGCGCTGCGCTTTTCTCCCCCTCCGCATTGCAGAGAGAGAGAGAGAGTGACGCTCAGATCTGCACTACTTCCATGCCCCTTGGATGCGCACTCATCCGCCTTGGACAGCTCGACAGAAGCTCCTGCTGATGTTGCCAAGAAGCGGGATGTATAGAACATGTATCCCGCTTGCAACGCTCCAGGACTTCATGGGCTTCCTGCACCTGGGTTGGGACGTGGCCACAAAGGAGGAGGGCGATGCCACCGTCGTGGCGGAGGAGTCGCCGGCGTGGGCGGCCGTCGCGGCGCGCGTCGACCTGAACCGCCGCGGGCTGTCTATCGTACGGCAGACGATGGCGTGGCACCCGCTGCATGTGGCGGCCATGAACGGCGATGTGGACCTCATAGAGGAGCTGGTGCAGGTGAGCCTGTGTTCAGATTACAACGAATTTGCGTCACTTCACTTGCCAGCTACATTCAGTCTGGACCTGCATCTCTCACCATGGAGGTGTTGCGCAGAGGAAAATGTACATCCTGGCAGATCGCTATCAGGACTTGGCGAATTGGATGTGCCACATTAGAAGCCGTTGCAAATTTAACTCGCAGGAGCACAAGTGCGAACTGCTGGCCCGCAGCGCCAATTCGTGGACGCCACTACACTATGCAGCAGCATACAACAAGGCGAGTCTCAGCTGTCTGCCTGCAGCGCTGCAGCCCGCCGGCCAGCCCACCTCTGCACGCTGATCCAGATATATACAGTCCGAGCCAGCAGTCGGGTACCGTCAAGGTTGGCGTGGCAGCCTCACATATATAAGCCCTCAATACAGGATCAAACCCTATCCCTGCAGGTGCCGGCGATCAGGGCGCTGGTGGCGCTGGGCTGCAGCGTGTCGGTCATGGACTCGGTGCTGTCGACGCCAATCCACGTCGCCGCGGGCGAGGGCCACAACGAGGCCGTGCTGGCCCTGCAGGAGCTGGTGCGCAAGCACAAAGGAGTCGACGTGCTGCTTGTTCCTGCACGCCTTGAGGCACGGCAGATCAACAGCAGATCGCCAACGGGCGCCAACTGTCTTCCACGTCTCTGCCCTGTCATCTCGTCATGCCTGCAGTGAGCGGCAAACTCGTCAGTGGGCAGAGAGCTGCCGCCCACGTGATCCAAGCCGTTGCGATGGTGCAGGGGTGCGATGCCTCGGCGCTGGACCGCGACGGCTGCACGCCGCTGTACTGCGCGGCGGCCTGGAACCGGCTGGACACTGTGCGCACGCTCGCGCGCGATCTGGGCTGCGACCCCAAGGTCAAGTCCGGGGAGGGGCGCACGCCGGTGCACGTCGCCGCGGAGCAGGTGGGAGAAATGTAATAAATCTGCTGCTGTAGCCGGAGGCGTCCTGACACACGAGGCTTTTTGTTGCTGAAACTGGCTGGAGGGGGACACAGACGTGTAGCGTGAGGCGCCTGCCGCCGCTGGTGGTTTTAAAGCCATAGCTTGAATCATTTAAGGGGGCGTGCGGCTCACGCGCATTAAGGGGGCGTTTGCTGCTGGTATTCATGGACAAGACGCAGAGCCAGCCAGCTGTGCTCTGCGGCTGACTCTGTGGCTGCAGCTCGTGCTGCTGCACGGGCAGGCACAGGGCCGGGGGGAGAAAGCTGATAAAGGTACGTGGGCAGGAGTATGCAGATTCAGAGACTAAGTAAGCGCCCATGCAAATGTTAATCTTGTGCAGGCGTGGGAGGAGCTGATAGAGCTGCTGGCGCAGGAGGCATCCGTGCGTTGCAAAACAGTCGAGCAACAACATGGTCAATGAAGAACCTGGGCCTGCACAGGGGTGGGAGGAGCTAATCAAGCTGCTGGTGCGGAAGACGTGCACATGCTACAAGGAATACGACAACAGAACACACCATCTTTCTTTTCCACCGGGGTGAAATGTCTGATCTTGCGTGCAGGGCTGGGAGGAGCTGATAGAGCTGCTGGTGCGGGAGCTGAAGTCCAAGGTGGACGCGCAGGACAGCTATCAGTTCACGCCGCTGCACGCCGCTGCCAACGGCGGCCATGTTCCCACCATCCTCCGCCTCATCCAGTACCAGCACGACGTCGACATGCACGACTACCTCGGTGCGCTTCAGAGCTTGCTGTTGCGACCAGGAAGAGGCATACGCCGATGCACGCCTTTGCTGGCGTCTTGTGACGTGGTGCGGATGGACGACGCTCCACTTCAAGGGGGCCGCTGTGGCGGAGGCGGCAGGACAGCATCGGGCGCCAACAGACCCCGGCATGCCACAGTCGCCGGAATCCTCAGCCGTAATCCATCGTTGCATGTTGCGCAGGGCGGACGCCGCTGCACTATGCGGCGATGCACGGGCGCGTGGACGCGATACAGGTGCTGGTGCAGCACGGCGCCAGTGTGCGCGCCGCCGACACGCGCGGCCACTTCACGCCGCTGCACCTGGCCGCGGACGCGGGGCAGTGCGAGGCTATCTCGACGCTGCTGGCTCTGCGCGCGGACATTGAGGCGCGCACCGTGAAGGGGTTCAGCCCCCTGGTGCTGGCCGTCATGAAGGTGCGCACCTGCTGCGAAAGCCCTACTCCGTGCTTTTTAGATTTGAATTTGGCGCGCAGCTGGCTCTGCGCGCGGACTTTGAGGCGCGCACTGTGAAGGGCTTCAGGCCCCTGGTGCTGGCGTTATGAAGGCGCATGCCTTCCTCTTATGATGGTTTTGAGGACTCACCTTTGTAATCCGGAGGTGTGCCACTCTTTGCACATGGTCTCAGCCCAGTCTGGCTGCGGCCTGCATGCTGTCAGGGAAACACAGAGCAGGCCGCAAGAGTGAAGTGTTTTGCAGGTTGCGACTGTGAGCTCCCTGGTGCAGGGCCCCGCAAACGTGGACGCCATCTGCACGCTCGTGGAGCACGAGGCGAACGTGAAGGCGGTCGCGGAGGCCAACAGCCTTGAGACGCCGCTGCACATCGCGGCGCGCTCCGGCCGCGTCGATATCGTGCAGCGCCTCATGCGCTGCAGCATCGACCTGCTGCCGCGCACCAAGGTGGATGCAGGCTGAAGAATCCTGCAGCGTGTGCACATGGAAGTTTGAAGGCATCCGTGCTTTGGCGCCCCATGCCACGCTTCGACAGGTATGAAATCCAAGGAAGGGGTTCTCACATTGAATGCTTGAACCTTGTGAGTTCTCGTCTCTCGACGACGTATCTGCCCCTCATGTGTGACAGGATGGCAGCACACCCCTGCACTATGCGGCGGCTTTTGGGCAGGCGGCGGTGGTGGAGGCGCTTGTGCGCGCGGGCTGCCCCGTGGACGTGCGGGACAAGGCCTCCAACACGCCCCTGCACCTTGCAGCGGGTGCGGCGGCTCACCCTCGTATGGAAGCTCCCGAGCCTTGTCGGGCTCGTTGAGCGATGGTGCCTTGTTGGGTTCCCTGCACTCTGTATCTGCAAGACAGATGCTGCATGTCCTCGTGTCTGTCCCTTTGCCATTGTTTGTTGCCCACGCTGCCGGCCCCCTTGTGACCTTGCTGGGGATCAACAAACTACAGGGTGCGGCTTTCTGGACGCCATTGACAAGCTGGTGCAGCTGGGTGCGGACCTGAACGCGCGGGACATCACCAGCTGCACGCCGCTGCAGAACGCCGCGCACGGCACCTACTCCGCGCTGGCCGCCATGCCGCCCGGGCAGGGCGCTGCCGGCGCTGGTGCCGGAGCCGGCGGCCGCGCCGGCGGCTCTGGCGCCGCTGCCAACGGCCACGGGCATGCGCATGGGCACCACGCCGGCGGCGGCGGGGCCAACGGTGCAGCGGGCGGCGGCGCCAACAGCGGCGGGCAGCAGCTGACGGCGAGCCAGCAGGCGGCGCAGGCGGCGATGACGAACACGGCGGCGCGCAGCGATGGCCTTGTGCCCGTCCGCACCGGCCTGGCCTGGGCTGCCCTGGGTGCGCTCCACCTGAGCCTCGTGGATCAAGTGTGCATGGCAACCACTGTCTGGCCATGCATCCTCTTGGGAACTCGGATTTGCTGCAGCAAAGGTCTTGAAGCTGCGGATGCTCCACAAGCTGACGGTGCACTATAGGCAGATGGGATGGTCATGGTATATGAGCCGCTGAGGACTGTCATCTTGCGCTGGCTCTGCAGCTGGCCAGAACGACGTGCTGGCGAACCTGTGCGGGTTGACGGCCCAGACGCCGGAGGGGACGCCGCCGCACGCCGCGGCCGCCGACTGGCGCGGCCTGGGCCTCATGCAGCTGCTGAAGCGCGCCACCAAGCGCCGCACCAGCGCGCTGCCCGGCACCGCGCTGGACCTCGTTGCGCCGGCGCCGCTCGCCTCAACCACCGGTGCGGCCCCACAGCCCATGTAAGGTTGATACTGTTGTTGGGTTGGCACATTGCTTGGCCGGCTTGTGGATGTTCTGGCACTTAGGGCCTCGACCTGTGGCTATATTGACACAAGTGCAGCAGAGGATGCTGCACTCGGCAGTAAAGAGGGGAGTACCTGCCGTGCGCCGGAAGCCACTGGCTGCTGTCGGTGCACAACGCAGGCTCTGCGAAGAACCAGGACTGGGAGTTTGGGCTGGAGGCGCTGCTGCGCAAGACGGAGGCGCTGCAGCTGTCGTCCATGGAGCAGGTGAGTTCTGAGCTCACGACGTCTGCCTTCAGCCAGCTGGCTCTGCCACTGCCCTCCCCTTGCTTAGCGCCAGTCTTCACAGGTCAGTCAGCTCGTGGCTCGGCACCCCTTCCCCACCTTCCACGCAGCAGCATGCTGCAGACACCGAGTGACCAGTCGTTCTGCCCCGTGTATGCAGGACCGGAGCCGGCTGCTGCCGGTGGCGGCGCGGCTGGTGGGGCTGGGGGCGGACCTGGACGCGACAGACGCGGAGGGGCGCACCGCGCTGCACCTCGCCGCCGGCTGCGGCGACCGCACCATGGTGCTGCAGCTGGTGGAGCTGGGCTCCGACGTCAACGCCCACGACTCCGTCGGCGGTGCGTTGGAGACCTTTGCATATTCAAGACCCTGCCGCACCGTCTGGCGCCCCCTTTTGGAATCCTCAGGGACAGCTGTGCACATCCAGTGCTCTCTGTGGAGGGCGGCCGGAAGCTGCTTTCGCTGTCCTTCTTCAATAGCAAGTGATAGAAGTCACTGGACGCCCCTGACAGGGGTTAAAATGAGAGAGGCTCTGCCTGTGGGGCGGCAGGCATCGAAACGGCGATGCACCATGCGGCAGTGGCGAACAAGCGGGAGACGATGCTGAGATTCTGATATCTGCATCGCTTGTCCGCTGCAGGCACGGCGATGCACCATGCGGCGATGGCGAACAAGCGGGAAATGATGTTGACCCTGGCGCGTCTGGGGTGCGACTACCGCGCCAAGGCGGAGGGCATCGACGGCGCCACCGCCGCCTTCGTGCTGTGCGGCCAGCACGGCAAAACCACCCAGCAGCAGGTGATTGTCCCAACAGTTCACATTGTAAACACTGTGCCGCCCTTGGGGGCATCGACGGCGCCACCGCCGCCTTCGTGCTGTGCGGCCAGCACGGCAAAACCACCCAGCAGCAGGTGATTGTCCTAACAGTTCACATTGTAAACACTGTGCCGCCCTTGGGGGCATCGACGGCGCCACCGCCGCCTTCGTGCTGTGCGGCCAGCACGGCAAGACCACGCAGCAGCAGGTGATAGATGCCATATTCATTGACACCCTCTGAACCTGTGGCGCCCTTGGGGGCGTCGACGGCGCCACGGCCGCCCTCGCGCTGTGCCGCCACGACGAGACCACCCAGCAGTATAATTGCCCCATCTTAGGTCGACTGTCAGATTTGAATGGCCAGCAGGAAATCACCCCTGACCTGTGGCTCGGTTGCATCGGTCTGCGCCGCCTGGCGGCCCTGTGCCGACGTACAGCTTCCAGTGCGCCGTAGCTAACGGTTGTGCGATCTCCGGCGGCGCAGACGGGGCTGAACATCCTGCTGAAGAAGGCGTTCCGGGAGGGCATGGTCGCGCGCGCGGCGGGGCGCAGCCCGCTGGCCAGCATTGACGACATTGCGCACGCCGACGCGCCGTCTGCTGCGACTGCTGAGGCTAACATGGCCGCGCTGCTGGAGGAGCTGGAACTTGAGGAGGAGGGGTAAGTAATCAATCTATTTTCATATGTTCATTGAGGGTGTCAGCCGTGGTGGGGGCGGAATTTTTATGTCCGCCGCTGCCGCAGAGGCTAACATGGCGGTGCTGCTGGTGGAGCTTGAGCTACAGGAAGAAGGGTGAAAACTCATTGGACACTCTGTTGCTGTTCATATCTTCGGTGCGTATGTCAGGAGAGACGGTTGGAAAAAAGTGTTGTTGGTCTGCCGTCCCCGCGGACGCCAGGTGAGCAGAGCTTGGGAGCAGCTGGAGCTGGAGAAGGAGGGCTGCATGTTGTGTCGAAACCTTCTGTTTTTGCGCATTAAATCAAAGAGAGAATGGTGCATGTGCTGCCCGAGGGACCGGAGCTCGAGGAGCCGTTGCCTGTCCATGTTGCAGCAGATCAGTGGCAAGGCAACATGATGCAGCACGGACAGCACAAAGGACCTGGGTACAGAAGCACCATGGGGCCGTGAGCCTGTTGCTGACGTGCTGCCTTTGTACTGCGATGTGCAGGAAGGACGCGAAGAAGCGGAAGAAGAAGCGGCGCGTGCGGGCGCACGTGGAGGGTCACGAGGACGCTGTTGCCGCCGACGGCGCCGCGGACTCTTCACATCCTGCGGCGCCGACGGAGCCTCCGCTGAACAGGCACAGGCCTTCGCCGACGCCAGCCGCCGACGGTGCTGACCGCATGTCAGCCGCGCAGTGTGGCGTCGCGGATGTGCGGGCACCTTCCGCGCATCAGCTGCCGGCGCCTGAGCAGCAGCCGAAGCAGCAGCCGCAGGCGCCAGCTCAGCAGCTGCAGCATGAGACCCAGCGGCAGCAGGCGTCTGAGCAGCAAGCGGCGCCTCGGCCGCCGCCTCCAGCTCGGCAGCCAGAGCAGCCGCCGGCGAAGTTGCCGGCGGCCGCCAAGTCTGCAGCTGCGTCCGCAGCTGTGATTATGCCGCCTGCAGCCGCGTCCCAGCAGCCGGCCAAGCCGCAAAAGGCGGCGGCCGCGACAGCGGCTTCGGGCCCCGCCGCGGCGACCGAGCAGCCGGCGCCGCCGCCGCCGCCAACCGCCGAGCAGCTGGCGCAGGAGGCGGCGCGGAAGGCGCTCGAGGCTGTCGTCGTGCAGGCCTCCACGTTGCTGGACATCGGTGCTGCCGCCGGGGAGGAGACCATCTCCCGCATACTCGGTAAATCCCGCCAGCCAGCGCTCGCAAGTTGTGTCAATGATTCGGCATCTGCAGAGGATTCGAGTGCCTGTTCAGATGGGCGTATGAAAGACCCTTGATGCTGTGCCTTTGTCTGCTGCAGAGGAGCTGGACCAGAAGATTGAGGGGGCAGTGGAGCTGGCAGTGGGCGCCAAGTACGCCAAAAAGGTGCGGAAGCGCCTCGCGGCGGTGCTGGAGCCGCCGGAAGCAGACCAGCCAGCCACAGCGGCCGCGCCCAGCGATGGCGGCGGCACCGCAGCGGGGGACGGCGGCGCCGGGAGCCAGCCGGCGATGCCAGAGACGCACCGCATGCCACCGAAGCAGAGCGCGCCTGAGGCAGCCGTGGCGCCGCCGCAGCTCGCGTCGCCGGCAGCAAAGGTGGGCTGTGATTCATGAGGATCACTAATTTAATGTTGCAATGTCAGGGGCTGATGCTATGACAGTGCCCTTCTAAGTGCACGGACGTGTTTCTTTGGGCGGACCCATGGATCATCAAACTCGAAGGAGACTGCCACAACCGCGCAGGCCAAGGCGCCGTCAAAGCCATACATGCCGCCCCAGGCAGCCAGCCGCGCCGACCTAGCCGCCTGGCAGGCCCAGCAGCAGCAGCCCCAGCCACAGCTGCCGTCCTCGCCGCCGAGGGCGCACGCGGCGGCGACGCAGCCGCCGCCGCCGCCGGCCTCGCCCAGCCGGCGTGGAAGCCGCGGCCGCGGCGGCGCATCCCAGCATCAGCAGCAGGGGCAGGCTCAGCAGCTGCACCAGCAGCATCTGCAGAGCCAGCAGCAGCAGAAGCACCAGCAGCAGCAGGCCGCAGCTCCCGCGGCAGAGGGCCGGCAGCGGCGCGAGCGCGGCGGTGCGAACCAGCAGCGGCAGCCGCCGCCGCCGGACGCGGCATCACAGCCGACGCCGGCCGAGCAGCACGCGGCAGAGCGTGGCCGGCGGGGCCGGCATCAGCAGCAGCAGCCGGCATCTCCAGTCCGACGCGGCGGTCGCAACGCGCCGCCGGCCCCTGCCGATTTTGCGCCGCCGCCGCCGCAGCAGCAGGCGCTGCTCTCGCAGCCGCCGCCTCCTCCACTGCAGCCGACAGCACAGCCGAATGCGAATGGCTATGGCCAATTCGTGCTGTCGCATCCGGGAGGCACGCTGCCGCCGCACAGCGGCAGCGGCAACGACCTGTCGAGCGGCGACCCAGTTGTGGCGCCCGCGCCGCACATGCGGCGTACGTCCTTCGATACGGCCGTGGCTGCCGCGGCGCAGCCCCCCAGCCAGGCCGCCGCGACGTGGCTGCCTGCGACCAGCCAGCCGAGTAGCCAGGCGTTCGGGGCACTGCCGGGCGCGTCCGCAGCCATGGCGGCTCCGCCGCCGCCGCAGCACAGCCGTGGCCTGTCAGCAGGGCAGGGCTTCGCGCAGCAGCAGGCAGGCTCGCAGCAGCAGGGCCAGCAGCAGCCGGGCGCAGCAACGTTCGTGGCCATCCTGCCCGCCAGCAGCGGCCTCGGCATGCAACAGTTTGCCGCGGGGCAGCCGACATCGCCCGCCAGGGGCGCAGGCAAGGGCCCTCCCCCTGGTTACGGCCTGCCGAGCTTCTCGGCGGCCCACGCGGCGTCCCAGCCGCCCCCGCAGCGCTCGCAGCCGCCGCTGCCGCCAGCTCAGAAGCTGGCGCTCCAGCAGCAGCAGCAGCAGCCGCCGTCGCCGCCGGTGCGGGGGCCGCCGCCGGGCTTTGCGCAGCTGCTGCCGCCGCAGCGGGTGCCGCCGCCGCCACGTGGCGACCAGCCGCCCATCGACATCATCTCCTCGCTGTTTAACGACGACGGCCTCGCGGCAAAGCCGGCGCCGCCCGCCATCTCCACCGCGCGCCGGTCGTCCAGCTTCGCGATGGACGGCGGCAGCAGGTGTGTGCCTCGGATGCAGGCCTGATTGCGTTTTGAGCTGGCCTGCGTCAAAGCATGGCATGAGACAGAAGGAATGTGTGGGCAGAGCAGCTTCCTGAGTTCCAAGCGCAGGCCAGGCACTGACTGGGGACGGCGAGCCGGAAAGCTCAGCGGTTGTATGTCAATTGAAATGTCACCCTTCTCCTGCAGGTCTGCATCCGCCTTTGGCAGCCAGCCTGGCAGCGCGGCGTTCAGCCAGCCCGACTCTGGCGGTGGCGCCTACCGCCACGAATCCTCCGAGCAGCAGGCCGCCGCAGCCAGCAGCCTGGCCTTTGCGGGCAGTGCCGCTCCGCAGCAGGCGCCAGGGGCGTTCTCAGGGGACGCCTTCGGCCTGAGCATGCTGTCGCGGGCGTCACCGGAGGGCGTGACGGCGGCGCAGCAGTCGCTGTGGGGTGCTCCACCGGCCGCCAGCGCACCGGCCGCGCCGCTGCAGCAGCCGTCGACGGCGCAGCAGCAGCAGTATGCGCAGCAGCGCAGCAGCTCCCTGGGGGGCAGCTTGGGTGGCAGCCTGGCCAGCACGCTTGCGGCGGCAGGCCTGCCCGAACGGCAGTCGAGTTTCGGCGGCGGCAGCAGCCACCCCGGCAGCCTGGCGCCGCCGTCCCTCGCGGGCAGCTTTGGCGCAGGCTCCGCCTCAGGCGGCTTTACCGCGTCCGGCAGCTTCCCAAGCAGCTTCCCGAGCAGCCTGCCGGGCAGCGCGGCGGCCACTGGGCCGTGCTTTTCCGCGGGCGCACCCAGCTTCGTGCCGTCTGCTTCCAGCTTCCAGGACGCGCAGGCCGCAGGCGCCAGCTACATGCAGGCGCAGCTGGCGCAGCCGGATATAGCGCGCGCTCTGGCGCAGCAGCAGGCTCTGCTGTCGGGCGGCGGCTTTTGTGGCGCCTTCAGGGGCGGCGGAAGTGCGCAGCAGCAGCAGCCGGCGCAGCAGCAGCAGCTGAGACAGGGCATTGGCGGTGGCGTCGGTAGCGGGCTGCAGCTGAACGGTGCAGGCGGCGGTGGCATCCTCCGCGGCGGAGGCGGCGGCGGCAGTGGTGGCGTCGCTGGCGGCGGCGGCAGTGGTGGCGTCGCTGGCGGCGGCGGCTTTGGTTCGGCCTCCGCATTCTCGTCGTTTGCCGACTCACTGCCGCAGCTGCAGCGGCAGCAGGAGCAGCAGGGCGGTTTTAATCAGGCGGGGCAGCGGCAGCCGGCGCAGATGCTGGAACAGCTGGACATGTCGCCGAGCGGACTGCTGTCGCACGACCTCATGGGCCAGATCGGCGCGGGGCCGGTGCTGAGCTCTGCATTTACGCAGCAGGGCCACCGGATGTTCTGACGGGCGCGCGCATGGGAACTTTCAAACGCAAGGCGGCAGCGCCAGATTGAGGCGCGTGCTTGTTGCCTGTCGGCCATTGCCGATTGTGGGTCAGTAACTCGGAGTGTCCTTTGGCTTCTGATCGACGCACTGTCTGTTGGCGCACGGATGTGTGATTGCCTCGAGCTGCAAGTTGCTGTTCCAGCGGTTCACTGTGTAGGACTGCAGTTTTGAAATTGCTGCTTGCTCTCGAACACCTCAAAACGAACATGTCAACAGGCTTCAAGACACACGACCACTGATCAGAGGTGCACCCCAATCACCCAAACCTTGAATTGCGCAGGTTGCCTGTCATGAAACTTCTGTGGCTCCATCATGCCGCTGCCATTGACAGTTCAGGTCCGGCATCTCTGCTGCTTGTGGTGTGGCTGGTAACCGACCAGCAGTTGCAGCTGTCCTGCGCCGCACTGCACATCAGGGTGTCATCTGAATGCCCAGCGCAAGAGAGTGGTGTTCTCGCTTCAAATGAGCTCAATAGCAGGCAAACGTTTGCAAGTTTACCTGCGCACTTGCAAAGTGTGCTTGATGTTAAGTTGAGATGCGAAACCAAGTAAAGGAGCCGCAATACCACAGTACACCTCTGTCATGGTGGCAGGTCAAAGCGCATGGCGGCCTCAGCCGCTATGCTGGCGCAATTCACCGTCAGCTCTGCAAGGCAGCTCGGCACGTCAACAGCACGCTCCGAAGGTCAGAAGTGACCGCAACACCTCGAGATTTTCACCGCAGCTCTTGCACACATTCACCGGCACGGGCATGCAGCAGGGACTGCAGCAGGCGCTCACTTTCAAGAGTCGGCAGTGCATCGACTGAAAACCATCTTGCGTCACTGGCGTCGCTGCGTGGCTGGAGCTTTGCTTGTGGATCCTTCGGAGTAGCTGCCACCTGCAGGTCAGGACCATTACGATAAGCCAGTGCTGGGGGCGTGGGCATGCCGCGCAGGCAGCTTGACAGCTGGCATGCTGCGCACATGAGACAAGGCATGCAGGGGCCGATGCATCCTCTTCAGCACCTCAATGATGGCGTAGTGGAATTCGATGTCCTGAGGCCGCTCAGCATCAGACGATATGACGTCTGCTGCTGCAAAAAGCACGGGACTCGCGAGTGTGCAGGGCCGCCTACCGTATAGGCCTGCATGAATGGCCTCGTCATGACGACCAAGGCCTGTCAACAATGCTATGTGCATATCAGCAACCAAGGGAGGCAGATTCAGTACGACAGCAGGATGGTGTTGCACAAAGCGCGGCCCCCACCGTCAGGCGCGGCGCCGCGGTCCGCCAGCTCAATGCCGGTCTCCTCCCAGACCTCTCTCACTGCGCAGTCCACGATCCTCTCCCCTACAATTTGTGCTTGACATCTCAGATTCCAGCGGAGGAACTGACGTTGTTGACAGGGTCCTCTTAGCCAGCTCTGCTCATTGTCTCACCCAGCTCGAGTCCGCCGCCGGGAAATGACCAGTACCCAATATTGGGCGGTTTGGCCCTCTTGATCAGCAGCACCTGCGCTGCATGCGCATCGTTTCATCATCAGCTGGTAGCAGCAATGTCAGATTCATTCGGCAGCCAGGCATGCTGTCCAGCACGATGAAGCACTTGCCTGTGTGGCGTCCGCATGATCGGGACTGCGCCTCAGCACCACTGCCCCGATGCCCACTCTCGCCTCTTTGGGAAAGCTTCGATCAGAGGAGTTGCTGCTAGCGCGCGCGGCGTCGTGCTGTGCCATGGTGCGCTGCCAGCTGGGCCGCTGATGCCGGAGCGCCACCGCGCGCCAGACTCCGGCTGCAGATCGCAGACCGAGCATCACGCGGAGACGCGGCGCGGTGCAATGCAACGCAATGAGCAATGAGAATTCGACGCCGTCTGCACCTGTAGACGGCACACAGGCAACCTGCAACACCCCTTGTGCAAAAATCTTTGAGGACCCCTCGTTTTGCAAGTGCGCATTTGCAATCCGCAAGTGGACTTGTGGTCAGTCATGTCAGAGGTGGTGCCCGGCGACGGCTGCAGCAGATAAGATATCGCCAGCATACCGAGGCGCAACGTCGTTTTTTTGCAAGCATGGCGCGGGGCAATGAGGACGCAGCTCGTGCATGATCGGTGTCCAAGCCGGCTTCCCATTTGCGTTTTGTGCTGCATCGGCGAGGGCACCCCGCGCCGGATCAAGCCAAAGTCGTACACCGCAAAGACAGCCAGCAGCATTTAATCCACAAGTAGCCGACTGGCGACTGAACTCCCTCCCGTGGCTCTGAGCGTTCCGGAACACGCAGTGGCACGTCACCAGGCAGGTGCTGATTTGGGCACAATTGTCGCCCCAGGCAAGCGCACGCACCCCGGTGAAGTAGTATTATGTTGAATGGGTCGTAACTCCGGCTTCAGGCCGGCGCTGACAGCAATTTGTACTGTTGCATGACTCAGGCCAGGATGAGCGACTCTGACCAGGCCTCGCTGCAGCACGACGCCCTGTCGGACCTCATGTCGGCATCTCGCATGCCGCGCAACTCCTCAACGGCCAGCCTGCACAGCGTGGGCGGCAATGACATCTGGAACGCCCCCTCCCAGGCGGAGATGCAGGCGCTCAGCCACCAGCGTGCCGACGAGGTGTGCTCCTGGATGCTTGCGGAAGTGTGTGGCTTGTCATGCAAGTGGCGGGCCGCACCACATGTCTCTCTGTCTCGGCGTCCCTTGGACAGGTCTGTCTCGGCGTCCCTTTGACAGGGACTGCGGCGCAGCTGGCCTCAAGGCGGCGATGTTGCATGTGATATTCGCATGTTTGCATGTTGACTTCACTCACGGACTTGTGCCATCTGCAGGCTGCCGAGCTGCCGGACCAGCAGCAGCAGCCGCAGGAGCAGCAACCGCTGGGCGGCGAGCAGCTGTCGTCGCAGCAGGCGGCCGCACTCGCCGCCTTCCGCGGCGTGCCCAGCCAGCAGGGGGGCGGCGGCGGCGCCGCGGATTCGACGCACGCAGGCGCAGAGATAGCGGCCATCATGCTGCGGCCGCCGGCAATGGACCCGACCACACTAGACCCGGCCACACTGGCGGCGCCGCAGCAACACATTGGCAGCGGCAGCAACCTGCAGCAGCTCGGCAGCAGCAGCCGACCACAGCAGGGCAGCAGCAACAACCTGCAACAGCTGGGCAGCAGCAACGATCTGCAGCAATTTGGCAGCGGCAGCAACCTGCAGCAGCTGGGCAGCAGCAACAACCTGCAGCAATTTGGCAGCAGCAACAATTTACAGCAGCTGGGCAGCACCGGCAACCTGCGCCAGCAGATGGGCAGCGGCAACAATCTGCAGCAGCTGGGCAGCACTGGCAACCTGCTGCAGCAGACGGGCAGCACCGGCAGCCTCGGCCACCTGCTGCCGCCGGCGCACGGCGACGGCGGCCAGCCGCACCTGCCGCCGGGCATGCAGGGCGGCGGTCTCGGCGGCGCGCACAGCGGCCAGCCGCTTGCCGGCGGGATGCTTGGCGGCCTCGCGCATGGCGGCGGCGGCGGCGGCTTCAGCAGCCAGGGCAGCCTGCACCACAGCAGTGGCAGCAGCAGCCACGGCTCGCATCAGGGTCACTTGCAGGGGCATGCGCACGGCGACGGCGCCCTGCACCACCACCACGACGGTCATCATCCCCACCACCCGTCGCCGCTGGGCCCCCGGCCGCAGTCCGCCGCGGAGCACCGCCCGCAGTCCGCCGCCGACGGCCGGCCGCCGTCGGCGGCGCCGCCCGCACAGCTGCACCAGGAGGATGCCTTTCCCTGGGCGCGCCTGGACCGGCGGCTGCTGCACGCGTGGATACAGGAGGGGCGCTGCACGCCGGCAGAGGAGCAGGGCTCCGCGCTGGACGCCGTCCACGCCGAGGTGCGAAGTTCTGGGTTTATGTTCGCAGAGGTTCCTTCAATTTAAGCCGGCGCTGCCTGGGTCAGGCCTGACCATGCCGCTGGGCTGGCCTGTTCTCGTTGCCGCCCACACAGCTACTGACAGCACTAGCCAGTGTGCCGCAAAGCGTCTGGCGCATGAGCAAGTGACTCAACAGTGACCGGCTTTCGCTGGATTGACTTGCAGCGCCCTGCTCCCTCGTTTCTGACAGCGGGCATTGTGCCATGTTCCGCAACAGCTGCAGGAGTCGGACCAGGGTAGCCGCTACCTGTGGGGCTCAGCCTGCTTACTCCTTGCCAGACCAAACACCTCGATCACGCCATATGACAATGTCTGTCTTGCCGTGCAACAGCTGCAGGAGGCGGCAGATGAGCTGGCACCCGAGTGGGCGGCTCCTTCTCCTTTGTGCGCAAATTTTCCCTAGAAACACTTTTAACATTCTCTATCATTCCATGCAACAGCTGCAGGAGGCGGACCAGGTGAGCCGGCACCTGTGGGTGGGCAACCTGGCGGCGGACGCGGACCGCGGCACGCTCATCAACGTGGCGCAGGCCTTTGGCCCGCTGCAGGACGTGACCACCTTTGACGGCATGTCCTTCGCCTTCATCAGCTTCTCCAGCGTGCAGCCCGCCTGCCGCGCCTTCGAGCTGCTGGACGGCCAGCAGGTGGGTTGACGGTTCTGGCTGGAGGCTGATACTATTTGCCCCAGGAGTCCTTTCTCACTGTTTGCGTTGCCAAACACAGCAGTTACCCTTGTGGTTGTAGCATGCCGACGTTTTGGGCTAGGAGGTTGCTCGGGTCATGCTGTATCGTTACTCAGCGCATTGCCATTGATGCATCGCAAACGCACCCGCGACTGCCTCTTCCACACTACAGCCTGACTTGCGTCACTGCCATGTGCGCAGGTGCCGGTGCTGACCGGGCAGCGGCCCTTCATCGTGAAGTTCCGGCCGGCGGCGCGGAACGCGCGGCTGCTCCGCCCTGCCTCAGCAGGCTCCAGCGGGTATGTGTGTCTGCATGTTTATGCTTGTGCCTACGCGCAGCAGCGTAGGCACAAGTTGCCCAGAGTGGTTGCTGTGTTTCAGCACATTGCGCTCACATCAGTTGATGGCACCCTGTCGAACCTCTTGAACACTCGGAAACAAGCCCTGTTGGTCACCACGAGAACAGCGATGCATTGTCAGCACTATTGCATTGTCAGCACTACGCCTGACACATCGCAGGCACAGGTCGGTGTCTGAGACGGACGCGGCGCACGTGCCCTCCGCGCGCCTGTGGCTGGGCAACATCAGCAACCAGGCAAGCCCACTAGCAATTGCCAACTGATATGGTGATGCGCCATGGTGTGTGTTGGACTCACTACGCCAACAACTCGCTCCACAACGATCTGTGACGAACATGCACAAGTGTGCAGTGCTATCGTGATTATGTGTTCACTGCCAAACACCAGGCGACAGCGCCGAGCGTGCGCGCCGCCTTCGAGCCCTTCGGCCCCGTCGTCGACGCCGCAGCCTTCCCGGCGCGCATCGGCCCCCTGGGCTACGCAATCGTCGTCTTCGAGCGGGTGCGTTTTGTTTCTTCTGTTTGACGTTCTTGTGTTTTGTTTCACTGCTGGCTGCGGAGTGCGGCGCCGCCTAAGTGAGACCAGTTGATAGCAGCTGTGCTGTTTCGCTTGGCGAGGTGGGACGCGGGCGGGCTGCATGAGGCTGTGCTGTTTGTGTGATGCCCGCCAGGCTCGTAGCAGGGTTCGAGATTGGAAACCAAATGGCGTCAAGCAGCTGCGCCACATGAAAAGCATACAGATGAGGCCGTGTTGAAGCAGCCGGCCGCCTTCTGCCTGCAGGTGGAGGATGCGGTGAGGGCTGTGGCGGCTAAGAACAATCGCCCTGACCCGCTGCTGACCGGGTCGCGGCCGCTGAAGATGCGCTACAAGCCAGATAAGGTAATTTCTGAGTTGCGTGCTGCGTTGCGCTCATTCATCTATGGATCCGCCGAGGAGGCCCTGCCTCACGGCGAGGACATGGAGTGCTGCGGACCTGGCTTGCCAGGACGAGACCAACAAGCCGTCTTTGCAGTTGGCATCGTTCCTGCTCCCTCAGTCCAAGTGATGACGTTGTGCTCATTCTTTCGCAAGCAGGAGCAGCCGCAGCGGCGCAACTCTCCAGGCCACCCGCAGCAGCAGGGCCACGGCAGCCCCAGTTTAGCGGCGCCACGGCGCGATGGCTCGCCGCAGGTGCCCTCCTCCTTCTCCCTTCCTTTCCCGTTGCCCATTGCAGGTGCTTCTAGCTCCAGAATTTGACGACTGGTTCACATGCGGGACTCTCAGGAAGATGCTCTGACACGGCAGTTTACCCCTGTGCAGCCGGCGGCGACGAGGCACCTGGCGCTGAGGAACCTGCTGCCAGGCAACATCTGGTCGTACTTCCAGCTTGCAACAACACTTGCTTATCATAATAATTATCTTGTGCAGCCGGCGGCATCGAGGCACCTGGCGCTGGGCAACCTGCTGCCCGGCGTCAATCGCACCGCCATCGACCTGGCCTTTGGCCAGTACGGCGCCCTGGATTCGGTGACAATTTCATGTGACGATGCATACTTTTTTTTTTGCACTCTCCTTCCGCAATCCGTGACTCGCAACTGCTGCAGCCCTGGCAATTCACTGCAGCCCTGCCCTGTCGGGCAGCTCTCAACAGATACTGAATGTCGGCTCAGAGCTGAGCCGCCAAGCTGTGCTCGTATAGGTCTGCATTCACGTGTCATGATGCTGAAACCCTCACATCGCAGGTGCGGGCCGGGCCTGGGCAGCCCCCAGAGGTGCACATTGTGTTCCGGGACCTGGGCGCGGCGGCGGCCGCGCAGCGGGCGCTCAATGGCGCCTTTATCCCCAGCCTGACAGGTGCAGCTATTTCGTCACCGTACATAGTCACGGCGGCTCCTTGCCAATGTGCTTGCAAGCGGCCCTGTGCTCGAACGACAGCTCTGATGCATGCCTGCATCTTCCTTTCAAGTGTCGAGTGCTGCCGAGCAACCTCGGGTCCTGAAGCTCCATGCTATCTGGGTGGCAGCCGGGTCATGCTGTGGGCCGTGCGTTGCGGGGTCATCAGCGACTCTCAAAAGGCCAACTCCCTTATTGAGTACGAATCGTGCCGGCGCGTACAGGCAGCAAGCCGCTGGCGGTGCGCTTTGTGTCTGACCGCGCCTCACCCGGCCCCGGCGGCGGGCACCACCCGCCGCAGCACCCGCACGGCCCGCACCCGCCGCATGGCGGCGCAAGGGGCGCCGGCGCCGCCAGCGCCGACTCCTGGCGCGGCGGCATCCCCCGCCCCGAGCTGTCTGCCTCGGACGACTCCTCGGTGCATTTTCTCTTTCAGGAGTTTGAGGGTTAACGACTGCTGTGCTCTCCAGCACGTTTTCGACTGTGCGTGGCGAGGACCTCCATTCTTGCATGTCTAGCGGTTGTTTCTTAACGCTGCATACAAGCCGTGCCAGCCGCCATGCGCCAGTGCCGGGGCTGTGCTGCATTAGACTTGCAGGGGTGCCAGGGTCAAGGGGGCTGCCATGGCTTCACGATCTACGCAGATGGGAACAGCGTATCACAGCATTCGAGGTTCTTACACGTATAAGTGTCTACATGCAGGACGACGCGGCGATGCCGGCGGTGAACCTGAGCAACCGGCTGAACCCGAACAACATACACTACGATCGGGTGCTGGCGGCGCAGTACAAGCGCATGAGCAAGCCGGAGAAGGAGGCGCTGTGGGCGCAGGACCGCCTCATGCAGCAGCGCGCCCAGCAGGTGGGCTTGCCCATCTTATGATTCAGAAACCAAAACTCCAGGGATGTCCTCCCTCGGACGCCCTCGTCCCCCTACTGAATATGTGGCGGCATCGTTCGACTGTGCCGGGATCCGGCCATCCGCCTTCACAGGCCCCAGGCTCCCAACCTGGCACCATCAAGTCATGACCTGCCCTCTGTGTGCACACGCTGCCCTGTCGGAACAAACTTTTTTTGCTGACAAGTCTCCTTGGTGGGCTGTCCCAAATGTGCCGCAGCCGGCTCGCACCCCTTTAACCGGTCGGAGGCGGACTGGGGCTTCTCGGACTTACTGTCGCTGGGAGCGTGCAGAACATATGCTGCCTTATAGGCACGACTCCCTGGTTTGACCGCTGACAACTCTCTCACACCCTTTCGCAGGGCGACGCGAGCGCGCCGCTACGCAGCTCGCTGGCGGGGCTGCGGCTCGGGGAGCGGGGCGGGGGGTACGGCCTAGACGCGCGCGCCTTCAGCCACGCGGACCTGCACTCCCTGTCTGCCGCCTACAGCGACATGAACCCCTACGCCTCCCACCCCGACCTGGCCGGCTTGGCGGTGCGTTTCCTTTGGGATCGAGGTTTCCCTTTCGGGCCCTGCACTTGCTGTTCGCACTGTGTTTCGTCATAAACCCCTATGCCTCACAACTTGAGCCGGCCATCCTGGTGGTGAGTGTTACTGCTTGTAGGGACTGAGCGATTCTGGTGGGTATCAGGGACTGGCGCATTGCACACTGGTGCATGCCAACTCTGCAAGCGTGAATCGAGGTGCTGTGTGTGTCGAGACGATACTGCAGCGTCCAGAGCTGAAAAACCCTGAAACCCTGCGCAGGCGGGGCTGGACCCGCAGCTGGCGGCGAGTCATTCCGGCAGGGGAAAATCAGTTGGTTTATAACTGCTCGAATTGGCAATGTAAATGCCCGGCTGCGCAGGCGCATGTGGGGCTGAACCCGCAGCTGGCGGCATCGCTCGCGGGTCAGCCCGGCAGCGGCGGCATGCCAGGCCGCCAGTTTCCGCAGTTTGCCAGCCACCCCAACCTGTCGACGGCACTGCTGCAGCAGCAGCAGGTCGCTGCGCTGCAGCAGCAGGCGCAGGTGCGTGCATTGCAGCAAGCGCAGCTGCAGCAGGCGCAGCTGCAGCAGGCGGCGGCGCAGCAGGCGGCCGCATCGCAGCAGCTGCAGCAACCGCTGCCGGCCAACGCATTTGACGTGTCCCGCAGCCAGGGCCTGCTCAGCTCCCTGGGGCAGGTGCACTTTCGACGCCCCCTTCCTGCAACTGTTGACGCTTCCAAATCTCCTGGCTACCACTTCACATGGCACCGTGCGTGTCCACGATAAATCATACAAGCTACATCAGTCGGTGTCACATCAGGAGAGCTCAAACAAGTGAACTGAAATACACACCTGCAGCGCGGCTCTATGGGCGACCTGCCGTTGGGCACTGCCAGGTCGCACCCGAACCTGAACGCGGGGCTGGGCGGCTCACACGCCAGCCTGCAGCACGCCGGCCTGCAGCAGCAGCAGCAACAGGGCCTCGGCATCTCTGCCATGAACAGGTGTCGCTTGCCCATGGGACCTGTCTTTCTGCTCTTCTGCGTCAAATTCCAGCCATCAGCTTGGCTGTCGCCTGCCGATTCGATGCTTCGCAAGCCCGGCAAACAGCTGTCTGCAAGCCGTCGCCGCCTTGCATGCCACCCCACACCCTACTCCTCCATCATCGGCGGCTCGAATCGGACAAACCCTGAACACCTCCTGAAACCCACAGGTCGGCCTCTTCGCCGCACATCAGCCGCCTGCACAGCGGCCAGCCGCCGATCGGCTCGCGCCTGGGCCTGCCGCACCAGCAGGGCAGCCACGGCAGCCTGGCGACCGCATACGTCGGCGGCGGCGGCGGCGGCGGCGGCGGCCACAGCAGCGAGCAGAACCTGGCGTCACTGGACGCTGGCGGGCGTGCCTCTGCGGCGCCGCCGGCCGGTGTGCCTGGCCAGCGGCAGCACCAGCTGGGCGGCCTGTTCTCGGCGTCGCAGCAGCAGTTCAGCGCCACGGGCGCGCCGCGGGCGTCACCGCCGCCTGGCCAGGACATGGCGCTCCAGGGTGGGCAAGGTGCGCTTCTTCCATGTCCGACTCTGCGCCATGTTTTCAAGCTGCAGGATCCTTGCGTAGCTCAGCAGAGCTGGTGCCGTGCATCCTCAACCAAAGTGGACGCACGCCTCCAAAGCCACTCAAGACATGCCAGAGATACCAACTTTACTACGTGCTCTGCCTCACAGCAGGTGGCGGCGGCGGTGGCGACGATGACCTGGAGGCGACGGTCGCGGCGGCGGTGCGCAACGCCTTCGAGGACCTGGCGCGACAGCAACAGGCGGAGGCACAGCACCTGCCACAGCCGCCGCAGCAGCAGCAGCAGCTGCCGCAGGATCTCCTGGACCCGCTGACTCAGGCGCGGCTAGACATCTTTTAGGTTTCATGTTTGTTATGTTCTGGGTGATTCCTCTGCACCACCTGACGTCTGCTGGACTGTCCTCGGTGGATGCTTCCCGGGTCTTGACGTTGCTGTTGGAATGGTGTGCATTGCAAGTCGAGCCGCTCTGCATACTGCTAAAGCTACCTTGATGAACACAGGAAAATGTGAGTGCTGATATCGCGTCGTATCGTGTCTACAGGAGCTGATGACGGATCCGGTGATTGCCGCCGATGGCATCACGTACAACCGGTCCACCATTTCTCGGTGGCTGCTGACGCACGACACCTCGCCGCTGCTCAACACGCGCATGCCGCACTCGGCGCTGCGCCCCAACGAGCCGCTGCGCATGTATGTGCAGCAGTACCTCGCCGGCGGCGGGCGCTGAACTATCATGTAAGCAAGGCGCAACAATGGAACGAAGGGAAAGGACCCGTCGCAACAAGCCGGACGGCGGGCGCTGTCTCGCGGCCCCTACCGCCTGGCCCTTTCAGCAGTCGGCAATGCAGACTTGATTCCGGTCGGCAGCTCGCTGGCGGCCGAATGGCTTGCAACGAACGGGACCTGCTTGGCACGGCCATGCGGCTGGTGCCAAATCTCTGGCCTGTGCTCGCGCGTCGGCATGCTGCACCAAGGCGCCTGCATCCGCAATGGGAATGCGGGCTGGTGCTCATATCGGGGCGCGCGCCTGGTTTCAGAACCACTCAGGCTGTTTTCAAGACAGGTATTGGCGGGTGAGGCATTTGGGAATGCGCAGGGTGGCGACATCATGATGTAGAGGTCCTTCCACTAAGTAGCTGTGAGGCTCGCCCATTGGTCCTTGTGCCGGTCGCTGGCACATCGCGTCGTCAGTCCCGCCGCGGTGTGCCAAGCGGCCGAGCGCAGTTCTGAATTCCGACAGCAGAGAGTTGGGCAGCTGTTCGTGTTCGTTCCCTGCCCGATTGGCCTGTCATCCGTGTCCGGGCAAGGCTGTCTAGGCGGTGCTGACTGGCGGCAACACCGACTTGCCACAGGAGGTAGACGATCGTGTGGTGGGTATTTGTGTTGGCAGCAATTGACTCTGGCACCGAATGTTTGACACCTGGCCCCGCTACAGAATTCAATTCCCTGTTCCACAGCAGTTTCCACACCAGATAGGCATGCCACTTGCTCAAATCCCCGCCGCACATTCCACTGGCTAGAATGCGATGGAGGAAGCAGTAAAGCTGCCTCTCACACATCCATTTGTACACCTGCAAAGACCCTGACTCACAGATGTTACGCATGAAACACCGCCACTCGCTGGAAGCTGCATCCAGCTGCTCTGAGGTAATCCTGAGGTGCATGTACGCTGCGGCCCTTGCAGTCAACGCTACAGAAAGGCGAAGGCCTCGCCGCCGGCCTTCGTCGCCGCTTCCTTCTGCTTGGCCTGCTGCTCCTTGGCGATGTTCGCCGGGTCCAGCGCGGCCACCTGCCCAGGGAGCGTCCATGATCGACACATCAGTATTCTGCGGGAGCACGACAACGAATGCTGCGGCAACAGGGTGGTGCGCAAGCACATTCGTGTGTGCCTGAGGCCAAAGGAGCACGACAATAAGTGGTGCGGCAGCGGATGCACACGATGTGAAGAACATTGTGGGCAAGGAAGATTGCGGCGCAGCAGTCCACCTGGCCCGTCTCCAGGAACTCCTTGATCTGCAGGCGACACATAAACGCGTCTCGCTCCTTAATCACAGCCGCTGATAGCGTCACATTGCCTACATCCAGTGCTTGCTCGAGTGGCACAGCCAGGCGCTGCCGCATCGCCAGCAAACGCTCGGCGGCATGTCTATGAATGGACCGCAGTCAATCGGCCAGCCAACACTCAAGGGGTGGGTAGGGTAGAGGGGTTTGCGCACCACCGCTAGGGAGCCCTTGCCGATGCCCGGGATCTTGAGCTTCTTGGCCTGCGCCTCGGAGGTGATGGTGTCGGGGCAGTTCTGCAGCGCCTGCGACGACTTCTTGAACGCCCGCGACTTGAACACCTCGCCTGCGCGGCAAGCATCATCCCTGTAATGCCTAGTGAAACCTGTGCTGCAGCGCGCTGCTTGCAGGCATCAAAGTGTCAGGCGGGAACAGAATGTGAAAACCAGGCGCAGGGGCCAGCGCACGATACCATAATGAATCAATGGACTGCAAGTTGCTGGGGCTCACGACTACGAGCCAGAAGTGGCCGTCTGTGAGTCAGTCACGCACCCTTAAGGTGGTCTGCCAGCTGCGTAAAGATGTTGGCGATGTCCGCATTAGGGCCCGTCGCGGTGAGCGATGATGCGCCGGTGAGCGATGATGCGCCGGTGCCGGCCTCGCTGGGTCTGCACGATAAGCACGGTTGCAGTCGCTCAGGGCAATGTACACCCGTCACCAATTTTGCCGGTTGAAGGGCGTCTGGAGTGTACCCGCTGTCGGTGAGAATATGCTTCTCCCCTCCAGCATCCCCATTGTCATGTTGTCTATTACGTGAACCGAGATTGCCCAGCATGCAAAGCACGTCCGGTGACCATTTCCCGGACGAGCTGATCCCCTGTTCGTCCACAGACCGCTGCAAACACCTGCAATTGTCTGCAACTAAAACTGGTGGCAGACTCCCCACCGTGATATCCACGGCCTCTTCATACACAGCCACTGGGCATGGCTCTACCGGTCCTCAGCGCCCTCTCCTTCATGCTTCCTCCCCGCGCCAGCTTCTCGACCGCATGATGGCGCATCCCTCGAGCTTCATGATGGGACTCGTGACCGAGGCTTCGCACGAGAGGCACAAGGAAGCGGCATCATTGAGTATGAAGATGCCGAGACGATCAATGCTGGCGGCGCTCCCTCATGCCAAGGCGTCTCCAGTGCAGGATTCAGTTTATCTTTACGCACCCAAACACCTCCTCTGGCGTCAGGAAGCGGAGGCCGATGGCCTCCGCAAACTCCCGGTCGCTGCTGCCGACCTCGTCACCCTCGCGCCCAGCCGCATCGCCCACGAAGAAGCTCTGCGCCAGGTCTGTGGGCAGACAGGCACAGGCAGGTTTGCACCATGGACACGTTTGATGCATTTGCTCAGAGGCGGTCCCCACAGCCAAACCCTTTCGGTCTTGTCATTTCAAGGTGGTGTTGCAGGCCCCACGCGTGCCAGGGCGCGCTGGGTTCGCGTGCGCTTCGCAAAAAGGCACACTCAGGCCGAGCGATCATTCAGGCCAAGCAATCCGCAGCTTGAATCCCCAAGCAATCTGCAGTCTGCATCAGACTCTAAACCCAACCTGGCGCCTGGCCGCCGTTGCCGTCCCGCACGAAGGCCTCCCACATGCCGGTGCCCGGCTTCCGGTTGTCGTCCTTTTGCGTCGCCATGAATGCCGTCACCGGCACGTTGAGCTGCGACAATTCGAACAGGCACGATGACATCGGATTGATTAGGCCAATAAAGTACGTTGAGTGCAGAGGTTTGTCTTGGACCTCGAAGCTTGCCGCTCGAAATGTGCAGTATAACGGCGGAGGGTGCCTTTGTCAGACCTCTGCAAAGGGGCGAGGCCCGGCCGTTGGCACAAGGCACCTTGTCGATGACGCCGCTGAAGCGGGCGCGAGCGTTCTCGGACGCTTTGCCATTGAGCGCTCCTTTCACGCCGCCCTGGTTGCTGCAGCAGAAGAAAGACCTGAGTTCTGGCCCCAAGCGACAAAATCAGTCGTGGCGAAGCACATGCTGACCGGCGCAGCCTCTGCAGAACAGGCACGCACATTTTAGACATGGGACCATGAAGACACAGGGCGCATGCCATGTTGCATGCCCAGATGTTGCATGCGATGAACGTGCCTGAAGATGACGATCTTGTAGCCGTCGGCAGCAAACTTCTGCACCTCCTCCGGCACCCTGGAGTTGTACAGCTTCCAGTCATCGCCGCCGAGCGGGAACTTTGCGCCGCTGTTGGTGTTGGCCAGGGTGCCGTCCTGCAGTAGGATATTGAAAAACCATGTTTCAAAAAGGAGTGAGACCAGCAGCCTTGCAGCGCTCCACAAGACTGAGCCACAGGAAACGAACTGCAGCGTTTGCAGCTGCGGTGTGCATGCTCGCACGGTGCATGGTTGAGGTGGGCAGAGTGGACTCACGAAATCGAACGCTGCGATCTTCTCGTTGGGTTTGTCGTCTGCGATCCTGCAGCACGGAAGGACAAACAAGTCATGGCCTGCGACAGACCACCAAGCATGCGACATGCATACATGCATGCATGCGCCATCGCCCGTGCATGCCCGCCGTACTTGTAGATCAGCGAAGGCGGGTGCAGCGTCCAGCCATCGGCGCCCGTCTGAGTCTCCGTGACCTTGGGCCGGGCCGGCTCGCGCTTCCTGGCGGGCGAGGCCTTGGCATCTCCCTTCTTAGTTGGCGTCCTGCGCTGCTTGGCCTGGGGAGCTTGGTGTTCCGAGTCTCTGCCGCTCACGCCGGCGTCAATGAGCTCTGGCTCCTCATCCTTCACCTTGCGCTTGCCCATGGCGGCAGCACGGCCTGGGGTCTTGACGCGAGGCAAGTACTTGCACCCTGAGACTGGATGCCTGGAATTCAAAGCCGGTGCGGACGCAGAAAGCCAGCGGGCCATGCACAGGGGGACGCAATATTGTCACAGCAGTGCTTTCGGATGCTTGCAGCAATGCAAGTCGGGCTGTGCGGCTATGCCTCAAAGAAATGCGCACACTCAACAAACTCAAATCTGTCGTGCCTCGTTACTGGTCTGCCCCCTTTCCATTTTCTCCGTCATCCCTGCACGTGTTGGCGTGTTGCTGTTCGAACAATTCATTTTCCGGCCATATTCAAGCACAAAACCGACCGCGTCAATTTTCCAGTAGCTACGGACTCATTTTGTAGGTGATACAGACCTCAAGCTCAGCGTATAAGGTGCGCTGCAAGATCTGCGTCAGATAGCGATCTCGGTGTTGACGGCTCAGGAGGCAGTCACCTCGTTCACAACAAATGTCCCGGATCTGCATGGCGCTCAAATATGCCTTGTGCATCTGCCTTGAGTATCGGCGGAGCAGCAGGCTGCCCGTAGTAGGCTTCGTGTTGGAAGAGGCTCGCACTTGGTCTCAGACCATGTCCAGACATGCAGCGAGTCTCTCAGCACCAGGCCATTGCCAGCACAACGTACTGTAGCGGGACTGAGGCGTTTCTCGCGCTTGAGCTTGCGTCGAATCTCGCAAACCCCAAAAGTGAAGCCAGGACAACATCCGGATTCTGCGGCACAGGTCCCTCTTAGACCAGCCTCGCCAAGATGCCCGCTCCTCTACTCGGCGACGTGGTGCCGGTGAGTGTGCGTCGGTTCATGTCACGCCCACCCTGTGTACGTACTGTGAGTACTTGCGCGCATGCCGCGACGGCTGCAACAGGCTGGCGCCAAGCTCCTGAGACGGTTTCCTTTGCTGGGCATAGGACTTCACTGCCGCCTCGACGCACGGAGAGATCAAGTGAGCGGAAGCTATGTACGTCGGCTATGGCTGTGTCCTGCAGCCGCCTCCACATCGTCGGGTGCAGCCAGCACAGTTGCCGAAGGGAATGTCGGCGCCGCTTCCTGACACATGGTCCCGGTGTGCCACTGCAGGTTCCACCAGTACATCGAGGGCAGCTGGGCCATTCTGTTCAGCCACCCACAGGTGACAACCTTCACTGTGTCTGTTGCCAGCGCTGACTGTGGTGATGGGTCTGAGGCAGCTGGCCTGTGGTGTTGTCAGATGAGAGTCTGCTGCAATGTGGATTGACTCATGTCCATGGATTGACTCATGTACCTTGACTCGCAGGACTACACCCCGGTGCGAGCAGGGCGCTATCCGCACCACACATCATGCTCTCACAATGCCGACGCCGCCCTACTTTTGTCATGTTCGTGCATGGCAACTGCGCACCGCCACGCTGTGCACGTGAACCATGTTGGGGAGAAAGCCGCGTTGCTATCTGCCAACTGCACATTGCCAGGTGTGCACCACGGAGCTGGGCGAAGTTGGCAAGCTGCTGCCGGAATTCGCCAAGCGCGGCGTGAAGGTGCTGGCGCTCTCCTCCAACACCAGCGAGAGCCACCAGGGGTGCGCTGCCGCGGCGACGGACATGATTGTCGTCACCTCTGCTACGTGGGAGTTGCCTTGCAGTCGCACGCCCATTGTCGCGTGATGCAAGTGCACTGCTTCTGCGCTGGCACGTCTGAGCAAAAAGTCTTCAGTACCCGCCGCAGTGCACTCACAAGAATCAATGCCGCCGCCCCTTCATACTTGCTAGCACAACAGTCACCTGCAACTGCTTTTCTCCCCTTGATGCAGGTGGATCAAGGACATCGAGGCGTACACTCCCGACAGCAAGGTGGACTACCCCATCATTGCTGACCTCAACAAGGACATTGCGACGCTGTGAGACGGCCTCCGCTGTCATCTGTCTCCGGTTCTGTATGTCTGATTCGCATGTCAATTCCGAGCTTGCTTGAATGTGACTTTTAAGTGCATGGTGTGCACGCTCAAAAGCTGCCGCGGCCCTCTGCTGATGCCGCAAGCCTCTCGACGGCCCACAGGTACGGCGGCCTGGACCCTGATGAGAAGGACAAGTCCGGCCTGCCGGTGAGCAACGAATCTGGTTCCTGACTTGAACAGTATGCATGGCAGCGACGCCTGTGCAACTGCCGTGCAAGGATCGTGCCAAAGCCGCGCTAAAGTCAGATTTTATCTTGCAGCTTTCGGCGAGGGCGGTGTTCGTTGTTGGCCCGGACAAGAAGCTGAAGCTCAGCATCCTGTACCCCGCCACCACAGGCCGCAACTTCAACGAGGTGCGTGGAACACATGCAAGTTGCATGCAGCGGCATTCTGCTTGGCTATCATACCTTGCATGGTCAGCGGAAACTAATGCTGGTTTTCAACAGCGTCAGTGGGTGTTTGCCTAACTGTGCTGCTGCCGCACGACTGCATGCGGGCAGGGTAGGCTCCATATCGCCGCGCTGAAGCCTGCTCCGCCTCGCTGCGCAGATCCTGCGGGTGATCGACTCGCTGCAGCTGACGGCCAATCACAGCGTGGCGACGCCAGTTAACTGGAAGCACGGCGATGACGTTGTCGTGGTGCCCGGTCTCACCGACGAGCAGGCGAACGCCAAGGTGACGGGTTCACAGAGACCAGCGCTGTAGCAAATCATCAGGGCGCATGCTGCTAGTGCTCCACCACTTCGTTGTCTTTTGCAGCATTGAGCTGCATACATGACGAGTGTTTCCAGCCTCTGATTCCTATACTTCCACTCATGTTCGCGATCCACGCCTGCGCAGTTCCCCAAGGGCTTCAAGAAGGCAGAGCTGCCGAGCGGCAAGGGCTACCTGCGGCTGACGCCGGAGCCGCCTCAGACTGTATGAGGAGCACCAGGAAGTTCGGAGGGAGCATGGCAATGATCAATCGAATATTTGAGCTCCAATGCTGGGAGCTGAAGAGCTGCTCAAGCTGTGTACTTTCCCTTAATGGCTGCGAGGTGAATTGCCCAAGCCGCAAGAGAACTTATTTCGTCCTGTTGCCATAACATCCTTTTGGATTTGGCATTTCAACAGTGCACACATTAAAGGTACCATCTCTTTCTGGTCAGAGGCTACAGCAGACTGAAACATGAATACCTAGCTACAATCTTTTCCCAAACTGCCAGCATCTGAACAATGCTGAGAAGCACAGAATGTGGGCGCGCCAGTCAACCCTGCTCTGCGTCCCTCACTCCACAAAATCCCAGTGCTGCCGGGAGCGTGCAGCCATCTCATGCCGGGCTAGACATTTATCGGCCGCGCATCTCCTTGACTGCCGCCAGGACCTGTTAGGAGGAACAGTCACTACACTCAGCGCCAGCCATGGCTCAGACTGCTGCAGCGGCTGCCGCACACCATCAGATGACGTCCTGCACACATGCACATGCGCTCGCGCTGCCGGACTCTCACCTCGTCCTTCTTGGCAGCGTTGGGCTCGAATACGTACTTGATAAGCGACTCCTTGATGGGGAGCAGCTCGGGCGCTGGGAACTCCTTCTCGAACTGCACAGCCAACAAATAAGTCAGCGCGGTCAGCTCTGAATCTTATCGCAAACAGACAATACTGGCCAACATCCCCAGCAGCGGTGACAGCAGGGGCGTTTCAAGGTTCACTGTGCGCCGACACTTTGTGTCCAGTGTGCACCAACACATTGCGTCCCCTCACCCTGGTGGTGTCCAGCAGGTTGTTGGAGCGCGGGGCCACGATGACCTGCCATTCAAACATCAGCACATCAGATTGCAGGTCAGGGGAGATCACACTTGAGGTGCGCTGTGCCGCAGGACAGCATCCACGCCAATGGAAGCAATGGAATATGCGTGTCCACTCCAAGTTGCGACTCCCACCTTGGCCTGCTCCTCCACAGTGAAGTTCTTCCACGTGAACTCCGGGTCGATGTACTGCTTGTACAACTCCAGGATCTCGTTGTGGCTGATGGCGCCCGGGTTCGTGTAGTTCATGATGCCCGTCAGCTTGCGCTCCGCCTGCATGACGTGCAAGTGGGAACATTTGAGCGGGTCGCATCAGATGCAGGATGTGCTAAAACACGTCTTCTGTTCCGTGATTTGACAACGCTATGCGGCCATGCTTGTACGGTCGGGACTGCGGCACGGCTCGCATGCGCTGGACGTATACAGTGTGAACTTTGATCTTCAAGCCACGCACCATCTTGATGGAGAGCGGCAGCAGCTCCGGCAGCACCGTCATCGAGTTGGGGATGTTGATGATCTGCAAGGGGAAATTGTGGACATTGACATCCAGTGGGCAAGCTGATTGCATCACCATTCGACAGGTAGTTCATGCTGCCTGTGGTGCACACATCAAAACCCTGTCGCTACACGCATGGCGGCTGCGGCTTTGCTTACCCGGTCATACTTGATGATCTTGGTGATGAAGTTGCGGGGGTACGTCAGGTCGGCCACGATGGGCATGCGCACACGCAGGATCAGCGTGTTGGGGTACTCCTTCAGCAGGCCCTCCACCAGAGCCTGCATGCAAGATAATCAGAGGCGATATGTCGAAATGTCGATGGCCAACACTGCCGTCCGGCATGATGTACCGATCCCTAAAGCGGCAACCCACTGGGGCAATGTCAAGTGTGACAGCTGCAGGACCAGGCTGCAATGCTGCACACTCGCGCGGTCCAGAACGTGCATTCTAGCAACAAGTGCTACGCAAAGCCCATGCACCCACTGCGCGCTGCGTCCGACGCCCTGAGACCGCCCGTGTGAGCTGCCACCAGGCTGTTACGCCATGCCCTGGGCGCCTGGGGCGCCCAAACTGAGCAGAACAGGCCGCCCACCTTGGTCTTGGAGTAGTAGGAGCCGGTGAAGTTTGGGGTGTCGCTCTCCATGAAGCCCTTGCCGCTGTCCTGGGGGAAGTCCTTGTCATAGTGGAAGATGCAACCAGTGGCGTACGTCGTCAGGTGGATGTCCCGCTCGTTGGTCAGGTCCGCCAGGTTCAGCGTGCCGATCACGTTGGCGCGGATCACCTCAATCTGCAGGCGCGGACATCGCTCGCTCGGCATGACGAGCAGAAGTTGGTTGCAACAACCGCCGCAGAAAATCGACAGGCTGGAGTCATGCCCGGCAAGCCTGGCCGTCCACTGCGGTCCGCCTTGCACATCAGCACGCATCATGGTATGCATGCATGCTCCGCATTTTGTCCAAAGAGCAAGTCTGCCCACCTTGTGATCCTCGCACCAATCCACGTTTGGTCGGCCTGTGAGGCCGGCTGCGTTGAGGACATGCGTGGGCTTCACCTGCAGATGCAACACTGGTGTCATCACCACTTGACAGCTTCGACCGCGCGTGCTGTGCACCAGCAAGCAACAGTTTGCACCACATCGCTGGCGGCAACCGTACCCGCTCGAGGTCCGCGATGACTGCCTCGCGGTCCTGGAGGCGCGCATTAGCATACTCGTAGTCCGCTGCGAGGCAGATGCCATGCTTTCAGGCCCCTAGACGCTTGATGGGCCCAGGAACCAGACAGTGATCACGCACGAACGAGCCTCACCTCCCTGCTCCTTCAGCAGGTCGCCCAGCAGGCCACCGATCCAGCCGGTCTTGCCGAAGATGAGGAATTTCTGCAGGCAGCACAGCAGTGTGAGCGCGCTGCACAGCGCATCCCCTGCACGTCCAAGGCATACGCCAGACTTTCAGATTTGCACCTTGGCGGACGCCTCTCCGTTGGCCGCCATGTTTGCTGAGCTGCAAAGACGTTGACTGGGAGCTGTACAGAACGCAAAAGTATTATCTCTGCTGGGTGGCAGACTGCGATTTGCACTGCGTCAGAGCGCGGTGCGACACTGCTAATCGTGGGGTAATCGTGATTAGGAAGCTTCCTAACCCTCCGCGCTCGACCAGGGCCGCGTGCTGCCCTGCACTACGATGTAACTAAAGCTTTGTGCAGTTGCCCTCAGCAAAACTGAGTCGAGACTGCGACTGTACAGAGTGCGCCCGGCTGGTGCCGCTGCTCTCGCGGAAGGACAACTGGTGTGCACAAACAGGGATGTTTTGGTGAACAATGCTCAAACGCATCGCTTCACTCAACATCCTCAACATGAGCCCGTCACCCAGTCCGGCAAATCCGGCTCTGTCGGCCGTGCTTGACGGCGATGATACGGCGGTCGAGCAGTCCCATGCGGGGGAGGCTGGGGCAGGAGCGGCGCCACCAGACACAGATGCCGTCGAGGGTAAGTCGCGTCGGTTGCGTCGATTGCTGATATCAACACCAACAGAAGAACGCTTCTGCAGCATTTCTCGCGCATCAGTCCGGTCGCAGACACAATTAGTATTGCTGCTCCATTGCTGTATCCGGCAGCATCGGCGCTGCTCCTCCACTCCCAGAACGCACATCATGCTGGCCCAACGCTGGCCTTCGCTGTTCCATGCACATCGGCATCCCAGAGGCTCCTTCGTCCTGTCCCGTCCCTCTCCAAGCACTGTCAGTATGCTGAAGACTCGCGGCTGCACTTCGCAGCCAACCATGTGGCGCGGCTGAAGGCGGAGGCGGATGCGCAGCATGCGACTCAGCGCCTGGCGGTGGCGCAGCAGCAGATGGCGGAGTACGCCTCCGGCAAGGCGGCGGACGCGCAGTCGCTGGCGCAGCAGAGCGAGGCGCTCGACGGGCTGCTAGCCCGGGTCCTGGCGGGGCTCCGCAGCGCCGGCAATGGTGCGGGCGACAGCGTCGATGCCATCGGAGCCTCTGCGAATGCCGCAGACGCCGCGGCCGGCAGCGCAACTCCAGCTGGCAGCGAGCCCGGTCCGGCGGACGCCGGTGCGGCAGCGCTGGCCGCGCTTGGGACGCTGCGGGAGCGCCTGGCAGAGGCGGCCAACGAGGCGGCCGCGTTCGCGCAGCTGCAGCAGCAGGGCACAGAGGCGGAGCGCTCCAAGCGCAGCTCGGCACAGGTCAGCCTGGAACACCGTGGCAGGCCTGTGTTGCAATACAAATGCCCTGGGTTGCGCCTGCCATTCGGCCATGGTGCTCTTGGACAGGCTGTGCACTGCTGCAGTGGTGCTGCTGCCTGAAATGCTACTTGCTGGCTTGTAGCAGGTGCGAAATGTCCTCCAGATGGCCTCAGGCTCGAAGTTGAGCCCACCAATGTAAATGTTGTGCCACAGGCGCTGCAGAACACAGACAGCCAGGAGTCTGGAGCCAAGCGGCTACGCAGCGACGACAACAGCATGGCCTCCGACTCGGAGGTGTGCTTTCCGGTGGCACGCCAGAGGCCTTGCAAGGGACCTTGCCGGTCCTGGCCTGACTGACGCTGCATGCTCCTCTCCCAGCTGGCCAACAGCATGCGACACCCCGTGCGGCTTCCCCGCTGCGAACCACAGCCTTGTGCTGTTGCGTCTGACTACGCCCATCTATCTGCTGTCATGCTGGTACAATGCAGCCGCTTGTGGAGGCACATAGAAGCAAGAGGCTCCATTTCTGCCAGTAGCAAGACGGCGCGGAGTCGATGGAGCTGGAGAACGGGCTGTCGGCCAGCACGGGGTCGGCGCGCCTCGCAGAGCGCGCCAAGTACATCCCGCTGCGCCTCAACCCCGATGAGCGGCGTCTGCTGCGCCTGCTGGAGGTGCGAGCTTTGCCGCCGCTTGGAGAACACTGTGACTGACGAGGCGCTCAGGGCCGCACCAGCCTCCCACAGGCGAACACGCTGTCATCCGTCAAGCTTGTGCTCAGGAAAGCATGCACACCAGTGTGGAACCAGCACCAGTGCGGTTAGTGCATCCTCATGATTGTTTCCATCCCAGTATATAGTGTATATCTTTCTTTCATACATCAGGCGGCGCTGTCGGTGTCGGAGTACACAGACAAGGTGGACATCCTGTCGTGGAAGAGCAAAAACGCGCGGGTCCACACGCAGATCAAGGTCCGTGCCAGAAGCAGCGTCGTCGGCCATGCTTGCATTGCATGTACTTGACCTCAGTGGCCGCAGTCGAAGCACCGGCGTGCAACTGCATGCATGGCTGAGCTCGCTCAGCCGGCTTCGTGTTCACACCTGTGGGATGGCCACTTGTAAACCCTTTCAACATTGCCTACCTCTTTACCCGCAGGACATCTGCGCCATTCTTTGCGGTCTCGTGATCGCCCAGGACTACAGGTGAGCCATGCTGGTATGAGGTCGCGCTAAGCAGATTTGGGCACATTTTCTAGCGTACATGGTGACTGAACAGCAGCATCTCGTGTCGACTTCTGTCACTGGCTCTGCGCACGCAGGAAAGGACAGAAGATGGTGACGGACCGGAACTTCAAGGACAACGCGCAGTTCTTCCAGGTCTGGTCCTGACGCTGCCGTTACCGCGACACTTCCATGACTCTGCAGTGTGGCAATGCCCCAGCAATGCATGCAAGTCGCAGCTGGCCATTACGAGTTGCAGTGAAACCATCCATGTCGCAGGGGCGGTTTCCTGGCTGTCGCTGATGCCAACAGCAGCATCTCCCGGCCCGTTTCCCGACCCGTTCCTGACGCAGCTGAACCTGGCTGCGCGCAGGACGTTTTCGAGGTTGGGCGGCGCTTCCGCATCATGAACCCGGACCGCATGCGCAGCACCTATGGCATGCTGGTGGGTCTGCGCATGCTGCTGCATGCTCGTATATGTGCCCTACACAAACTGTGGGGTTTCCACGTTTCACATTCGAACACACCAGCGACATACAATGTGCACATGCGCGCTGTTGTCCATCAGTTTATGGCCGCTCACAATCATGAGCTCACATGCAATCACGTGTCGTTGCTGCCAGATGCGCAAGATGACGGACACGCCAGCGGAACGCCCATGTGCTGACATGCACGCCTGTGAGGACTGATCCACAGGCTTACATCTGTGTTTTTTGTGCTGCCAGATGTACATGATGATGGACACAGCGGAGCCCACGATCCAGGAGCTGCTGGAGTTCAAGTGTACCCGCCCGCTGCGCACTGTCTACAACCTGCTGGGTGGGTTTGTGTAGCTCTCGTATGGATTCCACAGGTTCGATAGAACAACCTGCTGGGTGGGCTTTGCGTTCCCAGCAGTCTTTGGCAGTTTCCTCCGCATGATCGTGAGGACGCACGCACATGGCGCGCCCTCCTTGCGGCAGATTCCCCGCTCTGGCGGGGCGCAGGCACAGCGCCATGCATGTGCGTCGGCTGGCGAGGCAGTCCCCAAGTCGATAGCTGCCCAGGGCCAGACTGGAGCTGGCGCTATGAAGGTGCTGCATGACCCGCTGGCGGCCATCACCGCTGCCTTTCGCGGTGACTCAGTCAATGATCCAGGCGACTCACATGGGTGGTTGACCCGAAAACCCTCTCGAGCGCAGAGAAAGCAGGGGCGCTAAAGGTGCTGGACGACTCGCTGGCGCCCATCGCCACGGCGGAGATCGTGGCCGGCAACCGCTCGCGCTACGAGATTCAGCGCGTCATCAAGGTGGGCGCCCATCCACATGGCGCTGAATCTTCGGCGAGCCCCCGCCAACAGGCGTCAAGAGCTGCTTGCCGTGCACCATATCTTATGGCAGCTGCAAGTGGATGAGGATGGAATCGGGCCCTCGCCGCTTGTTCCTGTCAATTGTCTTCGGACAAGAAGCACCCACATCCCTAGGGCGCAGCCGCGGCAGTGAAACTCCCTGAACGCACGAGCAGGACCCATACATTAACATTCTGTGCACCACTGCAGGCGAAAGAGCAGGCGCGCAACGCGCTGGCGCGTAAGTACAAGAGCGGCGCCATCAGCGAGGAGGACATCCTGCAGTGCCTGTACAGCATCGCGGACAACAACACCTTCCTCACCTTCAACCGCGACCCCATCGACCGCGTGCTCTCGCTGCTCAAGGTGTGTGGCGCATAGTCTAAAACTCGTTTGCAAGAAGAGTAGACGAGTGAGGGAGAGTAGAAACTCGTCTGAGGTTCCTCAAAACGTTTCCTCAACGTTACCACGATCCCATCGCCCGCATGCCCGCGCTGCTCGAGGTTCGGGCTTGCAGTAAACGCCCGCTCCTCACTCCCATGCAGTCGTTCGAGCTATTCGGCTTTCACGTAGGATAGAACCTTGCAGCAGTCCGTGCACAATGTGCGCAGTTCTTTCCTGGACACGTCTCCAGAGCAAAGGCATTCCTGAACACACAAGATCTGTGGCCTTGTCTCTCTGCAGGAGTACTTCGACCCGAACTCCTGCTCAGACGCTGAGAGCTCGCTGGCCATCTCGCTCGGCCGCGGTGGCGCGCGCCTCAGCCACAGCCACCAGAAGCAGTACACCTACGTCTCGCAGTCCCTCACCCTATGTGCGCCTCCTAGCGGCCCTTGATTTTGCAGCACCCTCGCCTTCCGTGCACGGCTGCAGTAGGATGTGCTGCTCGCCTGTCCTCACGAGATCATACCTGTTTGACGGCAGCAGCGGCATTGATGCCAGGCACGCCGATCTTTGCATCTGCACGAAGGCACCGGTACATGCTCTGAATGAAACAGGTGCAATGTTGACGTGACCCGGCGCATTTCGGATCATGCAGGGCGGGAGATCCACGAGGCGATGTTCCAGCTGTGGTGCCTGGCGGACGGCGACCTGCTGGCCGAGGGTAACACATACCGCCTCAGCAACACAGGTGCAGCTCCGACATGCACTGCCTACAAATGGCGGGGGCACACAGTGGGAGAAGCCAGGCTGAGATGTCAGCAGGCCGCCGTATTTGTGTCGCAGGCGTCTTGCTGGCTGACCCGCGCCACTGACCGCCTGAATGGCAGGGCTGAGAATACATGTGGTGTTGCGATGCCTCTACGAGCAACCTGAGCTGGCACTGCATTCTTGCTGCCGCTTCAGAGTTCCTCACAGAGCCTGAAAGCCGGAAGTGTCCAGCCGCGCTCCTTTGCCGCCTGTAGGGCAGGGGCTGAACAGGGTGCAGGCGGCGCCGCGCGTCAGCAAGGCCATGCACAACATCCTGTGGCGCTGCCAGCAACGGCTGGGCGGCTGGGTCGGCTCCGCCGTGGTGCACCTGGTGCGTTGCCGCCTCGCAGTGACCGCGAAGCATGTGCCACCAGCAACTGCTCATCCATTCTCCATTCTATCCTGCAACTGCCCTGAGTGCTCACCGTCTGCCACCGCCACGCATGCGTCTGTATTCGCTAATTGTGCCTCCACGGCAGAGGATGACTGGATGGGTTTCACTCGTTTCCTGATCGATCTGTTGGGGTTTTGGTGCAGGGGGATCACAATGTGCCGAACAGCTTGATGTTCATCGACAAGTACACCCAGGTTCGGCAAGCCTGTGGCAAGCCTATGCACTGTGTTGTTTGCAGCCAATGTGCTGTCGGTGTCAGTGGTGCTGATGGCCTGTGCAAGGTCGTTGAAGCCTTTCTGTTTTTGATTCCGCCGATAGGTGCCGCGCATCCTGAACCCAGTGGTGCTGGTGGTGGACTCTCTGCCCAAACTGTGCCGGGACCCTAAGCTGGAGGCGTATGTGAAGAGCCTATACGGGAGCATCGAGGCCTGCAGGTGCGTTGCAATGAATCAGCAGGCATCTCTCTGCCTTTGCTCTGACCTGTGAAATAGAGCATAAAAACACGGTTTCGCACCTGCTGTGCTGCATGCTGCGTGAATGTCATCACAGAGCCCTGGCGGTTTTGCCAAGGTGCACCCCGGCGCCAATGCAGTGTTTGCTTATTCGCACAGCAGCGTGCTTCTCATTGGACCATTCATAAGCTGAGCTTCTGCGGCTGGTGTGCTGCAACAGGAAGTCAATCCTGGCCGACTTCTTCCGGCACGCATTTGACGGCTCAGGCGCAGACAACTTCTTCGACGCGGGCAGCTGCATCGACGGCCGTCTGACATCCGCCTGGAACTGGTGCAGCCAGATCGAGAAGAAGCCGTACTACCACATCTTTAAGATGGCCGGTGCGACCGCGATGCCCCAGAGCTCACGATCATCAATGTGCTGGCATCAGAGTGACTGCGCTTCACTGACATGTTTGACATCGCTGTACTGGAGATGATGGTGATGTACAGCGCTGCATTGCACCGGCGTCCAGCGCTGCATTGCAAACCTTGGTGGTGGAGCATCATGCAGAAAGCACTTGTATTGCTGCTGGATGCATGACGGCTTGAATTGTCCGAATGCAGGCTTCTACTCATTCGATGGCGACCTGGGCAAGTGAAGCTTGCAAATCCCGCAGTCGCCATTTCGCGGCAAGCGTCAGACATGACGTTCCCGCTCGAATTGGCTTAATCAGACATAGCTTTAATTGGGTTTGAACAGGCAGGGGGGCGCCTGATCACGATCAGCCAATCAACTCGTCTATACTCGTAGGCCGTGTAAACTGTGAATTCGTTCGCTTGCAAGACTGTCTGACATACCTATCCACCCATGTGAGATGTATCCTTGCCGCTCTATGCACATCAGTGCAGATGAATAGTACAGATAGCGAGTTACGCACATACAGAGCCGGCCGCTATCTTGCTGCAAGCCTCTTGGGCTGCTCACCCCGTGCTCGCCATAGCGGAACCGCCCCTCGATGGTTCAGATAGGAAGTGACGCACGGCACCAGCCGCTCATTTTGGCGCTGCGGGCTCCTTGGGCTGCTCGCCCCCATGCTCGCCAAAGCCGAACCGCCGCTCGATCTCCGCCAGCCTCGTGTTGTGCTTTACGAACTCCTGCGCCAGGGTGCATGACTCGGTATATGACATAGGGAGATTGCAGAGCGAAGACAACCTGTGTGCACCTCCACGCGAAATGCAAGAAGGCACATACGCAATTAGATGCAACCTGTAGCGACGTGGTAACCCACCTGTTGTGTCGTCGTGCGGTTGTCATAGTGCTCAAGAACCGCCACAGCTGCCAGCGAGCCGAGCGTCAGCGCCTGCAACCAATAGACACCTCATCGTCGGTCGCCGGTCTGCCCAACAACATGCTGCGGTAGCGCAGTCGGCACAGCATGTTCATTTTGGTTCCATCAATTGCCCATCAGCTGACCTGTGCGTAGACACGGCTGTGGATGATCTTCAGCGAGTTGGGGATCGGGCGGCTCCATTGGTACGCCAGTGAGGCGCTGAGGCCGGTAGCCCACAGGACGCCTGCACGCGCACAGAACACCTCGACATCAGTGATGCAAACACGTTTCAGAAGTGGTGCCACAAAGTGTCAGACAGCATAATAAGCACATAAACTGCTGCAGAATATATCTTCGGGTGTGGACAGGCACGCAGGGGCCTTGGCCGCCACCGCTGTGATGTTAGAGCCTCACCGATCGATTTGAGCTTGTGGTCCACGATGTACTCGCGAGCATCGTCCCACATGCCCATGCTGGCTGTTTCTGAGACCTCAGGAGGCAGTCGCCAAGATCCGGATGTGCCTACGAAGAAAGCAGCAGGTCGGTGACTGCCCATGACACATATATGTTGCAACATTCATTGTGTTTTCCGTCGCGCTCACTTTGCTGTCATTGAGAGTGAGTGTAGGCAGCAGCAAGGAACGGCACATTGCTTAAACATGCAGAAACTGACCTGTCCAGAAGCTGACTACAAAGGCTAATCACTTGACAAGCTGGCGTTGCTGTTGGCTTTCCTGTGCCGTGACTAGTTGAGACACTCTAGGTGAAGATGATTGAAAGCGATTGCTGTGAGCTGGATCGCAGAACTGCGTAAGGCAGCTGCCATCAGGAACTTTACGTTTCGGTCGGGACTCTCCGCATGCACGCGCATCGATCTCATGCCTGCGTGTCATCCGCGATCGCAGCGGCATCAACTCCTCAAAAGTCATTGCTCACATCTCCTGACACTGTCGCACGCATCAGGTCCAACGCACCTGTCCCGCCACCGTCACCCTTTGGCGCTTCACTTTCGAACGGAGCCGAGTAGGAAGGGCTGTCGAGTTGGCCACCAGCAGTGTAGGCAGCCACGGCCTCGACCAGCATGCTCTTTGTGCAAAACCCGTGCAGCAGCCTTCTGCCGACACCTTCCCGCAGCGGGCAATGGCCTAGGCCAGCAGCACAGCATATTCACAAGCGGACTTTGTGCGTCCGCGCGGAGGCGGCAGAACGGGTACTGCGCCATGCATCCGCTTGCCTTGCCATCTTCTGACGTTCCTCATATGCCTGGAAATTTGTGTCTCGGAAGGAATCGTCCCCGTCTTGAGCAATCCCATCGCACAGGACGCAGCGTCGCCGGCCAGCGCAGGAGAGGCCGGCCCACAGCGGTGCAAAACCTGCGGCATCGAGCTCACAAATGCTCCGCGAGGGTGAGGATTCCGGGAACATCTCCAGCTGCAGAGATTCCTATGCATCGCACAAGCCTCAGTCATGCAGGTTGGCGTCAGCCAATATGTCTTGCCGAGCTGCTATGTATGCCCGCTCTCCACGCAGGTGTGACAATGAAGGGCACGTCATCAAGGGGCTGGGCTCCTGGCCCGGATTTGGCTGGTTCGAGGCGCTGCGTGTGTACGGCCCCTGCTCAGAGCTGCAGAAGAATGGCATTGCCTACACCAGGTGAGCGACCAAAGCGCGGCTGATCTGACCGCTGCGACGGTTTGCGTCCAAGCAACTTGAAGTTCCCCTTCCAGTCTCGCGGTTTACCTTTGAGATACACGACTGAGGGCCGCCCTGCTCGCGATGCAGGAAGGGGCAGTCTCTCGACGAGATCATGTTTGGGAGCAAGGGCAAGTAAGCTGCGGCAGCGCCGTGGTGCAGCAGCCTGTGTCCGCTGTGCAGTAGATTGAGCGGGCGAGCGAGGGAGGTCCATGGGCAGGCTCAGCGAGACAACTGAGCAAGCCAACTATAATTTGATGGTTGATGCGGCGAGCCCACAATGACACAGTGCCGCAGAGGTCATGCTGTCACAGTCGTGACAGGCCAAGCTGCCCTTGCAACGAAGCGTTGATAAAACGAAGTCCAGATCCAAGCTGATGAATCCCCAGATCCACACTGCTCACACGCATGCATGGCTTCACATGGCTTCGTCCATGATCCGGGCAGAATTGCAGCCGGGCTGTGAGAATCGCAGGTTGCGAAGGTGTCGTGATCGAAAGTTTTGCAAGCATGCACAAGGCGCTCGTTTCCACGCCTGTGACTTCACGGTTGCGCCCAAACAGGGCGCCTTTCCATGGCCGTCGCTTGTCCATCCGCTGCACCCACGCCAGCAAGCCGACGCACAGCGGTGAGCATGTACAGGCCAGCATCAACATGATTGCATTACAAATGGCTGCACATTGCGAAACGCGCGTACTTTCAACTTGCATGCATTGAATAGAAAAGGAATTGACTCGTTCAAACCCGCTGGCGGTCAGGCGGGCGACCAGAGGCAGATGATGCAATGCTGCAAGGCAGGCGAGATGTGCTTAAGAACGCGGCGCTGGCGTGCGCCGTGCTTGCCAGCGTGATGCCAGCGCAGCAGGCACAGGCGCTGGGCTTCAAAAAGGTTGGTGCGGCAACATACTGCGCATGATCATCGCCATGACCCAAAGGCATGAAAGCCTTTGGTAAGCATTGCCAGTTCGCAGAAGCAGACTGATCAACCAAACCTGCCTCAAATTCCTCATGCCCTCCTTGTAAGCTGCTTACATTCTGCAGGATATGAAGAAGGGGCGCCGCGCAGAAGTGCCGGTCAGTGAGTATAAAGAGCTCTCAGACGGCCTCAAGTGAGTCGCTCAGCCAATTCTTCATTGTCGGCTGTCATTACATTGGTCCAGGTCCACACTAGGGGTAACGCACTGCGGTCTATGACAAGCAGCGCGTGCCAGCGCGCGCCCTTGGTTGCTTCTGCTCCCGAGAGGGCCTCGGCCCCCGGCATCGGAATCCGGCTGACTCACGAGCCGCCCTGCACAGGTACTACGACGTCAAGGTGGGCGGCGGGCAGCTGGCAAAGGTGGGGGACCGCGTCGCGGTGCACTACGAGGCGCGGTGGCGCGGCATCACCTTCATGACGTCCAGGTAAAGTGTAAACATGAGCCTGAACACGGTTGGCCACAGCGGGGCAGCTCTCCAAGAGGAGCATTCGGTTGACCTGGGTGCGACGACTTGCTTCGATGCGTCACACAGGCAATGCGCTGCCTGCGTGCCTGAATGGCTTCCCTACAGTTTGCTTACCACGGTTGCGGCATGACTTTGTCCTTCGAGTGCGGTCTTTGCGGAACAAATGATGCCAGACGGAGGATTTGCATGCCTGGCGCAGGCAAGGCATGGGCGTGACCGGAGGCTCACCCATTGGCTTTGACATTGTAAGTGGTTCGGAAATTGCTGCCATGGCAAGTTGTGTATCATCCAATAGTGCGCTGTCAGCATTTTTTATATATGGTCCTGGGCTTGTTGATCATGCCACACCATGCACACAACGTGCACCGCAATCCTCCGTTCTACGTGCTTCCAGGGGACGGATCCCATATATGGCACGCTTCCCGGTTTGGACCTTGGCGTGCGGGGGATGAAGGTCGGCGGGCAGAGGCTCCTGATCGTGCCACCAGAGCTGGTGAGCGATCCTTAAACTGCGTGTGGTGTGTCCTGGCACGAAACCCAAGTCCTTGTGAACCTGAATGCATTCGAACCTCGTTGTGCGTCGGAAAGGCTCTCAACATGTTTGCAGGCATATGGGGAGAAGGGTGTCGGCGAGATACCGCCAAATGCAACGCTGTCATTTACAGTGGAGCTGTTGAGCATCAAGAACTCCGCCTTTGGCTCGAGGGTGAAAACTGTGGAGGGATAGGGGAGCTGGACTGATGTGGCCGCAGCGTCTGTCACGCAAGCGGGTTCTTACACCTACCTGTGTACGGAGCCTGGGGTCATTGGTGAATTATCATATCTAGGCAACTCTAGGCAACACGAAAATGCATTGCAATTGATTTGCTTGAATTCGCCCGAGCACGTGCGTTGCTGAGGTTGACTTGTTTTGCATTTCGGTTGCAAACCAATGAAGGCTCCACCAAATGAAGACTGCAAGTCCGTTGTGCGGTGCAAGAAACCACGGTGCGAACAACAAGACGTGAAGAAGCACTGCAATACCATCTGTGGCGCTGTACATGCACCGCCCGCAGCCGGTCCTAGATGCAAACTACAGAACCACCCACAGTTCACTGCTCGCTCGACCCATGCCGCTATCCTCCCCCCTTGTACACCGCTGCCCTGAGAACAGCACGGCTCCACAAGGGCTGCCACATGCCGCCGCCGCGGGGCTGCCTCCCGCACTCTCACCGCAGCAGCCGCAGCGCCACGCATGAACTGGCCACTCTAGGTCCAGTCCACTGCAATACCTCTCAATTCCATTTACATAGTACAGCAGCACCCCAACAAAACCCTAGTGTCACAACAGGTGGCCCGCCCAGGCGTCGATGACCTCCTCGGAGCCGTACCAGGGCCGCGAGGACACCTCGGTGGACCCGATCTTGCCCATGGAGTGGAACACGCCGTCCAGCAGCACGTTGTCGGCGCCCTGCGCATGCGCGCTGTCAACTCTGTCAGCACAAGCGTCGCTCGTTTAGGTTGTTCTTTTCTGCACACAGAGCCCGATCCTGGCTCTCTGCTGAGGTTGCACCCCAGCGGTCTCCGCACATAGGTAGTTCCACGCATGACACCTGAAGCACTAGGCAGGGAGAGAGCCTCCTGTCAAGGCACGACCAGACCATACCTTGAGGAACGCCGAGCGGTTGGGGACGACAGAGTCGCCCTCGACCATGTGGCCCTGCCCGCACACCTGCAGCATTGGATGTACATCTAGTTTCCATTTCTAACCCACACTCTCGTTTCAACGTTGATAGCGGTCAAGGTGAGACCAAGATGCCCATTGCGACCCTGATCGTCAGCGGCCTTTACGACATGCTGCGCCTTCAATTTTCGTTCGATCAGCAGGTGTCGGAGGTTGCAGTGGTGTTCTGCCCGCACATGCCCGCGCACCTGCATGTACGCCGAGAAGCTGTAGCGGCTGATCGCGCGGCGGTGGGCGCGCCCATTGCCGCGCACCGAGCAGCCGGCTATGCATGCGTAGTTGACGCCCGCGTCCGCGAAGTGCGCGTCTGCGGCAGCAGGAAGCACATGCAGCTCATGTCGCGGAAGGACGTGTGGCAGCAGGGGAGATGAAACACAGCTCAGCCGCGTCAGCAGCACGTCCACAAGACTTGCAGGGTCTGCCAATGCTCCTGTTGGCACATCATGCTGTGGGAAATGCGGACTGCCGCCGTCATGTGGGTACGGCGAGCCTGCTATTCAGGATATAATGGAGTCTCGCAGTTGTGACGCACGTCAAGCCCGTGGCACTGTCGCTGTGTGATACAAGCAAGAAGCCATTCCTGTGCCTGTCACGGCGCACCTGGGAAGTTGTTGTTCACCCATGTCAGAGCGCCGCCGGTCATGTCCCGCGCCGTCGCCGGCGCCGCGACGTGCGGGCTGCCCAAGCTGACTATCGACCGCACCGCCCTGCAGGTGGATAGAAACATTCGGCTCTAGAATCCAGGCTCTTTGGCGGGCTGTGCTAACACGCCAGGAACACTCCTGGCCGCCCTCCACCCTGTCACACCTCAGCAGCAGCCCTCGCCCGCTGTCTCCTCCCGAGCTGTCTCCCAACCTGTCTCAACAACCGGCATGCTGCCTTCAAACCCACCTATTGTGGGACGTGCCCGCCGCGTGCGTTTCGCCAGCGTCAAAATGCCGCTCGTCGCCCAGAAAAGCGCGCGCCAGCCACCCGCCCGCCGAGTGCGCCAGCAGCGTCACCTGTCGCACACGAGGGGGTGCGGGCTTGGATGTTTTGCTGGACGCCAGCCAGCACATTTCATCTTCTGTTTGACCCTTGTACGGCATGCAAGTGCCTCTGGTGCAGATGCGGCAACGCCCAAACTCAATGGCCATGCTCGCATTGCGCAGCAGCATGCTGGTCCGCCTGTGCAGCTGGCGGGCATCAGAGCTGGCAGGCGCTCAGTTTCCACAGTTTCCATTTGAGGTTGTTGCCAATGCAAGTGGCGGCACCTCGTCGGCGCCGTGCTTGAGGCGCGCGCTGTCGACGCTCTCCTTGAGCTTGGCCAGAAACCACCCGTACGCGGGGTCGGGCGTGCAGGAGCGGCTCCAGTACGCCTTTGTCAGCAGTGATTTCAGCACCTGCGCCCTGCGTTTTGCCAGACAGAACGCCCTTGGTCACAGCGAATTCGAACATACGCCCTGCGGTGTGTACGACAGCACGCCCTTCGCCGAGACAAGTTGAGGGCCCGTGCCTAGCAATTGCACGAACCACCATTGGCCCAGTGGGATAGACCGCGCCGGACTCGAGCAGGCAGTTGGGCGTATGGGCAGTTCATTCGTCATGCCGCAGTGTGCAGGCTCACCATTCCTTCCTCTGCAGATCGAGGACTTCGACCTTGAAGCCCCGCTCCTGGAATCCGCAATGATGCTGTGGTCAGCATGCAGGTGGCTCGTTGCCGGACAATTGAATCACAGCGCAGCCACATTGGTTGTGTTCACATTGTTCTGTGACGGGGACGCACCTGCAGTCGCGCCACCATGCCGAGATCCAGCCTTCCCCCGGGCGCAATGTAGTCTTTCTTCTCATTGCCTGAGAGCAGGAAGTGAAGCCGCGATCAAATGCGTTGGGGCGTAGTGACATTTGAACATGTAGCGCCAGACTCACTTCATCAGCTTTGCTTGCATTGCTCTCCCTCCTCCTCCTTACCAAAGCCGGGGCAGATGACAATCGGCCGCGCCGTCGGCGGCGCATCGACTCGCTCCGCTGTATGCCCCAGGAACGGCCGCACATCATTCTCCCACGGCCCTGCACCAGTCCATGGCAGGTAACAGCAGGCAAATGGGAGCTCCAGCAGCTAAGCAGCAAAAAGCGTGCACGTCTGTGGACGAGTGAAAACCAGGCAGACCTTGCGACGCAGGCCTCCATTGCCTACTGCTGTTCGCGTGCTGCGGGAGGTGCGTCAGGATCTGCGGCTGATGCTTCTGCTGTTGCTGTTCTGATACGTGTGGCCGAGTCAGCGTGCATTGCACTGCGCTGCTGCACCGCCGCGCCCTGCATCTGCCAAGGGTTCGCGCAGGTGCCCTGTTTCCGCGGTGAAACGATCTTGCAGCCCATCTGGAGTTGCATTGCGCTGGATCACAGCCGAATTTGGCCGCCATATGTTGAGTTTTTGTTGTCTGCTGACCCTGCTTGAATGCTCCTCCCCCACTGAAGATGGTTCACTTGCTCGATCCGGCCGCGTCGCAACTCAACGAGGGTTTGCGAGCGCTGTCAAGGGATTGGAGCGCTTGGTGATTATCCTAGACGGTTGAAATGCGTTGCACCCTGTCTAATCGTTTGAATTCTCCAGTCTGGCCACTGTGCCATGCATGGACGGGCGAGAGCAGTGTGGGCAGATTAATTCCAGTGTGGGCAGTGTAATTAATTCGTTATTAACAAAGGTTGTTATTAACATGTTATTAACAGATTCCAAACACAGGCCATGTTTGGAATTCGTTGTTATTAAC
>JAABUM010000546.1_pt1 | contig 64344 bp, 110 predicted proteins | sample 5559161 | NCBI WGS metagenome assembly JAABUM01 (sample SAMN10711868, study PRJNA513369) | rock metagenome | isolation source: Antarctica rocks | place: Antarctica: Victoria Land, Siegfried Peak nord
CGCGCCCTGAGCGACTCTGCGTCTGCTGCCGCGGCCTCGGCCTCCGCAAGGCGCGCCCTGAGAAACTCGGCCTCTGCTGCTGCGGCCGGGGTCTCGGCCAAGCGCGCCCTGAGCGACTCTGCGTCTGCTGCCGCGGCCTCGGCCTCCGCAAGGCGCGCCCTGAGAAACTCGGCCTCTGCTGCTGCGGCCGTCGCCTCGGCCAGCTGCATCCTGAGCAACTCTGCGTCAGCTGCCGTCGATCCAGCCTCCGCCAGCCGCGCCCTGAGCGCCTCGGCCTCCACTGCCGCATCTGCCAGCTGTGTCCTGAGCGACTCTGCATTTGCTGCCGCTGCAGACTCAGCTGCCGCTAGCTGTCCTCTGAGCGACTCTGCGTCCGCCGCTGCAGACTCAGCATTCGCCAGCTGCGTTTTGAGCGCCACCGCCTCTGCGGCCGCGGGCTCGGCATCTGCAAGCTGCGCCCGAAGCGCCTCCGCGTCTGCCGCTGCAGACTCTGCTGCCACCAGCTGCGCCCTGAATGCCTCTGTCTCTGCTGCCGCATCTGCCAGCTGCGTCCTGAGCGACTCTGCATCTGCCGCTGCACACTCGGCTTCTGCAAGCTGCGCCCTGAGGTCCTCTGCCTCTGCTGCAAGGCCTGCCAGCTGCGCACGCAGTCCCGCCGACTCCGCCGCGCCTGCCTCCACCTCGGCAAGCCGCGTCTTGAGCGCCTCCGCCTCCGCCGCTGCTGCTGCTGCCTCCGCCAGTCGTGTCTTCAGCGCCGCCACCTCCGCCACAACCGCCTCCAGCTCCGCAGTCCGCGCCTCGAGCTTGGCGTGCCGCGCCCGCATTGCGTCGGCGTCCGTGAGCACCGTCTTTGGTACCGCAAGCTGCGCCCGCAGGCCCAGGGCCTCCATTTGCAGGTCTTGGCCCTCCGCCGCCGTCGCCCGCGCCTGAGCGAGCTTTGTGGATAGGAGTGCGTCCTCCACGGAGGCGGCGCGTGCCATGTCCGTCGAGATGGTCTCGGCGGCGACGGCCTCCAGGCCGGTTGCGCGCGCTTCCGCTGCTTCCAGCTGCCGCTCCAGCTCCGATATGCGCTTCGTCGCGGCGCTGCGACGGGCAGAAGGCAGAAGGAATGTTAGGTGATGTGGACATGAAAAACTTCATCCCCGCTGCATGCAATACCTTATGCGGTGCTGCTGCATTGTCAATAATGCGGCCTCGTAGCTTGCCATCTTCCCACAGCAAATCCGCATTCGCATTGTCAGTTACCATAGCACTCCGGAGATCACGTGCTTGCTTCGAACATCCAACTGCCAACGAGGCAGCCCCGCACTCGGTATCGGCCACAGCTCGGTTTTTGAGCAGCCGCGCGGATGCCAGATCGCCCGCCTGGCTGGCCAGCTGCTGCTGCGCCTCGTCGGCACCCGCGGCTGCGTCCCGCGCCGACACGAAATCCGCTTCTGCTGCGATCACCCGGGCCGTCGACGCGTCAAGCTGCGCCTGCGCGCCATTGCACACATGTAGACAGGCTTGTGGGGGCTTTTGGGGGGGTTTGGGGAGACGATGTTCGGATTGAGAGTGGCACAGATCCGGCAGGCCGCCATGGCGGCGCAGACCAGACCACAGAGTGTAAGTCCTAGTCCAGTCGGCCGGCTGCCATTGCACGGCCAGCAGGCCCGGCGACCTGTGTGCTACATGGAGCCCCTGGCGATAAACGGCAAAAGAGTAACAGCGATAGAATATCTTACCTGCATGGTCTGCAGCCGGCCGGCGCCCACCGCGTCTGCCTCCTCAGCACCTGCTTCCGCTGCCTCCGCCAGCGCCGACACCTGGGCGTGCAGCTGCTGCTGCCCCGCGGTGGCGCTGCCGCCGCCGGCGCCGGAGCCTGCTGAGGCGCCGCCGACGGCGGCTGCCAGCTGGGTCTCGAGCTCTGCAATGCGGGTCTTCAGCACATCTGCAGTGTGCGCCTGCTGGTGTGCGGCCTGCATCTGGGCCTGCAGTCCAAACAAGGGGCTAGTGAGTATAACGACGTTGCACCGTGCATCCTTTATGTGAACGGCATGTTCTGTAGGCATGACACATATTGACGCCCAGCGAGATGCTGTGCTGTGTCTGGGAACTCCAAGTCGACCGCAGACTGCCGCATTGCACTGAAGTAATGGAACACACAGCAGTCAGAACCTACATGACGAGCAATACATCACAAGCACATCATGGCAGTAGCAACATGACTCACCTGAAGAGACTGCACCCGGCCGGCACCCTGCGCCTCCGCCTCTGCCGCACCTGCTACCGCCGCTTCCTGCAGCGCCGCCACCTGGTCGTGCAGCTGCTGCTGCTCCGCAGCCGCGCCTGCGCCGCTGCTGGCAGAGCCTGCCGAGAGTGCATCGGCGGCCGCCTCAGCTGCCGCCTCAGCAGCCGACTCCAGCTGGGCCTCGAGCTCGACAACGCGGGCCTGCAGTTCGGCGATGACGCTGGCATCACTACGAACAGATCTGTGTCACAAACAAGATATGATGTGTTGCAATCAAAATCACTCCCGGCATCACATGTCTATGCAAACTGCTTTGAGAGACGCAGTAAAGACGACGCGGGCCTGCAGTTCCTCACCGGCAGATGCACTACATCTCCGAGGCTAACATCATAACCACACATAGGTGAGGAACCGGTTTCTGAGGGTACAACATCGATCAGCAGACTGGCAGCTGATGGTTGTGCTTGGGTCCAGAATGCCTCAGATCGATACTAAAGTTTGATTGCTGACATAAGTACGCAGTTGGATCATTGAAAACACCTGCAGCGCATCGGCGGCGTCGGCCTGCCGTCGTGCCGCCTCCAGCTGCGCCTGCAGCTCTGCCGTTTTGGCGGCCACCGCGTCTGCCGCGGCATCGGCCCGACCATCGAGCACCGCAGCCGCCAGCTGCGCCTCGAGCTCTGCCACGCGCGCGGCCGCGTCCTCTGCATCTGCAGTTGCAGCCGCTGCGCGCAGGACCTGTCAAACAAACACATAGTGACAGCGACTGGGTGCTGCTGAGGTAGCGGGGATGTCATGCCAGAGACACCAGTAAGTCTGCTCTTGACTGACTACAGCCCATGCTCGATGCCTGCTTCGAGCTTCTGCCTCAGCTTGCATGCGGATATACGCACGAGCTGCAGGCGTCCACTGCAGCCATTCGAGCGAATCGTTACTGCCGCAATTTCGATTTGGCCATGCACAGCAAGACACTGTTCGACATAGGAGCCTACAGACCGCACCTCGTCCCCAAGCGCTGCCGCGTGCGTCTTGCGCTCGTCCGCCAGGATGCGCTGTAGCTTGGCCACCTGCACAGCGACAGCACATCTTATGTACGATGTATGTATCTGCATTGTGGAAACCGGCAACCGCTGCGCTGTCAATGCTGACGCATCCCCTGATGCCGGCAGCACGCAATACAAAGCAAGCAGGTCACAGATTTGGGCAGCAACACATATTGCTGACCTGCCGGTCGACATGGCGAGCTTGGTGCGGAAGCCGGTCAGCTGCTGCTGGGCGGCGTCCGCTGCTTGTAGCTTACTGACCTTCTAAACAGCTTCAAGAAACCACAACAGAACAGCAAGGAACTTCAGTATTTACCTGGCGGTCGGCCTCGGCAAGCTCGGTGCGGAAGCCGGTCAGCTGCTTTTGGGCAGCCTCCAGCTCGGCTTCCAGCGCCTCCGCCCGCCTGCCCGCCTCCGCCGCCTGCCTGGCCGCCGACAGCTGCACATATTCCAGCGGCCGATCAGTGAAGCCGTGCGGCGTAGTGCATGCACGCAGCACCAGGATCACAAGGGCCCGGGATGGGAAGGCATTGGCAAGCAAACCGGTCCATGGGCTGTAGTGGCAGCCCCAGCAGGGACGTGCCACTGCAGGCAAGTTAACCGAGCAGTTGCCCATCAGTGCCGTTGTACCTGTGCGTCCAGCTCGCCGACGCGCTGCCGGGCGGCGCCCAGCGCCTCGCGTTCGGAAGCCAGTGCCGCCTGCGTCTCCTCCAGCTGCGCCTGCAGGTCCAACACCGGCAACAAAGCCGGATGAACGAACATCATCGACTGGCAAGGTTTGGAACGGTCTGGATAAGGAAGGCGATGGAGTTCAACTGCCGCCTGCGCCTTCGCCACCGGCGCCTGCAGGTCCGCCGTCTGCAGCAATGCAAAAAAATTGGGGAGGTTGAAGTGCTATCCTTGAATATGCGGGTATGCGCGCATGCAAGTCAAGGGACCGCCATGAGCACTGCTCGGGCACAAAGCAGCACTCTCCAGCCGCAAGCTGGGCCCTTGGTGGAAGATGACATCCCGCAGCCCTGTTCTGGACAGCACCTGCATCCTGAGGCCAAGGCGCATGCGGTCACCTGCTGCTGCAGCTGCTGCGACGCCGTCTCTGGCTCGACGGCGGCAGCCGCTGCCTCTGCAGGTGCGCCATCGCTGCCAGGTCCCGCCGCATCGGCGGCAGAAGAGCCGGCCTTGCTCACGGGCGGCCGCCCCTGCTCCAGCTCTGCAACCCGCAGCTGCAGCTGCTGCGCGTCCGAGCGCGCGCGCTCCATTTGCACCGCGTGCTCCTCGTCCTTGCCTGCCGCGGCCGCTGCATGCTGCGCTTTGGCCGCCTCCAGCGCAGCCGTGGAGTCGGCCTGCATCAGCATAACGAGAAGTGAGGATCACCATCTCTGCATCCTTTTCGATAAGAACGATTTGCGGCGGAGTCGGCATGGGTACCAAGAGGGGAGACGACAATGGATCTGGAAACTGCTTTCATCGACCAGTGATGTGGCAGACATCTGCCATGTACTCGCCTTTGCGGCTGCGAGGGAGTCGCCAGCGGCGGCAGCTTGCGCCTCCAGCTCGGCGATGCGCGTCTCGAGGCGCGACACGCCGGCGGCCTGCTCCTGCAGCGCCTCTGCTGCGCTCGTCACCTTTGCCACCACAGCCTGAAGAAAAAGCCAAAAGGCTCAGTGACAAACTAAATGTCTACAGGCATGCCTCGAGGCGCGACACGCCGGCGGACTGCTCCTGGAGTGTGCGGCTGGCGCACTCGTCACCTCGGCCACCACAGCCTGGAGAAACGAGGCATTTTGTTCATCATACCAGGGTTTGATTATCGTAGGTGCCTGCTCCTGCGGAGCTCCCTCGGCGCCAGCTGATCACCTTGGCCGCCACCGTCTGAAAGGCGGGACGGCGTTCATGTTGCTTCCCATGAAATCAGACAAATTGCTGTTCTTTACGTTTCAACACTGACGCAGCAGGGCCTTGGGCGCATTGCTTACAGCACATCATAATAGATTCTCCGGAGTCACCTGCGCCTGCGCCTCGTCGGCCGCCGCCGCCTCCGCCATCTGCTCGCGCTGCGCCTCGTGTGATGCCTGCGCCTCCTCCAGGCGACTCGCCGCGCTGGCTGAGTCCGCCTCGGCGGCCTCCACCGCCGCCACCAGCTTCTCCAGCTCCGCTTCCTGTTCCGCCTGCGAGGGTTCATAGAAGACACCACTTTGATGCATCGCAGGAGTCTGCCGGCACGCAAGGCTGGCTTGTGAAGTCGCTGATGTAAGCTTGGTAATCGGTACACAGCCAAACTATTCAATGCAATGCAGCAGGTGCATTAGAGTGTCCAACATACAGCAACACTGACCGGATGAGGGCAAGCTGCAAGATCTGCTGTCTGCATCATGGCAGAGGCAGCGCCAGGTGCCGGGGCATGTTTCCCGACATTTTGCTCACCTGCAGGGCTTCGGCCTCGGCCAAGGCAGCTTCCGCCTTCTCCGCCGCCGCCTCTGCCGCCTCCGCTGCCGAGGCCAGGTCGTCCCGCTCTTCCACAAATCGCTCCGCCGCCCGCGCGGCGCTGGCGGCAGCTTTTGCTGCCTCGGCACGCGCGGCGTTGAGGGCCTTTTCCAGACTCCCCTTCTCGCGGCCCCATTGCTGCTGCGCCGCCAGCGCGGCCGAGTCCGCCTCCGTGGCCGCCTCACGCGCGGCTGCACTGAGGGCCGCCCGCTCAGACTCCCAGGCTGCCTCCCGCGCCGGCAGGTGCTCCGCTGCCGAGGCCAGCTGCTGCGCCTGCGACTGGACCTGCTCCTGTGCATCCGCAAGCTGCTGCTGCGCCTCTGACAGCTGCTGCTGGATGTTGGACAGCTGCTGCTCGGAGTCCGACAGCCGCTGCTGCATGTCCGACGAGTCTGCGGAAGTTGACGACTTGGCGGCGTCCAGCACGGCACGCAGCTCGGCCAGCTGGTCGTCGAACTCAGCGGCGTTTTGCGCGAGCTTGGCCTCCGCCGCCGCCCGCGCCTCCGCCGCCGCCGCCGCAGCAGCAGCCGCCTCTTCCAGCTGCTGCTGCAGGGCCGCCGTCCGCTGCGATTCTGCATGCACGGCCTCGTCCGTCGCCTGCTGCGCCGCTGCGGCCGCCTCCTCGGCCTCCGACGCTCGCGCCTCTGCCGCTGCCGCATCCGCCGCCTTTGCCTCGGCGGTCCGCTTTACAGCTTTCGCCTCGGCTTCTGCAGCAGCGGCCCGCTCCTCGGCCGTGCCGACACCTGCCTCTGCAGCTTCTGCCCGTTGCGTTGCTGTTTCAACAGCAGTCTCGGCTGCCTCAGCCCGCGTCACCGCCGCGTCCATCTCGGCGGCCAGGTCCGGCAGCGCCGCCTGCAGCGAGCGCATCTGTTCGCGCAGCGCCGCATTCTCGTCCCGCAGGTCGCTGCCGGAGCGCTGGGCAGCGGCCTCGGCGTTCGCCGCCCGCTTGTCGGCTGCGGCCGCCTCCTGCCGCGCGGCCGCCAGCTCCCCATTGAAAGCGGTCACCTGCAGTTGGCAAGTCCAAGGTCGAGCATGGCTGAATGTGAAGGACACGCAGCCTTGAGAAATTTGCAGGTCTGCATGCACGAATCAGGAGTGCATCCTTGTGAGCCGTGCTGAAGCAAAGCTGCAGCGTGCACCTGTTGGCGCAGGTCATCGAGCTTGGCGGAGTCTCCGCCAGTTGCTGCATCGATGGGCGCCGCAACGGCAGCGGCGCAGCTGAGCTCCTCGATGCGCTTGTCGCGGGCACGCAGCTTCTTGAGTGTGTCTACGCACAGCTTCTGCAGCTCCTCTAGCGATGCGTTGGCAATGACCGCCGGCAGCTTTGGCGGCGCCTTTGCCGGCGACTTGGCGCCGCCGGCGGATGCCATGGTGGGTGCCGCCGCAAGGGCCTGTGAGCACCCGGCGGCAGCATGAGATTTGCGGTCTTTCCTGGCTGTAGCAATTGAAGTGCCGTTGCAAATAGCCTACAGGGTCCAAAATTCCACTCTGGCAGCGCTAACAAGGAAGGAGGTGCAAGTCTCGTGCATGACCTGCCTGATGTGTTAGATCAAGATGGGCATGCTCTCGCACTTGCACTGGCTTGCATCAAACGTCTGCAGCAATCTTCTTGGCTCGGCGAGTTTGTGAGCACAGAGCCTGCAGATCACATACTTCAAATTGTTCGGAAAAGTACATCACAAGCGCGAAATAGCAGATGGAATTGCACAACAGGTTGAAACTCGCCGAAACGATCGCTGCGCACCAGCGTGGCCTTACTGGCCTCCTTTGCGTCAGGTCAGGGTGATGGCATGGCGATCGGCCCAGGAGCTCTCTTCTTAGAGTCACCTGCACGTCGCGCGATCGTAACAGCGTCCTCGAACGGTGCCGCAGCAACGCAGCAGCCAGCGGAACGTTGCTGTGACAGCGCAGACGTCTAAGCTGTTGCTGTCGCTGAGAGCTTTTTCCCGCGGAAAATGAGTGCGTCTTCCCGCGCAGTGACTAGCTGCATTAGGGTTGGCAGCTAGGTTAGCTTAGTTAGGGTTCCCGACTCTTGTGATTGTAGCATCAGCCCGCCCCACAGCTGGAGCCCTACAACCTCACACGGTCCGCGCGGCAGGAGTGAGTTCAGCGGCATTCAGCTGGCCCTGCCACAGCGCAGTGGCTCGTGGCGCTCGCTGGGGTGCCTGTGGACGCAATTCGCTAGTAGCTGCAAGCGAGCACCACCAGCCGTCCGCCAAACATCCGCGCAGCGACAGGCGAGATCACGATAGGTGTGTCCGAACCTTTCCCAAGTGCGATGTCCTCTGCCTTCAAGGCTCAGGGCCAAGCCGGACCAGATCGATTCGATTGTCTGAGTGTGGCGAGAGCAACAATACCACTCACCCGCCTGCAGCACATTGAGAGTGTCCTCGAAGTCGATACAGCTGTGTGCTACGCATCTTTTGTATCCAGCCGCGTTTGTTCAATGATAAAGCGTTGTTGCCGAACACCACCTGTGCAGGTGCAGCTGCACCTTTGCTCCCGCACTCAATCCTGCAAGTCGCGTAGCCGGAATGACGCAAGCAGCCCCCACAATATTTCAAGGCCAAGACGCGTGATCTGACATTCCTTCCTTGCGCATTTGCTGAGCGATGCGCAGGTTACCGGTGGTTGTGTGGCAGTGGGCCAGATGCAAGTGGCTGTCATCAGTGCTTCCCTTGTGCCCACCGATGCATTCGATCCTGCACAGATTAGGACGTCCCGGTGTGCCGGTGAATGCCGCGAACAGGAAAGGCGACAGCGGCATCTACAGCGGGCATTGGTCTCGGCAGCCGCGCCACTGGCTGGGAGACAGACACCGCTGGGGCGGTGCGGCAGCCTAGCGGCGGCATTGCGCTGCAGCAGATAGCGCGTCAGTGAACGCGCTTCAAGCAGCTGCGGCGGCGCTTCAAGCAGCAGCGGCGGCACTTCCATCCGCCGCTTGCGGAACCTCGCGCCGGCGTGCGGCAGGACACAATGGCACCGCGATGGCTGAAGGCAATCCTGCCGCAGCGGGAGCGCTTTGCGCATGGCTACACGGAGGCGAAGCACCTCATGGTGGCGGTGGGTATCGTCGGGGAGGTGCTGCAGGGTGGCCTGGTGTTCGGCTGGAACGCGCTGGCGCTCATGCTGCAGGCGCGGAACAACTTTGCGGGCAAATGCAATCCTACAGAGCGTGAGTCCCTGACACACATTCCTCCTTTTCATCACCGCCTTGTGCTGCAGTGATCTGCTGTATCCCGCCTTGCGCGCCCGATGCATCCTCATCAGAGGGGCTCTGCGGGTGCCCCCACGGCTCACATGGGCCATGCGGTCAATCGCTTGAAGGCTGGCGGCGCCACGTATATGTATCTGCCCCGTATGCATACTGGCAGGGGAAGCCGCCAAGAGCCCCCATAGACAGCTGATCACCTTTACGACACTTTCCGCCCGTGAAGCTTTTGGAGCAGGCTCTGACGCTCCTCCCCCCTTTGCAAGCGCAGTGGTGGTGCAGGCAGACGGTCGCATCAGCGGCTGCAAGTCGCAGGAGAGCGAGTTGGCGGTGCTGTGGACCATCGGCATCTTTGCGCTCAACTTTGGGCCGGTGCTCGTGGGACCCATCCTGGATGGCCTGGGCCCCAAGTGGACCTCCGTCCTGGGTGCGTCACCCCAGACTGATTTTTCCCAGCATCGGAAGCCGTGTTGCTCTGCAATGCTCCCTCTGCAGCCCTGCGTGTGGTGATGAGCAACAGCTGTGCAGCAGCTGTGCAGAGCAGGCAGCAGTGCAGGCGGCATTCAACCGTGTGCAGTATGCCGCTGGAACGGTGGTGGGGCAGGCATACGATGTGCAAGAGGTCCGCGACCGGGATGCCGACTGTGAGGTCTGCTGCAGGGTGCCTGCTGAACGTGGTGGGGCTGGTGTTCCTGGGGGTGTCGCACACCGCGGGGGGCGTCAACCTGCTGCACCCGGGCGCCATCCTCATCGGCCTCGGCGGCATCACCTTCCACCTGGCGCAGGTGCATAGATCCGACGCTTTTACAAGACATGAAAGGAAGCTTTTTCAGAATGGTCGGAGGAACCTATCTTATGCGCCATCCTCATCGGCCTCGGCGCCATCACCTTCCACCTGGCGCAGGTGAAACCGCATGGTACACTCGCCAGTGCAATGTGCACATTCGACGCCTAGTTGAGGCTGTTGCCTGGGCGGCTGTTCTGTCTCTGGTGGCGGACTCGCAGGTCGAGCTGCCTGCAGTTTTGTGTCTGTTGAGTATCTTGTCTTTTGCACTTGCTTGAAGCTGGCAGCTTGCCTGCATCGACTGAGTTCTCCTTGCAGCTCCTGGCCGCTTGTTACATCGCTCTGACTCGTTATGTGTTGCGGCCACCAGCTGCACATCAGCGGCCTGTTCCCGCGGAAGCGCGGCCTGATCAGCAGCCTGTTCGTGGCGGGCTTCACCGGCTCCTGCATCATCTTCTACATCCTGCAGAAGATTTTCGAGGACCTCGGCAGCACGCAGTGCGTTATTTTGCGTTCTCAACCTGACATCACACATGTTTTGTCGGTGAAATTTTCTGGCAACTTCGAGCTGCTCCCTCTGCACTTGAAAATAGCTGGAATGCTCAGAACGTCCTGGTGACTTGGCGCTCACATTATGCTACGCAAAGCAGCAGTTTTAAACTTGTGTTTGTTCCAAAAGCTACAATGTGTGTGCAGGGCGGCGTACCGTGCGGTGCTGCTGGTCTACGGCCTCGTCTTCTGCGGCGGCTTTATCCCCATGATGCTGTGGCTCATGCCCAACGAGCCCTTCGACGTCGGCGAGGTGCGGCTACGGCGGCTGCATGTGCTTTCGCATCAGCTGCATGCATGTTCGAATCTAGCGGACAAAGTCCACATATGCAAAACCCTTTTGTCGTGTGCTTGAGGTGATCTGCTGGCGGCACAATGCGCGCAGGTGTATGTGTTTGGCGGCAGCTGGCGGCCCGTCACAAAGCTGCGCTCGGAGATTGAGGTGAACGCTGTGGGAGGATGGCATCGCAGTTTCCAGGCGCCACACCTGCTGTTCTGGTGTTTCGAGCATTCGGGCTTTGCATGCTGGCAATTTATTCGATGTATAGCGCGCATAGCATATCGGCGCCATGAATGCGCTGACTAGCATAGTTTGGATCCTGCAGTTGCGGCACACCAGCGTGACGGACCTGCCGACAATGGGAATTGACAGCAAGCCACTGGGCGCCTCCGCATCCAATGGCGACATCCAGATGGCGTCTGGCCTGGGCCAGAAAGGTGCGCGCTCGATTGATTTTTATCTTGCATTGGATTGAATGGTGAGGCTACTCACATGTGGCCAGCGCCCGGATAGTGTGCCGACGCCGTCCGCGCAGCAGCTTCACTCTCAACACATTTCCATTGCAAGTGCTGGATCCCCACTGAAGGTTTCCATGGATGGCGAGATGCAATAAGATTGTGAAATTTGCGAGTATCTGTGTTGATGCCGAACAGGTTACAGCAACGGCGCCTCGCTGTCCGCGCCGGTCATTACGGACAGCCTGGTGGGCGGCGTCGCCGACAGCTCGGATCCGCGGTGGGGCGAGGGTGGCGCGCAGAATGGCCGCACCGGCGCTGCCGCCAACTTCCAAGACATCGACCTCGGCGGCCTGGGCGAGGTCAATGTGCGCTGCTCCTTCCCGGTTTCCTCGCGCTACATGCCAGAAAGAAGACACATGCTGCGTTGAGTCGTCGGCTTCCACGACAACAGAGCCAGATCGAGCCCTGGGCCGGGATTGGCTGGAATAACATGTCTCCCTTTTGGCTGCATTGCGTGCTGGACAGGTGCAGTTTGCCCGGCGTCAGCCTGGTCAGAAGCAGAGATTGAGGCTATACACCCAGCAGTGTTCTCCATGCCTTTGATCAAAGCTGCACGCTCAGATTCAAACTGATTGTTGAGGTTTGCAGACGCGGTCCACGGACGGATCGCTCAACGGCGTTGGCAGCGAGAGCCAGGAGAGGGAACAGCCAGAGTCGCCCGTGGACCCCAACATCCACCCGCCCCTCAACCAGGGCGTCGTGTGGGGGCCCCTGGTCAGCACTTCGGCTCTTTCCTCTCGCATCGCATTGACCCCCGCACCACCGGTGGATGCAACAGCCAGCACGCCGTGAGGTTTCATGCTGGCTTCGAGACGCCTGGGCAGGGCGCGAATGACTGCTGCACCCTGGCATCCAGGCCATCCATCGCCACATCTGATGGTTGACGCGTGTGGGCCTGCCCTGCAGGTGTTTGAGCCGCGGCGCTTCGTGGAGCTGCGCAAGAAGGACTTTGTGACGCAGGCGCTGTCCGCTGAGTCCTTCGGCATGGGCCTGTTCTACACGCTCAACGTGTTCTGGATCCAGTTCTACCTGGGTGCGCATCTCTGCTTCATGCCTTGACCAGTGCCGCGGTTGCAACTGTCTTCGACCTGCCTCATCCGCCACCTGCACATGTTTCCAGCCTGCACATAGTCTGTTGCCCTTCTCACGGTGTCCGGGCCCCCAGCACCTGGGCCGAGTCTGCTGCTTCATCTGGGCCGAGTGTCCCTGCAGTGCAGCCTGCCAGATTGACGTGTGGTGATGCGCCACACCCCTTTCAACCCGCAAATTCATTGCGCAGGCACGGCGCGGCTGCAGCTGCAGCACAAGGGGGACTACGACCACACGTACACGGACCTGGCCAACATCTTGCCCTGCGCCGGCGTCATCGGCCTGCCCGTCATCTCCTGGCTCCTCGACAAGAAGGCGCGGGTTTGGCCCACAAGGTTGCACACAATCCCACCCGCAAGCTTGGCATCTGCACGTTGACACACATGCTCATGACCTGTACGTGTGCGGCAGCACTGTACAGGCCAGCAGGCACAGTGCAGGGCCCACACAGCCTAATGGTGATTGCAAGACGGCTCGTTGCAGGCGGAGTTCTGCCCAGAAGGAAACAAAACGTGTAGATATCCAGATGTTCTGACTCCGTTTCTGCGCTGCGCGCAGGGCTATGGTATCACGCTGGGCACGATCAACGCGCTGTCGGTGCTGACCTCGGTGCTGCAGGCCATCCCCAGCCTCCCCCTCCAGGTGCGCTTGCCGGCGTGCGGCACGAACATGCTGTGGTGGCCCGGAGTCGCGCTCAGTGTGAAACCTGAGTGTGGAATCTGGTTGCGCATGGCATGTATGCCAGCATTGATGTTGACGTCTTGCAAAACCTTGCACCGACACCATGCTGCGGCAGCACAATTGGCAACGCTGCTAACACTAAACTTCTAACCCCTGGATGTATGCTGTTCCAGGCGGTGACGCTGGTGGTGTGGACCTTTGCCCGCTACTTCCTGTATGCGTCCTACTTCACCATCTTCGGCGTGCTGTTCGGCTTCAAGAACTTTGGCAAGATGGTCGCCATCGACAACACCTTCAACGGCCTCATCGGTCCGTCCCTGAAATTCGTGTTGCCTATGCGGTGCACATTCGGCCACGCCCTGCAATCCACATACGAGTCTCCAGGGTGGTGCGCGCATGCAATTTGCTGTGCTCACACTGCGGTCAAGCAGCCAGGTCATTTCAGACTTGCATGCCGTCTCACTGCGCTGATCTCGTCACCAACAGCGCCTTTTGCTGTTGCAGGGCTGCTGCAGCTTCCGGTCAGCTGGCTGGGCATTCGCGCCCTGAACGGCAATTTCACCGCGATCAACATCGCGCAGATCATCTTCCTGATGCCCGTCTTCATCTTCTGCTGGATGATGCACAAGTGCGCCCACTATTGTTCCCCGAGGACCGGTCCTGTCATGTCGGTGCTTTGTCTCGCATGCATGTAATGTCTGAGACCACTGCTGCCGGCACTGGCATAGCACGGCAGGCTACAGCCTAGGCTACGGCAGTAAATGGGACCAACTTCATCGTTCCGAGCCTTGCGCGTCCACAATGGCAGCAAACCCTGTGACTCTTTTCAGCACTCTTAAACCCTTCCCTTGCCGCAGGTGGTCCACAGAGAACCTGGTGCCCATCCGGCCCATGGAGGGCCAGGAGCTACCCATGCACATGGTGAGTTTCAGTATCCGAGCAAGAAACACTCCTGCTTTTTCCACCAGGCCTGGCCGACTGACCCTCGGCGGCAGCGGGTTCTGCGGCTCCCTCACTGATGGCGTCCACGCGCGTCAGAGGAACTACTTATCTTTTCTGTTATTGCTGCAGTGCACATACTTTCCCCCAGGAATGTCATTGTATCAAGATCGGTGGTCCTGTGCTGCAGGTGCCAAACAAGCAGAAGGGCGGCACCGCGCGCCCCTTTTGATGCGCGGGCGCCTATGAGGCGCCAATGAAGAACCATGGAATTTGCCAACAGGAGCGGCAGCGGCGCGCGCTCAAGATGGCGCGCTGCCGGCTGCCGCAAGCCATAGGCTGAGACACCTCTTCGGCGAGGGCCGTGCAACGATTTTCGCGCCAGAGGGCGCTGAGTGCGCTTGGCAATGGACTCATCTGGCATAGCCTTCTGCTGCAGTTACAACCAGTTACGGGCAGGAGGTGACGGCGGCAGCATGTAGTGTGTTTCCACCTTTGTGGTAACAGCCCGCTTTCTGTGCCGCGTTATGGGAGTTGTAAAGTGTGAGTACCGTACATAAAAACTCTTCCTTGCATTCCCTCATCTACATCTCTGCACGTCAGGCCGCCAGGTGTTGTCTCGGCGGTGGTTGCTCGTCTTGGAGATTGCATCGACAGTTTGACCCCAAGACAAGCTGAGAGAAGAGAGAGAAGGGTTGATGACGTGGCAAATTCTGGTGACTAGCCAGAGAACGGTGTTCAGGCTTCTTCTACTACCCCATCTCCGCCTTCATTCAAGCTACAGGCGTTGCAAGGTCGATAGCCATGGCGGAGCTCGACGCGCCATACATGCCCCAGGTGACCTTGCGAAAGCTGGAGTCTTTGCCTGACCAGCAAATATCACAGTCTACAAGTTTCTGTATATGTACGCTAAGCATCATACAGAGCTCATCTGAACGATTGACTCTGGACCGCCGCCCAAGACATGATGACTTAGAAAGTTGTGATGCTGGCGGCAGCAGCAGCGGCGGCGGCGCCTATCAGATCGCGAGAGGCACAACGAAACTCTTAGGCAGCGAGGCGGGTGGCGGAGCTAGTTGTCAACGAGATCCCTATCCTTCCTCATGGGCCAACGCTGTGGACCGCTGCGCAGTGTGCGTGGCGGAGTGCCCAGAAACGCAGGCGCCGGAACCTGTATGTGCTCTACCTATAGGTAGCTAGCTAGCTAGAGGATGTCACACCCAGGGATCTGGACAAGCGGTGAAACTGCACAGCTTTGTTCTGTGTCGCAGGTGCACGTCGCAGAGTGCCCGGACACGCAGGCGCCGGAGCTGGTGCTCTACCCAGAGGACGTCACACCCCGGGACCTGAATCAAGCTGTGGACCACGCCCGCCGCCTGCGCGACCTGGCCGAGGCCTCCAGTGCGTCATTGGCTCTATCTGTGCTCGATTTGACCCAGCATATGGTCAATGTGTGCCATTTAGCAACTGGTTCCGACCATGCCCACCGACCTGGCCGAGGCATCCAGTGCGCTCAGGCAGCCATGGCACGGAACAAGACAGGTACGCACAGAGTTGTAAACTGCGCTTGGCTCCTTGAGCGCCGGCGCTTTGTGTGCCCTGCTGGCCGAGGCCTCCAGTGCGTTCCTGCAACCTCGAAACGTGCGCCGCTCGCTCACTGATGCAGCTGCGCATGTACATAGCCAGGCACGAGCAAACGCACATCATGAAGTAATTGCGCAGTATTGGACCACGCCCGCAGCCTGCTGTCCGACGCGCTAAACGCTGCCTCCAGTGTCCAGTCGTGCATCGATTTAGTGCGTTCTACCCACTTCAAAGGTGTCTGTTGGTCATTGGAGTGACGGGTGAGTCGCCGCCTTTGGAGCTGCGCCGACCCGATATTGAAGCTCAACCTGGATCCAGGCCGAGGCACACATTGTCACTGTCTCACGAAGTTCTATGTTTATTTGTGCAGCCGTCAAGATGGGCGTGTCGGTGGTGAGTGACGAGGAGATATCCGCTGCAGGTGCGCCGCCTGCATAGTTTTCAACTCTGCACTGAACAGACCAGTGTCAGATTGACGGCTATGCACAATGGGTAAGCAGCAGCCCGGATGTTTGCGAACTATGCATAAGCCTGTCAGGACCATATATTCGCCAGCCGAGCAGAAGCTGACTTATCACTGCAAATCCATTGCTGATCGTGATGTTGCGCAAATACAGACCGCAATGTGGTCCGGGCAGAGGCTGCGCTGATAGGTGAGACGTTGCTGTACCGCTGTGCGCAGAGGCAACTGGATCCGTTTGTCGTGCCAAGCCTTCTCGATGGTAATATTGAAGCCCGTGCCAGCTGCACAGTGTGTGACTCGTTGATGCTGTGATTGTTGAAACGCCATGCAGGCGCTCCAGAATTCAGCATGCATTCCTGATATGTTCACAGCAAACGATGAGTACACGTCGGTTGAACTGCAGCCGACCATCAGCTGGCGGAGGAATTTGCGCAGAAGAAGCAGGTGGCGGCAGTGCCAGCGTCGCCGGAGAAGAAAGCCAATTAAACGAGAAGCGACGCAAGCTGATGGAGTGGTGTCGTCGGAGCAATGTGCTGCTCATTGTGCGTATGAATCAAAACGCGTCAGTCATTGTAGCAGAGCTGGCTGTAGGTGGTGAACATAATGGAAATCCATGCAACACACAGCGCGCCCAGTCCATCCATCCGCATATGGAAGCCTTGGTCACCGCGCTACGAGAACAGCTCTGAAGCTGCGCGATGTTCTTCTGGTGCACGTCCAATTGCAACCACTTCTACATAACTTCTGGATCAGCCCTGTACAAGTGGCTGAAATGGGGACGACAATGTGCCGCAGTACCCGGAGACTAACAACGAAAATACGAAGTAGAGTTGCTGATGCGGCAGCGCTCGCGCACACCTTCGTCTTGGAACTGCTCCTTCCCTTCAACGAGGAGTTTCTTCCGAATCAAAAGGCTGCTTGAACACTCGCATTCCCAGTGTTGATGAAAACACATTCCGCTGCTGCCCGGCGGAAAATGCTCATCAACGCTGCGGCCACCGTGGCGGCAGGCTTCACAGCTTGTGGATGACGCCCACCTCCAGGATCTTCGACTCGGGCACCCCGTACGCCACGTGCAGCTCCTGCCGAGAAATTCGAGATGAACAAGTTGGTTGTGGACTTCTGAGGTGTTTAGCACGCTCTGATGGTTTCAAGTGCAACCAAGGCGTGCAGTCGCGGAAGGTGACACACACGACGCGGCATGCTTCAGGTGTCACACCTACGTATCACAGACGGGAATGCATGGCTGCAGCTGACACAAAGCACGGCCTGTGATGCCAGCGCCGCACCTTTTCCGGTCTTGGACAGGAACTGAAAGGGCAGCTCCAGCACATAGCGCCGTGGCAGCGACAGCACCCCTCCGCCCTGCTCCAGCCTGCAGACAGCATCATTGAAAGCAAGATTTGGATCCAGCAGCCACAACCATATTCTCACGCAGCATCAGAGTTGCAGCCGGCCGGCTACAGAATCAGCTCCGCCGCATGGCTACCGTACTCACTCCAGCTGCGTTGATGGCTTCTCAACACCAAAACAGCCTTGGAGCGCACAACACGCAATGCCAGTCGTCCCAGGGCACTGCCGAGGCCGCACGTGGTGTGGGTGCGGCCGAGGACGTAGCCGCGGGTGCCTGCAGTCGCCGCCGCGGCCACCAGCGCCAGCTCGGCGGCCAGGCGCTGCAGCGGCTCCAGAGTGTCGCCGGCGATGGGCTCCGCCACGGCGTCCAGCTCCTTCGTCATCTGTAAACAAAACCGAGATGGTAAAAATCGACAGCAAAAGCCAATCTCGGTGTCTGGGCGCTGCAGCGGCTCCAGAGTGTCACCTGCGACAGGTCCCGCGATGGCGTCCAGCTCCTTCGTCATCTGTGGAGGATTCAAACATCCACCAAGATGGTTGAAGAATGAAAGCAATTCTCGGCCAGCCACGCTGCAGCAGCTGCAGCGTGTCGCCGGCGACGGGTTCCGCCACGGCGTCCAGCGCCTTGGTCATCTGGCAATCAGGGGACATCACACAAATGAAACCAAATTGTGTCTTTGACAGTTGGCATGTGCATTGAAGTACTAGTGACAGACGCCACCACGACGTCCAGCTCCTTTGCCATCTACGAATGGTTCACTGAATAGGCCAGCCAGTGTCCCGCGGTAGCAGCGTTGGCAGCAGCACTGGGCACACGCAGCTGACATGGTGTGCCTGTGTTTGCGGCCATCGTGGATATTGGGGCTGATCGCGGTGATGCAACATAGTTTTGAGCAACACGCCAAGGCCCTGCCCTGCCACTTGGCATTGCAGACAAACGCAGTACATGAGCACACATATCAGTCCACACCTGCGCCGCCCACTTGGCCATCTCGGCCTCGTACGCAGCGGGCGGCGGCGGCGGCACCGCCGGCGGCTCGGGCGGCGGCGCGGGCGGCGCGGCGGCACCCGGCTCTGCAGCGGCGGCGGTGATGGAGACGGGCCGCGCATTGCCGGCGCCGTCGCCGCCGCCGCCGCCAGCGGGCCAGGCCAGGTTGCCCTCGTTGTCCAGGATGGTGGGGCGGCGGCGGCGCGTGCCAGACGACCTGCAAAAGGCATGCGAGACATCAGCAAGCAAAACTGCGTTTGGACACGCAAGTCTGTGACGAAGAAACTCGACGATGCTGCTGTTTCGTGGTAGCAAGCTGCTGGAATTTGGATCGCTGCCACGTCCCATCCGTTTGCGGAAACACTACTTTCAGCCGTCGGTGCGACCGCACCGTGAGTTCTGCGACAGGCCGTGGGTGGACAGGCTCATGTGCGCGGTCTCCACAGAGACAAGCGGCAGCGTCGCTGGCGTCCCGGGGTGGATCTCGCCATAGATGTCGCCCGCAACAGCGTCCACGACGCCAGAGACGCCACGCGGCAGCTGCGAAAGAGCAGCCAATCATCTTGCGGAGCAGAATGGCATGTTAATTCCAGGTGCGTGGTTGCAGCGCTGAGACTGAAACGACTCCAGTGGTGCGGCATGCCCATGCATTCAAACACTTTCTGCCTTGTAGTCACTCGACAGATATGTATGGCGAGTGAGCATGTTGGCCACGAAATTATATGTAAATGGCCAAAAGCTCCGAAAACGAGCTGAAAAGAATTGAGTCCGCACCTTGTGGCGCCAGGCCAGGGGGGCCAGTGCGGCCTCGTCCGCCAGGCAGTAGCACAGCGCGCGGTACAGCAGCGCTTGGATCTGGCGCATCACGGACTGCAGAAGAGGAGCAGTGTTACCCTCAGCTGATCTGGACAGTGCAATCGAGGCTTTGCACACTCACAAAAGGCCCCTTCGTAGGAACTCGCAAACAGATGTGTCAATCGGCTCTGTGCTTTTGTAGGTACGCTGAGCCGGAGACTGCAGCACGCCTGCACAAAATCCTCGCCCTGGGCGATGCGTTGCGAGTAGCCGTAGCTGGCGATGACGTGGAAGAAGCCCGGCACGCCCAGGTGGTGCACCAGCAGCCGCTCCTGCGATCAATTGGGGAATTTGATTCAAAGAAAGCTATATGAAGGGTTTGCTGAAAATTGGGACATGCATTGTTGGCGGCATGCCACTGCTGCAGGACTGACCCGAATGTGGCTGCCAGCGGCAGCAAAAACAGCGCGACATCACGATGGGCAGCACTGTTCAAGCGACAGCAGGGATTCGATAATTTGGCACGTGTTGGGTACGGTCTTGGCTGCGTACGGATTGGTGAGAACTCACGAGGCCAGAAGAGAAGTGTGAGGGGCGCACCGAGGGCACGACCTCGTGGAGGGTGACCGACCGGTTGGTGAGGAAGACGCAGACCTGCGGCAGCGCCGGGTAGATGCGGGACTGCAGCGATATGTTGAGAGTTAGCAGCTGCACACACACCTTGAATAATTGCAAACAAGATCACGTGTAAACGCATGCCAAAGAGTAAATGTAAAGATGAAAACAATCCATAGGCAAACGCACCACTTGGGTCAGGACGTGCGGCACGTTGCTGATGGAATCTGTGTGGTACAATGTGACTCCCGGCATGCGCTCGACCGACAGCACGGCCTGCACATCGCCGGACGCGATGCCAGCGCTCGAGGCGGCGACGGCGGATGTTACAGGGTCGTCATCGTGTGGAGCCGCGGCGGCGGCGGGCGACATCAGCAGCCGGGCACGCGCCCTGAGAAACTGGCTCAGCGTCTGCTGCGTCCTCTGCACATATCTGCATCCACAGATACTAGCCAGTTTCTCAGACTGTTGATGGCAGTAATCTTGTGGCGAGGAGCTCAGATCTTATCACTGGCGCACTAAGTTCCGGATCATGATCCTGAAGCGACATCCGGATCATGACGCCGATGCGGTCCTGAAACATGGGAGGAGAGAGAGGTGGTAGCTGACTTGGCCTGCTTGGTGCTTCCCCAGAACCAGAGCAGCATCACATACCTGCATTGCGAAACTTGTAATTTAGGAGGAACACAAATAAATGCGCCAAGCGCTACGCACAGGAACAGCGGCACATCTAGTGGCAACCGCAGACACTGCTGCACAGAGGGAAGGCAGAGAGCGCAGTCCCACCCGTAGATGCCGGCCTGCATCGACGGGAGGGTCTCAAGTCAAAGAAAGGCAATGGGTTGTCAGGATTAGCAGCAGGAACATTGGACTCGAGGGCTTCGCATACGCAGCATGAGTGACGCACCACCATGAGACTGAACCAGCCACCCTTTGGCACCTGTCACGCATCGATGCACACAGCTGAAGTCCATCACAGTGCGATCACAGTGCGATGTAGCCTGGTTCGCAGCGCCAGCGCGGCCATGCAGCTTGCACTTTGTGTGCAAGGATTGATGAATTAACGCAGAGAAACAGAAGAGCAGAACAAGACGCATGATCAGGAGTGAGCCCTGATTCACCTTCAGCAGGCTGGATGAGAGGAAGGCGCATTCGATGGTGGCAAACACGGAGAAGAACACTAGCGGGAGCACCCAGTGCTTGCGCCAGACCGTTAGGATGAGTAACGTCATGAAACACGTTGTCAGGAACTAGTACAACACAAACACACATCAATATTATCAGCTAAGAAAACACAAGAAACCGTCGAGCTCATGCATTCATCAAACTGACTTGGCCTGATGCTTCATTCGAGCAAGCTGCAGTAAAGATTGTAATGACCGAAAAGTGCCTACCATGTCGCAGATGACGGCCAGGCCTGCAGCATGCAGGGCCAAGCACAATTTTAGGGAGGCAATGGAGATGTATGGAAATGTATAGCCTGACTGAAACGATGACAATGTAACACGGGGGTTGCTGCCTACTGCAGCTAGCTTTGTGCACCAAAGGCAAATGACAAGCGAGCCGACGTCCGGAAAGCGACGACCACGATGATGGTCAGCGCCATGAGCCTGAAAGCAAAAATTCCTCCAATAGTGTTTGTCCAATGCTACGATGGCAGGATATGCACCGCCGTTGGCGGCATCGCCGTTGGCGGGGGACATATTGTCATAGTCAAAAACAGCAGAATTCAGGCGCTGCTGCAGGTTTCAGAAAGAGCATCGGCGGTACGCCGGCGTACGTGTAATTAACGATACTGATGTAGATCTGCATCACACAAGGACGACGGTGCATTAGCTCAGGCTGCAGACTTGCTTCGACGTAACTGCAGTCAGCATGCCTTGCGAAATGCCTTGCACTATGTACATCAATGCTATGTGGTACCTGGCCAGTGTGTTTCTCAGAGGTGTGGGTGACTCTGAAGCGCGGGAAGAAGCTGATGGCAATGGCCTAGCACATGACGGCACAAGCATACATAAATATTTTCAGCGATTTCGACATGTCGAGTTGGAAGTGCATCTCGACTGTGGAGGGCGAATTGCAATACGAAATTTACGCGTCTCACCTGGTAGACAAACGCGAATGTGGCCTGTACAGCACACGTGCAGAGGCATGTCTCAGATGTGGGCATCTCGTCAGCAGCAGCGACTGAGCGGTGCCCGCGGCTGCTGCGGCCGGCGCGTCACAGATGCATTCAGTAGCTGAAGACAGCAGTTCGGGTCTGGGACGCACCGAGATCAGCGCCTGGCTCGCCACGATGGCAGCGAGCGTGGCGATGATGAACATGGGCCAGAAGAGGCCCTTGCCGCCGGGCAGGGAGGAGAAGAAGGTGCTGGACACCTGCAGGCGGCGTTATATATGTCTACGAGTGAGGCAAGCACGGTGTCTGCCGACCTGTGAGCATCTGCGCCTCGTGCTGAGCGAGAGCGGCGCAGCGCAGAGCAGCGCATGGCAGAGTGAAGCGGCATATGCAGGAATTAAAGGTCGTATCTGTTTGGCGCACCAATTCGGGGTTCTTCGTGAGCCACGCGGCCTGTCCCAGATAAATCATTGCAAGCGACGGATACTGCGAGGTGTGGATGGCGCACAGCGCACGATTGATAAAACCTCAATGTGATGAATTGCACACCACCAATCGCAACTAAAGGCACAGGCATCTCGGGCACTCACCACGATGCCCATGAGGCCAATCTGGATTGAGCGCCGGCTGAAGTGTCCCATGTCCGCAAACATTGCCTGCACATGTGTTTGTGATGAGCTCATGCCAGCGGTTCATCATTGTATCAGAGAAATTCGATGTGATGCCTGACTCCAGCTAGCAGATGTGATCCTCACCTACCTCTGTGCCTGTCACGCAGAGCAGGATGCCGGCCAAGACGCGCCACCCCTCATGCCCGTTCCTGTACAGCACAGCAAGTATCCAAGTGCGCAGACCTTCAGGAATAGCCAGGCATGTCACCAGTGTTTGTTGTCACAGGACAGCTTTAGAGTCACAGGACAAATTCAGGGAACATGTCAAGCTGTCGGGACTGATTCGCACTGATTTGCACGGAACAGAATGGCAAAGGCACCAGCCCTGTGATGCAACACACCTGACGAAGAACTTGAACCAGTAGTGGGGTGAGATTGCCTGCGGCGCAGCAAGTTGAAACAAGGTGTCACAAGGTGGTTGCCACATGCGGCACACGCATGAACGCAAAGTAGGCCTGCACTCAGATGTCTGCCACAGACCAATGTACATGCCACCACCTTGAAGTTGGTGGGGTCGTAGACGGCGATGTTGTAGACGCCGACGCCAGATGAGAAGACGAAGAGGCTGAGGAGGATGGGGCTGAAGGTGCCACCGATCTTGGCGGGCCCGAAGCTCTGGGCCAGGAACAGCAGCACCAGGATGGCGCACGAGATAACGACGATCATGTCTGCAAATGTAGTATGGCCATCAGGACAGTCCTGTCATAGTGGATCCATCACAGCGCCAAAGAACATGCTTCATCGAGGCGCGCATCATTCGACTTTTGCCCCTATAAGGTCGGCGTCGATTGCACACTTCGGGTGACGCCACTCGCGGCGACTTGGAGCCCCTCAACAGCTGAGACGACGGACACGGCCGGAGTGATTACACCGTCTCCCTGCAACATTGATACAAACTGGCTACTCACAGATCGCTCGGCGTCGGTAAAAGCCTGTGCGTGTTTATAACGGGCCTGGCTTCACGACCACTTGATTGGGCATAAATGATCACACGATCGAGCAGAGGAAGCAGAGGTTGAAAAAGGCTTGCCATGATCAAACCGACGCCCATGACGACAAGTACACGCAGCACGTTCTGCACATGTTTTGAGCTGATAAAGCGCTGCCGCCAGTCCTGCATAGCGGCACACATAGTGAGGTGATCCGTGGCTGGGCAAGTTGACAGCGAATGGTTCAGGATGTCATCACAAGCGGTGAGGGTGACTCACTCTCCATGGCAAGTTGGAGTCGAAGTGAAAGCTTTAAACCCAAGCATATTCACATTCCATGCCATGTCATCCTCACCAGTATCGTGGCGTAGCACCAGACGGCTGCTCTACACCGGCAGCCTTGCCCTTGTTGCCGCGGCTGCCGCCATTCTGCTGACCCGCAGGTTTGCCAGGTGTCGTCAGCAGTCCCTGGCGCCGCAGCTGGGCGTACAGAGCGAAAGAACCGCCTGCTTTTTGTGAAGAAAGTGCACCACACACATGAAGCGCCACTTTGCAAGCATCGATGACTGAAATAGGGTTGTTTCTGACGTCTGGTTATGTAGTAGCAAGCAGTGGGTCCGAGGGTGTGAGCATTTTCCTGCCGGCAATGCGATTATGTACTGGTGCGCGCCTTGGCCTCTGTCGTCCGCCCGGAGCACGAAGAGCCCGTACTTGATCACCGCAAGCGCTGTTATGGTCCACAGGATCATGGAGACCGCACCTGCGCACGCAAAAAAAATGGCAGTCAGGTCTCGAGTGCGACTAGGTTGCGCAGGATGTCACGGCCGGAAATCATCGTGTCGGCTCTGACTCCGGGAAAACGACACTGCAAACAGCCTAACGTCCGAAGCACATGGGAAGCATGCCGCAGGCGCAGGCAGGGTGACAGGCTGGGGCATGGAGCCTTACCGACGACGTTCTCCTCGGAGACAGGCAGAGACGTGTCAGCAAAGATGCCGGCAAAGACGTAGAGGGGACTGGTGCCCAGGTCGCCGTCTGCAGGTTCAGTACGAGATATTGGTGAGCAGCCTTGACTCGGCGTGATCACCATGGAGCAGTACCAGGGACAAAGTGAAGCACCATGCAGCAGTGTAAGGCCAAAGCTGCGCAGCGGCGACATCGGCAAACGTGGCACACACGAAGGCAAGACTCACACACGACGCCCACGGTCTGGTAAGCCATGATGAGCGTGCGAACGACGCCGTTGCCCTGCAAACAAGGGTGAACACACCCGCACCATCAGTGATTTGCAAGCCATACCCTGGCCAGGTGCCTGTGCGTGCAATATTCAGCTGCAGTTCGCATGAGGCGCATGTGCAGCGCACTGCAATGGCGGCGGAGGTGTGAGTGCATCAATTCATCACCCCTATGTTAACGCCGTGAGCCTCGAGGTCACCGTCAGCTTCCCACTTGTTCTTCGAGGCACGGGCTTGAGGCGGCGCGAGAAAGTGCTGCCGCCAGACATGCTGCAATCGAGGCCACCCTGCAGCCCCTCCAGATTGCGATCCATGGCGATGCCTGCGGGACCCAGATGCACATTGATATCGTCTAATACAGTTTTGTGCTCTTCCAGGCGGGTGACATGTTTTCCAGGCCTCGGCTATAACAGTTACGTGTGCCTGACAGGGCAGGGCAGGGCAGGATAGCAGCGGCACAACGGGCAGCTGAATAGCAAGCCCCGGCGGCAGGCGGCAGGCTGGCCTAATAAAATCGTTCAATACAGGCAGCCGCACAACTAGCCAGCAGAGCGGCGCTGCGTACTCAACCGTAGAGCAGCGAGCACTTCGCGCGGCATTTGGGCCATGATGAAGGACGCATCGATGCGTTTTAGCGCCAAGAAACCGCTCGTTCCCAAACAGAACATTCCACCTAGACGTAGAAGCTCTTGAGAAGACTCCGCACCTCCGTGCCGGTGCGGCGGTTGTTCCGCGGGCGTTTCGCAACTGTCAGTCACGGAGATCCAAGGCGCATGCTTTTGAGGGCTGCGAAGGCGAGGATGGCCCTTCCGACCCTGCAGCAGCACCTTTTGTAGCCGTATCCGTCTGGCGGGATACAGTTAAGGTCGCACCTTCTTCGAATGGCGGTCCCAGCAAGCTACCGCAAAACAACAAGTCGCAATGTGTCATGGTTGACGTGATTCAGAAGTGACGTCTGGGGGCGCTCACGCCGCAACTACAAGTCGCTTTCGTTGCCTGTCTGGGGATGGTCTCCTGGCGGCTGAGCATACTGAGCTCCTAGTCCACATCGCACACGCTGCTCTCCAGTCAAGCCTGGTTTCTGGAATATACCCGGCCATTGAGCAGCCTGCCGGTTATCACAGCCTGCAGCGAGCACAGTCGACGTTGGCCCCAGCAGCACTGCGCTACATTTGTGTGGCAGTGTGATACGCTTGATCTGCTCGCTGTAGGGCCAGTCAGTGTTTGACAACAGACCGACAAGCCCCACAAAGTCCTGAGGCAGCAGCCGCCCCTGCGAGCGGCAGCCGCCAGGCAGCCGCCATGTCGGCCTCCGGGCGGAATGGCGTTGACAGCACGCAGGCGACGACGTGGGGCAACTCCCTGACGAGGAGCTACACGCGGCGCCTAAAGCCGGTGCGTCACGGCGAAAATGGAGGCACCCAGCTGCTGCCCTGCTTCCAGTGCCTTGCCATGTTCTGCCGTGCATCGTGATGCACAGCCGAAGGTGCACAAGGCCAGATCTTGCTTCCCGGCGAAGCACCTGGTGACCCCGCTGCCGCACCCCGCGACGCAGGTGCTGAGCCGCGTGAAGCGGCAGGACTGGCAGAAGGATGCGGACCTGGAGCCGGAGGGTGGCTTCATGCATGGGGTGAGACGTTTGTCCAGTACTGCTGTATTGCTATATCACACCACTGATTCAAAGTATGTCGGTGAGCCGCATCTGCAGATGGCGTCGCGAACATGCTCAGCTGCACGCGCACATGTGTCTGGCTGAATGATGATGCTGAAGTCCGTCGTGATCTGCGCACTCCAGGCCACACGTTGGGGCACGCTCATCATGGCGTACCAGTGTGTGGGCGTCGTGTGTAAGATCCGCCGCCGTTCTTGCCAAAGTCGCCGCAGTGCAGCATTCACTCTGCTTTGTTTGTTGCATTCATTGTTCATGATTCATTTATGTCCGCCTCCCTGATGACGACGTTGAGTGACACCCGCTCGATAATGTTATGTTACTGGGCTGACAGTTGGCGACCTGGGAACCTCGCCCTTGTACGTCTTTGCGGTGCGTTCATGCGTTCAGGGTCCCTTCCAAACACGCCCCACATGTCTTGGTTCCCATGCCTGTGAATATCATGTGCTGCACGGCACTGACCACCATGACGAGCTACAGCTCTTGCTGTGTTTCATGCCGCCATGGTTCCGCCTCACAAGCCTGTGCATCCTCACAGGGCATCTTCGCAGATGAGAACCTGCCAAAGACGCCAGAGAACTATGTCGGTGCGCTGCCGCCACACACCGCTGTGCTGCAGTGGCTGCCCAGTCTGCGTGCCTGAATGTTGTTTATGGCGTCTTTTGTTTCTGCTGCCGCACAAGGACCTGAGACGGTTGACTGACAGAGCGCTTGCAGAGATGATGGTTTGTGGATGGACGCAGGCGCCGCCTCCCTGATCATTTGGACCATCACAGCACTGGCTCTCATCAAGTATGGCATATTCGTGCTGAGGGCCGACGACAACGGCCAGGGTGCGTCTTGGCAGATCCACCCCTGCTCAATTGTCACCCTGCCACCCTGCCGCTCCTCACACTGGAGCCCTCAGCCCTGGACAACACGACCGGCCGGACAACACCTGCTTTGCACGTGTGCAACTGGTTGACAGAGCACCCGCCATGCGCGCAGGCGGCTCGCTGGCGCTGTTCTCGCAGCTGCGGCGGCAGGGGCTGCTGACGGCGCACGACGCCGAGCGGAAAAGCGGCGGCGCCGGCGGCTCCTCCAGCCGCCGCTCCCTCAGCGAGGCCAGCATCGAGGGCGCCAAGATCCCGCCCAATGTGCGTCCTCTTCTGGATCTTGACTTCGTAACATACTAGAATGTTTCCTTGCGCCTCTCGGTGCACTGCGGGCCCCGTGGTCTGCTGCAGCTGCCTGGCTCCCTTCGAGGCGGTTTCCGGTTCGTGGGAGCAGCCTCCAGGACTTGAGGATGTGCAGCTTGAAGACATGCACAGGCTTTTGGATGGTGCTCGCTCACGACTTCTACGGCTCTGACATCGTTGCAGAAGCTGCGTGAGGGCCTCGACTGCCTCAGACACTCGGGAGGACGAGTACAGCAGGAGCAGGCATCTGCTTGACGCCGTTGCTAGACTATGCGTGTTGTGACGCCTGTTGTGCTGCGCCTGCAGGACTGGAGGCAGCGCTTCATCAGCGCGGCAAACACGCAGAGTGAGTTCTGTGATTACAAGCTGTACCCTGGGAGGTCCGCTAGTGTTGGACTCTGAATAGTCGCTGCGGCTGTTCTGCAGTTTTCCCGCCTTCGTCCTTGGCCGCACTCATTTCGGTTTGCTTTTCAAAACATGATGTGTGCCTTCGTTTGCGCAGATGTGCTGCGCGTCATGGTTGTACTCGGAGTCGGGCTCATCATGGTGACCCCTCCTCTACCGTCTGTTGATGAAGCGGCCCACAAGCCGATGCGTCTCTGCGTCTGCACGTCGTTCACTGGCCAGTGCTCAGCAGGCCGCTGACTCTGTGGCCCGCCCCCTTGTCGTCGTCCCACCTGCCTCAACGGTGCAGGCCCTGCCCGCTGAGACTGGCCTGCCCTGCTGCAGGGCGATGGTGTGCTCACGCCTGCTGTGACCATCGTCTCCGCAATGGAGGGCCTCCAAGTAGCTACCTCTGGCGTTAGCCGCGGTGAGACTTTTCGTCGTGCCTTGCTCCCCGCGGCAGAGTCCAGTGTGCACCGAGAGACTTTCCAAGAGCTCAGGCTGAATGCATGCATGTTGAGGCTGGCGACTCTCGACACTGTTTGCCATCGAATAACTTTGTTGTGATTTTACCGGGAACTTGTCTCCTCTCACGACCAACCTCTTTTGGAAAAACCACAGGCCTGATTGTGGGGCTGAGCTGCGCGATCATCGCCGGCCTGTTCATGTCTCAGGGCTTTGGCCCCGCCAAGCTGGGCTTCGCCTTTTCGCCCATCCTCTTCGTGGTGTGACACTACTCCGTAGCCCCAGCCGCTGCATTCACGCAGCCGTTGCGTTCACGCCGCAGAACTGACAATGGCCGATTGCCAGCGCCGCAAAGGCCTCACAAACCTGCCTGCTGCCGCAAGTTTTTCATATACCAGCGCACCTGAGCAGCTATCCATTGTCGCTGGCCTAGATCTGGCCTAGATCTAACCTTGCAAAGGGTCGCTGATAAACTGAAACGATACTCCATGTTGTCTGCAGTACTTTGGCTTCAACAGCGGCATCGGCATCTACAACATCGTTGTGCATGACGCTTCCATCTTCAAGGCCCTCTCCCCTCACTATTGGTTCAAGTTCTTCCTCAGGCGCGTCGACTCTCTGTCTGGACATGGAAACCGGGGTGACTTCACCTCAGCAAGAACAAGCAATTGCCTCCAAGCCCACCTTGATATGTTGAGACTCTCAATATGTGGAGACTCTCAAAGCTTTTCATGCTGTGGACCCTACGTTGTTATGCAGGAATGGGCACACCGGCTGGCGGGTGCTGTCAGGAGTCCTGCTGTGCGCCACCGGAACGGAGGCCATGTTTGCCGACATCGGCCGTGAGTTCTTTGCGCCCAACTCACAAAAGACCACCAACGAAGACCTTCCCATGTCGTACAAGTCGTGTGCGCCTTGTAGTAATGCGATCGCCTCCACAGCTGCAAGGCACGGACAGACAGATGGAGCATCTCTCTAAGATTCTGTGTGCTCACGCTTGCAGACTTCAACCGGAACGCCATCCGCATGGGCTTTCTCTTTGTTGTGTACCCGAGCCTGGTGCTGATGTGTATGTCTCCTCTTCCTTATGCGCTTCTGCAAGCATTGCACACCACTGCTGTCGACCGTGAAGCGCAACGCTGTTGAGATTCGCCTCACAGCCGTTCATCCGGCTGTTTAAACTCAATCCTCCTCGTTATCCATCGCAGACCTGGGCCAGGCGGCCTACCTGACTAAGTTCCCTGCAGAAGTGCGCGCCGCTGTGGCTGTTGCACAGCTTGTTCATCGTGTTACTTACTTTGTCGCCTCTTCATGTGTCAACAGTCCCTCCTTGCTTCACTGCTTCACCCCGCTCTACACATGACTCTATATGCTTCATGAACACCCTCACCCTCAGATATGCCGTCAACATACAACAGAACTCCAGTGCCACATGGTGCGACGGGCATCCCAGGTTGTTGTCCAACTGTTATGCAGGTGGGTCTGGCCTACTTCGCGAGTCTGCCCGGCGGCAAGGGTCTTTTCTGGGCCAACTTTGTCGTCATCACGGCAGCGTCCATCGTGGCCAGTCAGGTTGGCATAAGATCCACCGTCAGTGTGTCCAGAATGCTGCAGCTCACGTTCAACATCACTGTAGTGGACGACAAGCCGCTGACTTGGCTGGATCTCCTTTGCAGGCCCTCATCAGCGCCAGCTTTGCAATCGTCAGCCAGGTGCGCAATGCTGCCTCACGCCGGGTGATATATGCCTTCAGCTTACAGTCGCTCAGCTGACCGATTGAGATGCATCGATCAATACACTTCCGTGCGCAGGCTATCACCCAGGGCTTCTTCCCGCGATTCCGGATCATCCACACATCAAAGACGCACACCGGACAGATCTTCATACCCGTCATCAACTATACGTGAGCCTCCCCAGTCGCGCAACAAATGTCTGCATCTTTCGACTCACTTGCCAGTGCAATCACACATGCTCCACTTCGTGCCTAATGACTTGTAAACATACTTCCTGCTGCGACGTGCTGACGATCATGGAGTCGCCTCACTGCAGCCTCATGACACTGACCATCATCATCACGGTAGCATTCCGTACCTCCGCGCGGCTGTCAAACGCCTACGGTGCGTTTCCGCTCTCATGTCAACAAGAATTCCTGCACTTGTCACACCTCCTTCGAGATTACTCTGGCTATTACTGCAGCTATCACTCTATCACTGCTACACGATGTCGCCTGGACCTGCGTGTCATCAACCTTCTTCCAACCCTGCGGTGCCAATTGATGGCACCAATAGAGCGCTTTTGCGGTGCAGGCCTCGCAGTCATCTGCGACATGTTTTTGACGACGTGCTTCATGACGCTCATCCTGCTGACGGTGTGGCGCAAGCACCCGGCGCTGGCGCCCTTGTGGTTCATCATCTTCGGCCTCATCGAGTGCAGCTTCCTGTCCGCCAGCCTGCTGAAGGTCAAGTTTACCTAGAACTTGGATTTGCTACATCAGTCAGGATAATCGTACCTCTCCTAATGCAGTGTCAATGTCGCGCGTTATATCCTCTCTTGATATGTTTACAAGGCATCCAGTACTGTCCTTGGGTTTGCCGGCTCTGTGTCTGACTGTCGTGACGTCGTCTATGTACCACAGGTTCCTGGTGGCGCGTGGTTCAGTCTCATGATGGTGCGCCTTCTGACGACTTGTGTCGGTGTCTGATAATTCGTGTCTTGGGTTTCTTCCGAACCTTGTGCTAGTTTGTGCATGGGTTGTCTGTTGGCAGTGTCGGATTCGCCTCGTATACATGTGGCAGAACACCATTGTTGTGGTGGTCGTCGCTCGTAATCGTCGCTGCATTGCATCCGTTGCAGGCGGGCATCTATGGTGCGGTGGTGTTTACTCTGTGCAGCCAACGATGCACTTGCATCACGTGGCATGCCTCACATCTGTCCTCATGCAGAGCTCTTGGTTTGACAGTCCCCAGACATGTCCTGAGTGTTGAAGTGTCCAAACTAGCCTTTGTCAACACGAGTCCTGTGCCTTGCAGCTTTTGTGATGCTCGTGTGGTTCTGGGGCAGCAACAAGAAGACCAGGTGGCTGCCCTTGACGCTCTGTATCTGTCCACAAGCGTTCCTTGCATGTGGCTTTATGTTGTCACTTACTCCTGCGTGTCCCTGATCCCACATACTGCTGCAGCGTCAAGCACCTCGCCTCCCAATTGCCGGCTATTGGCGTTGGGCTGTTAACCCCTGTCGTTCGACAGGAAACTGACCGTCATGCATGCCACCAGTGGCGTCTGTGCACCCACCAACTCCCGCCAAAACCTCCTGCGACCCACGATTTCCAGGTACTTCAGAGGCACCCAGCAGTCGCTGGGGCAGTTCCTGCGCCGCCGCGCCCGCCCGCCGCTGCCCGGCGCCCCGCCTGTGCCCGTCACGGCGGACGACGCCATTCCAGCGGCGGAGCCCGATGAGTCCGTTGCCCTGCTGGCGCAGGTGCGCATGCTGCTTCATTCGGTCCATTCTCTGTCCTATCGCATATCATGCTTTGTCCCATTGCACGGCATCGACGAGACAAGACGGCAAGACTGTGCAGCCGATCAAGCTGTTGGTCTTGTTGTTCTTAAGCGTTGCTGCCATGCACTCCCTGTAGGCATCTTCGAAGCACACTCTGCATTCACGCAGCCAAGTTTGCTGGCTGACACAGGGCTTGCCACAAGGCGCTGCACTCCTGACACATTGCATGAGCACACTCATTGTGCCGGGTAGTTGGTCTGCCATTTGTGGACCAGGCCAGACCGGACCTGGCAACCTGCCGTCTAAACACTCTGCATCCAAGGCATGTGTCAGGGGTCAAACGTGTCCTGAGCATCGCCATCTGTCTTTGCGTTGCAGCCCAAGGCGGCGGCGCAGCTGCCGGGCGGAGGTGTCTTCTGCTCGAGAGCTCCCTCTTGGCACAGACCTGACAACCTGCTGTCAACAAACTCTGGCCTCTGAGGGGCACCTCAACATGTGCTGATTGTTACTCTTGCGTCGCAGGCCGAGGCGGCGGTGCAGCAGCTGCCGGGCGTGTTCTACTCCAGACCCGACCAGATATGAAAAAGCATTGATTGCTCACGATGTGTTGTTGCCATTTCGCAGCCTGAGGCGGCACTGCAGCAACTGCCGGGCGTGGGCGTCTTCTACTCCAGCTCGTTGCACGGCGTGCCGCACGTGCTCTCCAAAGTGGTGCGTCATGCCCACAGGCACCGCATGCCACAATTGTATCTGTCCAACTGCCAGCCGAGTTGCCAAACAACCAGTCAAACCCGGAACGGGGGTCCTCAATCAAACTTTCCTGCTGGCAGACCATGCTGCCAGCAGCCAGGCTGACTGACTCGCACTTTCCCTGCCCCGCAGAACCGCATGTTCCCGAGCCTGCCGCAGGTCTGCATCTTCCTCACCAACCGCAACGTGCCGCTGCCGGAGGTCCTGCCCGCGGTGCGTCCACTCGGCCACCTCGAACAAACAACATCAAATATGCTTTTGGCATGCCAGTTACCAACAGCTCGGGACTGCTCGTCGTACACGCTGTGTTTGGAACGCCAAGGGCAGCAGGTCCCGACTCGATCCTTGGCTGACGCATTGATATGTTGCGGGTCACCCAATGCGTTGTCATGCGCTGTTGCGCTGCAGGAGCGACTGCTGGTGCAGCAGCTGTGGGCGCCGCCAAGACTGAAAATGTTTCCAATGAGCTTGATAACACTTTTGATTCACATTTCCTTTTGCGATTGCAGGAGCGGCTGCTGGTGCAGCAGCTGGGGGCGCCAGGCTTCTTCCACGTCATCGCCCGCTACGGTTACGCTCAGCAGATCAGCCAGGGCGAGGACTTTGTCAGGGTGCGTCGCATGTCGCTCGACACCTGTTGCCCTCGTCGTTTCTTGCGCTGTACTTGCCTCCAGGTGTGTTTGGACACGAAATGGAGCAGGCAGGCAGCAGTCTGGCAGGCTGTGCCGCCTTGCCGCCGACAATCAGCTCTGTCGTTTGTCTGCCACTGGCTTGGTCACCCCTGCTTTCTGCACAAGGGTATTGGCCAAACGTTCAGGCGCTCGGCCGCTCTCCTGTCCACATTGGGCAACTCTTTCCGTCGTCCGTACCAGCTTGTCAACCATACTTGCCAACAGATTCTGTCGGTGCACGCGCAGGACGTGGTGCGCCACATGCAGGCGCTGCTGTACCGGGCGCTATGCCACCGCGTGGTGCAGACCGATGCGCTCGCGCCCCTCGCCTCCCGCCGCAAGGTGTGCCCTTCCTTTCTCCACTTCATTGTTTCCTATGTCTTTCATTATGCTACTGCGTGGTGCAGACCGACGCACTGGCGCCCCGTGCCTCCCGCGGCAAGGTGTTTTGCTTTCTGTCATCCTCCTTTATATCGTATCTCCTTTCTGTCTTGTTTCCTTCCAGTCGTGCTTTCTTTCTATCATGTTCCTTTCTTCGTTTCTCGCTGAAACCGTACTCTCATCTGTTTGCTCGACCGATCAGCCTCTCCCATGCATGTGCCCAACATCACTGTGCCTCCTTCGCGCTGCAGCTGTCGCGCAGCGTGGCGCGCGTCGTCAACGCCGCGGTCGGCGACATCTACGGGGAGGGCCACCCCAGCCCCGAGCTCACCCAGGCAAGCGCTATCGGATCTGCTGTCTCCGCCCCAGGCAGGTGCATTTGGCTTTGGAGACAGCAAAGCCAAATGGCTTCTGCTGTCTCCAAGATGAATGCCAGTAGAGCTCCACAGCCAAGCCCTCGAGTAAATTGCTTGTTAGAAGGTCAGGGCATGGCATCGGCACATGCACTGTGTACTGCTGGTCAACACGCTGAAGAAACTTGCCTTTCTGTGCCGCGCAGCGCACCGTCAGCAACGCGCACATCAGCCTGTCCACGCATGGCCTGTCCCACGAGAACACCAGGTACGGGGTCCCTGTCGTAAATGTACACTCGTGCTCGTGTGCCAGCATGTGTTATGACGACTACTCTTGGCTGCATGCATTGCCGCACCTGCACAGAGACGTGGTTTTACCTTGCTGCTCTGTCATGCTGGCTCGTGATCCTTGCTGCGGCATCATGCACGAGGATCGCAACCTCGCCTGCTACAAGCCTCATCACTGGATCCTACCCTCTGAACCCTGCAGGAACGCCGCGCGCCGCCGCCCCACCATCCTGGACGAGGAGGGCAACCTCGCCTGGCCCGCCGCCGCGCCGGGCGCCGCCGCCAGCGCCGGCAACACCGCCGCCGGCGCGAGCGCCGCCGAGCTGGCCGCCGCCCTAGCGGCGGTCTCCGAAGGCTCCTCCTCCGCCGGCGCGGCAAAGCGCGCCGCCAGGGAGTCGGCTGAGGCGGCGGACGCAGACGTCTTTGAGACGGAGATTCTGGCGTGGGGCCGGGAGGTGAGATCTGCGGATTTGCTTCCTTTAGCTTCTTATCCAATCTGTCATGCAGCTTGCTGTTGGAGCCTCGCATGCTGCATGTTCTGTTCTTGTGACCAGGCCATCTGGTTGGCGCACATGCGGGTGAAGTTGAGCAGCACGGCGGCAAAGGCGCCTTATGGGACGGGACACGCCCGCGACGACAGCTTGTCTGAGGTTTTGCGCACACCCTCCGGGCTTGCGCTCATGCTCAATCGTCTTCAAACTGCAGATGCGGGGCGAGCTACACAGCGCGACGGTCAAGCGCACCACAGAGCAGAGCATTCAGGAGCGTCATGTTTTGACACCTCTACGTTTGTGCCCAGATGCGGGACGAGCTGGACAGTGCGGCAGCCAAAGGCTTCACGGACCGCGTCACCCAGGGACCCCATCTTGCGCTAAGCCTGATGTTCACTGATGTGCCCAGATGCAAGCCGAGCTGGACAGCGCGGCGGCGAAGGGCATCGCGGGGCGCGACACTGTGGAGCCGCTGCAGCGGCTGGCGGCAGAGCTGGTGCTCGTGGCGGCGGCTGCGCAGGTCGGCGTGCTGGGCTACGTGATGGGCCGCAGCCACGCCATGTGAGTCCTGACAGCTCCTTCCAGTCTTGGCCCAGAATCTTGGCCAGAACGTCTCCCTCACAAGCGCTGATGCTGCAGACACAGAGCACAATGGCATCGCGACAGCGTGGCGTCGCGGTTGCATTGCATGATATCAGCACACCCTGGGCTGACTGCGTGTTTCACATTGGGCTCGCATTGGGGTTCTGCTCTATCTACGCTGGCCGCGCAGTCGCACGGCAGAATCTGTACACTGTCCTCCGACAGAATCTGTACACTGTCCTCCGACATTGGTGTCGATCGACCATGCTGCCCCTGGACTCTGCCTTGAACACCATACAAAAATGCTGATGAAACCCTCTGTCGCAGGCTGGCCAAGAGCCCCGGCTGCCTGGCGCTGCCGCGGCGCTACGCATTGGAGCTGCCCTTCCAGTTCCTGCTCAAGAACACAGAGCAGGCGCGCCTCGTCCCTCGGCTCTTCTCATGCAAACGCCTGATCGTTTGCTGCCTGGAGTTTGTGCCGCGTTCTGCCACGCGTTCTGTAATCTGAGAAATGCGCAGTTCGATACACGAAACCAGTCTGCCGTCGCATCTAACAAGGTGCTGAGTCCTTCTTTGGTGTCCTCCAGGATATGCACGTTGCGTACGGCATCCCCACGGAGAAGCTCCTGGAGGTGGGCCTCGCCTGGGATCTGTAGTGACGCTGCCCAACCTGCGAGAGGCGGCGGGCCCGCAAGCCAGCAAGAAGTAAGGCATGGACACAAGGATGGACCATAGACACCGGGTGCAGGCATGTGCCCCAGGGAGGCTTCCGAGCAGCGCTGCACGCCGTTCAGTCTTGATTTATCACGAGCAGGCTTATGTATGCCGCCGTACTGAACGCTCCAAACTTGTCAATGCAGCCGAGCTGTCGTTTGCAGCCCGCAATAATGCGGATTTGCAATATTGCAACGCATTAATGGGGATTTCCGTCGTGTTTGTCGGAATCTGATTGCTGTCGGAATCTGATTGCCCTGGACCTGCAAGCTGGTCTTCCATGCACTCAATCTAGCACAAGTCCGCAGCGGCGCTGGCTCTGTCCTCCGAACAGCAAGACAAATCTGTCAGCAACTAACTATCGCGCGCTCAGATGTGCTGCTCATATCTGCACTGCCACTGCGGTGTGAGACTGCTTGACCAAGGAAGAAGAATAACGTGCCCGCGTCTCCAGACCCGGCGGTTCAGGAACTGGCTCTGCCAGTCGATACACCTCCGCGGTGCGCGGCATTGCCGCCAGGCCACCAGACCGAGTCGTCAGAGTACGTTGTGCGTAACAAATGGACATTTAGACCCGGCGGTCAAGGAATTGGCTCTGCCAGTCCTTCCGCTCTGCCTCCGCGGTGCGCGGCACCAATGCGCTGCCGCCTGGGGACCTGGGCGTGCCCTCGTCGAGGATGCTGTCGACGGCAGCAGGACGCATTGCGCCTGGCCGGCCAGACGGGAAGGCGCTGCCGCTGGTAACACTGCCGTTCGGCAGAGCGCTGACAGCGGCGAAGCCGGGGGTGTGCGACAGCGGCGGCAGCGACGACCCCCGCTCGGACGAGGGGCCGGGCCAGGTGCCCTGCAGCAATGAGACAGGCACCCAAGGTTTCAAGGAAACAACAGCGGCGCGGCAAAATCGTCTCGTGCGGCGGGCTCGACGGAAAAGCCAAAAGGAACGGCACCACAGCCAGCGTCTCGGGCAGCAGCCGCAGCGCAACATCACCCAACATGTGCGCACATTTGAATCATCTCAAACTATCGTTGATCTCACCTCTCGAAAGCTGACATTCCTGGCGGACTCGGCGGGGTCCGCTCGGCGGGCAGGCGTCGGGTCGTATGCGCTGGCAATGGCCGTCATCTGCACCGCGTCCGAGCGCACCGTCGTCTTCGGCAGCAGGCTGGCCTGGCCAGTCTGCGTGCGTCAACAGAAACGTGAGGTAATGCTCGAAGGCCAGATGACTGGAGTCGACATTCTCCGTCTCCCCAGCTGCCTGGACAGTGCTGTCCAAACCCACTTGTGGATTGACGGAGTCTGCAGATCCCTGAGAAGCTCTACAAGACAGCAGCAACACCAGGTCAAGGGGAACAAAGGACGACGCAACAAACCGAGATACTCGCCTCAGCGTCGGGCACCGCCGCGGCGGCGATCCAGGGGCCGAAACCGTACAGCGGCATGGTCAGGCCGGCGGCGGCCGCTGCGCCCAGCAGCTGTGCGAAGATGTACACCGGCACGGTGCTCCAGTAGCAGTGGAACACCAGCGAGGGCCCGAAAACGCGCGCCGGGTTGAGCGCCGCGCCGGAGTAGGGGCCGCCTGCGGTGCGGAGGCATAGCGGCTTCAGGACAGGCGGGCTTGTGGCTGACTGCTGGCGGGCATATGATCTCGGGGCAGGTTCGTCAGAAGGCCGCAGGTAATTGTTCCAACCACAGAGAAGCCAGCAGTTCATGTCCAAAACCGCTCTTGTAAAGAACACTGAAATTACAACTGAGACCATGCGATCATCATGCGCACCCACGAAGGCGCTGGCAAACAGAGTGAAGCCGATGGCCAGGGGCGCGCATGCGCCGTGCCCCGGTTTGGCCACCGCGGTCGCGTACACGACGCTCACGAGCGTGAACGTCATGATCAACTGCATGGCGATTTCCAGTCGGATTTAGCAGGTCCTGAGCATGTCATTTATGCGTCAACACTCTGAAACCTGTGCATGTGGAGCGGCACAACTGCAGCGTTGGCTTAGCGAAAGCGGGAATTGGTTTTGCACCTCCCAGCCGAAGAGCTGGCTGTTGGACACCGCCGGCTCATGCGTCGGTGTGAAGCAGCCTGGCCCGCCGTCGCCGTGACCAACCCGCACGCCGGGCATGATCATGGCCTGCACGTAGAGAATGAGCCTCTGCAGTGGAGGGCCTGTGCTCATACCCGCCGTCCCAGCGATGTCAGCAGAGCAGCTTCTACTCCTCCTGCCGCGATGCCTTGGCAAAGCAGGAGCACAACATTGGCGGTTTGAATGCCCAGAGACCCCAGCAGAGAGCGATGGAGCTCTGTGTACATGAGACCGTCTGGCGCCGCACCTGTACGAGGGCGCCCCAGATGCCGCCGAGCAGCTGCGCGACGATGTACAGGCCGCCGCGCTTCCAGGAGCTGTGCCCCGTCAGGCACTGCGCGAACGTCACCGCCGGGTTCAGGTGGCCGCCAGAGACGTTGGCGGTGGCGTACACCAGCACCACCAGCGTGATGCCGTTCCCGAAGGCCGCAACTGCGGCGTGTTTGAAGCGCACATTTTCAACGCGTCTGCGAATGGCAATCAACTGACCATTTTCCACCCGGCAATTTCCAAGCATGCGATTCACCTGAGTCGGGGGCATTTCCGCCGTAAATCTGGAAGATGGACATGCCGATGAACTCGGCGAGCAGCGCCGCCTGCAGCTTTCGGCTCCAGCGCCAGGGGCGGGCTAGTGCCGCCACCCCGCCCGACTCGATCGCCTCCCCGGCATCCTCCTGCTCATGCAGCTCTTTAAGTCAGTCTGTAAAGTACAACACGAGCTCCGGAAATGCAGCGGGTACACATTGTCATCAGCGAAGGCAGGCTGCGGCGGCGCTTTCACAACGCTATGCTTTGTGTGCTCTAAGGGCAGCTGAGTTGCTGCGGGCCATTGCGCAAGGTTGAGAACTCAAGCCGTAAGTCGATTCGCAGTGAGCATAGACAGCAATGCTGATGCTATCCGACCTTGCGGTATTGGATTGGCGACGCGCAGGCGTCCACAATCTCATTCCGCCAGTGCGACGGGTGCAAAGCCATGTTGCTATGCAGATGTTGCTGTAGAAATTCTCATGTGCTGTAGAAGCGCCGATTTTCTTTCCCGAGCCTCACAAACGTGTGCTACTTGGTCGAGCAAAATTAGCTCGTGCTGCTTCGCGTCAAATGCCGCTGAGCATCAGCAATATGGAAATGAATAAGAAATTTTCCAGTGCTCGCGGGTGACGTCTGACGCCGCTTGCAAAGCCAGTTTGACCAGTGCTGGGTGACCAATGCTGACAGGGCTTGTCTTGGAGACCTCCAGAGGCAAGATCCTGAGCAATACGTTTGCAGAGTCATTCTTCGCAGCTTTACTGTCGTTTTGCTGTTTGTCATACTTTGACCAGTTGCATCTCAGTGCCAAGCTCTGAAAATCGCCGCAGCCGCACCTTGCAACCAGATCCGCTTCGTCTTGCAGCTAACACGAGCAATCTTGCCTCAGGGCTCGCTTATCGAGGTCCATTGCGTTCGTGGCATTGCTCTGGCCACCATGATATGCAGCTGGCGCTGCTGCACAGGCTTGCCGAGGCACACTGCAGCATGTTGCAGCAGCAGCGCCATGCCCGCACACTGCAGAACAGCAACACCAGCACAGCATGCGGCCGCCCACCGAGATGGAGAAGTGCTGGGAAGGCATCGTCTCGTTCCAGCGCGGCAACGTGTTACCGTAGTGGTGGCCGCCGCATCTCTGGCGAGCGCCGTCGGCGACGGGTCGATGGCAGCGGCGTCGGCGGATGTACAGGACAGCCGCAAGACCGCCATGGCGGCGCAGCAGCTGGTCGCGGAGGCCAGCAAGGCGAACGAGGCCGAAATGTCGCAAGATACGCGGCAAGGGCTGGTGCGCTTTCACATGAAGCGGTGGCTTGACGCACAAGCCGCACTGGGCGAAAAGTGCACGGCGCTGTCGAGTGGCAGCAGAACGATGGCTGGCGTCATTTCACAACACACCAAGACAGTGTAGCTGACAGTATATCGACAGCATCAGGCCGAGGTCATCGCACGCCTGCACCACGCACACCTACATGAGTCATGCACTGCAGCACAACTTCGAAGCACAACTTTCTCTGCACTGCCCAAAACTCTGCCCGAAACTCTGCAGGTGCTGCTGGGCGCCGGCGCCATAATCTGGGCGATCGCGCGGCGGGGAATGCTGCTGGCCGCGCTCGCACGCGTGCCGCTGCCGGACCTGGTGGCCGGGCTGCTCGCCGTCGCCGGCGTGCTGCGGTGATTCGCGTGTTCCTACTCAGGCAGCGCAGCCACCTATTACTGACGCCGATGCAATGTCCCCTACAATTTGGCACCTGTGGCAACTTGATGACACGTGGGGTGCTACCGCTTGCGCACACGGGGGGGTGGCTTCGACACCCTGCGCATGTTGCATGTGGAGAAATACGCTCGACGAGTGCCTGGCTCATGTCTGCTTGAGAGACGCTACAGATCTGGCTTGCAGCGTTGCAGGATGTTGCCGGTGCGCGCACGCACTGGCGCGGCTCACTTAGCGGCTATCCTGCAGTCCGTCTTCCTGCTCGGGTGCGCATTTTCTGCAACTGCACTGCTTTTCCATGTGTAAATTGCAGAGCAGTGTCTTCCTTTGCTGGCGATCAACAGCTGGTGTTGCCGAGGCAGTGACAGGAGCAATGAAAAGGCAATACAATGTGTGCCTATGAGATTAGGTTGAAAAGATGAATAGAGGTTCAAACTCAAGCGTTCAACGCATTAGATTTCAACAATAGTGTCTGCCTGCAGGTCCGTCGCTTCTGACATCGCAGAAGTGAAGGGCGACATCAAGCAGGTGGGTGGCTTGCTGACCTTGGAATGGCAGCATCACTGCCGCTTCACAGCAACACGCACACTGCCGCAGTGCAGGGTGCACCGAAAGCTAAAGACGTACGATGCTGCCTTGATGAACACGCCGCTGTGCAACGGGATGGGTGTGGACCCATTCATCTTGTTATGTTGCTCATGCCATGTGATTTGGTTCTGGCGCAGCTGCGCAACGCGATGCAGGGGCTGAGCGCGCGCGCCGCCTGGGTGCCGCCTCGGCACCTGGAGAAGGAGCGGCAGCCGCGGAAGCGGGACGGCGGTGCGGTTGGCGTCATCCACAAGGCGTGACGGGTGGATTGCTCCTCCTCTCTGCGAGCGATGACTGCGCCTGCTGTCGGCTGGCAAGCCTCGAAAGGACCGGTTTGTGTCTGCTGACCGCCCTGCCTAGTCGCCTGACGCCTCAGAGTGGTGGTCAGCAGGGAGCAAAGACCGGTCAGGTACCACGTCCGGATGGTGGGATCAGGAAGCTTGCTTGTGTAGAAAGGTGCAGTGTACCGTTTAGAGTTATGCAGCAGCAGAGCTATCTTTAGCAGCGCCACCATGAGTTCTGCTCAGACTGGCAACAGAAGACTTGCAAACTGGCAAAACGGGGTTTCGACAACTGCAGCAGCTCGCGACAGGACATTCCATGAGCGCACTACATAGGAAGATCACATCTAGGCTTCAACTGTTGCTAGGGTAACACCGCGCGTGTTCTTTCGATTGACCGCGACTTCGCATTTCGCTCGCACGTGCACCCTGAGGCGATCTCAGTCAAAGCCCATTTTCACTGTGCGAGCTCGCCGCGCCGAGTTCCATTGGGTTGAAATATCCTAGTTTGATCTTTTTGGCACTTTCACAAGCACCAAGTAGCATACCGTACAGCGAGGAGCTCTCAGCATTTTGGCTCAGCAATGATGGGTGATGCCCGGACCTGCTCCACAGCAGAACATCATCCAACGGCAGAGTCGCATTCGTTCAGTATTCATATTGATTTGGTGGTCTATAGGATCTGCTGGAACGTCGAATGCAGCAGCATTAATCCAATTTTAGGATTGTTGTCTTGGACGTGCTGAACGGCAGCAGCAGCCTCAATTTCGCTGCTGGTATTGCATGTAGGCATACCGCATAGTGAGAAAGGGACCTTGTGATTTAGTTTCATTGCAAATTACACCACGGCCTCGGCAATGGCATCACTGCTCCTGCGGAACGGGGGCAGCGGCAGCAGCGGCAGCGCACCAGTCAAGCACTCCCTGGCCAGATCGATCACCCGGAAGCTTCGACCCGTCACCAGTCGCCTGAAAGCCTCCGAATGGGAACAGGACGCAGATCTGGAGGCAGGACACAATGCAAAGCCGGTGCGGCATGCTCGGACTTTGCTGTATCTACATGCACCCATCCCGCTAGTGTCTGCTGGCACATCATGCTGCACATGTGGCTGACAATTGATTTCGCTGTGCAGCAATCGAGGTGGCAAGTCTGGGCTCTAGCATTCCAGACGCTGGTAGGCGATCCTTCCATGTAGTGCATGTCTGTGCCGTTGTGAGGCTCGCCGGTCGTCCTTGAGTGTGCAGTAGGTCACTGGCATGTCAGATCATCATGCAAGCGGCTGAAGCAAGTCTGTTGCGTACAGGGCGTGGTCTACGGCGATCTCGGCACTTCGCCGCTGTATGTTTTTGCGGGCGTCTTTTCAACGGACGGGGTTCCCAAAACAGAGGAAAATTTCGTCGGAGCCGTCTCCATGATCATCTGGACCATCACCGCTTTGGCGCTGGTCAAGTATTGCGTCTTTGTGCTCAAGGCAGACGACAACGGGCAAGGTGAGGTTCAAGTGTGACGCAGATGATGTTTCCGCAAGCGCACAGCAATTTGTCGACTTCTGATGATGCTACTGTTGCTTTGCAAGCTCTCTTCGTGTGCATGCGAACAGGCGGCTCGTTCGCGCTGTTTGCACAGCTACGGCGGCAGGGCCTGCTGACGTCCCACAAGATCGAGGCGCATGATGCCGGCGGCCAGCACGGCTCGAACGCTGTCGGGCGTGTCCGGCTGCCGGCCAGCGAACCGCTGGCAGCTGAAAATGCATCAACACCGCCACCGCTTGTGCGCAGGAAGTGGAACGCGAACATTAATAACATCCTCATGCGTCGATTGTGCCTGCGCCCAGATGTACAGCTCCCTGCGGTCTGCTTCCTCTGCAGCAACGTCAATTCCAGGCAGCATGAGGCTCGGTTGATTCACAAGTGTTGGGCCTGCCGCAGGACTGGCGGCAGCGCCTCATTTCCAGCAACGCGGTGCAGAACTCGCTGCGACTCATGGTTGTTCTCGGGGTCGGCCTGGTCCTGGGTAACAATTTGCGCACTGAGATTTAACGTCGCTGTGACCGCTCTGCTTCATTCCAGCTGTGCTGCTGGCGGCTCTGCGCTGAATGTGTTGCTCTGACCGCTCTGTCATGTTCCCAGCTGCCGAAGGCTCTGTGTGTGGTGAAAGGGGCGCTGTCTCGGCTGCAGGGGACGGAGTGCTGACGCCTGCGGTGTCTGTCGTCTCCGCTGTGGAGGGCCTCCAGTCGGCCGCCCCAGGAATTACTCGAGGTGCGCTCCCGACGCAGCCGCAACCCACTCTGCTACGTGAACCAAGGCCAGAAGCAAGCTCTGGTTTCACTTGTCCCATTCCCTTGTGTTGCGGTGGTATCGGACATTCATGGCTGCAGCGTGTCGCTCGCAGGCACTATAATTGCCATCTCCTGCACCATCCTGGCGGGTTTGTTTCTGATTCAGCGGTACGGCACCGCCAAGATCGGCACCGCCTTCTCGCCCATCATGCTGATCTTCTTCGTGTTCAACTCCGGCGTCGGCGTCTACAACATCGCGGCGCATGATCCCACCATCTTCAAGGTGACACCACTACTCTCTTTATTTAGCCCCGCACGCTTAACGAAACAGCATGACTTGACGTCTTGTTGCAGCCCGAACTCCAATCGCCATACTTGCCATCTTGACGTCTATTTGGCAGGCGATCTCGCCACACCACTGGTTCAAGTTCTGCCTGCGCAATGGGGCCGATGGCTGGCGTGTGCTGTCGGGTGTGCTCCTCGCCGCCACTGGCACCGAGGCGCTGTTTGCAGACATTGGGCACTTTTCGCAGCACTCGATCCAGCTCGCCTTCTGCCTCGTCGTGGTGAGCGCCACCATACTGTGCAGCCCCGGACCCTACTTCATTGCACACAGATAACATGATGGTGAAAACCATGCTGGAAGCTCGGCAGCAGTGGGATTCTGCTGGATTGATGCTGACATGTGCTGAACTGGTGGCCTGCAGTATCCGGCGCTGATTATGATCTACTTAGGCCAAGCTGCATTCCTGACGCGGCACCCGGACCAGGTGCGCCGCTTTGTATTCCAGTACGCCCAACTGCTGCGCTGACTGGTTTTGAACATGGTCTTTCTCCAGACACCCAACCCTGGATCTGATTATCAGATCGGATGCAAACAATCCCGTCTGTACAATACAATGCAGGTGCACGACACCTTCTTCGCCAGCCTGCCTGGCGGCAAGGGCCTCTTCTGGCCCATGTTTGGCGTCAGCACCCTGGCGGCGATCGTGGCGAGCCAGGCCCTAATCAGCGCCACCTTCGCCATCGTCAGCCAGGTGGGCTTGGAAAACAGCTCCAGGCACACCTTTTATTACAATTGGAACGTCTGAACGGCGGCATGTATGTGTTCTTGGTTGAGGTGTTGGCGGTCCCTGATGCGCCGACTCTGCTGGTGCCGCAGGCGATCACGCAGAAGTTTTTCCCTGCATTCCGCGTGGTCCACACCTCGCGGACGCACACCGGCCAGATATATATCCCCGTCGTCAACTATATGTGAATATCATCTCACCAAAGTTGGACATGGCTCTTACTTGTGGTCTGAGCGGAACTGACATTGCACATGGGACCCTCACGTCGGCACGGGAAACAATGGAGCACTTTTGCTGCTGCGCAGACTGATGGTGCTGACGCTCCTCGTCGTGATCGCCTTCAAAACGTCTGCACGTCTGTCATTGGCTTATGGTGCTTCCGTTTCCTTGTCCCTCATCATTGCGGCATGCCACCAGCATTCTTGCCTGCCGCTGCACTAGGGTCTGTGATGGACCTCCCCGGAGCACCAGCACGTCCAACTCGCTGCCTGTTTTCAGACGCTGATCGGATGTGCGCACGCAGGTCTGGCAGTCATCTGCGATATGCTGGTCACAACCGTGTTCATGGCCGCGATCCTGCTGACCGTCTGGCGCAAACACTGGGTGCTGCCGCTCCTGTTCCTGCTAGTCTTTGGTGCCATCGAGGGCACTTTCCTGTCCGCCAGCATTCTAAAGGTTCGGAAGCTTTCGTCCCCTTCCTCCTATTGATACTTGTAATCCCAGTCGTGCATAAGTCTGGCACGCTGCGCATTGCCGAGCGCGCAGTCAGCAGCGCGTGATGCCGCGTGCTGTGTTCGCCCCTGTTCAAGCACTGCAAAGCTGCACGTTTCTCCTTGGCGACACCAACACAGTGCATAACGATGCTGCATGCCGCTGTGGTGCGGCGATGCCAAGCGAGATGTTCTGAAGCTCCTCGCTGTCATGCCCTGCAGGTCCCGAAAGGCGGCTGGTTCAGCCTTCTAATGGCAGCAGTGTACGCCTACGTTATGATGGTGAGACCCTGCTGCTATTGGGCGAACGCTATGGTGCACTGCGACTTCCATGATGCATACTAAGTCGTCACTGACTGTATGCATGATTGAAAGCCTAAAAGCACGTGAAATCTTAGGGCGGCTGGGAATTCGCAGGTCTGGTTCTGGGGCAGCGCAGCAAAAACAAGGTACTTTTACTTCTGCGTGTGCACATTCGTTCGTGCTTGTTCAATGTCGATGGCCTACACGGGCAACAGCAGCCAACGTTCCCGGTGTGCCAACTACCTAAGCTAACGGCTCAATCGCCTGCGCAGCTACTTCCAGCGCACGCAGCAGACGCTGGCGCAGTTCCTCAAGAGCCGCATGCAGTACCTCCAGCCCGGGGCGCCGGCGCTGCAGCAGCCGCACCCGCCCGGCGGCAGGCCGCAGCACGCGCTGACCTGGCACGGCAGCGGCCGCAGCAGCGGCAGCAGCGACGGCGGCGGCGTCGCCAGCGCCAGGCACGAGGCGGCCAAGCTGCACGGGCAGGTGGACTCGGCGGTGCTTGCAGCTGAGGCGCACACGCTGCCGGGAGTGTCGCTGTACTACTGCGAGCACGTTCACGGCGTGCCGCACACGCTGAGCCGCCTGGTGCGGTTTGTTTAGCCACCTCTGCAATTCTCTGGACAGCACTCGCCTGTTAGATTCGCCCTTCCCGCTTTCAGTCTGTTTGAAGTCGGGGTATGTGTGCGCAGGCACGCGCATACCCGACGCTGCCGCAGGTCAACCTGTTCTTGACGAACAGGTATGGCAGTGCTTCATGTGTCACCATGCACGCCTCACGTTTCCTGCCTCCTGCGTCATGCCAATCAAGGCCACCTCGCAGCGCTAACGACACTTGTCTTGTCTTGTGACTGACAGGAGCGTTCCCCTGCCCGAGGTCCTGCCAGCGGTGAGTCGACTGTCACACTGCTGGACAGCTTTCTCGCCTCGACTGCTCACCGGTGTCTCCTTTCATTTGGATCACCTTATCCGTCTCGAAAACGAGGACTCCAAACATCATGCGTGCAGGAGCGGCTGCTGGTGCAGCAGCTGGGGGCGCCAGGCTTCTTCCACGTCATCGCCCGCTACGGCTACGCACAGCGCAAGGAGCAGGGCGATGGCTTCGTCCAGGCAGGGTTTTCATTCCTCTTTATTTGGTTTCAATTCCTTTAGCGAGAGCACTCTAGGCATGCTCAGCGGTGGCAGTCGTGTCAGCGTTCCTGGCGTGCTGTGTCGATCCCGGCAGTTGGACAGTTCCAGCCCACGGCATCTTCTGCTGTACCGCATCGCATCTTTCTGACAGTATAAATCGGTGACCGCTATGTGCAGGACGTCATGCGGCACATCCAGGCGCTGCTGTACCGCTCGCTGTGGCACCGGCTGGCGCAGGACCCGTCGCTGGCGCCGCTGGCCAAGCGCCACGCCGTCGGCGCCGCTGCGGCAAAGGTCATCAACGCCACTGTCGGCGACATCTATGGCGAGGTGGAGCATGGAGATTGTCCCTTGTCTCACTCCTATGTGTCTTGGGTGGAACACGTGGCACAGGGGCGACCTTGGCTGAGAACATGTATGCGGAGGCGGCAGCTGCATCGCTGATATTTTGGGCTTGGCGTGCAGCTGAGCAGGCGCCCTTCTCGACCAGGAGCGTTACACAGGTTCCCGTAGGTTCCATATCACGCACGTACAAAGTCCAAATTACCTGAATCTCAATCCACGGATTATCTTGCGTGCAGGGACACCATGCGCCGGCGCTGACGCAGCGTTCCATCACCAACTCGCACATGACGCGCAGCACCACCCGCCGCAACTTCGATGTCCAGCTGAACAGGTGCAGCTTCTCGCGCCTGTGGGCATGCACGAAAGGAGACCAGCTCCTCGCTCATGTACCGCTCACCTTGTTCTTGTCGCAGGCCATGCCTTGCAGCACAGTGTTCAATCTCGTTTCCATGTCCGTTTCCGCTCCAGTTCCATCTTCACTTCCACATCCATGACAGGTTTTGATATGTGATTGCAGGTCAGCGATGCGGGTGAACCGAATGGCGCCAGCGCAGCCGTTGCGGCGGCGGCCCAGCACCCTGGACGAATTGAACAGCGGAGCCCAGCCAGACGAAGAGGAAGACGTCAGCAGTGGACCTTTTTCACAACAGGCCGTTGGCGGCAGCAGCGACAAAGCGGCAGACACCATTGTGTGTGTCCACGCCACAGCAGCCCGCGCAAACGCAGCACCGCTGGCGCCGCCGCCCGGCACAGACGGATCATTCGAGGCAGAGATGTACGCCTGGGGATCGCAGGTATGCTCTTAGAGACGACACTTCGTTCAGTGCCCTTCGGGTTGCCGGCAGCATGTTGCATATCGTCCTTCGCTGAACAAAAGGAGTCGTAGAGACCCTGTTGTGTGTTGAGGTGCCTTGTCGGTAGCGGGTACGCTGGTATGGGTATGTTTGATGGCGCGCATCTGGCGAGGATGAAATGGCCGCGACAGCACAGACAGACTGCTGCTGACGTGTGCATGTCATGCCCTGCAACTGCCGCAGCACTGGTTTACAACAGACCTACAGGCCGCAGACACGGACGCATTAGACACGCAGCATGGTTTTGTCTCGTGTCAAAGCGAATTGGGAACGAGACAGTGCTTGCACTATTGGATGCGCAGATGCTGCGGGATCTGACGATCCTGAGCGGCGCCGGCGCAAGCGGCGCGGGGCGCGAACCTGTGGAGTCGGCGCAGCGGCTGGCGGCGGAGCTGGTTCTCGTTTCGGCAGCGGCGCAGGCTGGCACGCGCGCGCACATCGTCGGCCGCAGCCACGGCAGGTGCGTCTGACTAGTATCGCACTGCAAACGCTGCAGGCTGCTGTGTCTTCCATCACTGTCCTGACGACATTTGAGTCGGCATGCGCTGCTGGGCAGATGGCCGCTGCTATTGCTGCCGGACTCTGCCGCCGCGGCGTCGTGAGCTTACGAGCGCGTACCTTCTGGAACGCTGCATACAATGATCAATTCAAATGCCTTCATTCACTCCACTGTGTGCACCCTTGCAGGGCGTCGGCGCCGCGCACGCGCTCGGAGCTGCTGCGGCACTACACCCTGGAGCTGGCGTTTCTGTTCCTGTCCAAAAACACGGAGCAGGACATGAGCGTCGCCTGGGGCATCCCGGAGGCCAAGCTGCTGGAGGTGGGGCTGCCGTACGAGCTGCAGCCGCAGCGCGGCAGTCAGCCAACGAGTCTGCCGCAGAATGCACGCGGACGGCCGGGGCGCTGACGCAGCTGCCGCCGCAGGCTGATGACCCCTGGGCTGTCATCAACATGAGGCAAATGCAATGCACTCACTGCTTCACGACGTTTGCAAAGCAGAAAGGAGGAGACCTTTCTCTTCCCTGGCGAGTCTCCAAATCGGGAAGACTTTATCACCTCGCTGTCGGGGGTTTGGCTTGTGTTTGGCTTATACCCTCAGGATTTGGCCGGGAAACTAAGATGGATTCACCGATTCCCCTGCAGCCGCGGCGACGTTCTTTCGGCAAAACAAAAGCTTGCACTCTTCTTGCGCCTGCACACTCGCGTCACTCACCTCAGCGAACCAGACGCACAGATCACAGCCCCTGCGAACCCGGCGTGACCACAGGACACGACAGGAGGCAGCGGCCTCCAGAAACAAAGCAAGGAGCAAGCCACCCCAGGGCCAAGCCAAGCGAGGATGCAGTCTCTGCGCACGCTGCTGCGCTCAACGTCAAGCCAGGACGGCAACTCGCCGAAGATCATTCCGTCATCGCCCAGCCTTTCGGACTTTAGCTCCGGGGCAGCAGGCACGCTGCTCGCCATCTGAGCCATCTTGTCCTGCACGTGGTTGGCCTGAACCTTCGTGGCTGGGCAGCGGCTGGCCGGGGCCCTTGCCTCGTGCACTCCGCACGCTGATCTGGCCCGCTGGTGGTGGCAAGCGATGCACACGCGGGCGGACGGCGTTCTTGGGCAAACTTTACGCCAGAGTGAGGCCATGTGCCGCGCGCCGTCTGGCCCGGCGCCACACGGTGTGTCATGTCCTCACGCAGACGCTGGCAAATATTCACAATCGGCCGGAAGATGCCGGAAAGTCTGAGCTGCTTGGTGTACAGCCGCGCCGGGAACCTGGGGTTTGGCTGGCCGCAAAAAGTGCGAATGTGCCTGTTTGGCCGCCTGCGATCACCCGCGACTGCTTCCGCCGGCACGCATGCCCCAGTGATCATGCTCGTTGCCGATCTGCTGCCAGCCTGATGCTGCGGGCGCGCATTTGACCGGCTGTCTGCGTCAGTTCGGCGCTTTTTATTGCTGAGTAGGCCTGACCTCCAATGGCGATCGCTGCGCACGCACGACGGTGTGATGCCGCTGGGAACAGTGCAAACAGCCCTCAGCAATCACACGCGGTGTGCTTGCCACGCGGCAGAGTTAGCCGTGCACGATCCAGCAGCAGCGGGCCGGTCCTGCCTCGACTGGCACAGCACACAGCTGTCCGGGCACAGCTGACAGAATCATGCCGCAGCGGACCAGGCACACGACCTGCGATGCGTCAAGTTCTATGCGTGTCGGCAGCCGACACTTTCTGTACGTTCCCAGCTGGGTCTCGCTCGTCCGACAGCATACTCGAGATATATCTGTGCTCTTGGCTCTCGGCAATTTGCCGCACACGATGCTCGTCAAGGACTGCAGCACCATTCACAGTCCCGGCGCGTGCCTTTTGCGCCCGTCGTTTCACCTGCCGTCCTGACCTGACTCTCACCCCGTTCGTTCCTTCTGCCCTGCAGCCGACTTCGCGGAACTCACCCAGGGCCCGACGGAGGAGCCGCCCAACCCCTTCAACTCCTTCGCCAGCCTGCACCGCGGCTCGCTCGACTCGGCGCGCGACGGCAGCCCCACCTTTGGCGGCCGCCCCTCCGAGAGCAGCACCTCCTCCTCCATCTGGGGCCGCCTGTCCATGGACTCTGCCATGTCGCCGCGCGCGGCGCAGTCCGGCGGCCGCCCCAACCTCGCCGCCGCGTCCATGCCCTTCCCTGGCGCAGCCCCCGGCGCAGGCCCCAGTGCGCCTCATGGCCCTGCCTCCGCCCGTCTGTCTCTGGTGCCGCGTCTTCGTCAGCTGCCTGTGCAGTTCAAGCTGCCCACGGGGCGAGCGGGACTTTGCAGGGCGACACCTTGCACACTCACTGCGGCTGGCAGATCGCGGTATCGCTGTACTGCCGACGCCTCCAACATGCCTGCTGAGGGATCCGAAATTGGTGCTGATGTGGTCTGCCTCCTGCGCCGCAGGCTGCTACCGCCGCAACTCCATGACCAGCCCGGCCGTGAACATCCCGCAGCTGCGCTCGGCGGGCGACGACGTGCCTGCCGCCGCTCATGGCTTTGCACAGGTGTGTTGCATGCCCCTGATCCCTGCATCATCCAGTGCTGCACTTGGACCAAGGTGGTCTGCCCAAGCTAAGTGCGCCCACTGTACCTGCCGCTTCCTCCTATCTGCACCTGGTGCCTTCAGCCCCAGGCGATCTGCCCGATGCGTACTTGGCGTGCCCGCTCCCAAATCTGACCCGCTCTTTCTCCCCCTCTGCAGACCGCGCCGACCGGCGCTCCAGTGGAGCCGCAGCACCGCCGCCGCACCGGCCGCCCCGAGGGCAAGATCGATGGCATGGACTACTACGGCTGGTGCGAGCTGCTGCGGTCGAGCAGCCTCTGAGCCAGGCCCACGAGCCGGGAGCCCGGGGTTTTTGGTCAGAATATCATATTGACAGCAAAACCCTAGGCCCCACCATGGGGCGCGAGTGCCGCCACACCAAGGGATCAGCATCAGCAGCCGCACAAGGGCGCCGCAGCATAAATTAGCTGGGCGGGACGGCGCGCGGCCGCCGACCTCACAACTTCACAAGACAGGACTGTGAACGGCGCCCCAAGGCGGCGCAGTCCAACCGCCGCAGCCAGCCGGCAAGAATCTCCTCCGGCCGGCGTGGCTTTTGTTAGCAGTCGCGCGATGATCAGCAGTCTGTGCGAGCCAGCGCAGGCGTCGCGGGGGCAATAAATAGTCACATGCCCCGGGCGCCCCCCGCGCGGCCGCACACATTGTTCCGGAGGGCGATGGCAATTTCATCACTATGTTAGTTGCACCGGCGGAGGGTCGAGGGCCTATGAGCGGCCAGCACGAGTGCAGCGATGGGGATCTTACAGCAGCAGCGAATGGCGAATGCAGCAGCGAATTGCCAGTCCCCTTTCATCATCATGTATCTTCTTGCAGCAGCAGAAGCAGCAGGCGGCTTTTGCGGTGGCAGCTCTTCCAGGCGCCTCTGCAGCGGCGGCGGGCCAGACTGCAGTCCCAAAGGCATGCCTTGGGGCTTGCGGCTTGGGGCAGCAGCCAGCAGATCGAGCAGCCTGCGCATATAGCAAGGCGTGAGAACAAAACATCGGAGTCCCATGCAAGGCGCAAACGAACAGGCATCCCAAGCGGTGTCGTGAGTGCGGCCCACCCGCAAGCAAGACGATGAGACACGGTGATTTCATGGAAAGCCGCAGCCCGGCTCTCCTCGCTGGCGGCATCTTTTGATGCCAATGGCGCCAGCGGCAGCTTGTTTTGGCACAGCACTTGGGGGTGCAGCCCGGCTCTCGTGTGTCTCTGGTTTGCTGCTCGTCCCGCGAAGCGGTGCCTGTACATTATGCACGGTCAGAGGTTGTGTGAGGGTCTTTGACTTCCCCCTTGGGGGGGCGCCGGCAGTCCAGGAGGGACGAGCTGGCGACATCTGGCGTGTTGATGGGAACCTTTTCAGACAGTAGTTGTTGGTGCGACAAGTTGTGCTTTCGATTTGAGCGGAGCGGTTTTGTGGTCGTGCGGACCTTTCGGAGCTGACCAGTGTGTGGCAGCATCACAGAATTCCAGACCGGTGGAGTCGTGTGTGTGCAGCGCCCTGCGGGTGCTGCAGAGGGTTTGTGAAACTGTTTTTGGCTGTAAAATATGCTCGCCGTTTTGCTCACTTGTGTCTCAAGCTTCTAACTCCACTGACGTCATTCCCAATTATTGTGTCTGAGGCTCTGAGCAATGCATTGCCTGCCTAGCTTTTCTTTCTGTTTCTGATCCTGCCACTAACACGGCACACCTTTTCCCGACAGACACCCGAACTCCATCGACACCACTCCTGGAGCTGCAGTGTCCGCCGCTGCACAGAACATGCACGCTGCAGGCTTCTGGACAACAGAAGCTTCGTGTCCATAGGCATTCGCTGGCTCCTCGAAATCGCCTTCCCTATCATCCTGCCAGCCTGCCGCAATGCTTCCAGAAAGGCAACAAAAGTTCCTGCCCAACGCCTCAGCGCTCGTCGATGTTGCTGGGCGCCTCCCCGGCGAACAGCTCCGGCATGTGCGCATTGGTCACCTTGTCCAGCCGCACCGCCTGCTTCCGCCGCTTCCGCTCCTGCAGCCACCGGCATTGCAGCTGCCGGTCATCTGCTGCCGAGAGTGTGGCGCACAACATGCTGTGCAGACCCTGCAAGCTTCCGGCTGTTGCCCCCGCCTCTCCGCTGCCCTGATTGCCAAGCTGAAGTGGCTCCAGCACAGAGCGCTGCATAGGGGCGTTGGTGCAACCGACTACACCTTGGGCGGCAGCGCGGTGCGCTTGCCCTCCGCCGACCGCGCCGCCGGCGAGGTGCCCACAGAGTTCAGATTGCGCTCCAGCGCAGCTGGTCATACAACGACCGATGTCCAAGCTTCGCACCTTGGGCGGCAGGGCGGTGCGCTTGCGCTCGGCCGACCGCGCCGCCGGCGCAATGCCCGCGGCATTTAGCTCCCGCTCCAGCTCGACTGGGTCCGTTGGCACCGACACGCCGCGCCAGATTTCCGCCAGCTCCAGCACACAGGAGATCTGCGCGTCCAGCTTGTCGTCCCTGCGCAGCATTCATCAATTGTTTGGGTTTCGAGTTTGCACAACCCTGGTGCCAACATGCCACACCAGATTTCACAGAGCTTCTACGGCTCCTGCGCACTCAGCTCGTCATCCCTGTGCCAACAAAGTTGCGTGAGGTTTACCGTCGTAGGACATTTGCAGTTGGATCAAGCACGCGCCCGTCGCGGCAGAGTTCGCCAGCTTCGGCAAGCGCACCGCCTGCGCGCCCAGATTGTTGTCCCTGCACAGACCAATTGCATCTTTCCAAGTTTAGGACACGAATTGATCGCTAGCTTCATTGACACGCCGCCCTGCGGCGGCCCTCGGGTTGCTTTCCATGGGGTAAGTGGCTTTCTATGGGACCTCTCGTGTGTCGAAACATGACTTGCACGTGATGCACGACGTCTGCGTTGATTCGTTCAGCATGGGGGCCTGGATTGCCGCTCCACTTCGGAGCCCTGGAATGCTCACCTGGAGTACAAGACATACTCCCGCAGGTCGTGATTGTGCACCGCATACAGCCGCCCCTCCTGCCGCAGCCGCTCGATGTCCTGCTTCACGCCCGCATACGAGTCGTCCACGTCGCTCTGCAGGTTGCAAGGCCAAACCCATGGTCGATTGTCGACCTTTCCAGTTACAGAGTGTGATTCTGCGTCGCTCTGCGGGGCAGCGTCAATAGTTTCTGGCCCAGTGACGCTTTGCGTCAGTTCGTTCAGCATCTTCTCCAGGGCCGCGTTCCGGCTGCCAGCTCTTTCGCAGCATCTGCAGGTGTGTTGACGACAGAGGCGGGGGCTGCACTGCAGTGTGCGCACCTGGATGAGGCCTGACTCGCCCTTGGCGCGCAACGCCGTCAGCAGCGCCTCCGCATCCGGGATCTCCAGCAGCGTCTGCACACACAACGAAACCAATGTTGGACAAGCCTGTTACACTGGCCAGACCAGAGCGACCAGACCCAGGGTACACAGACTGCATGAAAGCCGAGCACTCGACACAACATCTGTAGAGCAACTACAGGATGACCCAACTGAGCGCATATCAAACAGCTGGGATCAGAATGAGGAGACATAGGAGCTGCTGCACACCTTGTACTCGTACAGGCCATCGGACGTCGCCGAGATCTTCGGGTGGCTCCTCACCGCCTCCGCCAGCGCCGCGTCACCCTCCACGTCGATGTTGACCGCCGCCAGAATTTCTGGAGCATTCACCGGCGCCCGCTGCTCCTTCATTTGGCAGCAGCAGCAAATTTGGAGACACCCAGTTGCATTCTGCTGCTGCGCGTGACTGAATCACAGCTTGCATGAAACACTGTCGAATTAAGACGATTTGGTTTCAGGGCTGAGTGCTCTGACCTTCAGCCACTCCAGCAGGTCTTTCAGCTTTTTGCCGAGCGCGGCGGGGCGCCGCCCGCCGGCGCCCGCCCGCGGCTTTGCCGCATCTGCACGCAGAGTTGCAACAAGATTGTGGGCAGCAGAGATGTGGTCTGCAGCGACGCGCATTGATATGCAGCAGTGCACCACGTGGTCTCATTGCACACAGGCTGCTGGGCCGCCTGTGCGACTGTTCCCATCTCACAGCTGCGAACCACATGCAGCATGACGAGTCAGCGACGGTACATGATGTGCTCCCTCTCTGACACGCCTCATCCTTGCTGCACCCCCGCCGGCAGGTCCTACCTGGCTTGGCGCGGGGCTTCGCAGCGCGTTGCGCCTTCTGCCGTTCAGCGGCGGACGCTTTTCGTTTCGCCTCCTCCACTGCCTTAGTCTGCAGCTTCATCTGGTTGTTGCGGAACGCCGCCAGCTTCTGCTGCAGCTGCGACGCCATGGCGACTGTTGTCTGCTGCCGCCTGCCTGCTGCCGCCTGCCGTTTGGTTGTGTATATTCAGCTGTTGCGGGCGGCAGAGGCGGGAGCCTGCTGCCCCAGGGTGGGCAGCTGGTCCCGCTGCCGGCGGCGCTGGAGCGGCCACGCTCGTCTGACGGGTGCTGCAGACCACTCCGCCCTATCTGTCGGTGCCGCCGAGCCTGAAGCAGTCTGTACAGGCTAGCTGCTGGCGCGTGCTACCGCGCACTGTCCCGCCTCCCAGTGAGTCAGCGCCGGCGGCGGCGTGCAGCTGTCCCGCTGCAGCGTGGCAGATGTGGCGCTGAGATGGCCGACGCCGCAATTGCCGTACGGGGCTCAAGTTTGCACGATCCACACCGTCACCAAGCTGGCCCAGCTGAATCACACGCGCGAGTGCGGGCGCGGCACGCTTTGAACGCTGCGGAGCTTCCGAGCTGGTCCTGCTTTGCGGCAACTTGCCCGCCAGGTACCGAGCTGGTGATCAGTAGTCAATAATCATAACAGTAGTCAGTAATTATAACTTACAAGCTGGGTTCCGCAGCAGGTCGAGGCTTTCCGAGACGGTCGTGAGGTTTTGGCTCAATAAAGCCTCCCGAATGCTGCGCCAGAGAAGTTGGCACAAGGTTCAATGATTCACCTGTCTGCTTTCTGCTTCAAGCAACGTGCAAACGCGTAGTGTGCGCACCGGCAATTGACTGGGACCTGGGACCTCAGTTCCGGCCGCATCTCTACGCACCCTGATCGACGACATGACCCCAGCTCAGCTGTGCTTGGGCTTTAGTGATGTACCTCGCACCATCGTCAGCAGACTGAAACGGTGACTGCAAGAGTGACCTGCAGCTCGCGCAGCGCGCAGCCGCCATGTCGCAAGGCCTAGCCCTGCTGAATTCCCAGCCCAGGTGTTTGGCAGGTATGGTAGCGCCCTGTGCGGCAGCACACCCAGCACAGGCAGCCTCGCCAACGGCACCATGCACGGCGAGGCTACTGCAGCTGCGGCGACCGGCCTGGCAGCTCACAGCCGGCGCCAGCAGGCGGCATTGCAGAGCACAAAGGCAGACAGCAGTCGGGGCTTCCTCAGGTGGGCCAAAGTTTTGTATGCGTGCACATGGCCTTATGCCTGTGCAAGCGCTTATCCTGCTGCCTGTGTGCGTTCCACATGCCACAGCTGCCTTGTTCTCATGGGGATGTTCAGTGCGCAAATGTGCGCGCACGCGCTTCCTGCACCACCAAATCGCTTGGGAATCTGCTAGAGCTTCATGGCTATTTTCTCGCCGGTCTAGAAAGGCAAAGCTGTGCGACCATGCCAGCCTCCAGCTGCGATTGGCTCGATGCAACATCCTTGCCGTTGAAGCTTCTGCTCAGCCGCTGCCCGCGTCAGGGGTCGAAGTTACAGCTCCGACTCCACCAGAAATACCTTGGCCGTGGTCGTCCGTATGGCGGTATACGACCTGGTGGGAGCAGCCGTGCATTCGCCGGTCCTGTCTGGCTCCTCAGCCTGCGGTGCACAATTTCAGTGCCCCTGACGCAGTCAATGGCGCCGCGTGTTGATAATTTCCAGCAGTGCAGCATCGGAGTATCGAATCACTCATTGCCTGAGCCTGATGCTGCGCCAGAGTGCAGTTTGCGCCAAGCAAAGGGGTCGGGTAGGCCGACGGATGAGGGCACACCAACAGTGCTGATTGAACCGGATTGAATTGACCTCCTTCTATCCGCGCAAGGGAGGAGCCCTCGGCGCTGTGGGCTGTGGACTCCATCGAGGGCTACTGCGGGACACTGCGCCACGGAAAAACTACGATCTCTTCCTGCGCATCTGCTGTTTGCAACATTGCATCCGCAGGGGAGGAGACCTCGGCGCTTTGGACGCTGGTGGGATTTGCGGCCGGTGCCGCATAGATGCAGTTCGGACGGGTTTGCTTTCTGGTTTTCAGAAAAGGAGCCCTCGGCGCTATGAACGCCGCCGGGGAACCTGCTGCTGCCGAATGCCGCACCACAGAAGTACTATGATTCTTGGGCGCAGTGTGTCTTATTGAAATTCTCAACCCTGTCTCTTGCAGGGAAGGAGCCCTCAGCGCTGTGGACGCCGCCAGGGGACCTGCTGCTGCCGGACGCGGAGATCCAACCTCCATCAATATCTTGAACCCTGAACAGGATCTGCTCTCTCATTGTGCAGGGGAGGTGCCCTCGGCGCTGTGGACGCCGCCGGGGGACCTGCTGCTGCCAGATGCCGCTGACATGATCGCGCCACAGATGTCGGCAAACAACCGCATCGTCGCAACAGGCGCGCCGGGGGCGGTGGCGGAGCGCGGCAGCTTCGACGAGCACAAGGTGAGCTGTTGCTGCCGCCAGCCCCTAGGCACACACATCTCGGGCTATGATGGCAGCCAGTCTGGAGAAACAGCTGTTGCGCCGCAAGTGGCTCACTTCACGCGTATAGCATCTCTGCTGGTGATGTCGCCGCCGCGGCGCCTGTCGAGCCTGACACGGGGAGTGCGCCACCTGCCTGCTCACGCCTCCTGGAAGCCTGCTGCCGTGCACATCGTCAGCGCGCTTTCCGCTCTGCAACCATAAAACCGAATACGTCAGGCAATGTCGTGGCGGTATGACTTGGTGAGCCTAATGCTGAATGCAAGCATCGTGTACCTTGGCATGCCTCACCACTCCAGCCGCAGCCGCTGGCCCCACCCCACGTCCAGCCCCGCCGCCTGCACACAACATGGAGGCGTTGTTGAAGTCTTTTCCTTCAAGACTGTCCTTTTGCTTGCAGGCCAAGTCGCCGCCGCCGGACCTGCCGAGCCTGATGCTGGATGCCCCCGGAAACGCCTCTGCCTTCACTGTGCTTCAACGATCGTCTTTTTTGTTCTGCAGGCCAAGTCGCCGCCGCCGGACCTGCCCAGCCTGATGCTGGACGCGCGGATCGTGTACCTGGGGATGCCACTGGTGAGCGCGGTGACGGAGCTCATCATCGCGGAGCTGCTGTACCTGCAGTACCGCGACCGCACCAAGCCCATGAACATGTACATCAACAGCACCGGCACTACCCGCGCCGACGGCGAGTCGGTGCGTCGCCTTGTTTCCGGGGCTTTATATGTTTTTTTCTGCAGAGGAACAGCCTCAGGTCATGTCTATGTTCCAGGCCAATCATGAGCTGAAGACGTCGATCTGTCTCAAGCAAAGCGATGCCTATGATGCACGTGATATCGATGTTCGATGTTCGACGCTGCTGCTGCAGGTCGGCTTTGAGACAGAGGGGACAGCCATCTTCGACACCATGTCGTATGTGGGCAACGAGGTGTGTCCACAATGCAAGTGCAGTATCAGCATGTGCATGTCTTGTGCATGCTCTCCGTATTGCGATCCCCCATGACTCTACTTCAATGCACTCCACATGTTCCATGCTGTGTGTGATGTCTGCGCACAGATCTACGTGTTCAGCCACACTTGAACAGTTTCGATGGGTCCCGCATTTCATCCAAATGTGTGCACGCAGATCCACACGGTGGGCGTAGGCGTTGCCATCGGGCAGTCGTGCATGCTGCTGTCGGCGGGCACAAAGGGCAAGCGCTTCATGCTGCCCCACGCCACAGGTGCGCCGGCCTGCACACATAATACCAGTTTGCTGGGCGTGCAAAGCATGCGCGGCAAGACAGCAGGCTGCTGATTTGCATGGGAACTATTGTCATGGCGTCACTGTTGCGGGTGGTCACCCTTGCCTCACAAGTGCAACTTGAGTCAGACTGGGGAGGCCAAGGACGCATTGTGCTTGTGTTCACGTGCAGCCATGCTGCACCAGCCGCGGGTGCCGCCGACGGGGCAGCGGCAGGCCGTGGAGATTGCCATCAAGTGGAAGGAGGTGCTGGCGCAGAAGACCGCCTTCCTCAAGATCCTGGAGAAGACGACAGGCCACTCCACCGAGAAGCTGGACAAGGTGCGACCTCGTTTGTTTATCTGTACGCTCTTCGGGAGCCGTCGGCAGACTTACAGTCGCTTCAGGCTCTGCTGGCCTGTGCGCAGAGCTGCGCCATGTGACCCAGCATGATGCAGCATGCAAAGCCACGACGAGGAACATTGCGCTCTCTGCGTATGTATGCTTGCGGTTGTGGAGAATCTGTGCTTCCGCACTGTTGAATGACCAGATTTCACGTATTGCGCCCGCAGGACATGCAGCGGCCGCTGTACATGAGGCCGCTGGACGCCATCGAGTACGGCGTCATCGACCGCTTGGTGCCGCCGCAGAAGGAGCTGGAGATCATCGACCAGGTGCGACACCTCTCGACGAGAAGAAGTTTGGTGTGAGGAACCCAGCCGGAGAAAAGATGCTTATGTCGGTGTCAGCGTGTCATGTGTATCCCCAGGCTGCGGTGCTGGCAAACTGCCTCGTCAGCCTGGACCCTGGGCAATGCTTCGGTCCGCCTCCAAAGTGTGGTGCTCCAAGTTGCGAGGTTGGGCAAACACTATGCTGATGCCATGGCGCATGCGCAGATCAAGAGCCCGGACGCGTACGACAAGGAGGCGGGACTGGTGGCCCGCCCCGCGTCTTCTTTCTAAGCACCAGCACCACAGCACGAACAACCGGCAGCCGGAGTTTTGCGGCAAGCTGGCCGCCGCCACTAGCCAAATGTTTGGCTCGTCGCGTCAGGAGATGCAGCCGTTGCTATTCATCTTCTGGTCCACGCGCCAACGACTGAGATACGAAGTTGTAAGCAGTGTGCGCGCCAGAGTCAGGATACCAGAGTCGCGGTCAGGTCGGAGTCTTTTCTGGACTGAACTGCCAAGATCGCGAAGCCTGCCTCATGCGGCCTGGCGACACAGACGTTCCGAGTTGACTCAGCAAGTGGCAAGGGGGACACACGAGAGCTCGTTGTTCGAAACCCCATGCCAGTGGCAAGTTGCTCGGGACACTGTCAACTTTTGTCCTTTGCACGTCAATCCCCAGCAGCACGGTCTGCCGATAGAAATTCTCGGAAGGGCCAGAACCATTCTGCAGTCTTGCAGCTTCTCAGCCGGTCGAAGGTTTTGCAGCCTTCACTCAGCACCATGTAGGCAGAAACAAGCTCAGATGCTTACTCCCTAATCTGTAGCCAGACGAGGAACATTCACCAGCCACTTTGAGATCAGTGCGCACGCCGAATGCTGCGACTGTCAATTGCGTGCGCACAGGCTAATCAGTTCCTTTTCAAGCCCTTGCGTGACCAAAGATCCAGGATGCCATTCGCCCGCAGCCGCTTATTGCGCCACCGGCCCTTGGACGCACTGCCCCCAGGCGGCCTTTCGGGCAGAGCCTCTACAGCATCCACAGACAAAGCTGCCGGCGCTATTGTGGTGGGAGCCCTGAGGCCGCCTGGACCCGCCGCCGTTGCCGCCGTTGCTGCTGCTGCCGTCCCTGCCGCTGCCGCGGTGCGGGAGCCTTGCTGTGCAGATACCGCTGCGGCGCCGCACACATCGCCAAGAAGTCCAGCCTGCGGCGGCGTGCGGGGCGAGCACGGCTGCAGCGGCGCAGCTGGGTCCCGCTGCATCTGGTCGGCGGCCGCGGCGGCACGCATGCACTGCGACAGCGACTGCGTCACCCCCTGCCAGTCCGACAGCTGTGCCGGCGGGCTAAGCGGCGGCAGCGACTGTGCTGGAGCTGCGGCGGCTTGAGCTGCTGCCGGCGCCGGGCCGCCAGGTTGTTTCCCGCTTCGATCGTGGGCCGCGAACGGCCACGCCTCTGGCTGTGAGAAGCCGATGCTGGCGTTCAGGTTGCCGGTAGCGCCGCCGCTGCGGCGCCACTTGCTGGGCCGGCCGGCCCTGTGCGGCGGCAGCGGCGGCGGCATCTGCCGGACGCCCTCACAGCTGGGCGGCTGCGGTGTGATTACTGGGCGTGGGCTGTGCGACCCTGCCGCAGGCTGGCCGACGCAGCAGCTGTCTGCCTGGCTCTCCTCAGGAGCGGCTGCCTCTGGCATCTCTTGTCGCTCCGGCTCAGGAGTGCTGAGCCGCTGTGCGGCAACTGGAAGCGCCGCAGGTGCCGGCCACGGCGCACTGCCAGTCTCGCTGCACTCCAGATGCTGAGGCAGCCTGCCATCCAGCTCAGTCGCTGCCTGGCAGGCATGTCGCTCGTGCCGCTGCAGTGCAGCTGGCGCGGCTGCTGCGGCAGGCCGCTCTGTCTGCTGACCTATAACTGGCGGATGCGGCGGAAGGCGCAGCCCGCCGCTGCCGGCCTGCGACGCCTGCGACATGCTGCTGAACACCGCAGCTGCCGCCGGCACGCCTCTGTCTGGAAGCAGCTCCGGCGGCGGCGGCTCATGCAGCGGGTCCCATGCCGGCTGCGTCGTGCCCTGAGACGGCGTCAGCCCCGCCGCCTCAGCAGGCCCTGCTGCCGGAGACGCCGCCTCTGCTGCCGCTCGTGCAGGCGGCCCATCGGCAGCTGGCTTTGCTGCAGCATGGGGAGCGGCGGCAGTCGCGGTGGTGCCCGGTGCCGGCTCCAGCGGCCACGCCGGCTGCGTCGTCACCTGGGAGGCGGACAGCGGGTGCAGCGGCGGCCGCGGTGACGCCACGTCGCCACCCTCTGCAGCCAGCGCCGCGGCATTGGCGTCGCCGAGTCTGCCGCCGTGCGCAACGGCGGGCGCCTGGCTGCTGAGGTCTGCCGCTGCGCCTGCTGCATCATTAAACCGCAGCGGCGGCGACCTCGGTGTGGGCTGCTGCTGCTGGCTGTGCTGTCGCGGCGGCGGCAGCTGAGGTGCCGCTGGCCGGCAGCTGGCCTGCGACTCGAGGCACTCGAGCTGTCCGCTGGCAGTATCTGCATCTGAGTGGCACAGGCTCACGTGGGTGATGAGTTGGGACTGCAACTGCAGGGTCCCGGCATACCATCAACCCCCAAGCAACATCGCACAAGAGGGCGTCAGGATACTTAATCGATCAAAGCGTTTAGCATTCAAAAAAGCAGGCCGAGTAGCAACAGTTTCTGAACGGCGCACCTGCTGGGGATGCTGCTGGGGGCGCTGCACGCCCCATTCTCACATAAGGCGCCACCTCAGGAAAGGCTGCAATGGACCGCAAAACTGTTAGGAATGATGTGCAAATGATCGTGACTTGCAGGTTGTCGAAATACCTCACGTTTCGTCCAGCGCTCTGCGATGTAGAACATGAAGCAGCACTGCAGCACCCACACTTACCATCATCCAGTGCCGGCGTTGCCGTGTACTGCACGCTCTGCAGGTACTGCGTGTCGACAACAGGGCGCGCTTCGGGCTCCGATCCATCTTTCTGGCTGCAACGGGACTGCAGAGGGCAGAACGCCCGTCGGGCAGAACGCCCAACGGACAGGCCAGGTGCCAGAGCCCAGTTGTCTGCATTCACAACGGGCACACAGAGTCAGAAAGTGCGTGAACCAGCATATCATATGCAGCACCATGCAGAACATTTTTTGGTGAGTCATACAAAGCTGTCTTGCCTGCAAGCGCCGGCGTGGCCGTGTACCCGATGCTCTGCAGGAACTGTGTGTCGATGGGACGGTGACCGCCTTGCATGGCTGCGTCTTAGCGTTACCGTTCAGAGCTGGTTCAGCAGCACGTCTTCGGAAAGCAAACATCACGTTGACGATGAAAACGCATGTTGCGCTGCAGCAAAGCAAGGTGCTGGCTGGACCTGATGAGTCATCCTTTCAAATTTCGAAACGCCTTGGCAGCGGCCAGCTCGGCGGTTGCAATTCCCGATTTGCGGGTCAGAGCTGGCAGCAGCACAGCTGCAGACAACTCTGAAAGCATCGTGCAATACCAAGGCGAAGAAACAAGCAGCTGATGACTTTCAAGCTTGCCGCCAGCATTGTACTGTCTGCTGCGCCACGGCAATGGTCTTGCCACCTGCATGCGATTCGAGCAGCGGTGCCTGCATGCTCAAGGTCGCCGAAGCCTGTTCCAGGTCATGAAGCAGGATGCGGTTATATGATGTGCACGCTTCATGATCATTCCAGTGTATGCCAAGGCATGATGGGCGGCAAGGGCATTGCCACCGCTGCAAGGTTCTTCAGCACAAGCATGGATGTTTTGATTGTTGAAACAGCGTTTGCAAGAACAGACAGTGTGAAATATGTTGAGTCGGCACGGCAGATCCACAAATCCTGCGCACATGAATCATGGGGCCGCACGACAATTCCGGGCACCGCCCTGCTCTCAGATACCGGGCAAAAAGCACACCATACCACACAGCACACCTTAGTCCTTAGAGGACGCACGCCATGCACAGCAACATATGAGGCAACAAGCAACAACAAAGCAGAAAAGGCTGCTGCCGCCCTCCTGCATGCCGAATTCGCCCAAAACGGCCAGAGCTTGCAGGCCACATCAGCGTGCTGCAGCCACATGCTGCCGCGGCAATCCCTGCCGCACTGCCCTGCATATGGTCAGTCGGTAGACGCCAGCAGGCTGCGCATAGAGTCGACTGGGCTGGGGTTGTTCGTCACGCCCGAGACCGCCCACCGTCAAGCGCTCTGTGAGGTCATAGGGTTTAGGGCAGAGCCTGCCCCATCTGCAGTGATCAGCACAGGACAAAGCTTGAAGGACCAGCAGCACAAGCAACGGATCAGCTTCAGATGACGGATCCACCAAGGGGCACAGAAGGTAAAGTCACAAAGGAAGGTCAGCCTGTCAGTCACGTAGTCATTTGACAGCATTGTCTTGCGAACAAATTTTGCACACCTCAACTGCATAAGGATGCGACCAGGTGACTGTGACATTACGTGGAGCCAGGCATGCGCATGCATTTGCAGTGTTGCCCAGACCAGAAGCGCACCTCGGCCATGAAGCGCTCGTACTCGGACATGACGTGACCGCCACCGGGCTGCTCAGTCTTGGGTTCCACCTTGAGCGGTTCCTCCGGCAGCGGCGGCTGCCACGCGGGCGCCTGCAACATGTCCACGATGTACTCGTTCACATGTTGACGATGGATGCACTGTGACACACGCACAGCGCTCGAAGCAGCTGCTCACAGGGACGAGGACATGTCATCAGTGTGTTGCGGCAGCACAAAACTGGAGGCCAGAACACAGTGTGCATCGTGTGGATGAGCCACAGACATCTCAGCCTGACAGCGCACTGCATGCGGAGGCGGCACAGCCACATATCGAGCAGAGGCGCACCGCGGGC
>JAABUM010000547.1_pt1 | contig 64238 bp, 110 predicted proteins | sample 5559161 | NCBI WGS metagenome assembly JAABUM01 (sample SAMN10711868, study PRJNA513369) | rock metagenome | isolation source: Antarctica rocks | place: Antarctica: Victoria Land, Siegfried Peak nord
CTGCTCCCAGTGGCGATGGCAGTGCGAGTGTCGCGCCCAAAGTCGGTTTTGCAGCTGGCGACGCGGCTGGCGACGGCAGCGGCATGGCCGGCGACGGCAGCGGCATGGCCGGCGACGGCAGCGGCAGCGCCGGCGACAGCGTCAGCGTCGGCGCAGGCGCTGCCGCAGCGCAGGCGGCACAGCAGCGGGGGGCCAGCCAAGCGGAGCTGCAGCTGCGGCTGCCGGACGGCTTCCACAGGCTGCTGGTGCACGGCATCGCACAGTTCCACGGCCTGGTCAGCTTTAGCCGCGACGCCGGCGCCGCTCCGCAGGCGGCTGCTTCGAAGGCGGCTGCTTCTGGGGACGCTGCCGTGGCGCCGACAGCGGGGGAGGCAGATATCAAATCGGCAGAGTCTGCCACTGCCGCAACGGCAGCGCAGCCGCAAGGCGGCGGCGGCGGCCTGCCGGCAGAAGCGCCGCGGGACGGCGCCGCATCTGCAGTGGGGCTTGTGCGTGTCACCATGGTGCGCCGACAGGTGGGGACACTGCGACCATTTGCAAGAAGCCTCCACCTTGTCGGCACTCAGACACCCACCTTGTCTGACGGCCTGCGCGCACGACCAGCTCTTTTTCGCTGCCATGTCGCTCCTGCTATGCAGTGACGTGGTGCCACACGCAATTGGCTGCTGATCCCACATCTGGCTGCTGCGACAGACACAATCCCAACCCCTGCTTACTCCATCGCCTGGCACGGGCCTCTTTGCTCCAGGAGGTGGCGCTGCCGCCGGACCACGACCTCATCACGGTGTCGGACGTGCTGCTGGTCATGGACCAGGCAGGCTCTGGCGGCAACCTGACAGCGGGCATGCTGGAGATCCCGGCGACGCCCGACAGCAGGGCCGAGCTGTGGGCCGGCGCCAGCTGACATGATCGGGGGCTGTCCCTCGAGCAGATGCAGCGTGCCGCATTCACACGCAACAGACAAAGATGTGCGTGGCGGCAGCTGTTGTCATACTAGTGTTTGTCAAGCGGTCGGTTCTGGCCAAGAGGCGCTGCCGCTTGCATCAGAGCTCGGGATAGTGGCCAGGGTGAGCATTGGAATCTCGACTCCTAGCGTGCAGTGTCTCCGTGTGGTACACAAAGGCGATGTTTTCTAAAGATCTGACCGTTGCGATCATCGATGCGCTCCAGGCATCTTGCAGACCCCGACTCCAGGCATCTTGCATGTGCGCCGCTGCCGCCACTTCTACCCCTGGCTGCCTGATGGGGCATCATGCCAGTTGCGCACTTGTAAGTACTCTCACTGTTCATTTGCAATCCGTTGATTGTCCTGCGGCTAGTCGGAAGGGCTTATAGCACGGAATAACAAGGATTGTCCTGCGGTGATCTGGATCCTCGATCCTCAACAAGCCATGCCAACTTGCGTTGTCGGTCATTCTGACGTCATGCTGACTGCAACACAGAGGATTTGATCAGCGATCCACACCTGCTTCGAGGCTCCGTCTCATCGTTTTGCAGCAGCAATAGGCAACGCGCGAATAGCGCATTCTGAGCAGCGGCTCATGACAGGCTTTCACACGTTCCAGAGCGCGTCTCAGTCTCGCGTTCCTTCCAAAACTTCTCATACAGCGAGATCGCCCAGGAGTTCAGGCGGGTGCCTCGTGAGCAGCGCATCTGCGGCTGCGGGACACGCAGGGGGCGCACAGCTGCGGGCGTCAGTACATCATCACAGACGCTCGGAACTGCCGATAGCATCGATAAACAACACCAACATGGCAGCGCGTTCGAGCAGCCGGGCAGTCGTGGCGGCAGTAGGAGAAGGCGAGACCAGGTGAGCATGGTGGTGGGACTGCGCAGCGGCAAACGTGATGCGTGCATGACGTCCAATGGCGAATGCGTGAATGGCATGCGCATGTCAGTGCCGCGCTCAGGTTTTGAGATGCTCATGGCAACCGAGTATGACGCGGCGCAAGGTTGGCATCCAGCTCTCCGCTGAAATTCTCTGAATTCGTTTGTAGGGCGCTGCAGACGCTGACGGGCTGGATTGCTCAGGAGGCCGACGCATTGGATGCAGGCAGTGGCGCCGACGCAGGCCATGCTGGGGACATGACCCTGCTGTTTGCGGCGCTGCAGACCGCCGTGAAGCAGATCGCGTTTGCGGTCTCGCAGGTGCTGAACACCTCTGGTTCCTGCAGGGCCGAAGTGCAAACCAAATTGCAAACCATGGGTAATCCATCTAGGCTCGTGACAAGCTGGAGGGCGGACGCCCCTCGGGACCTGACTGATTCTGAGGACCTGCCTGATCTGTAACACGTTTCTTTTCGGAACATGTGTGCAGGCTGCCATCCACCAGCTGGGCGGCGCATTTGCCGACGGCGACGCCCCCGGCCACAGCGATGCACGTGATGCGCCCAAGAAGCTCGACATCGTGGCGGTGAGGTCCATCGGATGTCACTGGACGTCGCCCAGACAGGAACAAAAGACTTGAGCTCTCCTTGGAATGGAGAAATGCACAGAAAATAAAAGACGACGTACTGATGTGTACAACATTCTGGCGCACTCCTCCAGCGATGGCTTTGCGTGCCCTGCAGAACGAGATCCTTAAAGCGGCGTTGGCGGCGCCGCGCCGGCCGGGGACCGGCGGCGGGCTGGTGGCGGTCCTCGCATCAGAGGAGGATGACGAGCCGGTGCGTCCTTTGATAGTTTCCTAAATCCCCACATGTCCAGAGCTTGGGTGGTAAAGAAGCCCTGTAAAGCGCAAGCACAACTGTGGCGATATGGGGTGCAAATGGGGCGCCTCTCCTGCGGCGGCCTGGCAGCTTTGTGATCCATGCTGGTCGGCGCCAGCCATCTGGATTGTCTTCCGCTTGGAAATGAGACAATGACGGACAAGCCTAGTCCGAGCCTAGTCAGGAGAATTGGTAGATGTCCACCCAGGCTTCCTTGATGCCGACATACAGGTGGTGCTGGACGAAAGTGGCCGCTATGTGGTGGTGTTCGACCCCCTGGACGGCTCGCGCAACATCGAGTGCTCCATCCCCACCGGCACCATCTTTGGCATCTACAGCGTGCCGCCGCAGCAGGCAGGCACGTCATCTTGCACAAGCGTCCAGATCCTGTGTTTGCATGGTCTCGTTTGCTGTTGACACTCCTGAGGGTGGGCATTCAGCTCGCCCGTATTTGGTCAAGACTAAATGGTGCCTTGTGCAAGGTCCACATGCTTGGCGCTCTTTCCTTGACTCCCGATATTGACATGGCTGCGGCCGTGCGCGTCAGGGGAGGCAGCAGCCAGTGCGGCGCTGCAGCCAGGGTCCGAGCTCCTCGCCTCAGGGTGAGCTGCCAGCCCGAGTGCCATTCTCTGTACAAATGCGTATGCAGGCTGTGAGTCGCGAGTCGACCTGAAGCCAGGCACGTGATGCATGTGCATCTGCAGCAGACCGGCAATCTGTGAGATCACCGTCCTACCCGAGGTGCTGTGCCAGATGTGATGTGTGCTGGCACGTAGGTAATATATGATAAAAACAAGTGGTCAGTGCAGGTATGCGCTGTACTCGAGTGCCACGATGCTGGTGGCGACGTTCCGCGGCCGCGGTGTCAACGGCTTCACGCTCGACGCCACAATCGGCGGGTTCGTGGCGACGCACCCCGACCTGAGGATCCCCTCCAGAGGTGCGGCCACACGCAGCGCGGGTGCATGCTGTGATACGACATTGAGAATCCGTGCGCAAATGTACGCTGCAGAAGTCTCTGCAACGGCGGCGTTCCACAGCCTGCCTGATCAAGACCAGCTTTACGTGTGAATTAATACCACCCTCATCAAATAGCACTCTCATGCAGGCCAGATCTACTCGCTGAACGACGCGCGGTACCATGACTGGCCGGCGGGCCTGCAGAAGTACGTTGACACCATCCGGCAGGGCAAGGGGCAGCACCCCAAACAGTACAGCGCCCGCTACGTGTGCTCCTTGGTACGCCTGCTGCGTGAAAATAAGAGGAAAATGCACTGGCCTGTTGCACGAAGACTCTACACTATGTTTGCATGCGCAAAACATCTCGCCAGCGGAACAGATGGATCCGGGCATGTGTGATACCTGGACACGCCTGCAGCAGCGTCTACATGCGGCTGATGCGGCATGCTGCACCGGCAGGTGGCAGATTTCCACAGAACCTGCATATACGGCGGCTGGTGTGCCAATCCGCGTTCCCACCTGCGCCTCGTGTACGAGGCCAACCCGCTGGCCTTCCTCGCAGAGAACGCCGGCGGCAGGGTGAGGATACAAACTAATGTCGGTGAATGAATTCTGCGCCACGTTTCGATTATCAGTGTTCTGTCAGTATGAGGTGATGCTGTCGGCAGGCCTTGCGCGGTCCTCTGTCTGCATGCCAAGCTGCCCCGGCGTCCGGATACCAATGCTGGATTGAAGATGGAGACCCGTGCAGCTCCGCAAGCGGCTCTATCGGTGCTGCCCTGACCCACCCTCTCTCTGAGTCTCCTTTTCCCTACCGTTGGCAGGGCTCGGACGGCACGCGGCGAATCCTGGACATCCAGCCGGAGGAGACGCACCAGCGACTGCCGCTGTTCCTGGGGTCGATGGAGGACATAAAGGAGCTGGAGAGCTATGGCGATGTGCAGCAGGTGTCCAAGAAGACGTACAACGTCTGAATGTGTTGTACAGCTCTCGGACAGCTTTTGTAGCTCTCAGACAAGACTTGCAACGTCCGAGAGATTCTGTAGCCTTCAGACATGCATTGTGCACTTAGATTTATCTGTGTATCACAAGTCATTTTGACACCTGTGGCATTCACACTGAGAACGAAATCAAGGCGCTGAGGAGATCATGTAGACATACATCCACACGCTCCGATCTGGCCCTCACACAGCAAAGTGATTCACTGTTGACGCTGCTGCCACTCGCACGCTGCTGCTGGTGCATCTGATGACACCGTGCCATGAGTAGGTCTGTCAAAGCGCTGCCACCTCACACCCTGTATCGAGGAGCGGCGGCGGGTGAATGTGGAATTGACAGTGACCCACGCAGCTCGACCACGCCGCCCTGTGCTTGAGGACGAGTCACACAAATGCCGCGCCTGCAGCAGCGTATGCTCCCGGGTGCCGCTGGTAGTACAGCTCCAGGATTTTACCGCCATCTGCGCAGTTTGCTCGATAAGTCATCTTCACGACAGTGCATGACAGGCAGGCAGCGACCCTCACGCCTGGCGGCAAAGGTTAGTGAACAGCCTGATGCGTGGCGAGACAACTGGTCTGGTGCTTAAGATGCCGAGAGGCTGTTACTGCACGAGCTTAGGGTAAATTCAATGAAAATCACCCACCCTGCAGCAGCTCGTCCATGGTGAGGTTCGCTAGCGACGTGGAGGGCAGCCCCAGGCGGGCTTCCACCTTCTGCCGCTTCCGCCGCTTCTTCTCGCTGGCCTTGGCGCCGCTGCTGCTGGCACGCTTGCCGCCATTGGCGCGGCCGGCCGCAGCGGCGGCAGCGCCGGCGACCTTGCTGACGCCGCCGAGGGCCGCCAGGGGACCACCACCCCCCCTCCCGCGCTGCTGCTTCCCCTCCTTGGCCGCCCGCTGCAGCGCCCGCGTCTTCCTGACTGCGGGCAGGGACAGCAGAGCAAAGTTTAACCATTTGCACATGCATCTTCGTCTGCAGTAAAGTGTCATGGCGATGAATGTACTACCCTCTGGAAATTAAAGGATTACGCTCGCCTCAAATGCACGGACGAATGTTTTGTCATGCACTCATCATCAAGAGGACCGCCAACCAGTCGCTCCAAGGAGGAAAACATAATGCAAACACATACCTGCCAGCGCCTGCTGTTCCTCGACGCTGCACACGCCGCAGCGGCCGACAGTGGGCGCCGCCACAATGGGCTCCGCGATACCATCGCGCGCCCGGCCCAGCCCCTTCCCGTCCACATACCCCATGCCCTGTGAGGAGTGCCTCACTTATAAGAGCGCGGTCCGACATGTGCTGAGCGAAAGGGCTGCCGTCAGGCGCTGAGCGACCAGGGCCGCCGTCAAGCGGACTCACTTTCAGCAGCTGGTAGCCCCTGCCGTAGAGGCTGGAGTTGCGCGCGCCGGCGCTGCGCGGGCTGATCGGCTCGCCAGCCTGCGGCGAGGCGCCCGGCCCCGGCGTAGGTGCCGCATCTGCTGCCGCCGTGTGCACCGGCGCAGCCGCTGCGTCCGCCGCTGCACCCGCCGCTGCCGTCGCCGAAGCTGCCAGCTGGCCTGGCGCTGCCGCCGCATCTCCTGATGCATCTGCTGCCGCATGCCCTTCAGCCTCGGGCACGGAACCCACCGCCCAGTCTGGCATCGCACCGGCCGCGCCTACTTGAACTGCGTCAGGCTGCGGCTCCGCTGTCCCGTCTGCTGCCCCTGGCGCCGGCGCAGCCGCTGGCACAAACTGCGGCAGCATGGCCAGCTGCAGCAGTGCGGTCTGCGCAGAGGCGCTGCCGAGTGCAGGCTGCCACGGAGGCAGCGGCTGCTCGTCCCTGGACGGCATCGCGGCTGGCCCTGCAGATGTGCCCGCGGCGGCGGGGGGCTGCGCATGCGCAGCGTGTGCTGCGATGCCAGCTGCATCCGGCTGCCATGGAGGCAGCGGATGTTGGCCCGCTGTCAGCATTGCGCCGCGACCCCATGGTGCGCCATTGGCTTCAGCGGCGGCGGCGTTCCAGCTGGACTGCTCAGCCCGTGCGTGGCTCGTTCGAGGAAGCGAAGGCACTCTATGCGCCTGTCGTTCCGCATCGTCAGGCGCGCTGCCGCCCCTGCAGGCCGCCCGACACGGTTGCTGCAACAGCTCAGGCTGGACCGCCAGAGTTTCGAGGCGCAAAAGCAGGCGAGCTGCAGATCACTTGCTTTGCCATCTCGATCATGCAGCTCTTGATGGCACAGCAGCAAATACGCCAGATCAACCACTGGCAGCATCACTGGCAGCACCTGACGGACCTGAATTGGAAGCGGGCAAAGTGCGGAGCGCTGAGCTGCGTCGCAAGCTGCGCCTGGCCAAAAGCAGTGCCCGTGAACTCGCACGCTGTATGCGCCGGCGGAGACCCCGCCGATGCGGCCGGCATCCACGGCTCCGGGGCGGCGTGGCCGGCCGCCAAGAACTGCTGCAGCAGCGGCAATGGGGTGGCGGCTGTTTCGCCGTGCGAGTGCCGCCACGGGTCGGTGGTTGCGAATGGTTGTTGCCGATCGCCAGCACTCATCTACGTGAATTCTCCGACCGACCCAGGCGGCAATCGACTTCTGTGATCTGGCTGCACCTCACTGCGGCAACATCGCCATTTGGATTTGATTTCCGCCCGACACGGTGTTTTTGGGGGCTCAGTCAGAAGTCCTTAAGGTTTGCTAACAGCGGATTCTGTGCAGTATATCCCACGGTGTTTGGCTGCACGATGCGCGGGCGGTGCAGATGTGGTGGCGCCGCTGCACTGAATCAATACCGGGATAATTTGGACTCAGAATGAACGCGGGGAGACTCACGACACTCTTCAGCAACTGCACCAGCTGTGTTCGATCAGAAATTACGCCGCACTGTGTGAAGACTTTGCCAAGGGGAACTGAAGCCAAATCAAACGCCAACCTGACTTTCATGATCCTTACGTAACGTCAAGGACCATGAAACCTAGTTGCGGTTCTGTGGCAAGGTGCAGCGCATTTCCTGTGTGCGATTGCACCAGCACGAGTTGCATCCTGCTGCGACCGTTTGCGAGCACCCATCGCTACTGATCACCATTTATTGCGGTGTCACATCCCAGTTGTTGTGTACATTGCCAGCTCAGCACAAGCTGTTGGATCGATCAGCGCCTCACGAACAGAGCTCAATAATAACTGCTGGCGATCTGGCCCTCCTGGCAGCCCAGCAGCTAGATCTGTCAGCGTTGCACGACACAATATTTCTCTCCCACGCCCAGGAGGGCTGTGCGCAGGCCGATGGCCGACAGCCCTTCCGACAAACGTCCTCCGCCGCAGCCTCATCTGCTGGACCTGTCCTCCGACTGCCTGCGCATCATACTGCGGCTGCTGGCCCCTCGAGATGTGTGCACCGTGTCCCTGGTGTGCTCCCGGCTGGCTGCGCTGGCCGTGGAGGTGAGCAAACGCTTGCGTTATGATGCAGATAGATCAGAATGTGCAAGTCCACCCGCGCCTACTGATCACCGGTGCCATGCCCGCACCGGCGGAACGCGCCTCGGCCCACGTGGCGTTGACGCACAGCCAGGGCCGAGCCCTTCTAAACACTGTGCCGCGGTGCCGACCTTTCATCTGTACCATGCCCCATCTGCACAGGACGAGGCGGCGTGGGAGTGCTTTTGCGCGCAGAGCCTCGAGGGTCAGGACCGGCAGTCGCCTGGAGAGCTGCCCAACTTTGACACGCCGGCGACGCTGCGGCGGCAGCTGGGGCTGCGCAGCTTCCGGGCGCTGTACCAGGTCCGTTGGCGTGTGCAAGCGAGTATACTTGCTTGACCAGCTTTATATCGCCAAAACATAGTGGGGCCAGGCGAATTACGGTGATGCATTGACCTTCAAGCTTGTCTGCGCCGCTTGGCATCTTAGAGCTAGCGGCTGGATATGATGCCGATTGGAGATCCTACGCAGGTGCTGCACCAGGTGGGCGGCTGGCCGGCAGGCCTGTGGCAGCGCGTGGACGACGGCGCTGAACCTTATGGCGAGCTGCTGCAGGTGCGAATGCTCCGAGGCTACCAAATGAGGACCCCACATGAGGCTGGCAGCGGACGCCCCACGCCTGGCGAGACAGTGTGCTATGGGGGCACGGTCAACAGTGAGCCATACGGCACCTGCCTGTGGCGAACTGTCCGACTTGACAACACAGCACATGTGTGACAGTTGATATACACCTGATCGCAGCACAAGTAGCCTGCGTAATGTTGCAGGTCAACCCGCAACGGGGACGGCTTGTCGCGAGGTCCATCATCCCCACCGGCGCGCCAAAGGAGACGCTCTTCACGATGTCGGCCGTGCCGCTCGGCAATGACAGCTCGCTGGTGGGCGCCACCACTTTGCATTGGGCTATTCTCGAAAGCTGGCAGCATGCTGTAGTGCAACGCGGCAACCCGACGGATGCGCCCTGGCAAGAAGGCATCCCACACCTACGCCATGTGACCACGCCCTACCCTAGGCCCAGGTTCAGACATGTGCCTCAGATGTGACAGAACGAGTGGCGCCGATGCTCACGGGGCCCAGTCACATGTGCAAATGTCAACTCTACTTATGCAGGTACACATCACAACGCGGGACTATGCGGGCTCCGCCGCGCGGCTGCGGCTGGAGCAGGACGGCCAGCTCATGACGCTGACGACGGCGCACGCCCCGCCGGGTTTCATCCATGGCAATGGGCCCCTCATACACAGGTAATGCTTAAGACTTCTGCAGTATTACACCCATATTGAACATTTATGGGTGGCCAGCTTCAAGAAGCTGACGACGGCGCACGCGCCGCCGGGCTTCATCCATGGCAGTGGGCCCCTGATGCACAGGTGGGTGGCTCTGCTGAGTCACGAGGGGAGGGGCATACGGGTCATGAGGCTCATGTGCCGGCTGCTCACGGATAGTGTGTCAAATCACTTGGTACGCCGATGAAATATTCATCGCGCCGGCACACGCGCAGCCCTGCCCGCCGCACCATCTGTGCCCCATGCGTGCACTGAATGAGCACCTTCTGGGCAAGCGGCCCTCCGAGGCATACAGCCCTCCATAAAGCCCCTTCTCTGGTGCCCTGTGTCATTTCACGCTGCTGAGGGCACATTCACTTGCATCGGCCGCAGGCTTCTTGGCAACACCGGTCAGCAGCAGCAGCAGCAGCAGCAGCAGGACCAGCAGCATCAACAGCAGCCGCAGCAGGGCGGCGGCCACCCGCAAGAGCACGGGCTGCCGCTGCTGCCGCAGCAGCCGCCGCAGTACTTGCAACACGAGGCGGCGGCGCCAGGCAATCATGCGCAGCCGGCGGTGCAGCAACAGCGGCAGCTTGGCGGACATTTACACCCGCTGGGTCTGGGGCCGCTCGCGTGGGACCACACGCGGCAGCAGTGGACGCGCATGTTCCACCCCCTAGACTCGCCGCAGCAGGTGGAGTTGTAGTCTTGAAAAACCTCTATGACGCTATTGACGCTAAACGCTATAAAACGTCATGCAAACCAACTGGTGAGGCTGGAGCCGCTTGCGTGGGACCACACCTGGCAGCAGTGGACCTGCATGTTTCCTCCCCTGGTCTTGCCGCAGCAGGTGGGCCCGAGGAAGCTATTCGAAAGTGCGCTGCTGTCCTCTCTTGCAACAACGGCTGCTTTTGGCCTGCCCATCAGGGGCCTCCCTTGCTTGACCTGCCATCCCTTCGGGGTATGCCTTGCTTCAGCAGACGACAAGGTGACTCCCGCACCAGCTGCAGCGCCTGGCTGGGACGACGGGGCTCTCCGAGCGTGTGGCAATCTCGGCAAGACGGAGGCTGAACCCTGACAGACGCATGGCCCCTGCTGCAGGTGCTGCGCTTCCGGCGGCTGCCGGTGCCGACGGCGCTGCACGCCGCGGGCGTGCTGCCGCCGCTGCCGCAGACGCCGCGCAATGGCTCCTTCCCCACCCTCGCTCGTCTCGAGGTGAGGGGAAGCTGTGCTTTTGTGCCCAGGAGTAAAGCTTCGGATGTGTCGCATCAACAGGGCAAGGACTGGTGTTGCAGATTGCCGCCCTTACGCAACTGCCGCCCTCCTGCTGGCGGTTGCAAGCTTCTCACGCCTGTGTTGGAGCCCTCTTTGGAGCAGCACAACTGCCAACTCCTGACGCGCTCCAGTCAACGTCGATTGGAATTCCAGCAGCACAGACCTGGCGAGGCGCGGGCTACTGGCTGCGTAGGCTGCGAGGCCGCGGACCCTGTCCGCTCTGCATAGTGCTGATGGCGCTGCAGCCACCAGCTCAATCCCTGGTCTTATAGTCGATCACCACATTCACATATGCTCTTATTGGATCAGGGCTACTGGAGCGCGTGCTACGGGCCGCATGGGCTGGAGATCATCCACCTGCGGCTGGCGGCGGGCAGCGAGCCGGGCGAGGCGCACTGTCCCTGCGCCGCATCGCCGCGCCTCCTCGCTCTGAAGGTGAGCTTTGCCTATGATGATCCGCAACAGCCACTGCTCTCACCGCCAGCATTGCGTTCCAATTGGCCCCCCCGTCGCGCTGCCCTCTGTACACGCCGCACCTGTCACAACCTGCCGGCGAGGAACGGCCACGCTAACATATTCGGGGATTCGAAGTGCACAGCATGTGTAATACACCTCCTGTTCTTCGCATCCTTCTGTCCGTCAAAATCGTCCGTGGAGGGGCCAACCAATAACGTTGCTGGCGCAGGTAATGGGCGAACAGGATGTGCCAGCGGGCAAGGTGGCGCCGTTAACGCTGGCGGGGGCGTCAATGACAAGAAACATTGAAAGGAAGACACCAACAGAAACGTCCAAACTCTGGGGCGCAGGTGACGGGCGACCAGAACGTGCCGGCGGGCAAGGTAACGCTGTTCACGCTGGAGGGGGCTGGCAACCTCTCATCCATCTTCATAAAGATACAAGCAATATTGTCTGAAAGCGGGACTTCTGGTTCACAGGTGACGGGCGACCAGAATGTGCCGGCAGGAAAGGTGACGCTGTTCACGCTGGAGGGCGCGCCGACGCTCGGGTCCTACGACGGCTTTGAGCATGGGCCTGACGGCGCGCCGTTGCCTGACCGCCCCATCGGTGCGGAACGGAACATCTACGCTTCTTCTGCACATCCATGCTGAACATCGTAGCTCAGTATCCAAGCACGGCCCCGGCGGTGCGCCGCTGACCGAACGGGTTTCAGGTTTCGCAGTAGGTTTCAGGTTTCGCAGTAGGTGTCAGGTTTCGCAGTTGGTTTCAGGTTTCGCAGTAGGTTTTAGGTTTCGCAGTAGGTTTCAGGTTTCGCAGTAGATGCAGCCTGCCTCAACTGCAACATGGCAGCCAAACCATGCTGCAGCGCTCTGACGAGCCTGAGTACGACCACCCTCAAGCCGCGAGGCAGCACAGACAAGCATCAGCACAAGGTCCAGGACCTCAATGCTGTGTGGCGCCACAATCGCATTGCAGCCTCCTGCGCCGCCGGGTGCTCTGACTTGTACTCCACCCGTAGCCCTGGACCCATTTTTGTTCCCCCTTCTGCAGTGGCGTTCCAAGAGGACGGCATGGCCTTCGTGGACCTGGGGGAGCGGGAGGTGACGGCCCGCTTCCAGGCGGCGGGGCAGATGAGCTTCATCCCCGGCATCTGGGATCCCGTCTGGTCCAGCGGCCAGGTGCGTGTCACAGAGTCAGTGAATTATTGAAATCAGCGAAAACAAAATCAGGAAGCGCAAACTCCTTCTGAATGACGATGCGTACTCCTGGCAAGCTGGGGGATAAGTCTCCGGATTATTCCGGAGTCCCGTTTCAACTGGATTTAGTGCTATCTCATGCAGCAACCCAAAAGCAGCCTGTGCACAGGCTCACTCACATGCGACATATCACATCCTGACAATGGCTCCTGCAGTTCATCGTGTACGAGGGCGACGGCGTTGTGTCCATGCTGTTTGACGACGCGGAGGAGAGTTTCCGCCACATCATCGACTACGCGCCGCTGCCGCTGCCGCCGTGAAGAGCGCTGCCTGGCGCCTCGTCTGGACGACAGCTCATGCAGGGGTTTGTAGGTGGTGACACGGCCGGCGCGGACATGCGTATGGACATGCGAGGCCGCTCGCATTGGTCGATCATGACGAGGGCTTCGAGACATGCTTAGTGGTCAAAGCGGTTGTCAGGAAGGCTTGTACTGAAAGAGTGGGTCGGCTGCCGCTGGATCTAGAAGAGCACAGTGTTGCAGTTGGCCTGCTCTAGGGGCGGATTTACTTCATCTCGATTGACAACCTGGCAAGAGTGTTTTCTTTCTTCGCGGCACGCCCAGAAGTAGGTGATAATGATGTGGTTGTGATACTTCGCTCAGTTTGTGGCCGTGCACAAGTCGAACATCCGCAGTGTTGAGCCCCAACGCGCACAACTTGTCGCCGTCCCCACTCACAGGCCGCAACTGTAGCTAGGCGGCGCCAGGTGCGCAATGCGCAAGCACTGAATCGAGTGCCACCACGATGTCTGCCCTTGTTGCCGCTACTGCTGCTGCTGCTGCTGCTGCTGCTGCTGCTGCTGCTGCTGCTGCTGCTGCTGCTGCTGCTGCTGCTGCTGCAGCAGCAGTTTTGAAGCGATTGACTGATTGATCGGCATGACATCCCAGGCTCAGCATGTGCGATAAGCAACTGATAGGGGTGATCGGAAAGCTGTAAGCGCAGCCCGACGGTCAGCGGCGATGTCGCTGTAGCGGCCCCAGGCTCTACGAGCAAAGGCTCTAGCTGGCGAATGCTGTCAGTGAGCAAAGATGCTGACGATGAGCAAGAGCCGGAAAAGGCGTCAAGGGCAGCGTTGCTCAGCAGGATATGCGGCTGTTTGCGGAGTTACCAGTGCCGCCGCCGCCACAAGGCGGTGACGGGCATGACCAGCGACTGCGGCATCATTGCCGTCAAGGGTTCTCACGTGCTGTTCTTCACCCTCGACTGCACGACTACAGCGACTACAATGACGTCAGGTAGCACGAAGCACGGCTTGAGCGCAGGGCACGAGGGGTGTTGACGCTGGAGATGTTCGAAGCGACAGACCGTTGGGCATAGTCAACCATGGGTGTGTGGTCCCTTGATCGTGTTGGGGTGGGGGCGCCCCAGAACCACACAAGGAAGGGGTCAGCTCCCAGACCTCGCAGACACAGGCACCAGCATTGGTGGCCTGTGCCTGTCACGCAGGGGCATGTCAGCAACAGCGGCGGACCCCGCGGGAGCGCCCACCACACGAGCACGACGGCCAGTCTATGATGCCGGATCAATGGCCAGAGACCCACTACAAAACACCACATCAGAACCACTCAAACCAAACCTGCCTGCTGCCTAGGCGCCGCCTGCCGAATGGACGACGACCCGTTGCTGCTGCCAACCGCTCAAACAGATATAGGGCCCTTGAGCAGCAGCAGCATGCTGCCACGCTGCTGGGACCACCTGCAGGGCACAAAACTCAGACAGCAACTCCCAGAATCGGGCGACCACCGCTTTTTGAAGCGTGCCTGAATTCGCTGAGCCGCGGTGCAACGCTGCGGCGGCTGATGATCAAGATGTACGTTGCCGGTAAAAGTTCTACCGTAAAACCCTGCCAGGTGACTCTAGCGGATGCACCCCACTTGACTATCGACTTAGCACAAGGCGAGAGTCAGACGTTCAAATACACTGTCTACGCGAATACACTGTCTACGAGTATCTGTGTCAGTCTCGATCCCCACGTCGCCCAATATCTTGGCCCTTCAACGCTGCACATCCCTGCCATTCTGTGTGCCAAAACAGCACGTCCTCATGGCGCTGGCGTGGTCCTTGTGTCAGCAGCCGTGCAGTTGCAGCCTGAACCGCAGACGCTGGTCCCTCGCCGTGTCCGTGAAGCCACCCGGCAGGCCCAGCTCAGTGCACAGCGGCGCCTGCGGGCCATCATGCGCCATTCAGCAGCAGCAGCAGCAGCATAAGCAGCGGCAAAGGCGTGCAGCGGCGGGACGGAGAGATGCACGGGCGCATGCCACACCGAGTCGCTCCTCCGTCATTGAGGAGGGCAAGTACCTCTAATCAGGCTTTCGCTGCCGCCGCCGCCGCCTTGCTGCACTTTGCACCGTACCTCGTTCGTCTCCGCCCAGCTGGGGTGTCAGATGGACGATTCATAACGGACCCTGCATGCAAAAGTCTGTGGGCACCTCTGGAGGCGAAAACTGTTGAAGACTTCTAAAAGTCCGACTGATTTTGCGTTCTGTGGCACCGCAGCGATCGCGCAGACGCGCGATGAGAAGCGAGACGCAGCGTACCGGGAGGGCGCGGCGTTCCTGCGGTCGCTGGACATCACCAGTCAGACGGAGCTGACGCGGGTGCTCGACATCGCCATGAATCCTAACAGCTTGTTTGCGGACCATCAGAACAAGCTGCGGGCGTCAAACGCGAGCGTGAGTGATGTCCTTTGTACGAATCCGCTATTTGCTGCACCGAACCAACAGTCGGCGGCTGCAGCTCTGTCTCCGTGCACCAGCACTGCTACCGGACCTGTTTGACTCGCCGCATGGGAGCTCGTGCATGCCTCTCATGTCGCATCCGCCAGGGTCCTCCACCTGTTTCGAGTGCTCCACCTTGTGGTCATGCAGGCGCGGCTTTTGAGCGTAGATGATGACATCAAGCCCGTCATACAGTACCTCGAGTCATTGGGCCTGGACAGGGCGCAGGTGAAGCAGGTGCGCCGCCCACTGCTGGTAGTGATGTGCAGTCTTTCTGGGGCACGGGGCCCCTGCAAGCTGTTGCACGACTGCATTGTCTGCAAAAGTCCCAGCTGTGGCCCTGCGTCCGGGCCCCCAGACCCTAGAATCCATCCAGGCACTGCAGCATGAGAGCGTGACGCATCTTGCTGCAGTTCACCTGCCGGCGGATTGTCCCAGATTGAGAGTCCGCTGGATCACTGGCGGTGATGTCTGCCACACCGGGGAGATCACGGATTACATCATTCACGGCTTGTGTGCGCAGGTGGTTCTGGAGCACCCGCCGGTGCTGAGCTACAGCCCGGCTGAGCGGCTGGCGCCCTTCGTTGAGGGTTTAGCGGGCCTGGGGGTGCGCGAGCCGCTGGCCATCATCGTGCGGCGGCCGAGCCTGCTGGGGCTGTCGCTGCGGGAGAACATCCAGCGCATCGTCAGCTACCTGCAGGAGGCGGGGCACAGCATGGAGCAGATCGAGGAGATGTTGGCCACCACTATATGATTAGCATTACCTGATATTTATAACATCAACTTCAGCATTAACTACAGCAGTGCTCTACCTGTGGCTGGGCCTCCGCAGATCCATAGACTACGCTGCAGCAGGCTCAGACTGGACTGGAACTCTCAAAAATCAGCCCTGCCAGGCTTGAAACGTCTGCAAGTTCCCATCAGAGGATACCTGGTGTCGTCTCGGCTTGGCAATGCCAGTCAATCATGCAATGGACTGTCTGGATGGATGCAACACAACAGCGCCATCAAAGCCGCAACTTGCTCCAAGCTGAACACCACAGGCATACGGGTGCCTACAGGTATGTGTTATTGGTCATGGACTTACAAGCACATTCGGCAACGGTGGCGCAGACAAAACTGTGTCGAAAGCAGTTGTTCGCTCGTCAGGGCACGCGCCGTCACGCATGAAAGACAAGTCCGGTCTCTAGCTAGGTGCTACAGCAGCTCAACAGGCAGCCAGGGCCCGGCACAAAGCCCTTCTCAGTCAGTGCTAGGCTTGCTCTCGTGCGCCGGGTGCGCTCCCCGCTGTTGGCCGCCTGCTCGGGGCAGTAGGTCTGAATGACGCGCAGCAAAATTTACTTCTTCAGACCGAAGAAGCCGCCGACCTTCTTGGTGCCGGTCTTGGCGGTCTTGGCGGTCTCTTTGACAGCCTGCAGCGCCAAGAGGCAAGTCGTCAGCCCCCAATTGTTCCCATGTCCTAGCGGGAAAGGGCCTGGCACGATGCAGCAACGCTTGACCCTCGATCACTCGAGTCCAAGCCACACCAGCCACAAGATATTGTGTGTCAAGCACCGTGTTGCTCACCTTCTTGGCCATGCCCTTCATGTTCTGCCCGCTCTTCACCAGCTGCTGCTCGTAGCCGGCGCCGTCCTTGTTCGAGTTCTGCACGGTCCAAGGGAAAGTTTGGTGGCGGTTCCGATTTGACAAAAGGTAGATGCTGGGGCGGGCATCAGTCTCTCAATCGCCGAAGAGCCTGAACGTAACACATTGGGGAAGTACCTCAAAGAGCTGTTGCGCTCACCTTTGCCAAGGCGTCGTCAAAGAAGCTGTCAAAACCTGGGTCGATCTGCTTCCACGCCAGCGCGCCTACGGCGATGCCGCCAATGGCCACTGCATCGAAGCAGCGCCGCATCAAGTTGTTGATATGTTCATCGGAGAATGTGGGTTTGTTTTTGTTCTACATCTGCAAGAGGTGCGGACCCTTTCTGTCGCTGATTGCAGCGGCGTTCACCAGTCAGGGGTTGGGCAGCTCAGGTGGGGGACAGGGCAGTGAAGATCAGGGACTCACGCGGCAGCGTCAGGAGGGACAGGTTGATGCCGCCACCGGATGGCAGGTTGACCTTCGGCAGCGAGGGGCCGGCGTCGTTGCCGGGCGCCTTCTGCACTGCCTCCTGCGCGACCTTCTTCACTCGCTCAACGGGGTCCGACTGGAACACCTGCGAACATGTGGGAAAGGGCCAGTCAGAACAGCGCTTGACGTGCGCAGGCCGGCAACCTATCAGAGTCGACAATCGCCTGCCAGTGCCTATGGTGCATGAGGCGCGCCCGTCATGATTTCTTCGGACGTCACTGTCACCCCGGACATCCTGCAGAATGTCATATGCGTTGTCCACCGCGCGAGCTGCAATGACCACGCAGGCTCACGGTCTGCACCTCCGCCGTCGCCCCACCTTTTTGAGCTGCGACTTCTGGATGACGACGCCGGCGTTCGCCGGCGCACTGTGCACGAGGACCGCCGCCGCGAGGCCGACGGCCAGCTGCTTGAGGCCTGGCACCTCCCGCCGCTGCTGCTCTGGTGCCGCCGCTGCGCGCCAGCCGCACCGAGGATTAGCTTTGATCTGGTCAGCAAATGGCGGATCGCCCCAACGGAGCTGACCTGCATGCCTGTGACCCTTCGCGCAAAGCCTTGGCGTCGCTTTGTATGCTGCTTTAGCGTCGTGCGTGACAACTGTGGCACAGTCTGACAACTGCGATACACCAGCTGCTGACTGTTCCCCCCAGCCTGTGGATGATCCCTGTGACACATGCCTCGGGCTTGCATCTGCGCATACGTAGCTGCAGCCCGGCGTATCCGCACGGCCGTCCTTTCCAGCCTTCGCAGCGCTTTAGCAATGTTGGGCAGCACCCAGCAGCAGGCCTGTCTGCCTTCTCACACCGGATCCACTGCTCCTGATCGCAAGGCACGCTGTACGATAGATGCAGCTGGCCAACCCGCATCGCCACAGGCGCGACCTGCCCGGTAGCGGACATGGACTGCGCCCTCACCACAAGTGATGCTGGGAGTCGCGCGGCGGGCCGGCGCGGCGCTGGAGGCGGGCCGGAACACCTGCTGCCTGAGACCGGTCGTCTGCATGGTGGCAGCGACTGCGGAGGCTTCCCGGATCAGCGGAGCGAGGCGAGCGAATGCACTTCTTCAGCCAAAGTTATCTGCACACCGCGCAGTAGGGTGATTAAGTTGTTCCTCGCTCTAATTACGTTTCGGAAGTGCTTTCACGACCCTGATCGATTCACGCCTGGGTTACTTACAGTCCCTCAGTTGGCAGAATACGAGAGTCCCCTCGATATTTCTCTGGTCGCAGGATCGCAGCGCAGTCCTGGCCGCCTGGCGAGACCACAGACTCTGGCCTGGCTTACAACCCAACACCGAAACTGACCAAGACACACAGCGGGGCGTCTCACATCCTGGGTGGGAACAGCACGGCCCACTCGCCTCTGCTGCCCAGCCTGCACCCGCTTCCCAGTGATACCCCACCCGCCTCGCCGGTCTCAGGTCAGTTGCCGCTGCTCGTAGCATGCCCTATCCGGGCTGCTGTGCCCAAATAAATGAATCTCAGACTGCAGAGAACATCATGAGACTATAGCGCCAACTTTTACCGAGGCAGACGTCAGCGTACCTTCCTCAGTGCTGAAAAGCAGAGAACACGCTGGCGCCCGGCGGGCCGGGTCCAGGTAGGATCTCTGTGCCTGGAGGCTGTCAACTGACCGTCAGCGTGGGCGAGCGTACGAGGGCAAATCAGGAACAGCCCAGGCTGGCTAAGGCTATGCACTTTTGGGTCCGCTCAAACAGCTCAAAAAGTGCACAGGTAGCAGGGAGGAAGGGAAGAGAGGAGAAGAAGGGAGGCGAGCAGAAGGGGGGTTGTTCGGAAGGGCTGTGATAGACAGGGCAAGAGGCAGTCCACATCCGGCTTGCAGTGGCAGGCGCGACGTGGCTCCTGTGAAGCAGCTAAGAATAACAGTCCGTGTTTGCAGATCCCAGTATGGCTGCAGCAACCACGGCGCCGCCACCCACGGCGCAGCAGCAAGAGGTTCACGATCCGGCACAGCTCGGGCTGCACCAGCTCCGGACTGGAGTACCCCTACAGCAGCAACAGCCCGGCGTCCGGCCTCCCGTACGGCCTGCCCGCGATCCAGACCGGCCGCTCGCCCGCAGCAGCCATGGATTACCTCGCCCAGCCGCTGGGCGGCGCCGCCAAGGAATTATGCAAGGCGGAGCCCGAGTCGCCAGCCTCCGGCAACGGCGCCTGGGTGCCGCAGACCGACTGGGCGGCGGCCTACGACAGCTTCATGGGCCCGCTGCACGGCGGCGGCTGCGGCTTCGGTGCCGACGACGAGCATTTTGCTGCCACCGGGCTCGCCGCTGGCGGCTGGTCTGCCGGCAACGGTGACAGCTTCTGCCTGTCGCCAGGTGACGCAGACTTCTTCGATGGACCCGGCGCCGGCGACCTGCAGACTGTGCGCACGGTGCCCGACATGGCGGCCCTGGAGCGGGAGTGCTGCCCGCCGGCGGGCGCCTTTTGTCAGTCCAGCGGCTCGGACGCCGACACCATGGTGCCAGCGCGCCCCGCCACGCCTGCCAGCGGCGTCAAGTGCGAGGGCGGCGGCGGCGGCGCCGCAGAGGCGGCCAGCGACGGCAGCGACGCGACGCAAGTCGCCTCTTGCTTCATGCGGACGCGCCGCGGCGGCTCGCCGACCGCCTCGGGCGACTCTGCGAGCACGCCCGTCGTGCTGTCGGCGACGCAGCGGTGCGCCGCATCACTGATGCCCCCCATCAGTGGCGGCTGCATGGCGGGGGCGCCGCAACGGCGCTGCCGCCTGTCCGCCAAGCCATCCGACGCGGAGCTCAAGGAGGCGATTGCAGCGCTGCAGAAGAGCGCCGCCCGCAGCGCGCCCACCGCCGGTGCGTCACTCTGCCTGGCTTTCCTCGCTGTCGCCCGGCACAAATCACCTTTTTCTCCACACTTTGAGCAGCCCTGTGTGCGCTGGCTGTTTCCCACTCAGCATCACCCATGGAGAGAGTGCAGAAGTCTCATGCTGTTGCTGGCTGACACTCCCCGTCATCTGCCCCCCGCAGGCGAGGCGCATGTCATCACGCGGGCGGAGTGCCTGGTGCGGTACCGCGAGAAGAAGCTGCGCCGCCTGGATGTCAACACCATCCGCTACATGAAGCGCAAAATCAATGCCGACCGCCGCCCCCGTGCGTCTCTCCACAGTCCGATAGCCCCTGCAGGCTTTCACACGCTGTGCCTGCATTGGCAGACCAAGTCATCTGCGCTTGTATGTTTCCTTCAGTGCTGGGGTGTGCAGGAGCTGGCATGCCGTGTTGCTGACGCTTGCTTGCAGCCAGACCGAGAGGACTAGCGTGCCCAGCTGTGCTGCAGAGTGCCTGCTGACACAGAAACAGCCATGACGCCCGCCATCCAACCAATTGGCATCACGATGTCTCCTTCCAACATGCTGTGTCGTTTCATGCGCTGCAGGCATCAAGGGCCGCTTTGTGAGGGCCGAGGAGCTGGACGCGTACAAGGCGGGCCTGCTGCCGGGCCAGAACGGCCGGCCGCCGTGCTGAGCTTCATGCACAAATGCTATGGAGCATCGAGCCTCCGCGCTCCGCCCGCTTAATGCCCTCAGGCCGCCGCACTGCCGCGGCAGTATTCTGCACAAGCATCGAGGCGGCGGCCACGAGCCAGCGGCAGCAACAGCTTTCGAAACGGGCGGCGCTTGGGCCGCTGCCAGGCCCCGGCTGATGGAGACTCTGTATCACCACAAACGGCGCTGCGACGTCGCTGCCTGCCGGCCGCATCACAGCGGCAGCGGCAGCAATTTTGGGAGCCACACGCGACTGGATTGCAATTTGCGTTTTGATTGCAAAATAAAACTCGGGCAGGGAGGCGGGAGCGCTGCACGCCGGCTGCGGGGCCGCGGCTCACCGGAATTGACGCTCCTTAATTGGAAACACATATTCTTCTAGACTCTGCCTACCGCGCGGTGAGCGGCAGTATTCAGAACTTACTGGCGTGCAAGCCGGGCCCATTGGTGGCTTTGACATCGGGGTCGACATCAGTCGGGGCGCCGGATGTGGCAGCGGGGTTCATCTCTTGAGAGTGTGGGGCACCTCAGGCTAGACGGCCGCCACCAGGCGTCCATATGGATTTGATTTGCATCATCAGTTTTGGGGCGGTCCATGAGCACTGCTGCAGCGTTGCGGCAGCGCGTGTGTGGCCCGCCGGTTTATTGCACCCAGAGGGCGACTGCGCTGCACACCTGCAGCGAGTTGCATGCCCTGTCGGCAATCATTCATCTGGTCGCCAGCTGGCTGTGCAAGGCCGCCCCTCTGGCGTTGACTTGGACGAGAGCTGTGTGAGAGACGAATTCTGTTTCGGTCGATGTGTCGTTTGATGTGTCTGTGCGATTGCTGATGGAGTGGCTGACATCAGCAACGATGATTTGCAATGAGACTTTGCAGGATGGTATGTCACACACTTGCTTTCAGAAAATCACCAGACTGATCCCCTTGCTGAAACGTCATCCCTGTACTGTCAACAGCTCCACCAGACGTCTGCAATGGTGGAGGCCCCTCTGCCAATGTATACGCCAGGAAGCTGGCACCACGGCTGGGCCGCTCCTGCCACCTAGGTACTTCCAGCCCCAGAGTTGCCTCCATTTGCGTCAGAGCGGGCGCTGGATGCAAACCAGCCCTGCGGCGCCGCCGTGCGCCAGCCAGCCCAGGGTTTTGGCGCCTGCGCCGACCGTGCCGCCTCGGCCATCCGCGCTGCTTCCGCCGCCGCCGCCATCGATGCTGTCCGCCCCGGCATTGCGGCTCCACCGCACACGGTGAACCGCCAGGGCGGGGGGACTGGGGAAGGCGGCGCCGCTGGAGTCCAGACCCTTTGAGCCCTTTGCGGACTTGCCCTTGCCCTTGCCGCTGCCGCCGGGCTCAGCGGCAGCGGCGGCGGCGCAGGATTGCGTCAGCGCGCGCCTGTCGAGGAAGCGCAGCACCTCTCCCTCCTGCCGCCAGCCTGCAGGGCAGAGGGACCAGAGGGATCAGGGCCCAGATGCATGAGGCCAGGCCGCCATGCGCCTCCTGGGGGACGAGCATGATCTGTTATAGAGGGCCCCTTTTTGGGTGTGCAGCTCTGAGGATGCTGGTCAGCCAGCGGATCAAACCAGTAAGTTGTACAGAATGACCTGACCCCAAGCCATGCCCTCGTAACAGTGACTATCCGCCGATGTGTTGAAGAACAGTGGAGGTTTCCTGCAATGAAGACGCACCAAACACGGCGGTGTGTGGCGGGCGGTAGCCGCGCTTGTCGCCGATGACCACGTGATTGACGGTAAAGACTGTTCCATCCTCGCAGCCATACGCCAGCACCATGTCCGCCGAAGTGTGCGCGCTCCAGACGGCGCCTGCAAAAGCGCGGGCGCCCATGAACATGACAAGATGCCACATGACAAATTGTCACATGAGAACTTCAACAAGTGGGTCCGTTGCAGCTCGTCCGCCGGCTTGCCTGCTGGCGTCATAGTGTCGTTGCCGCTGCTCGAAGTTGCTGAAACTCTAAACCCTAGGAACCAGCTCCGCATGCGGTAGGTAGCAGCAGCTTCTGGTCACGCCGCCGGGGGGAGGCCAGGGTCGGCCGAGCGGCAACAGACACGCAGGGGCATCCTCAGTCCATGCAGACCAGATCCTAAGTCACAGAACCACTCACCGGGAATGCCGCTGCGCAGGATGGTCGAGTTGCTGTCCCGCCGCTGCAGCCGGGAGTCGCGGGGAAACAGCCACACCACCTGCCGCCAGGTTTCATGCTTTCACTTGTTTGTAGAGTTTGCATAGCATTTCCCATGTCTGGGTGATGCATTGCTGCTTTGCACCACAGCACTGGATGCTGGCACTGTTGATGCAGCTGAACAAGCCGTTGCGGCGCGGCAGGCTCCCACCTGGTGATGCGGCAACATGCGGGATAGTCAGGGAAGACTCAACGATGAAGAGAAGATGCATGATTGACAGAGCAGCGTCAAGATTGACAAGGCAGCGCTCAAGATTGACAATGGACGCAGTGATTCCCCGCGTACAGGAAGCCATTGTTGCTAGGGACCAGCGTGAGCAGGTTGGCAGCAGCGCACGGGTGAAACACGAGAGGTTTGTCGCTGTGGACCTGATCGCATCTTTGAAATTTCTCTTGAAAAGTCGCACAAGCAGGAAGCCGTCGGCACTTTTGCAGATCAACAGAACGTTGGCCACATGAGTTGAGGCCGCACGTGCAGGAAGCCGTTGTCGGTGGTGACAACAGCGGGCAGGTTGGCCGCCGGCCAGTCCGCCGACAGCAGGTACTGCACGCCCAGACCCAGCTGCATTACCGGGTGGTACGCGTCCCTGCACAGCAACAACGTCTGCCTGTCTCCGCCTTCGAGTGTGCTTGTAAAGAGCAGCAGTGGCGAATGCCTGATGAAGCCAGCAAAACCCTTGACACGTGAGCCCGGGACTCATGAAAAAGTTCGCTTGATTGCCCTCACCTGGCATCCCACACGCTGACATTGCCATCGTGCCCGGCGGTGGCGAACACGGAGCGGCCCGCGAGGGCGTCGCCGCCATCGTCCAGGCCCGCAGGCGCCCACGCGACCGAGCGGATGGGCCCCTCCTCCGTGCGCACGTGCAGCAGCAGCTCCGGGACGACTGGCGCGCTGCGAGGGAGAGCCATATAGGAAGGGGCAGTCTTCTCGTTCATGTTTTCCGCTTCTTTATGTTACTTTCAACAACCGGAGCTCGTCGTCCCTGCGCACGTGCAGCAGCGGCTCCAGGACGATCGGCGTACTGCGAGGGAGAGCCGTTGGATGGTTTGTGGTTTGTTTGAACGTTCTTCTTGTTTCCGCTTTCATTTTTCTTTCTGTCCCCTTTCAAAGGCTCCTGCAAGGGCCAGGTCTAGAGAAACGCATTTGTGAGGTCCTCGCCCGGTGGACAGCATGAAATAAACATCGAAAGTCGCCGCGGACGGCATCAGGCCGCCTCGCTGCAACCGCTTCCACCATGCCGCCAAGTCAGGCGCCCACAGCGCCAGACCGGATGCTTCGACTAGGCATGACTGACCTTGAAGAACAGTGGAATCAGGAAGGCTGACGTGAATGAACTGTTGACGTCACAAGTTGCTCACCTCGCGTCGGAGCCCGCAGCTGGCGGCGCCAGCCGCCACAGGGCGGCGGTGCCGTCCCAGTGGCCCACCAGCAGCAGGTCGTGCGGCGGCCGCGGCAGCCACTCCAGGGTGGACGCCAGGCTGCCGCCGATGCGGCCCGCCGCCAGCGTTGCGCCGCACGACAATCGCACCGCCAGCGGCGGCAGCAGCAGCGCCGCGGCGGGTCCCTGGGTGTAGAAAACCGACAAGGTTTCGGATTGAATACAATGAAGCCCCGCTGCCGAACAGCCGCACCGCCAGCGGCGGTCTCGGGGGGATCCCTCCCTGTAAAAGGAACCTGTCATTTCGATTCTTCCTTTGTCAGAGGGAAGCCGCGCCGCCGCACAGCCGCACTGCCAGCGGCAGCGGCTGTGGTCCCACGTCGGATCCTTCACTCGCGCCGCCACACATCTGCGTTGGCCTTTTGATCTCCTGTCCAGCTGTGCAGAAAGCAAGGCCTGGCACTGGCACCCAGATTGCAACGTCACTGCTGGCAAGCCTGGTGACTGGCTTGCGGGTGAATCTGGCGAAAACCCTGTCGAATCTGAACAGGTCGGCACAATACCACGAGTGTTCACGCTGTTTGTATGCATCCTGCAGGACGGCATTGTCCACAAATCACTGGAAGAAACGATATTCGTGGAAGACTGGAGAGCAGGCAACCTGAGCGGCTGCTGGTGGTGAAACAGCAGAGGGGTGCGGCACCGACAGCACCTCCACATCGCCGCTGCCGAGCGCCACGGCCAGCAGCCCCACACTGCAGCACGCCGGGCAGCACCAGACCAGGTCAAATGTCCTTCAATGATTGCCATACAGGACTTAGCAGGACAGTGAAAGACGATGGAGGAATAGGGGCTGGTCTTCCGTGCAGGTGTTTGCTGTCGACGTACATTGAACCGCTGGGAGGCGCATGCGGCTTGAGCTGCGGTCAAGGAGCGGATGAGCAGTCAATGCATCAGCCGTACCTGGGTAGGTGCCCGCTCGCGTCGCCGGTGCCGGCGTCTGCGGCAGCGGGGCCTTGGGGGCACCACTTCACGTCCCAGGCGACGCCGCCGTCATGGCAGAGCGCCATCGCCATGCGCGGCGGGCCCAGCAGCGTCGAGCCCGGTTGCCTGCTAGCAGCGGCTTCAGTCAGTGCTTCAGGTCTCAAGCCATTGCGCCCCCACATGCGCACAATCTTGGTTCCCTAGAACATCGATGTCCTTCGATCGATGGGAGCTGGAAGCGATTGGAGTCCGGCAGCGGGGGGCGCACCTGCCGCCGTTGCTGCCGGTCTGCACCTCCCACAGCTGCACGCAGGCGGGGCCGCTGGCTGGCCGTCCTATGACATTGCCCTCGCGCCCCGCAGGGTGTGCCGCCACCTGAACATAGGGCATCCGTGTCACAGTTTCCAAACCCGATGTGCACTGGCAGGGGCAGCTGGGCATGCAAATGCGCCAGCGGCAGGGCTCGCAGTCAGGGTTGTGCCACAGCAATGGGCAGCAAGCGGCCCGCCCACTTCCGTCAGGGGTGTGGCCCTTCCGCTGCCATACCAGCTGCCAGACGACGATCACACCGCAAGGAATTGGCTGCTGCCTGCGCCGCCGCTGTCGGCGCCAACGTCGCCGGCGGTGCCGCCGGCGCTGCTGCCAGCCCGCAGCGGAGGCGGCACCGGAACGCTCCAGTCCAGCGCCCAAACGGGTCCGCCGACGTGCATTACGGCGCCAGCACCGTCCGCGCCGGGCGGCCCGCCGGGATCATCGTCGACCCGCTGCTGCTTGCTTGCGCTGCCGCCTGCTGGAGGCCGGCCTCCGGCTTTGGCGCCGGCCTGCGTCGCCTGGACTGCTTTCTCGAATTGCCGCAGCGCCGCGCTGAACAGCGGCAGCCGCTGCTGCGCTGGCGACGCCCCCGCCCCGTTGGCGGCGCCTGTGTCCAGGCTCGCGATGGGAGCCGACTGCGCTGCCAGGTTCAGGTAAGCCGCCGCGTCCCTGCGGGCGCAGCGGATGGTGTCAGCGGGCGTCCTTACCACTTGCCGCTCAGGCGAACAGTGATTTCACCCCGAGACTGGATCAGGAGCCTCCTGAAGTCTGCAAGCACATGCCAAATAATGCGATACAGTTCATACGCAGCACTGCGTGCGTAGCAGCAGCGGAACAGCGCACCTGACCACCTCAACAGCATCCCGAGTGCACCTCCACGATCGCAGGTCAACCACCGTCATGGTGCTTACGACGCGTCGCGTTCAGTCGAGCAGTACATCACGGTCGTCGGAGTGTGCAAACGCACGTCGATTGTCAGCCTGCAGCCTGCAGCCTGCAGCCTGCGGTTGGAGTCACGGGGGATGTAATTTTGAATCACCTTGCAAGGGCCTTGCTCTGCACACGACTGGTACTGTCCTTACACAACAGTTTGACTCCAGACAAGCGAAAACGTAAATCACTGTGCAAGCCGGGCATTACACACTCACGCAGGCTTGATCAGGGTGTTGTAGGGCCGGTGGTTGTCCCAAGTAGTCTGGAAAAGAAGAGGGCTGACCTGACCGTGGGCAGCGCACGACTGGTGGGTTGCACTTGCAGCTGGCAACAGACGACGTCCTATCAAATAAACCAAGGACAGACAAGCGAAAACGTAAATCACTGTGCAAGCCGGGCATTACACACTCAAGCAGGCTTGATCAGGGTGTTGTAGGGCCGGTGGTTGTCCCAAGTAGTCTGGAAAAGAAACCCTGACCGTGGGCAGCGCACGACTGGTGGGTTGCACTTGCAGCTGGCAACAGACGACGTCCTATCAAATAAACCAAGGACAAGAGCTTCATGCTAAGTCGCTTGTCGCCTGCCTGGACGGGTATGCCCTCGACTTCATGTCACAAGGAGCCGCTGAACGCGATAACCGGCAAAACGTTGGACGCCCGCGATGCCGCAGCGCCCAACTCAACCTCAACTTCCAGAAGCAAACGAAAGATAGTCGACGCCTGCACTGCCCTACACGTTTTGAATCATCTGATGCGGTCCAGAGGCCCTGCATATAAATTTGAATCAAATCCCCGCCCCAAGCATCGCGGCGGCCACAGCCGCCACGGCGATCCCGAAGGAGGTCGGACTGGCCCCTTCGTCGTCTTTGCCGGCGAATCCGGCGCGCCGGAAGCTCAGCCGCCGCCGCAGCTGCCATCAAAGTGCGCACTCTCGGAGCACAAATGCCCAAAGTGGAGCCCAAAGCGCTCCGGCTGCAGCCAGGGGCGTTGTCACATGGTTTTCAGGCCGTCTTCAGACGGTCGTCTGGCGCCACATGCTGTCCAGATACGCCCCCATCTGCTGCTGCGCCACCGCGGCGGTGCCGGCGCCCGCGGCAAAGCCCTGGCCGGCTGTGGAGTCCTGACTGGCGGCGCCCTGCTGCCAGGCGGGTCCGAGGAGCTGCGTCGGCGGCGACGGCTCCGACATTCGCCCGCCACCGCCGATGTCCAGGCCGATCATGACCTGCAACCATGCGCATGAGTAGTCAGCCCCGTGCCGCACGTGCAACCGCTCTCTGGCAAGACTGTGCGCGTTCCAGGGTTTAGAGCGACACATGCTCTTGTGCAGAGCCAAACAGCCTGCCATTCAGCAGCACTGTAAAGACAAAGTCGGTTTGTAGGTCGACGTCTCATGCTAGCCAGGGAGGTGTATTGCTTGTGAAACCCAACCCACACCGCTGTGCGAACATGTACGCAGCCGCACCGTCGGCAGGCTGTTCATGGGCGGGGGCGACCTGGCGTTGTTTGGGGAGACGCGCTGCTGCAGCTGCTGCTGCTGCGCAAAGCCGCCGCCTTCCAGCGGCGGCTGCGCCTCCTCCGCTGCTGGGAAGGCGTCTCCCAGCGGACCCACCAGCTCCTGCGACGGACGCGATGTTGCTCAGTTGGGTTTGCTGTTTGATGCACTGTTTTCCTGCAAGCTGTCGACTGCACTGTGCGTCCATGGAAATCACCTTAAAATTCTGCAGATCACACTCTGCAAGCGGGACAGACAGGGCATCGAGGCACATTACAGGAGCGATGCCACCAGAGTTTCGTGGAAGACAGCCAGCTGTTTCAGGTAGCCGAGTACTTGGCAGGAGGGTGCCACATGGAGGCGGGAGACAAAAATAATTGGCATCTAGTCGCACCTCGATGGCCTCCTGCGACATGGGCGGCGGCGTCGGCGCCGTCACGAACGGCGACTGGTACAGGTTCTGGCCGCCAAAGTCGAAGCTGACGCTGGGGAGCAACGACGCTGTCGCCGCCGGGCCACCCAGCGGCGGCTGCTGCTGCTGCTGCTGCTGCAGGGGCGGCGCCGCCGCCTGCGCCGCCGGCGGCCCGCCGCCGTGCGGCCGCTGCTGCCGCAGCTGCTGCCGGGCTTCTTCCAGCGACAGCACCGGAGCGCTCGGGTCCGCCGGGCCGCCACCTAGCTCGGCGAAGTCGCAAAACATGGGCACCTGCGGCGGGTCACTCATGGCGCTGAGGTCGGAGCTGCTGGACGGTGCGGCCAGGCCCCCCAGCGGCGGCTGCTGGAAGAGCGACGCCGGCTGCCCGCTGCCCAGCTGCTGCGCCTGCATGCCTGGCTGGAAGAGCCCGTTCAGGTGCTGCTGCTGCGGCGGCGGAATGCCGTTGGGCAGCGTCGACAGCATGCCATTGGGCAGCGCGCCGCCGTGCGCCTGCGCATAGCGGCCCAGCACGGACTGCATCTCGGCGGCCGCGGAGGACTGGGCCGCCGAGCCGTTCCAACCGACGCAGGTGTCTGCAGACCCCAGCCTGCTTGGCGGGCCTTCGGGGGGAAGACCCTCCATCATGGTGGGCTGCGCCTGCGGCTCCATGTGGTCCCGCTGCGGCTGGCTCTGCGGCTGCCGCGGCTGCTGCTGCACTTGCTGCTGCTGCTGCGGCGGCGGCAGTGGCTGGCTCTGCGGCGACTGCTGCCGCTGCGGCAGCGGTGGCAACACCTGCTGCTGCTCCACCAGCTGCTGGAAGGGGTTGAACTGCATGCCGCCTGGCGGCGGAGCGGCGGCGAAGCCGGCTGCGCCGCCGCCGCAGTTCATCGCCGCGCCGCCAGCAAATCCGGCCGCTGCGCCGCCGCCGCCCATGGCCGAGAAGCCCGGCGCGCTGCCAAAGCCCTGCATGTCGGCCATTGCCTGCATGCCCGCGAGCGCCTGCATGCCTCCAAATGCGCCGGGCAGCGGCCAGCTGTTGAACATGGCGCGCTGCGGCACAAAGCCCGTCGGCACCTGCTGCGGCATGGGGTTGAACTGCTGCAGTAGAGCCTGCTGCTGCGCGCCGCCGCCCAGCGCGTCACCCGCCTGCGGCAAGTGGAAGGCGTGAGGTTGTACATGTGCATCAGGGGCATTGTCACGTTGTGCAGCATGGGCTGCCTATGAGATGCGCTCCGCTGAGGCAACATGCGTGCACGTGATGCCAATTGACCAGCGCACTCGCCTGCGGACATTGTTTGGGACACTCTCTGGCCACGAGGCAGGAGCACGAGCTCGATGGTGACGCTCTGGGGAACGCAGGAGCACAGCCAGAATGAGCATCCAAGGCCGCACCTGCAGGGGTGGGCCGCCAAAGCCGGATGACAGCGACAGCACCCGCGTCGAATCCGCCTCTGCCTTGAGGCTCGCCTGCCGCTGCTGCGTGTGCGGCGACTGCGGCGCACCACACATTGGCACTCTCAGTTGCGCGGCGCGTGGGTGCACACGGTGGCAACTTGCACAAGCACACATGCGACACGCTTTCAGAGGTAGCATTGACGATGCTGCCTGCATGTGATAGTTGACAACCTCCCTTGAACTCGAAAGCGCCCCGCTCGACTGTCCCTCAAGTGCTGACCTGGCGCCGGGCCTTGCGCTCAGGCGGCCGCATGACGCCCTTGTTGGCATACATCAGGCCGCAGGCGTTGCACAGCGTGCGCGGCCCCTGCGGCCCGCGCCGCATCATCGGCGTGTCCTGCGCGCCCGTGCCGCAGTTCACGCACAGCAGCTTGCCGTTCTCGCCCAGCAGGCCGCCGGGGTAGGCCACCGCCTCGTCCGCCAGCGGCTCGCTGGAGTGCCTCGCCAGTTGCGCGACGTTGCAGGCACCGCCGATGGAGTGTGAGCGCTTCCGGGGTGTGAGCGACTGCAAAGGATTCGTGTGCATGTGTGAGTTCCTCGCAGATGGCGATGGGTGGTATCAAGCTTGCTGCCAGTGACGCAGTGCCTGCCTCCTGAGCTACCAGCCCTGGAAGCAGCGCAGCTAGCCGAGAAGGCGGCCGCCCTTGGACACCAGGTGGACGGCCTCATGGCGGCGACAGACCACCGCACAGGGCCAGTATGCACGGGACACGCGTCCCACCTCTCGCTGCTCCCTCAGCAGGCGCTCCCGCTTCTTCTCCTTGAAGCGGTGTAGGCTCGCCTGCAGGCAGACGCACAAGCACGGTCCGCGCCGATCCAGGAGGGCGCTGCTACGGGGTTTGCCTGGCAAGGTCTGCAGGGGCAGGGGCTCTGGTGGGGTACTCAATGCGCAGGAGATCGAGCGAAAGCACACTGGCACTCCCCACCTGGCGATACTCAGCAGGGGACAGACCCTCCACCTCGGCGGCGTCAAAGTCTGTGCTGTCCTGCAGCAGCTGCAGCAGCAGCGCCACCTGCACACAAGGTAACGATGGTACACTTCTCAACAGGACTGTGCTGGCCGACTACTCGAGGTATGTTACAGCGGTGAGTAAAGGTCAGTCAGGGTCGGCCTGTCGTCCGCAAGGTGAGTGCCGCAATACAACCAAAACCGAACCTTAGCAGGTGCGATTCCTGCAAACAGGTGTACATCTCCTGCGAAGTGTATAGCGAGGTCCGCCGGCGCATCGGCCTCGACTTTCAGCCGCGGAAATCCCGCAACGCGTGGCGAGCCCTGCGGACTCGGGCTGTCAGGAGTGCCTTCCTGGTGTTGCGCTGCCTCATCAGCGGAGCTCGCAGCGGCCGCCATCTCTGTTTCTGACATGGCTTCGTCCGGCTGCCGCGTACGTATGCGATGATGCAGCGCTGACAAAAATTTCAACGGGCAAACATCAGTGTATGCATAGCCCCCTAGGAATGTACCAGACTCTGTACCGGCGCATGATCCGCATTCTTGAGGCAGCATCACTGCTGACCAGACCTTCAGATTGCTCAAACTGGTCCTTGATCCCTCCTCTACTTCGGTTTCCTCTTCCTCCTCCTGCTCCTGCCCTATTAGCTGGCGTCTGAGCGACTGCAGAAGCCTCATCGCAAGTAAAGTGCACGACAGCGTCTGACGCCTGCCCCGCGGCAAAGAACGCATCAGACTGCTACTGTCTGTGCTAGCTGACGCGCGCTGTGCATGTTCAGATAGCACTGATTGATTCTCAGCCAGCTTATCATGGCTGCGGCACTGTGGCGGAGCGGCATACCCAGTGCATGGCTTGATAGCCTGCAGGCCTACCCAGACAGGCTCAAAGCACTGGAGAAGGACGGCCTGGAGCAGCTTGACAGGTCAGCATCTGTACTGCCTCGTGATATCGAAAGTGACGGTGTTATTGAATACTGGGAGTGGCATGACGCGTGCTCGGCGGTGGCCGCTTGCAGCTGGTACCGGGCCCTGCCCGCGGCGATTGCAGAGCGCGGTGAGGAGCCGTACATCACCGCGGATGAGCTCGTCCGAATCGTGAGTGCATTGCGACACTTTTGTATGCTCTGCACGCATGGCTTGGGATGCGGCCCCCTTGATCTTCAACCTCTGCAGCATGCAACGGCAAACACAGCCGTCACTTCGTCACAACCCCGGAACAGGTGGAATGGAAGCTCAAGCGGGGTATGTGGCGGCCCCGGCTACTGGACTATGCCAAGGCGCACTCGGATGAGACTGTACGCGCTGCCAGCAGCAAGGCGTTCCGCCTGGCGGCGCCGGGCGATGCGCAGCAGATCTCGGCGGTGCTGGCGCCCCTGACGAAGCTCAAGGTAAAGCTTTGTCACTGCTTTCGGCACTGTGCAGTCGCTATCAAGCTTGCTCGGCTTGCTCATCAGCATGCCGAGCAGCACTGGCACATTGCAACAACCTACTGTATCCCTGTGCGCAGGGCGTCGGGCCAGCCACCGCGTCCGCAGCGTTGGCGGCGGCGCAGCCAGCGTTTCCGTTCATGTCGGACGAAGCGATGCAGGCAGCCGTCAAGGGGCCTTTAAAGTACACGCTGCCAGATTACGTGCAGCTTGTGGAGGCTGCACAAGCAAAGGCATCCGAGCTGAACGAAGCAGACGGTGAGGCACCACATGTACCTGAGCTATGATGGCATGTATCTCCAGAAAGTTGCCTCCGTGCATGTCCAGAGGCGGCAAGAGCGGCACACACAATATTGGTATAGTGCCACCGTCTTTGCATAATCTGCTGCTCTGTGCAGGAGAACACGTTTGGACGGCGAGCGACGTGGAGCGCAGCCTGTGGTCGTGCGCCGTGGCGGACAAGCCGCGCAAGCCGGCGGCCAGGCGCAAGCGGAAAGCGGAGTGACGATGGCGGGTTGGGAACTGGCTTGCCCATTTGACCATGTGGGACTTGCCGTTCACGCATGATCAAGAGTTGCTGCAAGGCCGTCAATGGCGGTGGGCCCACAGGCGAGCAATGTGGAACGCAGGTCGTGCGACGCGCGCGGCCAATTTTGGTTTAAGAAGGAGAGTGCTTTCAGACTCCATGTGTAAAAGAAGGGTGGTGTACAAGAACGCATCAGACAAAAGGGCACCTGGCGGCAGCCGCTTTTGCCCGGCGCTTTTGTACAAGAAGTGGGAGGCAAAAGCGAGCGCATCTACTGAATTTTCTCGCACACGTTACAGTGCGCTTTGTAAGACAGCAGAACCAGTCAAAAGGAGGCGGGGGTCGGCCTCCAGAAAATAGGCACCCCGTACTTTCCTTGCGGCACGCTGACCTTTTTGCAGAGTAATCTTTCGTCTCGCAGCCGGGGCACAGAAGAGCTACGTCAAGTCACCCAATTGCCCGGTGCTTTATTACAAGGCCAGCTGGAGCGGCGGCGTAGTTTGTAAGAAAGCAGGACGCAAAAGGAAGCGAGCTCGAGGCCACTCGAGTGGCCTTTCAGATGATCTTTGAAGAAGTGCAATACCGTCTGCCCGGTCTCGTCACTGCACCCTTTTGTCCTCCTTTCTTGCAAAGGGCGCGCGGTACTTCGACCGACAAAATGGTGCGTGCGTGCGGAGCGAAGCGACGCCACTTGCCCCCGTGCCCCTGCTGTGCCTTGGGCCTGGACGGCATGGTGAGACACGCAATATATGTATACTTGCTAGTTGCTAGATACTACGTTGTATGTTCGGGCAGATCCACCGTAGGGAGTGTGCACCACCAGCGGCCCGGGCGCCGCGACGATAGCTGCGCGCTGTGTTTGTGATCCGCAATCGTGATTGAACGACTCGCTGCAGCCTGCCGCCCCGTTGTAAGAACAGCTACAGGGCAGAAGGAGGCCCGGCGGCAGCCCTTGTAAGAAGGCTCCGGGCTAAATCTGAGCCAAGTTCCTTTTGCCCGGTGCTTCTTACAAACCTCTCCGCTTGACATGGAACCGATGAACAGCACTCCCTGTCACGACAAAGTGTGGCCGCGCGTCAGTAGCCTTTGTAACAAAGCACTGGGCAAAAGGAGGCTCGGCGGCAGCGCTTGTGAGAAACCACTGTTTGGAATTAATCTGCCCACACTGGAAAACCCCTCATTGTCAGAATTCGATAATTCATCGAGTGTAACTACATTACGCTATTCACCCTTTGCAGTCTCCTGATTTTTCGAGAGCGCAGCAGTGCAGCACATTCGCGACCAGAATCCGGACTTGTTCTAGGACGGTCAATCCATGCGTGAGTTCGTCAATCAGGCAGACCAGGTTGCTGTGATGGACTTCATCGTTGCTTGTTTCGACAGTTTCGTCCAGACAGATCAGCTGAGCAGGGGTTTACCCAACCCCCGCAGCTGGCACCCGTTTAGCCCCTTCAGGGCGACACGGTGTAACATTTGCTCTCCCAAGTCAGAAATTCTGACGCAAACACGAGTCAACCTGTCTTCGCTTCTGTGAACAGCAGTATCAGACCGTTGGTGACAGTGGTGGCTTGAATCGTGACGCAGCAAGCCCCAAAGTCTTTGACCTCCAAGACGTTAAAATATAGTTCCGAAGTACCCATCATTACACTCAGTTGAAGGCCTCCTTACAGCGCCGTGATCAGGAGGCGCGAGGTAGCGGCAGTGTCCAGATGAAAAAGGCGTTCGGAAAGCTAGCGCTTTCGTCCAAAAAGAAGGCGAATGTGCCCGTGCAGTCCGCGCACGCGCCTGCGGCAGAGCAGCCACAGCAGCCGATGCAGGCGCAGCAGCAGCAGCAGCGCTTCGAAGAGGCGGCAGCCAGCAACCGGTACGGCTCGATGGACGATCAGGCCGGCGCCGACGTGGGTGGCGGGCACTTTCCCGAGGCCGGAAACGGCTACCACAGCGCCGAGCCCGACGAGTGAGTGGCTGACAGCCCTCCAATTCTCCAAACACGTCTCTATCAAGGAGGACGTATTACGGGCCGTCCTTTCTGGTCGCTGCTTGCCTTCACTTTCTTGCGTGACGCCCAAAGGGAAAGCAGTAGTCGCGAAGGCGGGGGCGCAGGCCTTCAGCAGCTCATGTACGGCGGGGCGCTGGTGCAGATAGCAGTCCTTCACGCAGTGCGTGGCGTCCTGCTGCACTCCGTGCGCCCCAAGCCCCGGCTGCGGTCCCTGTGGTGGCCGGGGGACTGCAGCGGGGTTGTACCGGCAAGAAGGGCTTGGCAGCCGCTACACACGCCGTAGCCTACCACTGCGGGCGGGTGTCATGGTGTCTGTATGCAGTCCGGCCCTTGCGTCGCCGGCTGCGGTGCTGTGACTTTCCCGGTTGCCCTACTGGCTGACATATTACGTACGTGGGAAGAGGGGAGACACGGAGTACTCGCCGCGGCTGGCGCCCGCACAGCGACAGGATCAGTCTGACAATGCCGACACAGGAAGCCGCGGGGCGCGTCTCCTCCGCACTGTCTTTCCCCAAGTATGAAAGGGTCTACTTGCTCTAGACAATATTTCACTCAGGTTGCTGACAGCACGCGCAACCTGTTATCTGCAGGCAGTTCGAGCCGCCGCAGCAGAACCACTCCGGCAGCCTGCAGAGCGAGGGCGACCGGTACAGCTACGCAGCCTCAGAAAGCGACCATGACAGCGACGACGCCGACTCGCAGAACGAGCCGCTCTTCGACTGCCCGCACTACCGAAAGCTGCAGGACCTCAACAGGTGAGTCTTGGACCTTGCATTCCGAGGCTTGCTGTGTTCCCAGAGTCGTACAGTCCCATCACTCTTGCGTATTCGGTATGGGCGGTCGAATTGTCCTCGGCGCCACATCGACTGGCTCGGCAAGGAGGCAAAGTACGACGATTTGGAGTCGGCGCGCGCAGCGATCCAGAAGGGGCGCACTGCGTCGGTGTTCGTGGAGCCGCTGCAGGGCGAGGGCGGCATCAACTCCTCGCGCCAGTAGGGCTCTGCTCAAGCCCACAAGGCTGCATGTCAGAAAGTCGCAGCGCGCCGTCTATCTGCTGTGAGGCTGGCTCCTCAGCCATCAGCCCTGACGCGATGCCCAATCCACGCGCAGGGGCGCCTCGGGCTTTGTGCAGCTGGCGGTGAACACCCAAACGCAGGAGCAGGTGGCCATCAAGTTCCTGGAGCGCGGCGGCGGCGCCAGCCAGCGCGTCATCGCGCGTGAGCTGCTGAACCACCGGGAGTGCGCGCTGCACCCCAACATCGTGCAGCTGAAGGCGCGTGCCCTGACAGCCACGCTCGGGGGCAACATCAGACGTGAAGCATTTTGGGATCTCTTTGCGGCAATGGTGTCTGCAATCTGCCGCCAAAAAAATCGTCCCTCCAGGAACAAGAGCTTCACGCAAAGTGCGCAGCTTAAATGGACATCTCTCTTGCCTGTACCGCAGGAGGTGTTCCTGACGAAGCACCACCTGGGCATCGCTCTGGAGTATGCCGATGGCGGCGACCTCAGCGAGTACATCGACAACCACGCGCAGCAGGGGGTGAGCTTTTGGCATTGTGTGTTTTGTTTTTGCTTGTGTCATCGATCATGTCCATGTTCTACCGCACGCTGGTCGGCAGCCCTGTGTCGGCCGGGTGGTGTGGTGCTGATGACTCTTGATTCAGTTCACGATGCCAAAGCCCGCAAGGACCACAGACCAAATGTGTGGCTGAGTTGTTGCCTTTTGCCGGCCGCAGATGATGGGCTGCCCGGAGGACGAGGCCAGGTGGTTCTTCCAGCAGTTCATCATCGGGCTGGACTACTGCCACCGCATGGGTATCGCCAACCGCGACATCAAGGTGCGCTGCACGCGTGCGCGCCTGCGTACTCATCACCCCCAGCATGCTGCTCGCCGCCGTCAGATATGAACCGGAGCCGGATTGCTGACGGGAGTGACATCCCTGAGATTGAAACGAACACAACTCAAACCTGGACGGAAAACTCTCCTTGTTCTGTCCGCAGCTGGACAACGTGCTGCTGCACGGCCGTGGCGAGCGGCCTGTGGTGAAGATCTGCGACTTTGGCTACTCCAAGGACGAGGTGGCCGGCTCCATCTGCAAGACCGCCTGCGGCACGCCCGAGTACATGGCGCCCGAGGTGAGCATCCCTTTGGATGGTTTTGGTTCGGAAGTGATACCATCAGGAGGGAACCCCTGGCTCCATCTGCAAGACCGCCCGCGGCACGCACGTGGCGAGTTCGCCAGGGCTCAGGTGTTTGTGGCGCCTGTGCCTGAGCGCACGGGCACATGCGTGCCGTGCTGGACAGGGTGCGGATTGCCTGTATATCGCAGAGCATGCGACCCTTTGGCCTGCGCTGGCGCCAGCAGCCGCACGCTGTGCTGCATGACAGCGGGGCTAGCAAGGGGCTCTGGTGAGCGGCGCTGGGAGCTGACGCGACAGAGCTGCACAACGGCAAAGTGGCAGACATCTGTCCTAAACGCATTCCTGTTCATCTAAGGACAACATACCTGAAACCTAAATTTTAAACACCGCAGGTGCTGACGACGGAGCTGTACGACGGCAAGGTGGCGGACATCTGGTCGTGCGGCGTGATGCTGTACGTGCTGCTGGTGGGCACCTTCCCCTTTGCGCGCCAGGGCGACGAGGACATGAAGAACGCCAAGGCGCTGCAGATGATGTTTGGCCGCATCATCAAGGCCGACTACGAGCAGCCCGAGGTGTGCGCCGCGCCTTATGATTGTCGTGGCTCCTAGCAGTCGCACCAGAATCTGCTCCTGCCGGGCAGCTGAAAGACTGCACCTTCTGGCTTGCTGGCAGACCCGCCAGCGCCTGCTCTGTCCCTCAACACCTGTTGCATCACTGCGCATGAGCGTGTGAGGCTTCTGCACCGAAAGCCATGTTCCTGAAGACGGGAGGCGGAGAGGGGATGCATAGGGGCTGGCAACACATGGGAGGCGGGACATTGCCCTTGGGCAGGGCATTGACGAGAACGCGTCCCTCCTCGGCAACGCAGGTGTCGGAGGACTGCAGGGACCTGCTGCGGGGGCTGCTGACGGCGGACCCGGCCAAGCGGCTGACGGTGGCGCAGGTGCAGTCGCACCCCTGGTTCCTGCAGGACCTGCCCGCCGGCGCGCTGGAGGTCAACTCCCGCCTCAAGCTCATGGACAACGTCCGGTGAGCTGCTGGCATCACTCGTTTCGTCTTCAAAAGCATGCTCTGGTGCCGTGTGGCTGCTACCGGCGCATGTGCAGAGTACACTCGAGTGAGGGTTTGGCACAGCGCATGAGATGCTGCAAGCTCTCGGGCGAGCCCAGGCTTCTGCCTGCTTCAGTTGTGTGCGCCCCGCAACCTGACCTCCGGCTGCTGTCATGCCCCGCAGGTACGGGCAGTGCAAGCAGACGGCGCAGGAGATCCTCAATTTGGTGGAGGAGTGCAACGACTACTCTGTGTCGGCCAACGGCGGCGCAAACTGACCGCCGCGAGGCGGCGTGGATTTGGACGACGCAAGACGCCCTGGGTTTGACTGCCGCCGGGCGGCGGGGACGGGACCTCCAGCATCAAGGCCCGCGGATTTTGTAACCATCACACCCACAACATCAGGATGTGTGTCTATCACGGGTGATGGCATGCTCAACACGCCGAGGCCGTCAATAACAGAGGCTGGCCGGGGGTCACCCAACAATTTGGCAAAGGTCATCCAAGAGTCATCCGGGGCGCAGCGGCAGCTGCGCCCGCTATCATCTGGAATCGAAGTGCCGCGCGCCCCCTGTAAGAAAGCAGAGGATAAAGAGGGTGCAGTGACGAGACCGGGCAGACGGTCTTGCACTTCCCCAGCGATCATTTGGAAAGGCCGCTCGCTTCCTGTTGCATCCTGCTTTCTTACAAAGGACCACGCCGCTGCTCCTGCTGGCCTTAAATAAAGCACCGGGCATAACGGTGACGTATGAGCTCTTCTGTGCCCCGGCTGTGAGAAATTGCTCTGCAAAAAGGTTGCATCGCTTAAACCTCAGCGTGCCGCAAGGAAGTACGGGGTGCCTATCTGGAGGCCCGCCCCCCCGCTTCCTTTTGACTGGTTCTTTCTTACAAAGCGCACTAAAACGTGTCCAAGAGAATACAGTAGATACGCTCGCTTTTGCCTCCCCACCCCTTGTAAAAAGCGCCGGGCAAGAGGCTGCCGCCGGGTACCCTTTTGTCTCTCCTTCTCACAACAGAATGTGGCCGCGTCGCACGACCTGCAATCCACGTTGCTCGTCCTGTGGGCCCACCGCCATTGACGGCCTTGCAGCAACTCTTTATCATGCATGGCTGACGTCTACCCTGCGGCGGGTAGCCAGGGCGACTGGACGCCGGCAGCCGCGCGAGCAGCCGCCGTCCGCCGAATCTTCCCCTTGTTCCCTTGAATCCACCTCCAACAGCGGCTTGTCCATGTGATAAAAATTTTCTACACGTCGAAGAGGTCCAGGTGGTCCTGCAGCGTCTCCCCCCGCCGGATCTTCTCCACCCTGCCGTCGACGACCCAGTACTCCGCCGGCCGCATCTGCGCGCGGGAGGTGATGCGCATCACCGACGACTGGGAAGGGGAAATTCACTAGACGGGCGCTGACGGCAGGCCTGCTGCATGCTTGCTCCCACATCGATTCAAACTGCGGGGCAAGCATGTCACCCAACGCCAATCGTGCACAGCCGGAGCGCCGCGCACCGCGACGTCCCCATGGCATGAGGCCAGCAGCACTTCCCACCGGAAACAGCGTGACAGTCCTGTAGCAGACTTCATGCATGCAATGTAGGTGAAGGCAGAGTTTCTGGTGGGGCCACACCTGCAGGTTGTAGGTGGAGGCCATGGCCATGCAGTAGGCGCCTGCGTCGTGCACAACCAGGCCGTCGCCCGCCGCCGGCGCCGGCAGCTCCCGCTCCTTGCCCAGGAAATCCGCCGACTCGCACACCGGGCCTGTGAGTTTGGTGAGAGTTCATTGGAGAAGATTCTGGAAAATGCAACCGGACGAGAAGGCGTTTAGCTTGCCGGCGGCGGCAGCTCCCGGCGCCGGCAGCTCCCGCTCCTTGCCCGGCGGTCCTGCTGTTGCGCGAAAGGGTTGTGGGAACAGAGGGTGGGCCACGCCCAACAGCTGTTGGACTGCCGACTGGACGCGACAAGGGTGAGTTTTCTTGTCAGCACCGGCAGCTCCGGCTCCTCGTCCCGGAAGCCTGAGGACTCGACAGAGATGATGACAAGTGTACGCAGGCAGAACCCTGAAGCACTGGCAGTTCGAGAGGGGCCGAGACGGCCCACCGAAGATGTCGTAGGTGTCCATCGGGCCATCGGTGGGCTCGGTCAGCTGCCATGCATCCCAAAGCTGATATGTCGACGGAACCTCTTTGCTTGTGCGAACAGGTGGTTCAAAGGTGGCGCACCGACGATGTCGTAGGTGTCCGTCGGGCCGTCGGTGGGCTTGGTCAGCTCGATGTGCTGGTAGGCGTCGTACAGTGAGGGGCGGATGAGCGCCGACATGGAGCCGTCCACCACGATGAAGTTCTTCGTGCCGTTGGTCTTCGTGCCCGTCACCTGGGAAAGCACAAGAAATTATCCAAAGAGAAATGGCATTCGCCGACATGCAGCCGTCCACCATGAGGAAAACCTTCGTGCCGTTGATCTTCGTGCCCGTCACCTGGAAATGAAAAAGGAACACGTGAAGTGAAATGGGATTTGCCGGCAACGATTGCAGGGGTGGTGTGCCGTCCTCCGAGGGCAGCGTTTTGCTGCCACGATAAAGCCTCTTCGTGCCATTGGCCTTCGTGCCCGTCACCTGCATATCAAGGATGCAGGCTTGGAGATGCTGTTAGAAACAGGGTCCGTCTGCAGATGGGGACTGCCTCCCACAGGGACGGGCGCGGGCCACCAGGCAGGGCTGTCCCAATGCCGTTTGTTTGCTGACTATGTGGGAAGGTAATCCCGCCACCGGCATGGCAGGACAGGCGGCGCACTGTGTTGAGGAGGGCGGGGGAGGTGGCGACCCTGGAGCGCCACACCGCTCATCAACCCCCCCTATGCACCACGCTGCCAGACCACGCTGGCAGACGACCAGGACCAGCGCACCGTGCTGAGGAGGGCGGGGGAGGTGGCGACCATGGTGCCACACCCCCTATAGTGCCCTCTTTCGTCACTTCCTTGACGCTGCCAGGTTGCACTACCAGGACGGAAACAGCAGGCGCACCGTGTTGACGAGGGCGGAGGAGGTGGCGACCATGGAGCGGCCCGGCTCCAGGATGAGGGTGAGCCCCGTGGACGCGACCAGGTCTCGCACCGTGTCTATCAGGTCCTGCGGCGACGGCAGCACCTCCCCCCTGCAGCACACGATAGGGTTGCCCTTGAGAACCCAGATCCCAATGAATCGCCGAGGAGGGCGCAGAAGCTGTGGTGTCGCGACGCCGTGTCGATCAGGTCCTGCGGCGACGGCAGCACCTTCCCCCCTGCGGCGCATTGCGGAGAGAACCATTCGATAGGAGATAAGAGCGCAGGGTTGTCAGCTGCCGCAATGTTTGCGACGCGATTTCGATCAGGTCATGCCGGCAGCACCTCCTTCTGAGCACAGCAACAGAATCGCACAAGCTCTGTGCAGGGCGCAGGATTTGTCGTGAAGTTTCGACAATGTGTCGATCAAGTCCGCAGCGACGGCAGCTCCCACTCCCCTGCGGAAATGCAGTGCAGATCAAATTACAGATAAGCTCTGAGGAGGGCGCTGGCCAAAGGCGGTGCTGGGGTGCCGGGCCTGACAGAGCTTAGTGGACAGGCAGAGATGGGGGCACTGGGAGATGGGATGCCCCTGCTTCACGCTGGCAAGGTGGCGTGTGCAGCGAGCCGGCGACCTGGCACGCGTCCAGGCGCTGCGCTCCAGCACCTCGCTGCACCGCAGCTGCCAATGGGCTGCCAATGGCACGATCGAAGCTTGGGGCAGAGGGGGAGGGACCGTTGCAGAATCAAGGGTTCCAGAGTTTTGGAGGTTTGCGGCGCGCCTGTGATAGTGATCGCTGCCGAGGCCGCCGCCAAAGTTGAGCGTGCAGAGATGCACAAGATCGAAGAAATATAATGGGCTAGACTGCAGAGTGCCGGCGGCGCGCCTGTGGTAGTAGTCGATGCCCAGGCCGCCGCCGATGTTGAGGTACTGCAGCTGGAAGCCCTGCTCCCGGATATGCTTCAGGAAGTCCACCATGAGCACCGCTGCGTCCCTGAAGATGTTCACCTGCGGCAGGACATGCCGCCCGTACAATGATAGCTATGTTTACATGTCGCGCCACACAAAACACGTACATGATAGAAACGCCGCATTTGTAACAATGGCGTGCCCACTTCGCAGTTTGCAGCAGGATGCAAGATATTGAGAAGAAGTAAGTCGTCGCACCTTGGTGATGGTAGAGTTCAAGTGGCAGTGCGCTGACTGCATGGATTGGATACTGCAGGAACCTGTCCTTCCCTTCGCAAACCTGCCTCGATGTTGCGTCAAAACACGAATTCGAGGTGCAAAAAGTCGTCGCACCTTGGTGATGGTGGAGCCCAGGTGGCAGTGCGCACCCACCAGCTCCAGGTTGGGCTCCGCCTTGATGGCGTCCAGGAACCACTGCAGGGGGGGAGGGTGAGGGATTCATGATGAGGATAGGTAGAGATGGGTGCAGCTGGCAGTGGAAGTGCATTACGGTATCGTGCAGGGGGCTGTTGCGAGATCTGACGGGGGCCAGGAGCTGCTGGCGCGGGGGCGGAGCAGCAGCAAACTCACGGGTTGCTGGCCTTGCAGGCAGCGCTGCGTGCAGCGCGTGGGCTCAGGCACGTGACGTCATCATGGCAGCGGGGCACATGTCGTCGAGGGGGGAAAAGAGGGGAGGTACATCAGGTGTGCGCACCTGCAGCTTGCTGTTGCGGATGCCGAACTTGGAGTTCGCCAGGCCGGTGGACACGTACTTGTGCACCTGCGCAGGGCGCAGGCATTTGCAATCAACGCCAACTTGACCGGAACAGGCAATTCTGAAGTGTCACGCTGCCAAGTGCTGCCATTGCTGACCCACAATCGGCCGTCATATCACTACCAGACTCTGGATCTAGATGCGAAACAGCAGATGCTCGACAGTCAGCTCTGCATCTGCCATCAACGTGCCTAGTCAGTGGGAGACCAACACCTGGGGGTCCACATCGGGGTTGATGGGTGAGCACGCGCACGGACTTGCCGGCGGCGCGACACACCAGGAGGTTACCACACGGTGGTGCACTATGACACAGGGTGGGCGCATCAGCACCTGGGGGTCCACGTCGGGGTTGATGCGGATGAGCACGCGCACAGGCTTGCCGGCGGCGCGGCCCGCGGCGGCGATGTTCTGCATGTCAAACTCCGAGTCGATGTTGACCAGCACGCCGTGCTTTGCGGCCAGCTCCAGCTCCCACGGCAGCTTACCGTTGCCGTTCAGCACCGTTCTGCAGGACGAAATGGGGAGAAGTCAGCGCTCACGAGGCATTTTTGCGGGTTTCTGCCTTGAAAGAGATTCCGGCGCACGTGTGGCCGCCAGCTCCAGCCCATGGCAGCTTGAAGTTGCCGTTGAGCACCGTCCTGGATTGAAAGGAAAGCGGAAGATGTCAGATATGTGAAGTATTCATTGTGCATTTCATGATATTTCACAGCACTTTGTGTTTCACCGCCAGCTCCAGCTCCCAACTTGCCATTGTCGTTCAGCACCGTCCTGCATGTTAGGGTCGATGTTGGGATACTTGAGCGCTTGCGAGGCGTTTGCATGACTTCCTGCTGTAAGGGTGCTTTCGCCGCATGATCGGCCGCCAGCTCCTGCTCCCATGGTAGCTTGCCATTGCTGCTCAGCACCGTCCTGCACATTTCGGGTTCAGTTCAGGCAACATCAGTGCTCGCAAGGCATTTTTTGCGGAACTCTGCTTTCAAATTGATTTCGGCGCATGTCTGGCCGCAGCTCCCGCTCCCATGGCAGCTTGCAGTTGCCATTAAGCACCGTCCTGCATTTCGCAGTGTCAGAATCGTTTTCGGTGCCAAAACCGGCGCATCAAAAAGCGTGCCGAGCTGCCGGACTGTGCCCTTGGCACGGGAGCCGCTTGCCACGTGAGCAGATGCTTCACTGCACATCCTCCCTAGCAGCCGCCAGACACGCTCAAGCGGCCGGCATCGTCGTGTGCAGGACCGCAGCCGCGCCGGGGCCTCAATGCGGCTGCGCAGTGGGTTTGGCAGCCCTTAGGCACCGGCTGCTCGCTGGCTCATGCTTCAGTGCACCCCCTTGTGCTAAGCCCTTGTTTAATTGATGTAAATAATAAAATAAATTTAATTAATGTATGCCAGCCGACAGCGGAGCATTAGTTTCGAGTTTTTATGACTCGAAGATTGTGAGTTTCAGAATTTATTTTCACGTTGTGGGGTCGAAGCCGGCGGCGACGGCCAGGTGGAGCTCGTTGCCAGCAAACAGTACAACAGGCAAGCAATGGACCGCCGAAGGGGCTGCCCACCTGGTGCGGTCAAAGCCGGCGGCAACTGCCAGGAGAGATGCATGGACCGGAAAGTACGCAGGTAATGAGACATTGGAACCGCTTCTCACCTGGTGGGGTCGAAGCCGGCGGCAATGGCGAGATGGAGCTCGTTGCCGGAGACCAGCACGGCGCCCGAGCCCAGCGACTGCAGGTGCTTCAGGATGTGCAGATTGTTGTTCGCCTTCACAGCGTAGCACAGCACGCTCTCCAGCCCCTCGAGCGCCTGTGCAATTGTACAAACAATTCAGGCACCTCCGCCGCCGTCGCTCTTCCCAAGTAATGCACTCGCTGTGCTGTCAGCGGCGATCATCACACCAGCCGTAGGTCCTTCGTCGCAGCTGAGTTGGGAAGCTTGCAGCGTTGCACACGGGCGACATGAACACGCGAAATGAACATAAGGAGGCCGCATGCAGAAGCGGCCGTGTGAGCAGAAATTTTGTGCATGATCATGCGGACGTTGCCGGCGCCGCTCGCAAGCAAAAACGCACCTTGGCGTAAGCGGTGTAGCTGTGCGTGACGCGGTCGCGGCTGTACAGGTAGAAGGGGCTCTCCGGCACCTGCTGCCGGATGTCCTCCACCCGCAGGCTGTCACAGTACAGGAAGCCGTCCTCTCCTGTGTAAAACCCGAGGCCCGGCACGCCCGTCGACGTCACCGCCTGCTGCGCCTCCTCCGTGGCGACGGCCGCCGGCGGCGATGCGAGCGGCGCGTTGGCTCTCCGCGCCGTCAGGGACAGCAGCGCAGGCCGCTGCTGCCCGGGCTCATTGCCGCCGGCGCGGCACAGCGCAGGCTGCGACAGCGCGGTCTGCGCCCTGCGCCGGCTTTGCGTGTGCAGGCTCTGCAGGAGGCCCTGCTGACCGATTTGGGGCACATGCGTGCGCATGTCGACCTGCATCGCGGCGCTGTCACGCACGCCTCAAGACCCTGATGCTCAGAAGTGGGATGTGCGGATAGTACGCTGAACATCCAAGGCGGCAGCGCCTAGCACGAGGCTCGGTGTTTCTTCTGAACAATACAGCGATGCTCGATCGTCGAAAATGCTTGCAAATGCAGCCGACCAACTTATGTGCCGGCCTTGCTGGCGCCACCTCGGCAGATCTCCGACATCCCCACAGCGCTCGGACAGCTTCGCAGCTCTGCTTTTTTTATCAGACGCCAGTTCTCAACGCCGACAGCACATGGCGAGGTGCGGAGGGTGGTCTGTCCCGGAGCGGCGCTGCGTTTGAGCGCACCTCCGAAGATAAAAGGTGACTGCAGCACCATGCAGCACCACCATGCTGCGGCGCAGCATCGCCGCGTCCTTGCAGCCTGCTTCAGGAGCTGTCCGTGCCTCAGTTCCAGCCACAGCCTGCGACCCCAAAGCTGGCATCCAGTCCTACAGCCCTTGCCACAGCGGCGCCGCACACACTGGCATGCGTCGAGGCAGCCTGCGGTCGCTTGGCAAAGCACGTCCGCCGCGCCAAACGCCGGACTGCAGTGGCAGCAGCACCATCAGCGGCAGGGGCGGCAGCGCTGGCGGGTGCGGGCGGAGACGCTCGACAACAGCCAGTCAGCCAGCCAGGCATTGGCGTCGCTCGACAGCGAGGGGGTGGCGGAGGAGCTGCTGGGCGGCTCCCAGCGCAAGGGCGCCGCCTCCGTCAGCGCGGAGTCGGTGCTCAACCGTGGCAGCCAGGACAGCGCGGACAGCGTGGACCACCATGGCCACGGGCACGGGCATGACCATGCGCATGATCACATGCCCAGCGTGACGAACCCGGTGCACCGCGTGCTGCTCTGGATCTACAGCCACACAGGTGTGACTGATACACACCTCCGCTTCCATGTCTCGTCTGCTTGGAGATTCCCTTATCGGCAGTGTGCGAATCGTGCGGCCGCACACATCGCAATGTGCGCTGCATGCTCAAAAGCTCAGAAGCGATGCCGTCAGGTCCAGGCGTGGCAGCTGTCATGCTGCATTATCTGCAGATGCTGACGCCGCCGCATGGCTCTGCTACAGGGCTATTCCAGCTGGCCAACCTGCTGCGGGAGAATACGCTAGGCTCCATCGCCATATCGGTGCTCTTTGCGGCGGCAGCGCTGACGCACTGGCAGGCCGGCGGCCGCTGGCTGTCGGCTGCGATTGGCGAGCAGATCAGCCAGGCGGCGACCACGCTGATCTACATCATCGCCGGCGTGCCCGCATTCGTGGACCTCACTTTCGACCTGGCTTCGCTGCACATCGACACGCACGTGCTGATGACGCTGGCGGTGCTCGGCACGCTCGCCATTGGCGGCGCCCTGGAGGTGAGGTTGCTGGCATGTCAGCCAATCGCTGGTCACATGGCCAACCGTGGTGCCATGGTGCGACAAGCATGTGCTGGTGACGCTGGCGGTGGTCGGCTCGCCATTGGCGGCGGCACGCTCGCCATTGGCGGCGCCCCGGAGCTGAGTTTCATACTGCTCTTTTGTAATCCTGTCATGATCAAGGACGCAGAATCTGTGCTGCTGTCATTCGGCACAAAACTGCGATGATGATGCTGGCGGCGCTCGGCACGCTCGCCATTTGCGGCGCCCTGGAGGTGAAGCAACTTTCAATGCCGACGATTCAGCCCTGGGTTGCTGTTTTGAGATTTCGAAACAGCGCGCATGCGGGGTTTCGAGATCTCGATCAGGCCATGATGCTGACGTTGTGATGCTGTTCAACAGCATGTCAGTTCACATCACCATTTCTAAACTATTGTTCGCCCAGCGCCAGGGGGGCCTGCTGCCGGTGCTGTTCCAGGTGGCGCACACCGTGGAGCACAAGCTCACTTCAGATCTGCACCAGCTCTGATGACACATACCTCTGATCATCATCATTGATTTTCCCCCTTGCCGCGCAGGGCGCGCTGCTGCTGGTGCTGTTCCAGGTGTCGCACACCGTGGAGCACAAGCTCACAGACCAGGCGCAGGGCAACCTGCGCAGCCTGTTCGACAGCATCCCCGAGTCCGCAACACTCGTGGAGCTAGGCAAAGACGGCGAGCCGAACATGGACAGCCAGCGCCAGGTCAAGGCGTCAGACGTGCGCATCGGCTCCACCATGCTCGTCAAGCCCGGCGAGCAGGTTCGCCTTGCGTATCTTTCGTTTGAAGACGTGCAAAAACGCCTTGCATGTAGTCCATCTCAAAGCGTCGGACGTGCTCATCGGCTCCACCATGCTCGTCAAGCCTGGCGAGTAGGTGAAGCCAGCCCGAACAAATGTTGCGTTGTTGAATCCGGTCTGGCTGTCGTGTAATGTGCTAGCAGGATTCAGCGGTTAAGACCGGCGTCAACACTACTGCACTGTAAGCTGCTGCGAGCAACGTTGAGGCGACACGCACTCCATATTTTTGCGAGTCCTGCCACTTCGAGTTCCCTGCCAGGCTCACTCCCTGGCTCGTGCAGGTGCCGCCAAACGGCGACATGGTGTGCGACGAGGCGCGGGTTGTTAGCCCATCATGGTCGTCACGACTTCAAGCTGAACCAGCTGAACCCTGCACATCTTTTCACTGAAACCCTGCAGGTGCCGCTGGATGGGGATATAGTGTATGGCGAGGCACAGGTCAGCATGCAGCACATCACGGGGGAGGCAATGCCGACGCGGCAGGCGGCGGGCTCTTCCGTCCCCGCCGGCAGCCAGAACCACGACGGCGTGCTGGTGGTCCGCGCGACCTGCCTCTCGGACGACTCCACGCCCGCCCGCATCTCCAAGATGGCCGCGGACGCGCAGGTAAAAGCAATGTCGATACAGATATTGAGATCCTGGTGGTATCGCCTGTGCAATGTATATGCCGGGTTCCTGGACGCCCGTCCGCATCTCCAGGATGGCCGCAGCCGCCCAGGTGCGAATCCTTGGAGCTTGGGAATGACCACCCCCATCTTGTTGTGCCCCTTGCTGGCCATATTGGGTGTCGAAAGTTCCGCTACAACATCAGCGCGCATCAGCATGATGCCTCAGCAAGCCACCGAACTCCTAGCCTTGCAACCAAAAGGCAGCAGCCCCGCTCGCGCTTCTGTCACAGTCGCGCCACAGCCTTTCTACCCGGCTTGTGCCAACTCCAGCAGATCTCACCTGCCGCGTGTCTCGTGATAGGCATCCAAGCCACAGCTGCGGCGTTGGATCGACACCGTCGGTGAAGTGTACTCAAAGTTCGTCATCGCGGCGACTATTGCGGCGCTGATCATCCTGCCGCTGCGCGGCGTGCCGATGCTCAGCCAGGTGCATTGTATTTCAGTATACTCTGTTGTCTCGATCCCGTCTGTGACTGTGTCAAGGCCCAATTGTATTGTATTTGTCGTCAGTGTGGCTGATTATGTGGGGAACATATTTCAGGCGTTTCTCAAAGTTCAAAGGTGTTCCTCAGCACAATCAGCCACACTGACGACAGCATATGCTGCTGCTTCACGAAAAGTCTTGCACCTAAAGAACCTGCATAACACAATATCTGTCACAGGCCGGCCAGCGGGGAGCTTTCTACCGCGCCATGGGCCTGCTGACGACAGCCTCGCCCTGTGCGCTGGTGCTGGTTCCGCTGAGCTACGTGTCCGCCATCGCAGCGATCACCTCCAGGTGCGACACAGCGCAACGCTGCCGACATCATGATGTTTTTGCCGTCAAGCAGGACACACCTGGACAGCACTGAAGCAGTCTCTGTTGCGGGTTGCCAGCAGGCCTTAGACTGGCCTGTGACGGCTCACCTGAGTGGCAGTGCAGCTGTGGCTGGTTCTGCTGACGTGGAATGGCGCAGTCAGGCAGGACCCCTCCGCTTCACACAGCGTGTGCAGGGGCATGCTCGTCCAAGCAGGCAACGTGTTGGATGCGCTGGCGATGTCAAACAACACCTGTGGACGTCGGCGCAGCTTGTGAGCAATTCGGGTGCATTCTGTGCGCGCAGATGCATGCTCACGGGGGCGATAAGGTGCTGGACGCGTGGCTGCCTCCCTAACACCCTGGAGCCGGTGCAGCCTGGTGACCATTCTGCAAGGGATTTCCATGGGGGTTTCCGCTTGCGTGCAGAGGCATGCTGATCAAGGGCGGCAAGGTGCTGGACTCGTTGGCCAGCTGCGAGACGATCGCCTTCGACAAGACCGGCACACTGACGACCGGCGCGCTCGCGTGCACCGGGCTCGCGGCGCCCAGCGGCAGCGGCGGCGACGGCAACGGCGCCGCAGCGGCTCCCAGCGACCTGTCAGGTGCGTGCACTTGATATGCGTACTGTACATTCTGGTTCCGGATACAGGCCTCACGAGGCCAGGTCTTGAGTGGTGCAGGAGAAACACACCCTCTGAGGAGGAATCCTGGCCCTGGCTGTACCTCGCTCCGACAGCACCCTGCAGGCGCTGACGGCCCCACCGATGGCCGTGTATACTCCGACACCCGCAACTCCTATCCAGCTGCATTCCTTGTGAGAGTCTACATGCATTTGGAGACATATGTGCACTGTGCCGCAAACAGGCAGTGCCTGGAATGCGGCCACGAGGACGACGCGGCGGTGGTGTCAAATTCGATATGAGAATCTGAAATTATATAGCAATGCTGCGCAGGCAGCGGCTGGCTGGAGCAGTGCCTGGAACGCGGCCACGAGGACGACGCGGCGGCGCTGGCGGCGGCGGCGGAGCTGTCGCTGCGGTCCAATCACCCTGTGTCGAAAGCGGTCGCCGCGTGCCGCTCCGGCGCCGGCGGCTCGCTGCCCAAGGTCGACATCATCGACTTCAAGCTCGTTTCAGGTCAGACATGAAGAATCTACCAAATAAAAGTAAACTTTTAGCCATGTTGAGAGCAACCTGTCTGATGAATGTGGCGGCAGAATTGTGGCGCCGGCGGGTCGCCCATGGTCGACATCATCGACTTTTAAGCTCGTGCCAGGTCAGACCCAAGCGGGCGCAGTAGGGCGGCCCGATTGCAGAGGCAGAAAAATGCGTGCAACTGTTAGCAAAAGGGACCCTGCTCTTTGAGAGAATCCTCCCTTTGTTTTCGTCAGGCACGGACGTGTAGAGCAAGGTTCAGGCGGCCAATGGCGCTGGGCAATCATGTACTCGCCCTCGCCCTAAGCAAATAGCTTCTTACTTCAAACACTTGTAAAGTTGCGAATTCAAAAGATTGAAGATACATGAAAAGATTGAAGATACATGAAACACACTTGTAGCTTCAATGCATTCACAGGCGGGGGCGTGCAGGGAACCGTCCAGGCAGCCAATGGCGCGGGGCGGCGGTACGTGCGCTTTGGCTCCGCAAAGTTTGCGGCGGAGGTGCTTCCTGAGGTCGCGGCCGCCGCAGTGGTGGCCCAGGCGCGGGACATCTCGAAGAACAGTGTCGTGTCGGTGCTGGTACAGAGCACCGCCGACGGCAGCGCGGAGTCGTACGGCGAGGGCGCCCTCGTGCGGCTGCTGACGTTCCAGGTGCGCACTGCTGATTTCACAAGTTGAAATTGTCGAATCTTGAGTTGGATTGGAAACTCTCGACGTGTATGTGTGGCGAGGGCGCCCTCGTGCGGCCGCTGACCTTCAAGGTGCGCATCATAGCATTTGAAGAAAGGTTGGGAAATGTTGTCGAGCATAACAAGAGCGCCTCCGGCGGCAGCGCGGATGATTACGGCGAGGGTACGTCCGGGTGTTGATCTTGGTAAGTTTCCAAGCGCGCATCTGGAAGATACCTGTGATTTGGTAGATTGAACTCGTAGACGGAGCTCCACCATGAAGTTTGAGGAGATATCCGGAGCGGTTTATAGGTGAGCAGTCTCAGGGTTGAGCAAGCGACGGAGCGTTTGTCCTGGCTCACCCACATCTGCGCTCAGCAGACCTGACAATGTCAGAGCGCAACATGCCAGGATGCGGCAGGCAAGGCGTGTGCTTATTGAGGGTCCAAAGACGAATGATACGAGAAACTAAAGCGTTCCACGGTTTTGCGGCTGCAGGACACCCTGGACGAGCAGAGTCTGCGGGCGGTCACAGACCTGCAGGCGGGGCGGTGGAACGGGCACGAAAACAAGCGCCACGTTGTGCGCGTCGCCATGCTGACGGGTGACAACGAGGCCTCGGCGCGCCACTTCTCGGAGGTGGGTTGCTGCAGCACATTCGAATGGTGTCCTTCATCCGTGTTTTCCGAATGGCTGGCGCCACTGGCGTCGCCATGCTCTCCGGCGACACCGAGCATCTCCGCGCAAACACTCTTCGGGGGTGACCGCCGCGGCGGCTGTGAGTGCCCATGCATGGGGGGTTGTGTCAAGATGGCTCGCATGTGCTTCCTGGACGCGTGGCACCGTTGCGTTGCCTATAATCAGACAATCATATTCTGCTCCTCCGATGACAATGCCTTGCCTCAAGCCGGCTGTTGACGACCGTGCAGGAATTGAAGATCGATGACGTGCGCTCGGGCCTGGCGCCGGAGGACAAGCTGGATGCGGTGCGATCGCTCCGCTCTGACGCGCCGGCCGGCAGCCCAGGTACGAAAGCTATGCTGTTGCTGTTGCCTTTGGCTCTTGGACAGCCGCTGTCTTCCGCCAGTGCTGAGGAGCTGGAGGCGGTGCGCTCGCTGTACTCCGATGCGCCGCCCGGCAGCCCAGGTGCTCGAGAACAGGTCCCGCCATCTCCCTTGGCTGTCGTCAACAGCTGATGTCTGTCGGTGCTGAGGAGAAGCTAAGGAGGGACGCTCGCTATGGATCATTGACCCTCGGTGAGTGCATGCCATACTCGCTGCGGGCCGATGTGCTGCCCGGGTAGGCGGGTCCCTGCCCCTCTGTGTGGTCCTTCCAGTCTCACTTGCTGAGAAGCCTACTGCGCTGGACTGTGGCCTGTGGTGTAGAGCACTCGTCGCAATCCATGCTGGTGTCATGTTTCCGCATGGGTTGGGGCTTGGTTCTCTGGCCACCGGCTGCAGTCAGCAGCTGACCACCGTTTTGCGGCACGCTGCAAACTTGTTGCCCGCATATGCTACAGGTGGCGGCGGGAGCATGGCTGGTGCTGGCACAAAGAGCATCAGAGCGCCCGCCACCGAGGCCTCTACGACAGCCTTCTGGAAATTCATTCATCCACCATCTCTATATTCATTCCACCATCTCTGTATTCATTCCGCAGGCGGCGGCGTGATCATGGTTGGTGACGGCATCAATGACACGCCAGCGCTCGCCGCGGCAGACGTGGGCGTCGCCGTTGCCACCGCCGCGCGCGACGCCGCGGGCTCCGCAGCCGACATCGTCCTGCTGTCCGGCGGCGGCGTGGCGGCGCTGCCTTTCCTGCTGGCGGTAGCCCGCCGCACTCGGTGCGTCCCAGAAGCAGACCCTTTTATGAGGATCAAGAAATGACATCAAAGCATAAATTGTTCTGTGTAACTTCTTCTGTTCTGCCTTCCTGCGGCACGGCATTTCAGAAAACGGGTGTTAGCAGTCAAGAGGCTTCGCAACGAAAGTCTGCCAACGAAACGGGACTTCCAATCGGCTGGAATGTTTCTAGTCTATTCGGCTGAGGACACCGTGTGCGGCCTCCGCCAAAAAACTGAAATGTCACGGTGTTGTGTGTGCAGGACGGTGCTGCGGCAGAACATGGCGCTGGCGCTGGGCAGCATAGCGGCGCTGGCGCTCCCTGTGCTGGCAGGCTGGCTGCCGCTGTGGGTGGCAGTCACGCTGCACGAGGGCAGCACCCTGCTTGTCGCCCTCAACTCCCTGCGCCTGCTGCACGTAAGGCCAAAACAGGACCCTGCAGCACGACATGTGTTTCTACTTGATTGCCGACGATACAAGTGTCACTCCATACAAGGATGCAATGCTGCAGACCACTAGTGTATATCATACGTGCGTCAATACTAACCCAACTGAGCAGATCAGCATCTGTCATATGGATGGCTACCGCTTAGCGTATTGCTGGCGCTCTGTGGAGCTGTGGGGTCGGGCACTCGGAGAGCTAAAGGGGTGTTACTTACTGTCTGCAGTGGCCGAAGGACGCCGCACGGGGTGGCGCGGCGGCGGCGGAAGCAGCGAAGGCGGCGCAGAAGCAGCAGCCGGCCGTCGCGGCGTCAGCGGCATGATGGGCGGCAAGTAGGATTGATGGGCATGCCGCTGAAACATATTACTATCCTGTCTTAGCCCGGTGAGCCGTCTTGAAATGCGCATAGCGGTGCCCGTCCTGTTGTGAGGCCGCAGTGTTGCACATGATAACCTCAATTTGTACACATTCTTTTGCTGCGCTGGATTTGGGCATGACGGGGAATGAGTTGGTCCAGTCGTGCTTGCACACCCATCCCCCTTAGCAGTTGCGGGGTGGTGCGCCGAGAGGGGAGTGATGTGAGAAGAGCATTACGTTCGTTGTTGCGGACAAATTGATGACGCTGTGTGAAACAAAGGATCAGGGAAAGTAAAAGAGCTTGCCATGCGCCGCAACCGCCCTCTCTCTAGCATAGTAAACTCAATCTGATCTGGTCTGCTTGAAACACGCAAAGATGAATCTGCACCACAAAATAGAATCATCTGCGCCTGCCACGAGGGTCACGAGACAAAATCGAGTCTGACCGTTGCGCCAGCTGCCTGCAGCGGCGGCATCGGCTTGCATGCCTGCGCTGCTGCTGCATGGTCATACACGCATCCTTCCGCCGCCCGCATTTTGCTTGCTAAGGCAGCCAGTGCAGGACCTGCCGAATATGGCGCAACCTCCGCCACTGCCGCCAGACTAGCCTCGCTCTGCTCGCCAAAGCAGCCGGTGCTGCGCATGCCGTCCTGCCGCGTATGGCGCGGCTTCTTCCGTGGCTGCCGGCCGCTGCCAGACCCTAGCGCAGCCCGCTTGCGCCGGCAACTCGCCTCAGACGACGCGCACAAACACCTGCTCGCGGGTTGCCGGCAAGTCCTCCAAGGTTGTTCAGAATTGCAATGAACAACGACAACAGTGCCAAACCGCAGCAGCGGTCAGCACAACTGTTCAAGGGTGGCCGGCGGTGATGGCAAGGACTGTGAAATACTGCATGAAATTGTTACCAATTGAATGGAATACAGTGGTGCCAGGGGTCACCTGCTCAAAGGTGGCAGGCTCCTGCGCCCCTGACAGCTGGAACTTGTTGTCGATGGTGAAATTTGGCACCCCAGAGATCGCCTGCGCACTTGGATATGCATCGCCTCAAAACCCCGCCGGCAGAGATCAGGGGGCGCACCGCCAGAACCCACCGCCAACGACCGTAAAAACGATAGCAGAGCTGAAAACACACCACCTCCGAAGTCAGAAGATTATTTACCTCCATGTGCGCCATGGCGAGCTCCCTCTTGACCTGCGCCGCGCATGACCGACCATCATGTTCAGAATGCGCAAGTGGCACATCGTGGCCACCGGTGTGCGGGGAATGCCTGTGCCACAGCATTGGGCGCCGCGTCACTTGCAGGCCACAAGACAGCCTAGGTCGTCATGCTTGTGATAGACTCGCAGCCAAGAAACTCGCAGCCGAGAGACACTACCTCGTCTCGCAGGGCTGTAGGGTCCTCCAGCACCGCGCGCGCCTCATCGACCGGCAGGCCCGCCCGCTCCACCGCGCCCAGCATGAAATCATTGTCTGCATGGGAAGCCGGATGCACGATGAAAGGAGTGCGCCTCTGGATGCAGGTCCAGACGCAATGCGACCTGTGCAGTCACAACTATGGCACAGAGCACGTCGGGACGTCAGGCGATGGGCAGCACAGATGAGTTACAGGCTAGCTCACCGCTGGCAAATTGCAGAAGTAGCCCTCGACCCGTCGCTCAACTAGCTTCTCAGCAAGTCGATTTTATATTACACCACAACACGCTCACCGTTGATGAACTGCTCGTCGCAGAAGTAGCCCTTAAACAGCTGCTCGACGAGGGCGTCCTGCGCCGATGCGCCGCCCTGCTTCTGCGCCCACGCGATCAGCCGGTGCGAGTTCTGCGCGCAGCCGGCGACACGTTGAGCGGGAGGCGCTACGCCACACGTGCCGGCACATGTGCAGTGCAGCCATGCAACGCGAACTGGCCATGTGGCAGCAGCAGTGCCAGTCTGCCGGCATTGTCTGGCAGATAAGCCAGGGCTGGGTGCAGACCCCCACCGGCTCCCCACACCCAATCAAAACGAATCCGCCCTAGTTGCGCACCAGGGTCGAGCCGGTCTTGCCGCCCATGCTGTAGTTCTGCGCGAAGGCATGACAGCGATGGTGGTCGTGAACTTTGCGTGCAGTGCTGTGGGAGCTAGAAAAGACTGGACCGCTGCAGGGCGATCATCAAAGTGCCATTTGGGCGGATGCAAGGCTGCTCGGTAGGCAACTCACCAGCCCTTCGTTTGCGAACGTCTCCTGCAGGTGCAGCGGGGTGCGCCATCGTCAGATGTGTGTCACTCGGACCAGAGGTGTGAAGCTGTCGTCAAACCATTTGTATTGTGTGAAGGCAGGCGGCAGATATGACAGACACTGCGAGCTGGGTTCACCGTCATGGCCGGCACCATCGCCTCGACGCGGCCCTTTCCAAACTTTTCGATATAGCTGTCCATCTTGTCGCGTCCCGAATCGTCCTGAGGAAGCTGCGGATTGAGCTGGAACGGCTTCCATGTGACCTACCCCATCAGTACACCGCCAGTCAGCTAGCACCCTCGAGCATGTTTCAGCTGAGGTTCAGACCTAGATCCATACGTACACTCAGCCTCATGTTCGAGTTCCGACCAATCACACGTGTCAGATGACAGATCGAATGTTGACATGACCCCCACCTGGAACTCCACATCCTTGCCCTCTGGCCGGGTCTGGAACTGCTTGATGGCCTTCTCCAGGCGCCGCTTGCCCACGAAGCACCTGATGTACGTCGACAGCGATCGAAACGCCCACACGAACAAATCTTATGGATGCACATCAATATAGGTGGTTGCAGCAAGGCCCGGCCACCGCCCAGTCGGCGCGCATTTGTGGGCGCACATGATAAGTTACATGCATGCACACGTCCATGCGCGTGGTGAAATCCAAGTGATGCGCACCACGGGCACACGGTGTCACTGCGCAGCAACACGAAATTCGTCAGGCGGCGAGCATCTCGTGATATATTTAGATGGTCTACATGCATGTTCGCAATCGGTGCTAGATTGAACCGCGGGTCTACGCGATGCATCATCATGAACAAATTTGCATGGGACAATAGGCATAGATCAAAAGCAGGTTTGCATCGTCTGGCGCACCTGACGATGTCGACGGGCACGACCCGCTTCGTCGAGTTGGCCGCCACCATTCTGACGGCGCTGCGTGCGAGCATGTGTTTCGATAAATTGTGTGTCTCAGAATTTGTTGCGATGAACAGGCTGGTTTGACGCCAATGCGCAAAAGGTAGGGTAATGTTTCGATGCTCCCTCGTAAGCTTCCGAATGTGTACAGTTCCCATCGTCCAAAAGTGCTTCCTGCTGCCCCCGAGTCAGCAGTGGGACATGCACGTGGTGACGCGATCTTGGATTGGGAGCCAGCGCGTTTCCGGCCTTGCAACTCATTGAGACGTTCTTCAACACACTACCGCTTCAAGCTAACAAACGTCAGCGAATCTTTCTGCATAACTCGCGCCGCCGCTGCCCAACGCGCTAGTCGCCAGCGCAAAGCCTGCCTCGAAGGGAGTCCACGTCGCGTCGCAGCGAGCTGCAGGGCGCCATGGCGGCCTTCCCGCTGCAGCTGACCGGTCAGCAACAACTCCGGTGCTCTGTCGCTAGCCGCAGCAGTCGCAGATGCGCGTGTTCAGCGGTGGCGGAGCCCCCGACCAGGCAGCACTCGGTAGTCAGGCAGCACTCGCAGGCAGATGGCCAGGGCCTGGACGCCAGCACTGCTCACAATGGAGGCATGTTCTGTATATGGCCCCGCTTCACGCCGTCCGCTCCGTCAGCCTACAGCCGGACAGCCCAGGTGCGCGGAGAGACCAAGCTCCTCATCGTGGCTGTTGCTGTGCAAGCAAATCATGCGCGCGCTGCAACGCCGCAGCAACGATGTGCTGCTCGCTCAGGCACAGCGCGCACCTTCCAAGCTCGCGATCGCTCGGCAAATGACGCGCTATCCATGCCACTGCAGGCAGCCGCGCCGGCGCGCAGGCAGCACGGGCAGCTGCCGCCGGAGCTGGCGATTCTCGCTGGAGGGTTCACAGACGGACCGGTGTCAATGCAGAGCGAGCAGGCGGAGGGGCTGGGGTCGTTCTGGCGGTACCAGGGGTTGCGCATGTGACTGCAAATTCCTGGCGCTGCGGGCTGGGATGCTTTGGGCAACTGACTTATCACTGAGCGGCGATGTTCATCGCCTTGTGGCACATGGGACGCTTTGGCGTGACAGCAGATGCGGGCTAGTCGAAGCTAAAGCGCCCATTGCCAGAAACTGTACCAATTGCGGGAGCGGCACTGGGCATGCAGCTTGGGTTTTGTTTTGACCTCGACACTTTCTTCTGAACTCAAATTCGGAATTCGGATTGAACAAAGATCATGGGATGTTTCTTGATGTCTTTGTAACGTTGTTTGCTGTACCTATGCGCACGGGCTTGGCCATGACTTCACACGACCTGCTGCATGTCTCCACATCGCCTGAGACACCACATTCTTCCACCATTTCACTCTTCCACCATTTCAATCACCATTGTCAGGCCTGACAGCTGTTGTTCAGTTGACCTACTAACCGAGCATCGCTTGCACTTGCGATGCTGCTATGGGTTTGGAGAGGCAAAGATTGTGAGGTCGATGTCACTGCCGCTGTCATGTAAGCACTGTTGTGCTCAAGGCAAACAGCACCAAATGGCAGCTTGGTCAAGACATTGCGAGCGCCTGATCAGTGCACCAACTCCCTCCGGCAACGGCCGCCCAGCCGGCCGAGGGCACTGCTTGCGACCCTGCCATCACCCTCCGGAGGGCTGCCACGGCTGCCATTGGCTGCGCTGTGTGTCAGAGTGACAGGTGCACCGCACACACCACTTACGGCGAGTCCCCAGCCGGCACCGGCATCCTGCCGTATTGTGCTGTCTGTACGCCGACCTCGCGACTCGCAGCAGCCAGCCGGCAGCGCCGCAGGCGCATTAGGCCTTGGGCGGTGCGGTGTACACGTAGAGACTGTTTGAGGCTGCAGGATGACAAGATATGGATTCAGCACCTGGCAGGCAGCACCTGTCAAGCTTGCACGGCATGATCTGACGTTGAAAGCGACATCAGATCCAGCAGACAGCTAGCAGCTCAGACTGGTTCAAAGCATGGCCGTGTCCAGTCATCGGCGACTCGCAGCGCAACATGCAGCTTCTGGTCCACTAACAACTGCACTCAGCACCTGCGGCGGCGATGAGCGGTGCCTGTGGGTGCCACGCGAGGTGCAGCAGCTTGGCCGAAAAATCGGGCGTTGCTGGCTCGGCGTCCGCCGCATTAGCGGCCGCTTTCTTGGCGTCCTTTCCCCTCGACAGCCCAAAGCGGTTGGACTGTAAGAGTGGCATGAAGGCGTAAAAACAGGCATAGAAGTGTGTCGTTCCCTCGTTCATCTGCGATAGCTGCCACCATGGTGGCATCCTTCCAGCTCAATAGCCCAAAGCGATTGGCCTGCCGGAACGGCGTTGATTGACCTTCAGCAACATGCTGTATTGAAAATAGTATCTGCTTTTCTCATCTGCGACATGTCAGCAAGGAATCCGCCGTGGCTGAGCATTTCCAGCTAGTCTACATTCGGGCGCAACGGCCCGGTGTTTCAGTTGGCAGCAGCACACTGAATTCGGACAGTGCACTCGACTCCTCTGACAGCTGCGCAGCAAACAAGGCACCAGGCCCACCTTGGCGGAGGGCTGCTGTAGCCGCTCAGCGCCAGCTGTCCAACATCCCTGTTTCCAGACCTCACAACATGAAATCTGTAGCAGATACAGCGCTACACCGCCCACCTTTGCGGAGGGCTGCTGTAGCCGCTTGCGCAGCGGGTCCCGCGACGCCTCCAGCAGGCTGTCCGGCCCCGGTGACGTCGGCGTCACCTGCGCGGGTTTGTGCATTTGCTCAGCTCGCATAAGAAACGGCAAGACAACCGCAACCAGCACGCATCAACGATCACAGTGCAGGTCCATGGTAAAGCAGGTGCGCCATTTCAGGGGGCTCTTGGCCCAGCATTTTGCGTTCATGCTGCTGAGCATGGAGCATGGAGCATGCCGCATGACCCAGTCCAAAACGCCACAACAAGGACGTAGAAGTACCATTGGCCAAACGATCACACACCTTAAACAGGTTGCTGTAGGAGCCGGTAGCCATGCGCGTGCCGTCGCCATTGACGCAGCAGTCGAACTTGTCGAAGATGCAGTCGTTTTCGTACAAGTCGCACAGCTGAACGGGGCGGGAGGCATTGTCAGTGACATGTGCGCAACAAGTGCGCCAGGTAACCGGCTCATTCATCCTGCGGTAGCCTTGCCATTAGGGGCCCTGACAGGGTAGGCGTAGTGACGGACGCAATGGAAGATGCCCATGAGATGATGGGCGGTGACAGGCGATCACGCGCCTGACACCCATTGCATTTCATGCAGACAATCCACATTGGTGAGCACATCGCAGAAGGCAGCATTGGTCTCTCACCCCCTTTCCGCGCCTGACTGCGGACAAACTCACACTACTAGAGGATATTCCAATGCCACATCCAGCACAGGTTCAGCTCGCGAGCCCTATCCTCACCTGGCTGCGAAGGCTCTCATGAACGGGGTAGGTGGCCATGGGCTTGGACTCCATGTTGAGGTCCCACAGCTTGAGCGTCATGTAGTCCCGCGCCAGGATGTACCGCCCGTCGCGCGTGAACTTGATGTCGGACACGCTGGAAATGATCTCGCTGAAGAAGGACCGCGCGCCCTACAGGGCAGCAATAGGTTGCGGGAGGTGAGGCGGGTTGGTCAATCCAGCAGCAGGAGCGAGCCGAGTCAAAAGCGCGCTCGAGAAGAGAGGGGCGCGTGTGTGGGGCGCGTTTGTGGCGGCAATGCCTTTGCTGGAGGTCACAGAGGTGTGGGTTTGCATGGAGACAGGCCCTCGCGGCAGGAGGAAGGGGTGCGGGTTTTAGGGTTTTGCGGCGGCGCACCTGTGGCTCTGTGGCCTCAAAGGCCTTGGCGTGAGAGTCGCACAGCGCGGCGGACCGCATGTCCGCCAGCCGGATGCAGCCCTTGCTGCTGCTGAAGGCGAACACGCTGCAGTGATTGGGGTGAAACTCCGCCGCTGTGATCACCTGCGCGACATGCGCATGATGTTTGAGCCAGCCGCTGCATGCGGCAGCGGCCTTCAGTGCCGGGCAGGTGAGCGTAGCGAGGGTTGGCGCAAGGGTGCAACCTGGCTGGCGCCCTTTCCCCTTGCCTCCCATTTAGTGACTGGACGACACCATGCTGCACCATTCCCTCGATGCGCAGGCAAGGCCGCCCAGGGTCTGCAGACAGGAGCGCCCAGGCGCTGTTGGAGACAAGGACTGTGCGCGCAGCCGATGCCCACCTCTGTGAGGTCCTCCATGTTGGAGGGCTTGATGTCCACGATGTTGAAGCTCTGGTCGTTGATGCCCACATTCCTGCACATAAATGATTACGTAATTGCAATCATGACAACAGCCAGTGTACATACAAAATTTCAGATTGACACGCTCCAGAAGGCGGATAGTTGCTGTCAACACATAGAATGGGTGTTGTCATAGAACCTAAACAAAACGTGTTTAGGGTGTCAATAAATCCGTCCGGTTCAATATTTACCACAGGTTGACCCGCAGGTCGTCTGCGCTGATGAAGGTCTCCTGGTCCGAGCTCACGGATATGGAGTTGATGTGGTAGGTGTGCGCCGCCGCGTACGTGCGCTGGCACCTCGCCTTCCAAAACACCTCCGTCACCGACATCTGCGAGGCAGTGTTTTGAAAGCGAAGACTGGGCGTATGGGGCGCCTGTATGTTGCAACGACGCTTCTCCACCACAACCGCCTTGCAGAACACCACCGACGTCTGCGCAGGCAGCGGGTGGGAGGACGAGCTTACGATATGCTCTCTGCGGCATTGCTTGCTGAGAAGTGGCGCATTGCAGGCGCAAAGCGCGCCGTAGCATCGCAAAACAGTGTGTCACACTCACAAAAACACATGATACCATAATTGTGCGGGGGGGCATCTCGTCCACGAGCCTCGCGCCGACAGCAGCGCAAAAACAACGGTGCTCTTTGCTTTAAAGCAGCAGCGCTCTGGCTGTCGCAGTAGCATAGCATGCAGCAGCCTCACCTTTGGCAGTCGGAGCGGCAGCTGGTACTGCTGCGAGTTTGCCGCCCGCTCCATGCCTGGCACGCTGCCGTTTGGCGAGGCTGCTGCATCCCTGCAAAGCAACACGGCAGCGTGAGAACTGTGCCAGCCTCCTGAGCAACGCCCTCAATGCCAGCATCCATCGTTGCAGGTCATGGCAGCGGCTTACACGGCAACATACCCTGCGCCTACTGACCAGGAGCTGTCGGCGTTGCTAATATTGAAGTCTGTCAGGCTGACCACCTTCTTCTCATACACCTGCGGCAAGATGAAGACCGCTGAGGACTCTCTGCCGGAAGCTTGCAGTCAATCCCGTGGTCGCACCACACATCTGCCAGGGCTGCCACATTCATGCGACATCAATCACATGACATGCCATCGCGTGGCAGTCATTACCATGAGTAACAATAACAGCCCACCTTCCAGAGCTTGATGGTCTTGTCATTGGTCGACAGCAGCAGCGAAGCGCTGCCGGAGTGGCACCACCGCACTTGATTGATCTTCTCCTCGATCTCCAGGCTCTTCAGGTAGTCAAACTCCGGCTCGTGCGACTGGAACTCCGTCAGGTAGCGGTACTCGAAGGTCGACAGCCGCGGCGGCGGCGCCCGCTGGTCTGGCCCGATGCGTGGCTGTGCATAGCAAGCAGCATTTAAACGGTGGCGGCAGGCCTGCTGCCCTGGTGACAGCTGAGCGTCTGCACATTCACGATGTGATCATGTATCTCTCAGCACACAGGATACCTAGGGCCTTACCGGCTGCGAGGGTATCTGGTCAAACAGGACGACGCGCCCGCCGCGGTCGCCGGTCGCCAGGTGCTGGCCGTCCCCATCGAACTCCACCGCCGAGATGATGTCCGCTGCATGCACAGCAGGCCAGCGTTGTCGCATCTGCGGAGGATTCTAAGCGCAATGACTAGGCCCTGCAGCGTGTACTGCTGCTCCGATCCCTGTCCAGGAGAAAGAGCGTGAGGCACATGCTGCCTGTTTGAGCACGCTACGATGCAATCGGCGTCTGCAACACGGCAGTATCGTGCCAAGAAGGGCGCTCGACATCTGCGCCTCTCTGTTTGCTGCTCAGGCAGGCGGGTAGTGATCGTGATAACGGACGATGGCAAGGAGGCTGTATGTTTGGCTCATTGTGCAACACTGAATGGCACAGGGTAGCAGATGGTCCGCAGAGACAGCCGCCCTCACCTTCCTGAATCTCCTCGCCGGGAGTGCGTTCGCCGAAGCACTGCAAGAAATTCCACCCCATCGCTTCTTGAGGCGAATCGGCCCCCATCGCAGCCACAGGTTCACTCCAGGCTGCCAGGCTATTTTCGGGGGCCCTCGTGCTGGCCCTCCCCCGAAGTCAAAGCCTCTAGTCCGGATGTGTTGTCCCTCCACTGCCAGATGGTTCAGGCTCAATCCCAGCTGCAGGCCGGCCGTCACATACTGATCCGGAGCACAACCCAGCAGCTGATCTTCCTGTTCAAGCTCCCCCGGTAGCGAGCTGCTTCTTTGGCTGGCAACGGGCTGCTCGTTTCGCAATCGCTTCAGTTTTGCGAGATGGACCGCCAGCCAGCTTGCTTCTCCAGCTGTAACTGTCTTTCTCTTTCAGCAAATAACAGTTGAAGCACAGATTGGTTCTGAAGCACAGCGGACGAGCTGGCGCGGTGTGCGTCGAACTCACTGAGAAAGGCAACATTCCACTGTAAAGACTCGCCTGTCGACTTGAAGGGGTGTCCAGAGCGCCTTTCGGTGCGACGAGTGGCGCTCGCTGGGTCGCTGACTCTGTGCTGAGAAAGGCAAGTCATGGATCAATCACCCGAGTGCGCCATAGAGCTCTGAGGTACCTCTCGTGTTGCATCTTGCGCGGCAGCATCTGTGGCAGCCACTCGGTCACAGCACTTTTGCCTTCGCGGATGGTATCCCCAAGTTCGCTTTACATCATCGAGGCTGCCGTTATGCGAGCTGCGGCTTAAAGAAATCCTTTGATTGGAGCAGCATCTATCTTTACCGTCCCTCAGGCCAGCGTCGCTTGCGCTGCACGGCACCTGGTGCCACCAGTCACACCATTGGCCATGTGAAGCCAGCAAGCGGCCAGGCCACGGGCTCTGCAGCAGGGCTGGCGGGCTCCAGGGCTTCTTCGGGCTGACAAAGGCCCTAAGCCGGCGCATGGTCCCTGGCATTGCCCCAGTCCACCTTCGGCCCAGCTGCTAGCACTGGGATGTCTGGCCAGCGAGACGAGCGGCTGGTCATAGTAGCCACCGCCGCTGCGACTGCCACAGTCATCGGGGCCGGGGTGCTGGTATGGTACCGCACCCGGCCCGCGGACTTTGGCCGGGCACATGCAGCGGCAGCTGCGCCCGGCGGCGGCAGGCTGGCGGCGGGGGGGAACGAGCCGCCGCGGGACGGCTCGCAGGTCAGCGCAGCCCAGGTACAGTCGCAGTCCGCCGCAAGGCAGCCCGCCGCGAGGCAGCCGCCCGCGCAGCAGCAGCGGCCGGCGGCGCAGCCGGCGGCCGATCAGACCGGCCAGACGGCGGCGCAGCTGCGGCTCAGCGGCGCGGCGGCTGCAATGCTGTCCATGGTGGAGGAGGACGATGAAGAGGAGGAGGAGCAGCAGCAGCCTCCCATGCAGCACTTGGCGGCCGCATCGGTGCCGGAGGCTGTGCCGGCCACCCCGGCGCGGCCGCTGCCACGCGAGGTGCTCGAGCTGGCTGCGGCGGGCCCGCCGGTGCACTCCAACTCGGCGCCGGCGGCGTCCACGACGC
>JAABUM010000549.1_pt1 | contig 64215 bp, 65 predicted proteins | sample 5559161 | NCBI WGS metagenome assembly JAABUM01 (sample SAMN10711868, study PRJNA513369) | rock metagenome | isolation source: Antarctica rocks | place: Antarctica: Victoria Land, Siegfried Peak nord
GTAGGTAACGAACCCGGCGCGCAGGCTGTGGGCGCTGTAAGGGGCAGGGTCGATGCCGGCACGGGCAACGGCGTTCTGAATGAGGGTGTTGATGCTCTCCGGGTGCAGCGGCCGGGGAGCGGGCTTGTTGCTCTTGGCAACACCGCGCAGCACCGGCCCAGAGGTGATGCCGGCCAGGGTCAGCCAGGTGGTCAGGGCCGTGACCGGGCACCGGGCCGGGTTGCCGGCCCGGGGCAGGACGACGAGCTCGGTCTGCTCGCCGGTCTGGTTGGTCTTCGACCGCGGCAGGGTGAGCACCAGCCCGTTTGGGTGCTCGGCGACGTGCTCGACGTCCAGGGCAGCAAGTTCGCTGCGGCGCAGCGCGGCGACGAACCCAACCAGCAGCAGCGCCCGGTCGCGGGCGCCGGACAGGTCGGGTTCGGCGGGGCGGCCGGGGGTGCGCCAAACCTTGACGGTGGGGCAGGCGTCGAGGACGTGAAACAGCTCGGGCGGCATCAGCGGTGCGGCCTGCTCCGGTGGTGCGCCGTGGGTGCGGCGGATGCCTTCCCAGACGGCGATGACCCGGGCGTGCTCGGCCGGGTCGGGCAGGCCGCGCAGTCGGTGGGCAAAACGGATCGCGGACAGCCGTCGGCTCATGGTGCCGACCTTGGCGCCGTGGCGGGCCAGGTCGGACAGGTAGCCGGTCACGCACGCCGGGTCTGCGGGCAGCACCTGCAGATCACGTTCGGTGGCCCAGCCGGTGAACTCGGCCCAGTCGGAGCGGTAGCCGCGCAGCGTGTTCGCCGCCCGGGCTGCCTCGACGTAGCCGGCTTCGTCCTCGGTCAGCGGTACCCCGTCGAGCAGCGCCAGCGGCTCCGGCCCGTCCGGTGCGGCTGCTGCCCCGGCTTCCGGACGTGTCAGTGTCACGGTGCGTCCTGCCGCGCCAGCAGCCGGTCGGTGAGCTCGACCGTCGCCAGGTACCCCCAGAACAGCCAGTCCAGGAAGGCCGTGTCGTAGTCGGCGCGCTGGCTGGTGCCGCGGTGGCGCAGGTCGTACTGGTTCGCAATCTCGAACAGGGCGGCCTCGTCCTTGCTGGGCAGCTGCCGTTTGAGCAGCGGGCGGTGCCGCTCGAGCACGCCGTACAGAGTGACGATCGCGCTGCGCTTGGCCTCGCGTGTCGCGCCGCGGCCGCGGAACAGCAGCACCGCGTGGCCGACCTCGTCGCCGTTCCCACCCGCCGGAGCCTCAAGAACCCGCTCGACCAAGTCGTCGCGCCCGTCGCCGGCGGCCTGCACCAGCAGCCCCACGTCGCTGCCGGTCTCGGCTAGGCGCAGCGGCACCTGCGAGCGGTCCAGCAGCTCGTTGACCCGCCACCGGTACACCGCCTGACCCGGCCGGCGTGCGAAGTCCGTGTAGTCCCACTCCCTGCAGTAGGAGTGGAACCAACGGCGGCGCGGCCGGGCGACGAGGTCGTGCAGCGCCTCGACGACGTCGATGAACTGCTCCTCGGTCCACTGCGTCTCGATACCGGTGCCGTCCTCCTGCGGCCGCAGCGGCCACATTCGCACCCCGTTACCGGTTGCGGCGGCCAATTGCCGCTGTCCCTCGCTGTCAGGGTCGTCGTGTGAATCGCAGCAGCCGCTGCCGAAGGCGTCCTCGAAGTAGCCGCGATCCGCAAGGGCGGCAACCTCCGCCGCCACCGCGCCCCGGAGCCCAGTCGGCGAGAGGCCCTGGTCGGGGGCCGGCCGGCGCCGCCGTGAGTAGTAGAGGCGAGGGACGTGTCGCGGCAGCTCCGTCACACGGTTGGCCAAGTCGGTGACCAGGTCCACGACGGCCGTCAGGGGCGGCCCTGGCTCGCCGAAAGCTTCGATAGAGCCACTGGAACTGCGGCGTTCGGCCTATTCAACCTCCTGCAAGAGCTGACTGCCCCGGTCACGGTGAAACGCCTCGGTCAACAACAGGCCCAAGTCGTCAGCGGACCGATAGCCGGCATCAAGCATGGCGTGCGCTTCGGCCGCGAACGGTGTCGGGGGCCAGGTGAGCTCAAGCTCGGACAGCTCCATCGGCATGCAGCAAGGCTAGCGGCTATTACACGGGATTCCATCCATTATCCCGTGTGATGCGGTGGCAGGAACAGGGCTTGAGATCGAGAGGTTGCGATGGCGTCCGGCCACGGACACGGGCTCGTAGGCACGACCGAGTGACGTTCCAGCTACCGGATTAAGAGTGCGAGAGTAAGAGACCCTCAGCCGGTCACGGCCCTTAGGTCGCCGGCGAGAGGTGCAGGACGTCGGCCAAGCGCTTAGCCATGTCCTCGAGTTCGACCGCAGAATTCGCGGTGCCGAGCAGGTAGCGGTCGGGACGCACCACCGCTGCCAGCGCTCCATGGGCGGCGAGCCAATCCTCATAGTGCGCCTCCTTGGGCGTGAGGATGATCGCGCCGAGGACTGTCCAGATGGAGGCAGCTTCCTTGCTCTGCGCCCCGAGAAGGTCTGCACTTGCGATCAGAGCCCACGCGTTTCCGATCCGATCGTCCATGCGGGTACCGCTCACGAGTGGTTGCACGGACAACTCGCCAGCGTGCGGAAAGCCCGAACCCAAGCCTGGTCCAAGCTGTGGCCGAGGTGGCGGCCCTCCGTCGCCGTCGGCGACAGGCGTTGGCGCCGCTTCATCACGCTGAGTGTTGCCGACGGTCATCTGCTCGATTGACTTGGCCAACGAGTTGGAGACGTCAATCCAGTGCTTGGCGTGCGGGCGGCGTTCGGACTCGTACGTGTCGAGCAGCGCGTCCGCTTCTGGTACCTCAATACAGCGCGCGAGCTTCCACGCAAGGTTGATCGCGTCCCGGAAACCCGCGCACAGACCCTGACCGGCCTTGGGCGGCATCTGGTGGGCCGCGTCACCCGCTAACAGCAACCTACCGACGCGCCAGCTGCGCGCAAGAAGCGCATTGAACTCATAGGCGTCGGCACGCTCAAGCGTGGCTCTGTCTCGCGGTATGTAGGGAGCGAGCAGCGACCAGACCGACTCCGTCTCCTCGAGCGCTCTCCCGTCGTCATCAGGCTGGATCTTGAACTCGACGCGCCGGCGACGGGCACCTGTGGTGATGTAGGTGACCGCTCGGTCCGGCAGCGGCGGACAGTAGGAGAACAAGCGCTCGGCCACATCCTCGACCCCCTCGTCGAGGAGGCTGTCGGTGATCAGCCAGCGTTGCGTACCGTGCAGATCCTCAAGCGTGACCTTCGCTGCTTTGCGAACGGTCGATCTTGCACCGTCGCACCCCACGACGAACCGCGCGCTGAACTCAAGGCCGTCGCCTCCGTCGATCGCGCTGGCCCGCACGAGCACGTTGCTCTCACTCTGCTCGATATGCTCCACTGAGGAGCCGAAAAAGAGGTCCGCGAAGTCGGACTTGTCGAGCCGTTCCCGCATCCGTGACTCGAAGTCCGGCTGATGGAACATGTAGTCGCTGCGCCAGCCCTGATCGCTCAGCTCGTTGCTCAAGGGGAACTCAAGGAACCGGTTCCAGTCCTTGTCAAAGAATTCGTAGGTCGGCGGGAGATACAGCGTCGGCTCCAGCTCATCGGCGATTCCGAGTGCCTGAAAGATTCGGACTACCTCGTCGTCGATGTGCGTCGCCCGAGGGGACTTCGCGGCCTCTCTTGATCGCTCGACCATGGCGACGCGGACACCCCGCAGGGCGAGAAGCCATCCCAGCGTGAGGCCGGTAGGCCCACACCCGATAATGCCGACGTCATACGACTTCTGGGGCATGAGACCTCTCCTCGTCGTTCCGCGGGTTGTATCTGGTTTCACTCGTCTCGGTTCGGGCCGCCTAGAGCCGACGTTCTCGATCCGGCCTTCGAGGCTTACCGTCACTGTGACCGTAGACACGGGGTGCGCACATCGTCAACACTTGATCTGCTCTTGGCAGGGGTGGGCGACAGGCGCATGATGTGCGCATGACTGACCGGACGGGAAGTGCTCCGGCTAGGAAGCAGCGCCGAGCGGAAGAGGTGTACCGACGGCTGCGCGGCGACATCTTCGCCGCAAGATTGCAGCCGGGGCAGCGGTTGAAGTTCGCCGAGCTGTGCGCCGCGTACGAGACCAGTGTGGGCGTGACGCGTGAGGTGCTGACACGGCTGGCTGCGGAACGGCTTGTGGTTCCCCGAGACCAGCAGGGCTACACAGTCGCCGAGTTCTCCGAGCCCGAACTCACGGATCTGATGAGCGCGCGAATCCACCTCGAGTCCCTCGTGTTCCATGAATCGGTGTTGCACGGCGACGCCGTGTGGGAGGCGAACGTGCTGGCCCGACATCACCTGCTCGACCGCACGCCGATGCCTAGCGACATGGGCAGCGCCGCCATGCAGAACTGGAGCCAGGCGCACGCGGCCTTCCACCGTTCGTTGCTTGCCGGCATGCCTAACATGCGGCTGCAAGAAACCGCCGAAGCCCTGCGCGACGAAGCAGAGCTGTATCGCCGCTGGGCTGGCTCCCTCGGCCACGAGCCCGACCGTGATCTCGCCGCAGAACACCGCGCTCTCGCCGACGCGGCGCTGGCCCGGGATGCCGACCGGGCCGCCGAGGCCCTACGCGACCACATAGCGCACACCACACGGGTGCTGATGAGCGATGCCCTCATCTCCTCTTCCGACTCGGGCGAGCGGTGAGCGAGCAACTGGTGCACGTGTGGCGCAAGCAACTGGCAGAAAGTTGATGTAGTAGCGACGCGTCTTTCGTCCGGGCGCAGGAACCGAGGGGTCCTTTTATGACAGTGCAGTCACGCTCGCACGATTGGACCGGCTTCGATCCGTTCGATGAGGGGGTGCGAGACGACCCGTACCCGCACTACGCAGTGCTGCGCGAACAGGCGCCGTGTGTGCGCCTTGAGCGCTACGGCGTGTGGCTGGTAACCCGGTATGAGGATGTAGCAGCGATCCTTCAGAACTGGGAGACCTTTTCATCGGCGCAAGGAGCAGCGCTGGAACCGGTCGCAACGCCGGAGGAGGGGGGCGTGATCCTGTCGACGGATCCGCCAGAGCACACTCGTATTCGACGTGCTGTAGCGCGGGACTTCACACCGAAGGCCATCGGCGCCCTGGAGCCGCGCCTGCGCGAGCTGGCCGGCCGCGCCCTGGACACCGCACTAGGCGAGGATTGCACCGACTGGATCACTCTCGTCGCGCAGCCCCTACCCACCGCGCTCATGGCGGAGTTGATGGGCTATCCAGACCGGTACCGCGAGCAGTACTGCCGGTGGGCCTCGATCATCTTCGATTCGATGGGGTGCCCTGCGGACGGCACCAGTGACTTCGGCGCGTTCACGGAAGTGGCAGGGCAACTCTTCGGGTTCGTGTCAGAGCTCGCGGCGAACCGCGAGTACGTCGCGGGCGGTTGGGCTGACCGCATCGTCCAAGCCGGCGAGCGGGGAGAGCTGAGCGAGTCGGAGGTTCCGTCGCTGCTTGGCGGGATCCTCGTGGCCGCAATGGACACCACGGTGAACATGCTCGGGAATCTCGCCTACGCACTTGCTGCGCATCCAGATCAGTGGGCGCGACTGGTGGAGAACCCAGGTCTTACTCCATCGGCGGTGAACGAATCCTTCCGCTACGAGTCACCTGTTCAGCCAGGGTTCTTTCGCGTGACCACCAGCGACACCGAAGTCGCAGGGGTCCAGCTACCAAAAGGGGCACGCGTGATGGTCGGGTTCGGGAGTGCGAATCGCGACCCCCGGCAGTTCCTCGAACCCGATCGCTTTCTGGTCGACCGCACACCGAACGACCATCTCGCCTTCGGACGAGGGACCCACTTCTGTCTCGGTGCGCCAGTCGCACGCCTGATCGGCAAGGTGATATTCGAGGAACTGGCCCTCCGCGCAAAAGAAATCTCATTCGTTGGTGAACCGGTACGCAAGCAGAACCGGATGCTGCGCGGCTTCGACGCGCTTCCACTGAGTATCAAGGCCTGACGCGTACACATCGCCGGCGAGACTCACCCGGATGACGGCACGCACTGCCACCAGCCGCGCCAACACGTCTGCTCTGAAAGGTCCCGCTCCGGCGTGGTGCACCGCTGCTCGATTCGCGACTCCGAGCCGGAACTCGACGCCGGTGAACCCCACGTCCACATGACTACGAAAGGCGATCCGGAATGACAGCCCCTGCCGACCTGACGAACTACGCCGCAGGCCTCATCTGGGGCGAGGGCCCACGCCGCCACGACGGCGCGCTGTGGGTCTCCGACACCCAGGGCTCGCGCCTCTGGACCGACGCCAGCGGAACCTGGACAGCTCACCAGCTCCCGACACCGTGCAACGGCTTGTGGTTCCTTCCTGACGGGTCGCTGGTCGCGGCGATGATGGCGCTGCCCCAGCTCGGGGCGTGGAACGGAGCCGCCTTTGACGTTTATGCCGACCTCATCGCCCTCCGGCCGGGGCCGCTTGGGGATCTGGTCGGGGACAGCGCCGGCAATCTCTACGTCGATGACGTCGGCTACGCCGCCCACAAGGGCGAGCCGCCGACCCCCGGTCGGCTGCTGCGCGTCGGTGTGGACCGCTCCGCTGAGGTCGCTGCTGACAACTTGGAGTTCCCGAACGGCCTTGCGCTCATCGACAACGAAACGACCCTCGTGGTCGTCGAGTCGACGGCGCAACGCCTCACCGCCTTCGACGTGAACGACGCCGGCAAGCTGTCATCCCGCCGCGTGTACGCCGACATCGCGGCACTTGTCGGGCCTGACGCCCGCCCCGACGGGATCTGGCCGGTGGAGGACGGCATCTGGGTGGCCACCCTCGGGGGCCACGCGGTAGTCAAGGTGCGCGATGGTGAGTTGCTCGCCTCGATCGACACGGGCAGCCTTTACCCAATCGCCTGCTGTGTCGAGGGCCAGCGCCTGTACGTGACCGTCGCAGATACCCGGGGTGCTCCGCTCATGGAGGCCTTGGCGGCGAAAGCTATGGACACCGTAGTGAAGGTGGCCGACCTGGGATCGGACAGCAAGCAATAGGCAACACCTGGAAGGTCGGCCGCCCGTGGGCTTGTGCCCGGGTTCGCGACCAGCGCCGCCGCCCCTCGAGGCCTGACGGCGCACTGGGCTTTCGGCAGCCGAACCGCGGCTGTGATCGTCAGCTTTGCCACCGCCGCCGGTGGACGCCTGGCCCGGGTGGGCGGCAGTTGAGCGGCGGTACCGGGTGGGTCTCAACCTTGTGGTGCTCGCGGGGATCTATGTAGGTGTGGGTAGCTGCGCCGGGCCCGGCGGTGGTTGGTGAACGCGGCCAGAGACGCTGCCTTCGTCGCGCTCGTCGACGCGCAGGGCACCAGCTTGCTGCGGCTGGCGACGCTGCTGGCCGGTGACCCGGTGTCCGCGGAGGACTTGGTGCAGGGCGTTCTGGAGCGGACCTACCGGCGCTGGTCTCAGGTGAGGCAGGCAGCCAGCCCGGAGGCGTACTTGCGGGCGGCTGTGGTCAACGCGGCCCGCCGCGGGTGGCGGTTGCGCAGCCTGGGCCGCGAGCGCCTGGTTGCGCTGGTACCTGAGGTGCTCGTCACCGGCGGGCAGAGCGCCGCCGTCGTGCGCCACGCGCTGCTCGAGGCGCTCCAGGAGCTGACCCGCCAGCAGCGGGCGGTGATCGTGCTGCGCTACTTCGCTGACCAAAGCGAAGCCGAGGTCGCGCGCCTGCTGGGATGCAGCACCGGCACGGTCAAGGCGCATGCCTCACGCGGGCTGAGCCGGCTACGCACCGATCCACGCTTTGCCGTCAGCTTCGACGCCGCTCAGGAGAGCTCATGACAAACGACATCGCAGCACTGCTGGCCGCAGCGGTACAGGACGTCCACGCCGGTCAGGACCTCGCCGGCCAGGTGCTGCGCCGCCACCGCCAGCACCGCCGCCGGCGGCGGCTGGCAGCCGCCGCCGTAGCGGTCGCGGTGATCGGGGCAGCCTCCGGCGCTGCCGGGCTGCGCAGCCAGCCGAGCGACCAAGCGGTGATCTCGGCGACCGTGCCGCCGGCCGGCGCCCCGCCCACAGCCGCCGCACCTGACCTGCTGGCCGGACCGAACGGGCCGGCCGGCAGCCCGCCGGGTGGGACGCCGCCGATCGGGTCGGTGTACGGCCGGGCCTATCCGATCGGCACCGCGACCGGCGCCCACGGCCAGCGGCTGACCGAGGTCGTCTTTGTTGCCAAGCTCAGGTTCGGGGCAGCGAAAGTGGACACCGGCGTGTACTCCAAGCCGTGGCTGTGTACGGCAGAATGGCAGCCAGGTTCTGCACTGAGCGCTGCCAGGGTGGACGGCTGCGCAGCGCGGGCCACAGCCCAACTCCCCAACGAGGTGAAGATCCTGGGCCCGCAGGCGCCACCAGCCGGCGGCGCGGTGAACCCGGGGGTGCACGCACAGCAGATCATGACCTTCCGGCGGGACGTGGCACGAGCCGACCTGCTCTACGCCCTACCCTCGGACCTGACCGCGACCGCCAGCACCGACGGCGGCCACCCACCGGTGCGCCTCCGGCTGCCCGTCACGCTCCTGGGCGCCGACCAGCGGGCCATGCCCGTGCTGATCGGAACCGCCGACCCGCCTCCCACCGGTCATGACCTGGTGGGGATCGACGCCTGGAACGCCGACGGGCAGCAGATCCTCCACGAGATCGACGGCCTGTACTGCGGACCGGACCCCAAAAGCGGCAAGACGTTCCTGGTCTGCCCCAAGTAGGCCCGCGATCGTCGCTGAGCGGGAGACCGTCGAGGTGCTCGTCGGACTGCCCCGCACGCTCGCCGGGCCGCGAGGGTCCTGGACGGCTCATGGGATGCCGGGCCTCGAGCCCTACCAGTAGAGCGCTGCGTGACCTTGCTGGCCGACCACCCATTTCCGAGAGAAGGAGGAACTCATGGAGACGTTCTGCGGCATCGATTGGGCCGATGATCATCACGACGTTGCGCTGATCGACCGGAATGGCCAACTGTTGGGGTACTGCCGGATCGGCGACGACCACGCCGGGTGGCAGGAACTGCTGCAACTGCTGGCCGAACACGGCGACACCGCTGAGCAGCCGATCCCGGTCGCGATCGAGACGAGCCACGGACTCTTGGTCGCTGCGTTGCGTCTCACCCGGCCGGTCTACGCGATCAACCCGTTGGCCGCCTCCCGCTACCGCACCCGCACCGCGCTGTCCGGCAAGAAGTCCGACCGAGCCGACGCCGTCATGCTCGCCAACATTCTGCGGACCGACCAGCATGTCCACCGACCACTGCCCGCGGCTAGGGACCGGGCGCTGCTGGTCCTTGGCTTCTACGGCGCGCTGCGTCGCAGCGAGCTCGTCGGTCTCGACACCGGCGACGTCGAGGTCAACGACCAGGGGCTGGTAGTCACCCTGCGGCGGTCCAAGACCGACCAGGACGCCGCCGGCCGGCGGATTGCGATGCTGCACACCGGCTCGGCCGACTCCTGCCCCGCCGAGGTCTACCTGGCATGGCTCACCGCCCTCGATCAAGCCCTCGCGAACGAGCACCTGCCGCTCGAGGGCGACCGCCAGCAGGTTGAGGAGCGCGGGCGGCTCGCCAGTCCGGTGTTCCGACCGGTGAACCGGCACGGCTCCCCCGCCCCGGCCCGGCTCACCGACAAGGCGGTCGCCCGGGTCGTGCAGCGCACCGCGCTGCGGGCCGGACTCGGTAACCTGGACCTGGCCGGGCACAGTCTGCGGGCCGGGTTCGCCACCACTGCCGCGGCCGCCGGCAAGAGCGAACGTGCGATCATGAAGCAGACCGGGCACAAGAGCCTGCCGATGGTCCGCCGCTACATTCGCGAGGGCAGCCTGTTCCGCGACAACGCCACCGATGGCATCGTCCTCTGACGCTGCTGCACGACGCACGGTGGTGGGCTGGCCGGGGCCGGCAGCGGTGCCGAACCCTGCCAAGGCTGCGCCGCCGACCCGTGGTGTTGCCCGGCGGGTTGACTGAACGGCGTACTTCAGGGATTCTTACAAATAGCCAGTTCCATCGAGGTGGAGTTGGAAGTGAACCCCGGGAGATCCTGCCGGACGACAGGGCCCGGGGTTTCGCGCTGTTCTGAGCCCGGTCAGACTCTCGCGCTGATGCTCACGACCGTGACCCGGGACTCGACCATGTCGCGGTACACGACGTCGCCGACGCGGGCGCGCGTGACCGCCCCGCAGACCGCGTCTGGCAGCCAGAGCAGCGGCTCGCCAGGGCCGGGAAGGTGCTGCATTCGCAGCTGGCCTCGCACGGTCTTGCGGGCTCGCAGGGTGTCCAGCATGACCCGGTCCCGGCGATCGTCGGCTCGGCCGCGGGACTCCAACGTTGCCTGCCTAACGCCGAGCCGATCGAGCTCGAAGCACAGCGCCTCCAGGCACAGCCGCCGGCGGCGTTCGGAACGTTCCCGGGTCCGGCCCGCGCGGACGACGACCATGTGCTCGACCTGAGCCGCGGCGACGGTCTCGATGATCTGCAGCCGCCGCTTGTCCGACTCGTCTCGCCAGTGCAGCTTGCGCTGCCCCTTGAGCAGCAGCGCGCGCATTGTGTCCCGCACATCGTCGAGTCTGGTGGGGTCGAGCAGCGCAGCGGCCAGGACGTAGGTGTCGGGGTCCGCGGATCGGTCCGACTCGGACTCGTCGAGGAACGCCTCGAACAGCATCTCCTCGGCGTCGGGCGGCTGCGCGCTGGTCACGACGCCACCACGGTGAGGTGGCCGCTGCCGCGCTGGAGCCGGGCGCGGGCGAACGGCGGCTGCAGGGTGTAGCGGAACTCGGTGGAGAAGCTGGTGGCCGCCAGCCAGTCCTGGCGCTTCTTACGGGCGCGGTGCAGCAGACCTGCGTCCTGCAGCTCGCGCAGTCCCCGCTCGGCGGTGTCCGTAGACAGGCCGTACCACTTCGGGGCCTTCTCGGTCGGCAGCAGGAACGGCGGCTGCAAGCTGAGGGCGATCATCAGAATGGTCTTGGCCGGAAAGCTGAGGGTCGCGTACCACGCCTGCTCGGCGGTCCAGTAGTCGAACGGCACCTTAAAGTAGGCGGTGGTGGGCGAGGCGTAGGGCTTGCCGCTGCCGTCCTCGAGCAATGACGTGACCTTGGCCAGGCGGCCGCGTCGTTCGCGGGAGACGAGGTGGTAGCTCTTCTCGAGCCGCTTCCAGGTCTTCGACACTGCGGCGACGCCGTTGTCGCGCGGGGTGGGAAGGCCGAGCGCCCGAGCCCAGATGCGCGCGTCGCGGGTGGCGTCCCACGGTTCGCTGCTGGCGACGACGCGGTGAAGCAGGTACAGGTCGAAGGCCCGCTCGTCGTGCGCTCGGATCATCGCGTGCAGCGGTCCGGGCTTGGGGTGGCTCTGCGTGCCCTGCTGCAGAAAGGTCCGGCGCACGGGCACCGCGCCGGGCCGGCGGGACGCTTCGAGCAACGCACCGATCGTGCCCTGCTGCTCGGGCGAAGGCTTGCTGGTCATGCCGCCGATTGTGGCAGGCCGACCTGCTGTGGAGTGTCGCTCGGGCCCGCCGGGGATTGCCGCGCGAGCAGGAGCTATAAGAATCCACTCGCATAACCGTCGAACGCCCGTCCAAGCATCGTCCAACTACCAAGGCCGCGTGCCTCAACAGCGACGCACTCGACCTACGAAGGCGAGGAGCAGTCGCCCCTCGGCAAACCCACGCCCCGCTTCTCACCCGGAGCAGCAGGACGGGCCCCGTGCTCCATCTTCTGCGGCCAGTTGCTGAACAAGGTCTGGCGGCTGCATGCGGCTCATGGTCGACGAGGAAGGGCTCCGGTGGGCCGTTCACCCGGCCCCTGGCAGCTCAGACCGCCCATCAGCGGGATTCCGTGCATCATCCCGTCCGAGAGGAGTGGCCTTTTACTGCGGGAGGGCCACAAGGGCTGCGCTCGGGCTTGCGTGTTCTACCGTCCGTAGACGTTCATCGTCCATCCGGCCCGCAGCCGGAGAGCCGCCAGCTTCGCGTCAGTCGGCGCGGGTGTCCGGATCTTGAGCGAGGTGCAGCGTCAGGGCTGCGGCGCAGGAGGCGAGGCCGCCGCGGAGTCGGTGCTGGTCGTCCGGTGACAGGGCGGTGAGCATCTGCCGCTCGACGGCGCGCACCTCGGTGCTGGCGGCGTGCAGCCGCTCACGGCCGGCGGGGGTGAGCTGGGTCGGCAGCGCGCGGCCTCGGGGTGCGGTGGCCGGCCGGGTGAGCAGCCCGCGGTCCTGCAGGCCGCGCAGAACTCCGTTCATGGACTGGCGGGTGACGAAGGCGCCGCGGGCCAGTTCGGCGTTGGACAGCCCCGGCCGCTGCCCGAGCAGCTCGAGGCAGGCGTACTGCGGCACGGTGAGCTCGAGTGGGCGCAGCGCGGCGTCCATCGCGGCGCGCAGGGCGGCGGCGGCTTGCTTGAGGACGTATCCCACCGACTGCTCTACAGGTCCGACGGTCTCCCCTTGACACATGTCAACATCTTGACACAGACTCTACATGTCAACGCCCTGACACCGTCCTGACAATTAGAGGAGAGCCACCATGGCCGTCACCGGAGCCGACTTCATCGCCCTGCAGGTCCGCGACCTGGACCGCGCCGCCGCCTTCTATGAGACCCACCTCGGGCTGCGCCGGGCGCCGGTCAGCCCACCGCACGCGGTGGTGTTCGCCACCACCGGCGCCTCGTTCGCGGTGCGTGAGCCGCTGCCCGGCGTCGACTTGGACGCCGCGAGCCCGTGGCCGGGGATCGGGGTGGCGCTGTGGCTGGCCGCAGACGACGCCCAGGCGCTGCACGACACCCTGGTCAAGGCCGGAGTGCCGATCCCGGGCGCCCCGTTCGACGGCCCGTTCGGCCGGACGTTCACCTTCACCGACCCCGACGGCTACGCCGTCACCATCCACGACCAGGTCTGACACCAGCCTGACAACCAGTCACGCTGGCCTCGGCGCGGGACCAGACGGTGTCCAGCCGCTGTGCCTGGTCGTGGGCCGGGACCCGGCGAAGCCGCTGATCGAGCGATGCTGCGCGAGGACCTGACCGCAAGCCGCAAGCAGCAGCAGCACCGCCCCCTGGTCCGGCCTACGCCGACCCACCAGCCGCGGAAGTCCGGATAGGCGAGCCGGTGCCTTGTGACGTCAGACGGTCGATGACAGTGCCAGGCCGACCCGTACGCAGTGGGAGCCGACCCGCCGCTATACGGCAAGAGCCGAGCGGGCCCTTTCTGAGAGATTTAGGCCAAGGGCCCGCCGGTAGCCCGCCGCTAGATCCCGGAGGGCGCCTACTACGCAGCAACGCCACGAACAGCGCACCCTCTCGAGGTCCGACACGCCCACCCGGGGCGGGGCCCCGGTCGTCTTTCGTTGCGGAAGGTGTGGAGGGCGCAGCACTGCGTAATGTCCTTCTGGTTGACGCGGGAGGTGTTGGTTGTCGGTGGCTGCTACGACCGGCAACGTCAAGGACGAGCTGAGCCGGCTGCCCTCGGGCAGGGCGTGCTGCCGCCGGGCGGAGCTCTCCGCCCTGCTGCGTTTCGGCGACGGCCTGCGGCTGTCCGGCGGCCGGGTGGTCATCGAGGCCGAGCTCGACAGCGGACTTGCCGCCCGCCGGCTGCAACGGGAGATCGTCGAGCTCTACGGCCAGCCCGCCAGGGTCCGGATACTGCCGTCCGTTGGCCTGCGCGACGGTCCGCGGTATTTGGTGTGGGTGGAGCGCGACGGTGCGGTGCTGGCCCGCTGCACCGGTCTGATCGACCGGGCCGGCCGGCCGGTCCGGGGACTGCCGCCAGAGGTTGTCTCGGGAGGCAGTTGTGATGCTGCCGCCGCGTGGCGGGGGGCGTTCCTGGCACAGGGGTCGCTGAGCGAGCCTCGCGGGTCGGCCGTGCTGCAGGTCGACGCCCCGGGACCCGAGGCGGCGCTGGCGCTGGTGGGTGCCGCCCGCCGGCTGGGTGTTGTCGCCAAGTCCAAGCAGGTACACGGCGTCGAGCGGGTCGTGGTCCGCGACGACGCCGCGATCGAGGCACTGCTGAACCAGCTGGGAGCATCCCAGGGTGTGCTGGCCTGGCAGCAGCGCCAGCAGCGCCGGCAGGTGCACGCGACGGCGAGCACCATCGCGAACTTTGACAGTGCGAACCAGCGACGCTCCGCCTCTGCGGCTGCGGCCGCGGTCGCACGGGTTCAGGAGGCGCTGGCGCTGCTGGCGGGCCAGGCAACGGAGCACCTACTCGAGGTGGGGCGGTTGCGGCTAGAGCATCCGCAGGCCTCGCTGGAAGAGCTCGGCGCTTTCGCTGACCCGCCGATGACCAAAGACACCGTCGCTGGCCGGCTGCGCCGGCTGCTCTCCTACGCCGACCAGTACGCGACCTCGACGGGCCTGCCGACCACCCAGGCAGGCGCCGGCCCCGAGATGCGCGAGGCTGGCGCCATGTGATGGTCCGTGTTCGGGGGCCGCTCGCTCGAGGGCGCTAGCTGATCGTGTGCTGCAGGCGCGACGGGGGTCGCCTCGGCCAAGCGCCGCCTACATTGCATGGTGACGACCGAGGTTTGAGGTCACTGCGCTAGCCTCGCCGGCCGGCGCCACTCCCCCAGCCACACAGAGGCACGGTGGGTGTGGTTCTCGTCGCGGCTCGTTTGACCGCCCTGCACGGCGTGCTGTCAGCTTCCCCTCTGCCCTGCTGCTACTCGAGCTGAGGGCAGCTTCCCGGTGGGCGCGTGCAGTGGGTCCGACCGGGTCAGCCGCGCTTGCGTCGGCTCCGCTTCGGCTTGTCCGCCGACCCGGCTGAGACTGGCTCGGCTGGTGCTGGTTCGGCTGTCCCCGACTCGGCTGGTGCTGGTTGGGCCACGGGTGCCTGCTGGGCGCTGGTGTACTGGTCCACCACGTCTTGGGGCACCCGGCCCCGGGGCGAGACCGGTACGCCATTCTCCTTCGCCCAGGCGCGGACGCCCGAGGAGTCACCACCTGGTGGCCGCCCATGACGGCCCTGGCCGCGCCTGGGGCTCGCGTCTACCGGGCCTGCCCGGCGTGCCACGGCGACGAACGGCTCCAGGCTGTGTCTCAGGCCTTCGGCGTGCTCGGTGGACAGGTCGATCTCATACGTTCGGCCGTCGACAGCGAAACGAACTGTTTCAGCCGCCTGGGAGCCGTCGATGTCGTCGATGAGCTGGACGGTGGTGGTGCGTGCCAACAGGTGCCTCCGGGTCGCATCGATGTCTTGTTGCAATGCGCGCGAGCTGCTCGAGCTCGATCGGGTCGCTGGTCTGTGCGGGTACGCGATGGGCTCACAACGACTCCCGCCAGCCTGAGTCTGTCAGCCATCGCCGGCGGCCGGGCTGCCGGCGCCGGTGCGTGTTGCTCAGCCCAGCTGCAAGAGGTACGTGAGCAGCCCGGCTGGCACCGCGTGGTTCGGCAGCGGTCAGCTCGAGCGGCTGCTGGCCACGGGACCTGCCCGGCGGGAGGCCTCAGCTGCCGGCGGCGCGGGCTCGTTGAGCGAGCCGGGGCAGGTCAAGAAGGACGACGGTGCGGGTTTCCAGCCGGACCCAGCCCCGATTGGCGAACTCGGCCAGCACCTTGTTCACCGTCTCCCGGGATCCGCCGACGAGCTGGCCGAGCTCAGCTTGGGTAAGCCCGTGCGGTACCCACACCTCGGGGCCGTGTCGTTCACCAAAGCGGGCCGCGAGCTCGAGCAGTGCTTTGGCCATCCGGCCGGCGACGTCGACGAACATCAGGTCGACGATGGTGCTGTTGGTGCGGCGCAGCCGGCGGGCCAGCACCTGCAACAGGCGGGCGGCGACGTGCGGTCGTGATGTCCCCCAGGCGAGCAGGTCCGCGCGGGCGAGCACGGCGACCCGGCCGCCGCTGACGGCGGTGACGGTGCTGGTGCGCGGACCGGGGTCGAACACGCTGAGCTCACCGACCATGTCCCCCGGTCCGAGGACCGCGGTCACGGCCCGTCCGTCGCGGTGCTCGCGGGCTGCGGTGAACCGCCCGTGAAGGACGACGAACACGTCGGCCTCGTCGACGTCGCCCTGGGCGAACAGCCGAGCGCCGCGGCCCAGGGTGCGCGGGGCGAACGCGGGCAGCAGGGCGGCGACGTCGTCTGGGTCAAGGCCGCGAAACAGCTGAGCCGAGCGCAACACGTCCAGCTCGTCCTCGGTGCCCGGCCAGCCCGATGGCTGCGCATCGCCGAGAACGTCGCCGGAGGTGGGCGGAGCGTCTGGACTGTCCACGCTGCTGATGCTCCCATGATCGAGCGCGCCGCCGGACTGTTGACGTGCCGGGATGGCTGCCGCGATGCGGGCTTGCACCGCGGCGAGGTCGGGTGGGTTCCGGGTCGCTGTGGTCACGGTCAACGCGTTGGGGATCCGGGTGCTCGTCCTGGAGTGTGCGGGGCTGCTCGGACTGCGGGACGGTCACTGGACGGGTGCAGTGCACTCCCGCCGGGGTGATGGCGGTGCTGGACCTGCCGTCGGGGTGCGGTGACTGGTGCGTGGACCAGCGCCGGGTGTTCTGCGACATCGGCGCCAAGAGCCATGGGACGAAAGCTGGGGCGCTGAGCCGCGGGGTGCATCCTCGCATTTGGACTCAAGTGCATGCTTGGGCGCAGACGGTGGGTGCGGCTGTCCGACCTTGGGCATCGCGAGGCCAGGAACGTTCCCGGCATGCTGAGGCCGTGGGCCCCTTTCCGTTGCGCCGAGCTCGCAGCGTCGCACCACCGCGGCGCGCGGCAGGTAGCGAGTCGTTTCGGCGTCAGCCACGGGTCCGGCGCCCGCTCGATGTCGCCCGGCTGCTGGTAGCGGCGGCTGGCTTGACCGGGGTGGTCGTGCTGGCCGTCCTCGAGCCAGGCTGGCTGCGGGCGGCGGCCCGCCTTGTTCCCACTGCCCTGACCGGCGTGCCTCGGTCGGTGCTGTCGGTGGCGAACGTCATCGCTTCCTTCGCGGTGCTTGCGGTTCTGCTGGCCATCGCGGTCACTGCGCTGCGCCTTCGTCGCGTCGCGTTGGCGTCCGCCGGCGTCGCCTGCGCCCTCGGCGTCCTTGGTGGCCTCGGGGTGGCGTTGCTGGCCGGCATGGCTTCCGCCGGGGCGACAACTCTGCTGATCGGGCCGCCGCACGACTCGGCGGGGCTGCCGATCACCGCTGCGGTCGCTTTCGCGGTGGGGGCGGACCTGCATCGCCAGCGCTGGTCGAGTGCGGCGCGCCTGGTGCTTGCTGCAGCGGTCGGCTGCGCGCTCGGGCTTGGCAGCCTGGCTGTGCCGAGCGCGCTGTACTCCCTTGTGGTCGGCGGGTCAGCAGGACTGGGGGTGCGGGTGGCCCTGGGCGTGCTTCCGGCCCGGCCGCCGGACGAGCTGGTCCGCTCGGTGCTGGCCCGCGCCGGGTTCGAGCTGTCCGCTCTGCGTCCGTTGGAGCAGTTGGCTGGCCGGACCCGCTACGTCGGCGTCCGGCCGCACGGAGGCGATCTGCGGGTGACGGTCGTCGACCCGGACCGGGGTGGCGTCCCGTTCGCCCGACGGATATGGCCACTGCTGCGGCTGCGCACCGCTGCTGTTGGCCGGCCGGCGCTGTCGCTGCGCGGGCAGCTGGAACGACAGGCCCTGACCGCCGCCCTCGCCGATTCGGCCGGCGTCGCCGTGCAGCGGGTCGTGGGGCTGCTCGCCGCTGGGCCGGCGCTGGTGCTGGTGGAGCGGCCGCTGATCGGGACGCCCCTTGCCGCCGGCCCCGTGCCGGCTGCCGATAGCGCAGCCGGCGCCGCCTTCGATGCCTTGCACCGGCTGCACGACGCGGGTCTCGCGCACGGCGCGCTCAGCGCAGACGGGGTTGTACTGCTGGGGGACGGCCGGGCTGGTTTCGCCGATTTGCGCTCCGCGCAGCCTGCTGCCACCGAGTTGCAGCGTGAGCTCGACGTGGCCTCGCTGCTGGTCGCGGTGGCCAAGCAGGTGGGGGTGGCACAGGCCGTTGCGGCGTTGCGCTCGACGTACGGCACCAGCCCAGCCGCAGAAGTCCGGATCGCGGCGCTGCTGCAGCCGCTGGCCCTTGCCCGAGTGGCGCGCCGGGCGGTGCGAGGTACACCGCTGCTGCGCGACTTGCGAGCAGCGGTCAGCGGCCCCGGAGCCGGGAACGTGGCCGCCGAACTCCCCCGCCTGGAACGGCTGCGACCGCGGACCGTGATCAGCGTTGTCGCAGGGACCGTCGCTGCATACATCCTCGCCACCCAGCTCTCACAGGTCAGCCTCGCGGGCGCGCTGCAACGCGCCCAGCCAAGCTGGCTTGCGGTTGCTGTGCTCGGGTCTGCGCTGACCTACCTCGGGGCCGCCCTGGCGTTGCAGGCGTTTGTCCCCGTCGCGTTGTCGCTGGCCCGTACCGCGCTCGTCCAGCTCGCGTCGTCGTTCCTCACGCTGGTGACCCCGCCGGCGGTCGGCCATGTCGGCCTGAACATCCGCTACCTGCAGCGTGCCGGTGTCCCCACCGCCACGGCAGCCGCCGACGTCGCGGTCAAGGAAGCGGTGACCGTCGTCGTGACGGTGCCCGTGCTGCTCATCTGTGGCTGGCTCAGCGGAGTGTCAAGCTCCCGGCTGGCGCTGTTGCCGAGCGGGGACGTGCTCACCGTCTTGCTCGTGGCTGCCGCCGGTCTTGTGCTGGTGGCACTCGCGCCGGCGAGCCGCCGGCGGCTCGAGCCGTTCATCCGCCGCACACTGCCCCAGCTCCTCGCCTCGGCAAGCGACCCGCGCCGGCTCGGCACCGCCCTCGTCGGCGTCCTGGTCCTCAACGGCGGCTACGTTCTCGCGCTGGAGGCGTCGCTGCGTGCCTTCTCGGCCTCGCTCGCGATACCCGCCCTCGTCGTGGTCTACCTCGCCGCGTCCACGCTTGGATCGGCTGCACCCACGCCAGGCGGGTTGGGCGCGGTGGAGGCCGCACTCGTCGGCGGTCTGACCACCACCGGGGTTCCCGTCGCGTCGGCGATCACAGCGGTGCTCGCCTTCAGAACGGCGACGTTCTGGCTGCCCGCACCCATCGGCTGGGCCGCGTTCGTCGCGTTACAACGCCGAAACTGGATCTGACAGACGTGTACCGAGATCGCGACCGTGGATGCCGGTGCCATAGCTTGTGTGCCTCGGTGACCGGGACGCCCGGTTGACCTGAGCCGGCGTGGGCCGCAGCGAGTTCGGGGCGAAGATCTGCCTCGGGCGCTGCCTTGATTGCCGGTGGAGCTATCGGCATGGGTCAAGGAGAACACCGCTGAGGTCATTACCAGAGCCGCAGGTACTGACGCCGCTCCCACTCCGTGACTATCGTGTTGTACTCAAGCCACTCGGCTTTCTTGACCCGCACGAAAGTTGCGTGTAGCTCCTCCCCGAGCACCGTTTGGGCAAACTGGCTGGATTCAAACTCAGCGATGGCTTCGCCGAGCGTTGTTGGTAGACGGAGAATCCCAGCTGACTTCAGTTCCTCGTCACTGACCTTGTAGGTGTCGAAATTGACTGGATCGCCTGGCTTGAGTTGGCGGCGGATTCCGTCGAGGCCAGCTGCGAGGACGAGGGCCGTGCCGAGGTAGAGGTTGGCTGCACTGTCAGCGATCCTCACCTCTAGGCAACGCCGGTTGACGGGCAGCCGCAGCATGAGAGTGCGATTGTTGTAGCCGTAAGCTCGGTAGACAGGGGCCCACGAGATCTCGTTCATGAGCCCCCGCGGCAGCAGCCTCTTGTAGCTGTTAACCGTGGGAGCCAGCACCGCCGTGATGGCGTCGGCATGTTCGAGGACACCCGCCGTGAATTGGTAGGCGACTTCTTCGTAGCCCTCCTCGACCGGTCTGCGGTCGGTGGTCGGCTCATCGATGCGGCGTTCAAAGGCGTTGTGTCCGGTCTGCAGGTCGGCCAAGCTGACGTTAAGGTGTGCCCCCGAGCCGAACGCTGTCTGGGTGGGTTTTGGCATAAAGGAAGCAATGCAGCCGATCGTGCGGGCGACGTGCTTGGCCATGAGGCGGAAGATGACCATGCGGTCCGCCATGGCCAAGGCTTCGGTGTAGCGGAAGTCGAACTCGTTTTGGCCGTCGCCGCCCTCATGGTCGAATGAATAGACGTCCCAGCCGAGTTCATTCATGTAATCGACCATCGGTTCGAGGAACCGGTCGGCGAGCATCGTTGTCTCGAGGTCGTAGCCACGCGTGGGGGAATTGACGACATCTTCACCAATCCACGGAACGAAGTCGTCACCCTGCGGGCGAAGCACGTAGAGCTCGGGCTCGACACCCATGTTGCACCGGTAGCCCATCGCGGCGGCTGCTTCGATCTGAGACTGCAGAACGCGGCGGAAATCGTGGCTGTAGGGCTCCTCGTGGAGGTAAAGGTTGGCGGGTGCAATGGCGTAGCGAGTATCCCAGGGCAACACAGTCAAGGCGTCGAGGTCCGGAATCCCCACGCATTCGTCCTCGTTCGGGCCGAGCTCGCCCATGCCCTCGAGCGCTCCAACGGTATACAGCTCCGATCCCTGCGCCATGTCTTCCAGATGTGCGAGAGGAACGCACTTGGACTTGGGCACCCCGTGCACGTCAACGTAGGCGCCGAAGACGTAGCGCACCCCCGCCTCGGCAAGATGCGCCTTGATGTTTTCAAGGTCATTCATGTGTATCGCTTCCTCTCGCTCAACTTGGGGCAGCGCTGCAACCCAGTCGGCAACTCGTGGCCGACAACCGAGTGCCGCCGAACTGAGCGGACCGAACGGTGGTGCTGCTCTTTTAACCGTGCGTTGCCCATGCTCGGTTCAAGCAGTGCGAGCAAACTGACGTACGCCCCAAGGTCGTGGCGCCGGCCGGACGTCGGGACTATGAGCACGGCAGGCATGCTGAGCGCTACAAGGGCGGCAGTGGCAAGGCGGCTCCCCCGGCAGGGTAGAAGAGACTGAGTTGGTTCAGCGGAAGGTGAGAGGCAGGTCGTCGGGCTGTTACCGCACGCGTGGGGCATTCCCCGTCTGACTGGAAGGCACAGCGCTCTACGACCAAACGAGTCCCCGGTTCCATGGAAGGGCTATCGGACACCCTCATGCAGGCTCAGACGAAAGTCAACCCTAGCGGTGTGCTGTTCGCCGAATCTCGTCGCGCTACCCGATCAAGACAACGGTATACCGCACAAGAACAGAAACCAGGTAGAGCGTGAGACGCGCCAGCGACCCCGGCCAGGACGGCGGTACCGGCCCTGCGCGCGGGGTCGACGAGCTCGACCGCCGGATCATCAAGAAGCTTCAGCGCAACGGACGCATGAGCAACACCGAGATTGCAAGGGCACTCGACGTCACGGAGACGACGGTGCGCAAACGCATCGCGAACCTGCTCGAGCGAGACCTGATGAACATCGTGGCGGTCCCGACACCGGAGGCCGTTGGGACGAACCTGTCCGCAATCATCGGGGTATCCGTCAACCTCACCGCCATGACCGCGGTGTCCGAGGCGCTGCGAGAGTGCCCGGAGATCCGTTACGTGGGTGTGTCCGCCGGCCGCTACGACATCGTCATCGAGGCGTTCTTCACTGATCAAGAACACTTGCTGAGGTTCGTCACCGAGTCCATCGGACCCCTACCGGGAGTCAGCGACGTAGAGACCTCCGTCATCTTGAAGGTCGTCAAGTTCTCCTACGAGTGGGAGATCACCTGATCCGCACCAGTTCACGCGCCGCACGCCGAGATTCGGTGCGGCGGCCGCGTGGGGGGTTGACATTCGACGGTGAGAGCCCGACAGTTGCCCCATCGTTGCGGTGGCGCGGGCTGGCCACACCGTGAGCTGCAACCTTCGGGAGCAGCCTTCGCGGGACACGGACGCTTGCTCACACGGAAGAGGAGATGCAGACGTGGCCATCGACAGCGGCGTGGACAAAGACTCCAAGCTGAGGACCGGCGTAGCGACGGACGAGACGTTCCACATCGAGACCCACGGCATCGACTACATCCCGCTGGCTGACCGTCATGGGCGCGCCAGGGAACTGTTCTGGGTGTGGATGGGTTCTAACATCATCTTCACCTACATCATCATCGGTGCCGCACTAATGTCCTACGGCGTCTCCTTCTGGCAGGCCGTGCTCGCTGTCGTCTTGGCAAATGTACTCTTCTACATCTGCGTTGCCTATGGCTCGGTGAGCGGGCCACGCACTGGTACATCGACAATGGTCGTGTCGCGGTCGTCGTTCGGCATGTTTGGTGTCATTCCTTCGGCCATAGCGAACTGGCTCAATGTCGTCGGCTTTGTAGCAGTTAACGCCGTGATCGGGACGCTGGCGTTGTACCAACTCGCTCAGAAGATCTCGCTCCCCGCCGGGACGCCTCTGAAGGCGGCTTGCCTCGGCTTTGTCCTCGTGGTGACGTTCATCGTCTGCGTATGGGGTCACGCCACCCTGGTACTTATGCAGACCGTGTTCAGCTACGCCCTCGGGCTGGGTGCGATAATTCTTGCGTTCTACGTCCTGCCCCATATCCACACTTCGGCATCGCTCCCGCGGCCAGCGGGCACCACCTCGACTGGCGCCTTCCTGCTTGCCTTCTTCCTCGTTGCGTCAGGACCGCTCTCCTACATCGCCGTACCGGCCGACTTCTCGCGCTACCTGTCGCCTGCCACCCATTCCCGCTCGATCACATGGTGGTCAGGCATCGGCGCCATCATCCCCGCGGTACTGCTTGGCGTCATCGGCATAGCCGCCGCCACCGAGACCGACATGACCTCCCCGGTCGACGGTATTGCAAAGATCGTCCCCGACTGGTTTCTCGTGCCTTTCCTCGCTGTCATCGTCGGCGGCAGCATTACCGGTTCTTCACCAGCCTCTACTCCTCCGGGCTGGGCCTGCAGACGATGGGCGTGCGCTGGCCACGTTCAAGAACGATCCTGGTCGATGCCGCGATTGCGACAGCAGCGTCAATCTACGCAGTGTTCGTTCATGACTTCACCGCCACGTTTCTGGAGTTCCTCGCACTACTCGTGCTCTGGGCGGCGCCCTGGGGGGGCGTCTACTTAACCGACCTGTTGTTGCGCCGGAACAAGTTCGACAACGCGGCATTGCACGCGAGCGGTACTGGACCCTACTGGTACCAGCGTGGATGGAACGTCCGAGGCGTCATTGCACTCGCGGTAGGAATCATCGTTGCGGCCCTGTTCTCCAACTCGGCGCTGTACAAGGGCCCGCTCGTCTCATCCATCGGCGGGGGCGACCTCTCGGTAGAGGCAGGATTCGTCACCTCTGCGGTTGTCTACTTCCTCCTGATGCGCGGGCAGGTCCGTGACCAGTCGCAGGCCCTCTCAAACGCCCCTCAGTCCCTGTCCTCCACCACGTCGGCGGCAGTGCCGGCAGCAGGAAGGAGCTGAACCCCCGTGGGCACAAGCTCGTGGTTCGTTACGCGCCGCCTGGACGAATCGACTTACCTCATCTCTGAGCCGCCGCACGTTAACTCGTATCTCTTGCTCGGCTCGACGAAGGCGATCCTATTCGACACCGGTATGGGCATCGAGAACATCAAGCAAGTTGTCGACGAGCTTACCGGTCTAGACCTGTTGGTAGTCAACTCGCACTACCACTTCGATCACAGCGGCGGCAACCACCTCTTTTCCGAGATCGCTATCCATGAGAAGGGTGCCGAGCCGCTAGGGGCGGGAGTCCCAGGCGAGTGGCTCAGCCTCTACACCGAATTCACGTCGGACATGCTGGAGAAGTTCAAACTCTACAAGGAACTAGACGATCGGTACTTCCACCTCCTAACGGCCGATCTCCATCCTCGCCCGCTGCCAGAAGGTTTCTCGGCCGGGACGTGGCAGATCCCGCCGACCGTGCCCAGCAAGCTTCTCAAGGACGGCGACGTCCTCGACCTCGGTAAGCGTCGGCTGCGTGTCATCCACACACCGGGTCACACGCCGGACTGCATCTGCCTCCTGGACGAAGCCACCGGAGCTCTGTACGCGGGAGACACGCTCACGACCGGCCCGCACTATGCACATATGCCCGACTCCAGCCTAGAGGCGTTTGCTGCCTCCACACGACGCCTCGATCGCGAGTTCCGGTCGGCGGTGACAAGCATCTTCCCCGCACACATCCTCAAGTACGGCGTCGACGCAGCATTCATCACTGAGGTCGCCGATGGCTTTGAGGACGTCGTTAATCATGCGGTCGAAGCCAGGGCGGGCGTTGATATCTTTGGTGAAACAGTCAACGAATACTGGTTCGACCGATTCTCCATCGTGCTAGGGAGCTAGGTTTCTCACTCAAACAGGGACAGCTTGAACTGAGGTCGTCTCGACGGGTGCCGAAACCTGGAGCGGGTCAATGGCGATAAGGGCCGTCGAGTCGTCCTCCGCCTTGATCGGCGCCGGCATGACAGTTGCGCTCTCCCCAAGGGAGGCATTCACACAATCTATTGGTCGGCTCAGCGCCACGTGATGCAATAGGATTAGTGCAATCTCGAAGGGAAGGACCTCGTTGTACGCCTGGCCTGAAGTTGACATGCCTGCACTTCGCGCCTGGCGTGCTGGCCGGGTGTGTCAGCTGATGGTCGAGCAGAAGGTCGACCACTTGCTGATGTCGGGGTTCGACAACATCCGCTACGCTACTGACTACCGAACTCAAATTATTGGCGAGTCCTTCGATTGGTTCGCCGCTGTCGTCAATGCTGATGGCGGAGCGGAACTGTTCGTCCCCTGGGTCGACGAGCGCCAAGACGAGCCTCTTCACGACCTACCGAACATCCGCGCCGTGCACCCGCTGCCATCCTGGACCCCTGCCGTCCCTCAGGCGGGCTATTGGGCTAGAACCATCGCGTCGCGCCTTGACGGAGCCCGTTGAGTTGGTTATGAGCTGATCTACCCGGAAGTGCTAGAAGCCTTGAAGGAGCAGTTGCCGGACACCGAGTTCAAGCCGTTGGCAACTGCTCTGTTCGACCTACGACAGGTCAAGCATCCGATCGAAGTTGAACTGCTAGGAGCTGCCAGTCTGGTTAACGCATCGGCGGCGCAGGCCGGCCTGACAGCAGCCCAGCCAGGGATGACCGACTTCGACATCCTTGCCGTAATGATGGGTCACCTGCAGCGCGCGGGCGTGGAGTTCCTTAGCCATTCGTTGTGCAATCACCGCAGAGGTTCCGGCACCTGGTTCGCGGCCGGCACTGTGCTGCGCGAAGGCGACCCCTACTTCTTTGACATCGGCTGCTACGGCGCCGGCGGATACGCGTCGGATATTGCCCGAACAGGTTTTGTCGGTGACCCGCACCCTTCCCTGAAGGCGGCATACGAGGTGCTGCGAGAGGCTCATCTTGTAGGCCAGCAGGCGGCAAAGCCCGGCGTCCGCGCTTCGACTGTGCACGACGCGGTCAACGCGTTCCTCGTGGGCAACGGTTACCCGCGCACCCCGTACGCGATGGGACACGGCGTCGGCATCAGAGCGTGCGAACTGCCGACGATCTGCCGGGCGGACCGCACGGAGCGAGACCAAATCATCCAGGAGGGGGCCGTCATCGCTCTTGAGCCAGAGACCGGGGTAGAACTCGACGGCGAGTACGTCCTCGTCAAGATCGAGGACAACTTCCTGGTCGAGTCCGACGGACTGCGGCTGCTCTCTCGCCCTAGCGGCAGTGTCTTGTGCTAGTTGTGGCCGTCTTGTAGTAGTCGTGGCCGAGCAAGGAGGAACTATGGCTAGAGAACAACTTGTCCCTGATCGGACAACGTTCCCCCACGTCGCCAACTAATTCGAGGCTCGGCGCAGCTGCGACCAGCGGAGGGGAACGGAGCCCCACTGCGCTAGCCCGCAACCCAACCAACCTCCCCGAACCGCTGCGCGGGCTCCGGCCTTACAGGTCCACCAGATACCGCTGACGCTCCCAAGGCGTCACCTGAGAATGGTAGTCGTCCCACTCCTGATTCTTCATGTCAACGTAGTTATGCACAAACTGCGGGGGAAACACCTCGTGGACAAGCGGATCATCGGCAAAGGCGTCGACGGCTTCAAGCAGATTCCTTGGCAGCCGGTCTGTGCGATGACCGCCCGGAGCCCACGAGAAAGTCTCCGTGGTCACGGGGTCTCCGGGGTCCAGCCCCTTCTCGATCCCTTCCAGCCCGGCTGCGAGCATGAGCGCTGCCGTCAGGTAGGTGTTCGCCGCAGAGTCGACCGAACGGTTCTCAAGGGCCGGGCGATTTCTTGGCAGCCGCATCATGCAGGACCTGTTGTTATCCCCGTATGCGGCGTAACTGGGTGCCCAAGAGATCGAACCGTCGGCCAACCGGCCACTTAGGCGCTTGTACGAGTTGACTGTCGGGTTCCCGAGCGCGGTGATCGAGCCGGCATGGCGGAGCACTCCGGCGGTGAACGCGTACGCCGTCCGGCTCCACCCCATGCCCCGCGCATCGCTCGCTGACCGGAACAGATTGGCGCCGTTCTCGGCCGACTCCAGGCTCATGTTGAAGTGGTGACCGGAACCCCAGCTGCCAGTGAACGGCTTTGGCATGAAGCTAGCGACGAGGCCGCACTGCTTGGCGACCTGCCGCGCCATCAACCGAAACAGGCTGATGCGGTCGGCCGTTTGCAGGGCCGGCGCGTAGGCGAAGTCGAACTCGAACTGCGCGTCGCCTCCCTCGTGGTCGAAGCTGTAGAGCCCGAAGTCGGCGGCCTTCATAGCCTGCGCCATTGCGTGCAGGAAGGGCATGGCGTCGAGCGAGCTCTCGACGTCGTAGGCCGGCGTCGGGTAGAGACCGCCGCTGGGGGCGACGGGAACGAGGTGCCCGTCAGTGCGATCCAGCGACTCGGGTCGAAAGACGAAAAACTCGGTCTCCACGCCCAGGTTAAAGACGTAGCCAGCGTCGGCTGCCCTCGTCAGCTGACGCTTGAGCAGTGATCGGGGACACAGCGCCCACGGCTGCGTTCCTCCAAAGAGCAGGTCGGCCGCCATCCAGGCGAAGCGCGGATCCCAGGGCAGGACGGTCAGCGTGCTCACGTCCGGCATGGCGACGCACTCGTCCTCGTCGGACGTCATTGGGCCGAGACCTCCCATACCGCGGGGGGTGTACCGCTCGGACCCGGCAAGCAGGTTGGGAAGATGATCGATCGGAACAATCTTGGACTTGCTTCGGCCCAGTACATCGATCCACCCACCCAGGGCGTACTCGACCCCCTTCGCCGCCAGCGAGCTGGCGAGGGCGGTGTGCTCATCAGCAAGGGGATGGACAGTGTCCATGGTGTCCTTTCAAGTGGGAATACGGCTTCACAGGGCAGGAGGAGGCGGGGGACCGAAGGGCGGCTCCTCGAGCCGGCCGCGGGTGACAAGTTCTGCCACCGCTGAGGCCGCAAGCCTCAACAGGTGATGTCCGAGCTCGGCCGTCGCCTCCGAGGGACGCCCGGTTGTGCCGTTGGTCGACAGCGAGGGAGCCGTGTAGCGAAAGACGAGCTCGGCGGTGCGATCCGGGTCGTCGGCGTTCATGAGACGATCGAGGTGCACAAGGTCGGGAGCGACGGCAAGAACCATGGACGTCTCGGCGCGGTTGGCGTGAATGTCCGCGCCGTCCGCGAGTACCTCAACGGTGAGCTCGGGCGACGCCTCCCACCACGAAACGAAACCGACGCGCAGATCCGGCCGAAAGAGGCGCAAGTGGTCGGTGGCTGTCGAGATCGCAGCAACATTGCCGAAGTGGGCGTTAACGAACAACAGCCGGCACAGCCCCGAGGTGGCAGCCCACGCGGCGTACTGGCGGATCGTCGCGGCGAGCAGCTCCGGGCTGAGCGAGAGCGTGCCAGGCAAGGCAGTGCCATGGCCGTAGCTGACGCCGACGGGTATAACGGGAAGCACGACGGCGCCACATAGCCGGGCCGCAGCCGCGCACACGGCATCCGCCACGATCGCGTCCGTGCCGACCGGCAGATGCGGGCCGTGCTGCTCGACGGCTCCGACTGGAACCAGGCCCACGTCACGGCCGCTGAAGCGCTCCCTGAAACTCAGCTCAGGCGAGGCGGCGGAACTCCACTCCATGGCGTCCCTTCGCGGTGCGTACCAGGGGTCAGCTATCGGTTGTCGAGGTCGGAGCTAGCAGTCATGCTTCGGGTTCCGGCGGACGCTGGCGGAACAGCACTGACGCTGCGACCGCGGCGTACCGCGCCCCCCGCCAGGGAGGCTAATGCTCGATCGAACCCGCGTCGAATCCTGCGTCCGGACGCCGACAATCGACGTCGGCGGCTCCGTAGAGTCGAAATAGGGAAGTCGAAGCTGAAGGTGGTCATCTGTCGTCCCTGTCAGTCGTCCAGACCTAAGGGACCGGCGTGCCATCCACCACTCCAGCCCGCCTGCAGCGGCGCGACCCCGCCGCGCCGGGTCGGCCGTGGTCGGTCGCTGGAGCACCGCACGCCGGGGACCTGACGCGCCCGGAGGCCGTTCTGGACACCCTTGACCGTCGCATCGTCGTGGTGCTGCGGCAAGACGGCCGCAGGAGCAACACTGACGTTGCCCGACAGCACGGTGAGACCACGATCCGTGAGCGCATCAAACGGTTGCTCGACACGGGCTGCCTGCAGGTGGTAGCTATTTCGTCACCCGCGGGACGCGAGGCAACCAGTCAGCGATCATCGGGCTTTCGATGAGCCTGCCTGCCCTGCGTGACGTCAGCGAGCGCTGTGCAGCTGCCTGAAAGTGGGCTATCGGGGACATGCCGTCCCGCCGCTACGCGGGCCACCGTCGAGGCATTCTGCACCGGCCACGAACACCTGTTCGGCTTCGTGACCGTACGGGTGGAACCTGAGGGCGTTACTGGCATCAAGACGCCCATCATTCTGGGAGTGGTCAACTTCTGTTGAGAGTGGGACTTGGATCTCGAACGCCTAGGCAGGTGCCGCTCAGGTTTCCCTCGCCCGGATCCCGACCCTGCACACCCCGCCGGCCCGGGTGTAGCCCTGTCCATCACCCAGGACGCGGGCGTGATGGCCTCCCCGATCGATATTCGACGCTCGCGACCGCCCTGCCTAACGAAACATGAAATTATTCTGTGGAGGGCTTGCTCCTGTTCGATGTCCGCGCGTAGCGTTCCGCCGAAATCAGGCGCAACAGACAGGATGTCGACATGACGGAGCGAAGGGCCGCGGCCGTGGCCGCCGCCGACCAGACCGACAGCGACTACCTGCGCGAGCTAGGTGTCGAACCTCGCCTACGACGGGCGCTCGGCTTCTTCACCGGGTCGCTGTTTGCCATCGCGTTCCAAGGCCCTACCACGGGTGCCCTGCTGGTCACCGGCGCGACTCTGGCCCTGGGCGGCCCGGCGTTCATCTGGGCCATCCCCCTCATCTACGTATTTCAGCTGCTAGTCGCGTTCCTCTGGGCCGAGCTCAGCTCGCACTACCCGCTCACCGGCGGCATCTACCAGTGGGCGCGCCAGCTAGGAGGCGACTTCGTTGGCTGGACAACCGGCTTGTTCTACCTAGTGGGCATCGTCCTGGTCATGCCCGCGGTCGGCACCGTCATGAATGTCGTGCTGTCCGGCCTGTTCACCAGCCTCAAGGTGACCACCGCGTCCGAGGTGATCATCGCGATCATCACCACGCTGGTCGCCGCCCTGCTGATCGCCACCAGCGTTCGCGTCGTTGCACTCATCAACAGCATCGGCGTGGTCCTCGAGATCGTCGTGCTGGTGGGAGCCGCCATCGGGTTGCTCCTGCACACCCACCAGTCGATCTCGGTGCTAGGAAACACCGGCGGCACCGCAGCAACGCACAGCTACCTCTACCCGTTCATGATCGTCATTGCTCTGGTCGTGACGCAGCTCGTCGGGTTCGAAACGGCCGGTGCCTTCGCCGAGGAAACGACCCAAGCCCGCATCAAGCCGAGCCAGGCGATCATCGCGGGGCTCACCGGAACGGCGATCCTCATCTTCTTGTTCGATCTGGCCCTGCTGCTCGCGATCCCCGGCGTGAAGCCGGCGATGAGCAACCCCGAACTGATCCCAAGCGTGCTCACGGCTGCCCTAGGCTCCACCTTTGAGAAGCTGTTCCTGGTAGGAGCCTTGATCTCGGTGGCGAGCACCGCTATCGCTACCCTCGCGACCATCGCGCGCACGATCTACGGCATGGCTCGCAACAACCAGCTACCCGGCTCCGGCTTCCTCACCAGGCTCTCGCCGAAGACAGACGAACCATTTGGATCAGTAATCATCGCGGCGCTGCTGTCGATGATCCCGCTTATCTTCATCAAGCGGGTCGAGGTCATCGTAGCGAGCATCACGGCCATGATCGTAGTGCCGTACGTCATCGTCATCGCCGCGCTGATCTACCGCCGGCTGCACGGCTGGCCCGCCACGCCGGCCCGCTTCAGCCTGAAGGCGTTCGGCCTGCCGCTGTCCATCATCAGCCTCGCCTGGACGGTCTTCGTCATCATCGACGCCGCGTGGCCGCGTCCCTCGACCAACCCGCACCTTGGGCCGTTCCCCGTTATCGAGGAGATCGCGGCGGGCACCCTCATCGTCGCAGTGCTCTGGTGGGTGCTGGTGCTCCGCAAGTCCACCGGCAACCATCCGGCCCTGTCACCACCGGCGACCGCGGCGGCTGGACGGCCCTGACCCGTGGCGACCTACTGGGATGAGGCGCTGGCCGCCATTGACGACGTGGACGGTCACTCGCTCGATCTGCAGCACCGCGAGCCGGTCACCCCTGACTTTCCGGTGGCGGAGTACCGGCGTCGCTACGCCCGGCTACAGGTGCTGATGGACCGGCGCGGGCTCGACGCGTTGGTGCTGACGCAGGAGCAGCCGATTCGTTATCTCAGCGGGTACAACTCCGTCATCTGGCTCGTAAGCCGGTGGCTGCCCACAGTATTCGTGGCGACGCGCGACCCTAAGGACGCACTTCTGCTCACTTCCGCCTTCGATGCCGGCTGCGCCGAGGGCACCTCGTGGGTCAGCGGCGCAGCCACTTATCAGTCGGCGTCCGAGATCCCGGCGCGGGTGAGCAAGCATCTGCGGGAGCTAGGCCTCTCCGGCGCGCGCGTGGGTTGCGAGCTGGGCCAGGGGACGCAGGTATCACTTCCGTACTCGATGATGACGGAGCTGATCACCGGTGTCGGCGGGACGCCTCAAGACGCCAGCCGGCTGCTCTCCGTCCTGCGGATGCTCAAGAGCGAGGCCGAAGTGGTCAAGATCCGCCGATCGGTCGCCTCGGCCGTGGCCGGCTACCGGTCCGGACTCGCAGCAGCGACGGCTGGTATGACCGAGAAGGAGCTAGTTTCGATCATCGGTTCGACGATGCATGCTACGGGGACGACGGCCGGCACCCGGCCGTTCTTTGTCAACTGTGTCGCCGGACGCCGTCGTTACCCGCTCGTCGACACACCCGCGTCCGACAATGCCTTCGCCGACGGTGACGTCGTCTTCGTCGACGGCGGCGGCGGGAGCGACGGGTACGTCTCTGACATTCTGCGGCTCATCGGAATCGGTCCGCTTCGACCAGAGGACCGGCGCTATGCGGAGGTCGCCGCGCTGGCGACAGAATCAATGGTCGACACCTGTCGACCCGGCGCCCGGGTATCGGAACTGCACCAGGCGGGGGCCGCCGCCGTAGCCGCTGAAGGGGTAACGGACTCCATTGGCGTCGTCGCCGGACACGGCATCGGTCTCGACCTCTGGGAGGCGCCCTTCGTGTCGCCGCACGCCGACGCCGAGCAGGACGTGACGATCCGCGCCGGCATGGTGCTGTGTCTCGAGCCGATCCTGGCACCAGCTCACCCGGACGGAGGCCTGGCAGGCGTGTTCGTCTTCGAGCATCAAGTGCTCGTTACACAGGACGGGTGTGAGGTTCTTTCGGCGGACGTTCCGGCCCGGCTGCACGAAACTGAGACCGTGGCGAATCTCGCGTGACCGACGCCGCTGCCCGCGTGCTGTACGTCAACCCGATGGAGTACGGCACTAACGCTGCCGTCGATGCGCTCAGTCACGGCCTCGACGGGCGCCTTACTGAGCTGGGTCTCGATCTGCGGGTGCTTACCGCCGATTTCCGGACTGCTGGATGGGAGAAGGCTGCGGGCAACGCGGTCCGGGCTGGCGTCGCGGCCGGGGTGGCCGCCATTGTCATCTGGGTCATCGAACCCTCGGTGCCGGCTGATGCCGTCGCCTTCGCACGCAGTCAAGGCGTCCCGGTGCTCTGCCTGGAACGACCAACGTTCGAGGCCGATGCGTGCGTCGTCTACCCAAACTTCAACCACGGCGTCTACATGTCGGAATACTTGGCGACCCTGCTGCCGCCCGGCGCTCGCGTCGCGGTCGTCGGCGGCCCCGATGTGGTCGACGACATCGAACTGCTGCTGGGGCTGCAGCACGGGCTGAAGACGTCCGGTCTCACGCAGGTCAACGATCCCGAGGATCCGAGGTACAAGAACACGACGGATGTGGCTTCGGGGGGAAAGCTCGCGACGACACACTTGTTGAGCGACTTCGACGACCTGGACGGCTTGATTCCCTTCAACGACGAGACCCTGCTCGGCGCAGTCGAAGCTTTGCAGGACGCCGGCCGACTGGGCACCATCACGATGGTCTCACGCAACGGAACACCAGCTGCTGTCGAACTCGTGCGAAGCGGGACGCACGCAGGTACCTGGGACATCGACACCATCGGGATCGGGCAGCAGATCGGAGATCTGGTGGGCCGGGCCGTCCTGGACGGGGAGAATCTCGACGGAGTGTGCCTCGCCAGCCCCATTGGACGGATGATCACACAGGAGCGGGCGAACAGTTGGGTGCCGTGGGAACGGCGGGTCACATACCGTCCCCTCAGCGATCGGCTGGACGGTCAAGGCAGTACGTAGCCTGAACCCCCACGGCCCCGATCCGCTTCCCGGATTCGTTGATCTTGCTAGGTTTCCCACGGCCGGCGCGAGTTGCCCATCATCGTGTTCTCGCACGGCTTCATGGTCAATCGACGGCTACGCCCCGCTGGCCGACTTCTGGGCCGGCCACGGCTGCTACTCAGACCCACCTAGGAGCTCTGTTCGCGAAGGCTGACCGCGGAGCCGGCTAGCGGTGCTGTACGGCTACTACCGGGTCTCGGTCGCTGAGCTCGTGACCGAAGTGCCAGGCGAGGCTGGCCGGCCTCGCAGACCGGGGATGCATGCATCCGGCGGTTTGCCGCCTGCGTCAATCTCGAGCGGGCTGGCGACAACCTGAGTGCCCCGCCCGACTGCCGCGAAACGCCCACGCGTTCGCGCACCATGGTTGATGCGGCAACCGGCGGTGTTCTTGATTCGGGTGGCTTATTGACGGCCTGCTACCGGACCGGGACGGTGCCCGCGTTCTGCAGGCTTGGGGTCTGCGGGCTGTTGAACCGCCACCGGTCCGCCGCGCGCCGTGCGCATGCGCCCGTTCTACCACCTGACGGTGACAGGAAGCGTCGTCCCCCGGCAGACACCGGCGCCTGACCGGGGCCGGGACAGGCCGACCTGCAGGCCGAACCTGACCTGCCGGGCGGCCGGTCAGGTTGGGAAATCCTTGATCGAGTACTCGGCGAGGAACAAGCCGAGCCGTCACGCCCCTGGTGGCCGCGGTGAACGCCCCTGACCCCAGGTACCGGTCAGGTCAGAAGTCGGGAGGCAGCATGAGGTGCGTCTGCGGGCACGCCCGCAAATCTCATCGGCATGACCGTCCGGGTTCGGACTGTTCGCGCTGCCTGTGCCCCCGGTACCGACGCCGTTGGCCCTCGACTCGATCGGCGTAGCTGCGCCAGGATCCGAGGCCGTCCCCGGCGCCGACATCGCAATGAGCGCCGTATAGGACCGGTTCTGACACAGACAACTGGGTGTAGCGGAACCTACTGCCGGGACGGGCTGTGGGTGTAGCGCAACCAGTGCACGCAATCAGCGTGGCGCAACCAGTCCCGTCGGACGTTTCCGCTACGTTCAGCGGGTGTCAGTGCTGCTGGGCTACGCCCGAGTGTCGACGGCGGAGCAGAACGCCGACCTGCAGACCGACGAGTGACCTCAGCGGGGTGCTATGAGGTGTTCGTCGACCACGCCTCGGGGGTGCTGGACCGCCGCCCTGAGCTGGACAAGGTCCTGGAGCTCCTGCGCCCGGGGGACACCCTGGTGGTGTGGCGCCTGGACCGGCTCGGCCGCTCCCTGCGCCACCTGATCGACACCGTGACTGCTTTGGACGAGCGTGGCGTCGGGTTCCGGTCGCTTAGGGAGTCGATCGACACGACCACCGCCGGCGGCCGGCTGGTGTTTCACCTGTTCGGTGCGTTGGCCCAGTTCGAGCGGGAGATCATCCGGGACCGGACTATGGCGGGGCTGGCTGCGGCCAGGGCCCGGGGCCGCAACGGTGGCCGGCCCTCGAAGCTGACCGCCGATCAGGTGCGGGCGGCCCGCCGGTTGTATGACGAGCGGGAGCACACCGTGGAGCAGATCGGCGGCATGTTCGGGGTCAGCCGCACCTCTATATACCGGGCGTTGCGCGACAAGCCAGGGCAGGCGAAGCCGGCTGGCACCGGCCGGGCAGCGGGCCGGAGCCGTCCGGCGTCGACGTCCGCTTCGAGGGCAGCGACGTGACCGGGCCGGGGGAGCGGCTGGTGACTGTTGTCCTCACTGTGGCGGTGCCGGCCGAGGCCGACGCGGAGGACGCCGCCGGGTTGGTCGCCGACGCCGCGGTCAGCACCGCCTTGCAGGTGGTGTCCGCCGCCGGGGTGGAGGGGCATCTGCCGGTGCCGGGCAGTCTGGTCCTTCGCCGTGGCGGGGGTCAGCCCTGGCGGGTCGAGGCGGTGTCGAAGGAGGTGGCAACCCTGACCGACCTGAGCGGCGTGGTGGTACAGGCTCGGCTGACCCGGCTGGTACCCGACCCGCTGGCCGCATCCGGTGGGGGTGCCCCGGCTGCTGTGCGGGGCGGCGAGTGGCGGCACAACTGCTGATCAGGAGGACGTAGCAGACGAGTCAGAGACCGGCCGGTGTCTCGATGCCGGGCTTGCTTGGGTAAGCGGTCTGGTGGGGCTCGCCGAGCTGCCGGGCGGGTTGCTGCCGGCGGTGAACGAGGCGATGCCTCGCTGGCTGGTAGCCCTGCTGGGCGTCCTGCGCGAGCACGCCGGTGCTCGTCAGGTGCGCGTAGCTGCTGGTGGACTACGGGCTGCGTCTGCGAGTTCGACAGGACCGAGTGAGGGCTTGCGGCGCCCTACCTGGATACCGTTGACGCGGCAGCGCTCACCATCGGTATCTGCCCGACCTCCCGGGAGATGCCAGCGTGACTGACGGCCGTTCAGAGCTGATTGATCGTGGTGCTGCCGGGGACGACGCTTCCAGCGCCGCGTCCGCGGGCACGGCCGCCCAGGCGTCCGACACCGCGGTGGGCCCCAGGCGGGGCAACAAGTGGTGGACGCTCGTCGCGGTCAGCTTGGGCACGTTCATGCTCCTGCTTGACGTGACGATCATCAACGTCGCGCTGCCGGACATCCAGGGCGCGCTGTCGTCCAGTTTCTCCGGGCTGCAATGGGTCGTCGACGCCTACGCGCTGACCCTGGCCGCCCTGCTGCTGACCGCAGGCAGCCTCGCCGACCTGTACGGCCGGCGGCTGCTGTACGTCGTCGGCCTGGTCATCTTCACCCTCGCGTCGCTGCTGTGCGGCCTCGCAGCCAGCACGATGATGCTGCAGCTGTCGCGGGCACTACAGGGCGTCGGCGGCGCCATCATGTTCTCGGTGTCGCTGGCGCTGCTCGCCGACGCTTTCCGCGGCAAGGACCGCGGGGTCGCGTTCGGGGTTTGGGGTGCGACCACCGGCCTCGCCGTCGCCGTCGGGCCGCTGCTCGGCGGTGTGCTCACGTCCGGGCTGTCCTGGCGCGCGATCTTCCTGGTCAACCTGCCCATCGGCGTCCTGACCGTGGTCATCGCACTGGCGAAGGTCGCCGAGTCGAAGGCCCCGCAGGCGCGTCGCCCGGACTGGGTGGGCTTCGTGCTGTTCACCGCAGCACTCAGCGCGCTCGTCTACGGGCTGATCGAGTCCAACCAGCGCTCGTTCAGCAGCTCCCTGGTCATCGGATGCCTGGTCGGCGCCGCGCTGCTGCTCGCGGTCTTCGTCGTTGTCGAGCGGCGCAGCAGCCACCCGATGTTCGACCTCTCGCTGTTCGCCAAGCCGACGTTCAGCGGGGGCGCGATCGCCGCGTTCGGCCTGAGCGGTTCGCTGTTTGCGATGCTGCTTTATCTGGTCTTGTACCTGCAGAACGTTCTCGGCTATAGCCCGCTGCAGACGGGGCTGCGGCTGCTGGTGCTCTCCGGTGGCATCCTCGCCACGTCGACACTCGCCGGCCGGCTGACCTCCCGTGTCCCTGTCCGCATGCTGATCGGACCGGGGCTGCTGCTCGTCGGGGTCGGCTTGCTGCTGATGCGCGGGCTGGGGGCAGGCACGTCGTGGACCCATCTCATCCCGGGTCTCATCGTCGCCGGGGTGGGGACGGGCCTGGTGAACCCGCCGCTGGCCTCCACCGCGGTGGGCGTGGTGCCGCCGCAGCAGGCCGGCATGGCATCGGGGATCAACTCCACGTTCCGTCAGGTAGGCATCGCCACCGGCATCGCGCTGCTCGGCACGCTGTTCGCCAGCAAGATCAGCTCCGAGGTTCTGTCCCGGACCGCCGGCGTGCCCGGACTGGCCGGCAAGGGGCCGCAGATCGCGCATGGCCTGCAGTCCGGCGAGGTGGCGCAGGTCCTGCGCTCGCTGCCCGCCTCGTTGCGCGGCACCGCCGCCGGCATCAGCAAGGCCTCGTTCACCAACGGCCTGAACCACATCCTGCTCGTCGCCGCTGTCCTCGCCCTTGTCTCGGGCGTGCTTGCGTTCGGGCTGATCCGCACCAAGGACTTCGTCCAGCACCCCGCCCGCTGAGCTCGTCACTGCCGGCTGCGGTAAGGCAACTACCTACACACTCATGCTGAGTGGCGACGCCCGGTTCCCTGATGTCCGCTGGGTCGCGGGCGGCGAGCACCTGGCGCAGCAGCTCCTTGACGCCCCAGGCGGCACCGATCTCGTTCGTCGAGTCATCGACGGCGAGGATCCCCGACGCGTAGGGGGCGGACGGGTCGATCACAACGACCTGCACCTGCTCCGCGGAAGGCGGCGTCCTGCTCAGCGAGTCAGCCCTTGACGCAGCCTCCGGAGCGGCCGGGGCAAGGCCGAGCAGCAGCCCTCGACGGGAAGGGTTGGCGTCGACGAGCCGGGCCGCACGAGCTGCTCAGAGCATCTCCTGACGCGTGACCATGGGGGCTTACGGCGGTCGCGGTTAGGCCGACAGAGGGCACATAGCGGGTCGCTCTGGCGTTGAGTGCACACGCACCGACGCGCCGGCAAACCTTCGACGGAGATCATGGCTACCGACTACGACCAACCCCGCACGACCGACATCGCTACCGAGCACGACCAGAGCCTGGAGACGCTGAAGGCACGCCGTGCGGAGACCACGGCCGATCTTGGTGATGACACCGATCCGCTCGAGGCCGAGTTCGACCTGCCCGGGGCGGACCCCTCCGGTGAGGATCTGGTCATTCGGGTGCTGCCCCCGCAGGTCGACGAATTCACCTGCACCAGCTGCTATCTGGTGCAGCACCGCAGCCAGCTGGCGGATCAGGGCCGAGGTGTCTGCCGGGAGTGCACAACCTGACGTCCTAGCCACCCGGCGCTCTGGCGCTCGTCAGAACGCGCTACCCGAGCTGTGCTCGCCTGGTCACGCTCACGGCCCGGTCCACACCGCGTTTCGCCGGGTCTGGTGTCCGCACAGGTCGCAGACCCACAAACTGGAGCGGTCCCACGCGGCGTCGCCTACGACGCTGATCGTGCCGCCGCACAGGTGTGTCTCGTGCCGGACCCGTTGGCCCACCTTGGCCCGGGGCGGCAGCTCCGGCACAGGCACCCGTCCATCTGTCGTACCTGCCGGGTCGCTCAAGATCGGGTCGGGCAAGTCAACGTCAGCACTCATGGGTTCACCCTCTCCCAGCATCCGCAGCACTGTCGACCGGGGCAGCCGCGGCGGGGTGCGCCGCCTTGCTGTTCCACTTCCTTGGTAGTGAGACAGCGACCTGCAACACGCCCCCAGCGCGCGACTCCGCTGCGTCAGCGGTAGAAGCGGAAGACGGGCTCGGCGACGCATACGGGCTTGTCGCCGCCCTCGCGCTCCATCACCGCATCGCCCACGACTTGCACGCCGCCTCCGCTTACGTCCTGCACCTGGGTGATGCGCGCGGTGAGGTGCACCTTGGAGCCGACCGGCACCGGCGAGGGGAAGCGCACGCGGTCGAGCCCGTAGTTCACGGACACCGCGGCGTCGGTCACCACCAGGAGCTGCTTCCACATTGGGATCAGCAGCGACAGCGTGAGGTAGCCGTGGGCGATCGGGCCGCCGAACGGGCTCTCGGCCTTTGCCCGTTCGACATCCAGGTGGATCCACTGTTGATCGCCGGTGTTGGCCCCGAACGTGTTGATGTGGTCCTGGGTGACCTCCAGCCAATCGCTGACACCGAGGTCGTGACCGGAAAGGGTCGCGAGCTCGCTGATCGTCGCGGTGGTGCCCATGGGTGTCTCCTCTAGAGCCGGCGGCACCGAGGCTAATCCCGGACCTGCGCGGAGCGGATTACCGAGCTGGCGCGTACGCCAATGGCCGGGCGAGGTCTCAGGCGGTCGACGGCGGTGGCGGATGCTGCGCCGGTGCCGGCAGAGCATCGGCGGCGCCGAGGTGGCGGTAGATGGTGGGGCGGGAGACTCCGAAGGTGTCGGCGATCTCCTGGACGGTGTGCTGGCCGGCGTCGTACATCGCCCGGGCTTGCTTCGCGCGGTTCGGGGTCATCTTGAACTTTGGGCCGCCTTTGCGGCCGCGGGCCCGGGCGGCGGCCAGGCCGTCGTGGGTGCGCTCGACGATCAGGTCGTGTTCAAATTCGGCGATCGCGGCGAGCATGTGGAAGAACAGCCGGCCGCCGGGGGTGGTGGTGTCGATGCCCTGTGACAGGGCGCGCAGCCCGACCTCGCGGGCTTGCAGTTCGTCGGCGAGGGTCTTGAGGTTGCGCACCGACCGCCCGAGCCGGTCCAGCTTGGTGATCACGAGGGTGTCGCCCTCGCGCAGGTAGTCGAGCGCCTTGTCCAGCGCGGGCCGCTTGGCGAGGGTGCCGGAGGCCTGGTCGACGAAAACTTTGGCGCAGCTGGCGGCGGTGAGGGTCGGTCTGGGCCTGCGGGTGCTGGTCGCCGGTGGAGACCCGGGCGTACCCGACGAGAGGCATGAGGCGACGAACGTGAACGTACCTCGCGTTACCTAGATTGAGGACACGAGTCGTGAGACAGATGCTGCCGCTTGACGGTCGTCGGTGGGGGAGTGTCTCGTGGACGATCGTTCGCGGACTCGGGGTGTCAGTAGCAAGCGCGCACGATCGTACGTAAGCAGGGGGCCTGGCTGTTCCTGACGTCAGGCTGGGGTACACCCAGGTTGCTGCCGCGGACGGAGCGTGAGACGCGTGCACGCAGCTCGGCGGGTTGCTTGATCAGAGACTCTGATGGCGCTCGTCTGAACCTCCCCATACCTGCCCGTCGGATCTCCCCATTGCCGCAGGCGGCGGGTGCGGAGCCCGCCGGTTACCAAAGGATCGGTCCGGCGTCGTCGGAGTACGTCCCGGTGGGGCCGTCGTCCGGGAGCGTCGCGAGCCGGATGGCGATCGCGGCGCCCTGCTCGGGTGTCCGGGTTCCATTGTGACTGTTGAGGTCGGTCTTCACGTACCCCGGGCAGCCGGCGTTGACCAGGATGTTGCTGCCCTCCAGTTCTTTGACGTACTGGACGACCAACGCGTTGAGGAGGGTCTTGGATGGGGCGTAGGCCCCGGAGATGGGCCCGACGAACGAGCCGGGCGTGGTCTGCAACGTCAGCGACCCGACGCTGCTCGACACCATGACGACCCGGGGGTGCGCTGACTGCCGCAGCAGCGGCAGGCAGGCGTTCGTCACCCGCAGGACGCCCACGACGTTGGTGTCCATGACCTGCAGGACGGTCGCCGGGTCGATGGCCGTCGGGTTCTGCGGCATCCCGCCAGTGATCGCCGCGTTGTTGACCAGCACGTCGAGCCCGCCCCGTTCGACGAGCAACTGCGCCGCCCCGGCCACGCTCGCGTCGTCCGTCACGTCCAGAGGCACGCTGAACGCATCCACGCCGGCGGCCTTCAGCTTCTCGACGGCCTCCTTACGCCGCCCGTCGTCGCGGGCGCCGATCCCGACGCTCCAGCCCAGTGCGCCGAGCCCCTCCGCGATCGCGTACCCGATCCCCTTGTTGCCGCCTGTCACCAGTGCTGTCGTCATGCCAACACCCTGCGTCCCCTGTCGGCGCAGGTCCAGCACCGCCCCCGTCTGGACCGATACCTTGCAGGTATGGACACCCGGGAGCTGCGCTACTTCGTTGCAGTGGCCGAGGAGCAGCATTTCGGTCGGGCGGCTGCGCGCCTCGGGATCGCTCAGCCGCCGCTGTCCCGGGCGATCGGCCAGCTCGAGCGCCGGCTCGGCGTGCAGCTGCTGGAGCGGACGAGCCGTGGCGCAGTGCTGACGGCGGCCGGCTCCGTCCTGCTGAACGAGGCCCGGGCCGCCCTCATCGCGGTGGACGCGGCCGAGCGCCGCACCCGCAGGGCGGGCGCGGCCGGCGGCCTCCCGCGGATCGTCCTGGTCACCAAGACCGGCGCGTCGACCGAGCTGCTCGCGAAGCTGCTCGACGCCTACGCGGTCGAGCCCGGCGCGGTACCAGTCGACATCGAGCTGTGTGGCATGGGCCAGCAGGAGCAGTGGCTGCGGGACGGCCGCGCGGATGTAGCTCTCCTACACCGGCCGTTCGACAGCACCACCGGGCTGGACGTCGAGGAGCTGGAGACGCAGGGGCAGGTCGTCGTCCTGCCCAGCGGGCACCCGCTGGCGACCCGCCGGAGCCTGCTGCTGTCAGAGGTTGTCGACCTGCCGTTCGTGCGCTGGCCCGACAAGGACGGGACCTACCCGGCCGGGCCAGGCCCCGAGGCACGCGACCACGAACAGATGTTGCAGCTGGTCGCCCTCGGCCGGGCAGTGACCGTGCTGCCCGAGCAGGTCCGGGACCACCTGCCCTGGGGCCTGTCCGCGGTGCCCGCGCCGGACGCCCTGCCGGTGACGACGGTGATCGCCTGGCCGCCACACAGCCGGTCGCGGGCTGTCGCCGACCTGATCCGGGTCGCTACTCGGCTCTAGGCCCGAGGATCCGCAGACCCGGCGAAACAGCGCACAGCGGCGTCGCCTAAGCACCACACCTACGAGGAGCCCCGATGGCGCAGGAGTCCCTGATCACCACCCGGTTCGACGCGACCAGCACTGCCGCGGACGTCCGCGCGATGCGGACCTGCACGGCCGGCAGGCCATCGTGACGGGCGCGTCCTCCGGCCTCGGCGCCGAAACCGCACTGGCGCTGGCCGCTGCGGGCGCTGACGTGACCCTGGCCGTACGCGACGTCGACGCCGGCAGCGACGTCGCCGACAGGATCGCCACAGCGACCGGACGGCCACGACCACAGGTCCGTGCCCTGGACCTCGCGGACCCGGCCAGCGTGGCCGCACTCGTCAGCCAGTGGAGCTCGCCGCTGGACATCCTGATCAACAACGCCGGGCTCGTCACGGCAGGGCTGGAGCGGACCCGTCAGGGCTGGGAGCTGCAGTTCGCGACCAACCACCTCGGGCACTTCGCCCTCACGCTCGGCCTGCACGCACACCTGGCCGCAGCGGCGGCCGCCCGGGGAGGCGCGCGCATCGTGGCGCTGTCTTCCACCGCGCACATGCGCGCCCCGGTCGACCTCGACGACATCCACTTCGAACGCCGGGCCTACGACCCGCAGATCGCCTACGCCCAGTCCAAGACAGCGAACAGCCTGTTCGCGGTGGAGGCGACCAGGCGGTGGCGGGATGACGGCATCGTCGCCAACGCCGTCAACCCCGGCGGCGTGGCCACCGGCCTGCAACGCAACTTCTCCACCGCCCAGCGCGAGTCCCTGGCCGCGGCAGAGGCCGCCGGGATCTTCACCTACAAGACCATTGCGCAAGGAGCGGCGACGACACTCGTTGCCGCCGTCGCTCCCGAGTTCTCAGGCGTGGGCGGCCGCTACCTCGATGACTGCCGCGAGGCCTACACCGTCCCCAACGACGCCACTCTCGCCGAGCACCCCCACGGAGTGAAGCAGTGGGCGCTGGACCCCGCCGCCACCGCCTCCTCTGGAACCGCTCCCTGAGTATGATCACCTGACTCCTCGGCCCCCGACTGCGGGCCGCGGCACTGCCGCTCCCGCCCCCGGTCGACCCCGCAGCTGGGCTCAGCGCACGATCCTGCGCCGCTGCTACTCAAACCCGGGCGACGTCGCAACGCCTCCTAGATTCAGTCCGTAGCGCCGGGCTGCACGTGTTACCGCGAGCAATCGTTCGCGGACTTGTGTCGTCAGGGTTAAGCCCTGCAGCTGGAAGACGGGGTGGTCGGGGGCGATGCGCAGTAGCTCAGCGTCAGTGGACTTGCCGTTCACGGCCGCTCTGGTCCCCGGAGTGACCGGCGGTGTCGGCCGGAGATCGTGCGCCGACAGGGGCCACCCTGATACCTCGGCGAACGACGCCCGCATGCTCAGCGCACGATCCTGCGCGATTGCTACACACGCCCCAGGCTCGCCTTGCGAGGGATGTCTTTCCAGTGGTCAGGGCCGGAGGCCGTCCATGAGCAGGTCCAGGAGGCGCTGCGCCTGTGGGCGCTGAGCCGGGCTGCTGGTGACCGTGAGGATCCCCGTGAGGCTGGCAGCAACGTCATCGGCGCTGACGTCGTCGCGGAGGTCACCGGCGGCCGCGCCGGCGCGAAGGATTGAGGTGATCGCCTCCAGCAGCTCGTCCCGGCTCTGCGCGTGGGCGATCTGGCCGGCGTCGACCATGGCCAGCAGCGTGTCGAGCATGCCCTGCTTGGTGGCGACCCAGTCGGCGAACAGGTCCATCCATGCGCGCAGGGCAGCAGCCGGCGGACAGGTCAGCAGAAGGTCGCGAGCGCCTTCGACCAGGCGCTGGACCTGGTCGGAGTAGACGGCGTCGACGAGCGACTCCCGGGTGGGGAAGTGGCGGTAGAGGGTGCCGACACCGACTCCTGCCTCGCGCGCGATCGCCCGCATCGAGACCTCGTCGCCGGCGGAGAAGGCCCGGGCCGCGGCTGTGAGCAGCGCCTGGCGGTTCCGGGCCGCGTCGGAGCGCAACGAGCGAGCGGCGGTCATCCGGCAGGTCCCCCTTGGAACGGAGCGTGCTCCGGTTCAAGGTACTGTCCTGCAGACGGAACACCGTCCGTTTGACTCCTGGAGGTCTCTCGCATGCATGTCTTCGTCACCGGAGGCTCCGGCCTGACCGGCCCGGCCATCGTCTCCGAGCTCCTTCGTGCCGGCCACACCGTCACCGGCCTGGCCCGGTCACGAGCGAGCGCTGACAAGCTGGAGGCGCTGGGCGCCTCGACCCGCCAGGGGTCGCTGGACGACCTCGACAGCCTGCGCGCCGGCGCCGCGCAGGCCGACGGCGTCATCCACATGGCCTTCGGCGGTGACTTCGCCGATCCGGACGGGCTGGCCCGGCGCGACAGCACTGCCATCACCGCCCTCGGCGAGCCGCTGGTGGAGTCCGGGAGGCCGCTGGTGATGACCTCGGGCACGTTCGCGATGACCGCCGGCCGGGTGAGCACGGAGACCGACACACCCGATCCGGCCTCCCTCGCCGGGTTCCGGATCCCCGGCGAGCAGGCGTGCCTGAGCTTCGCCGAGCGTGGTGTGCGAGCCAGCGTGGTCCGCCTCGCCCCGACTGTCCACGGCCCTGGGGACTACGGGTTCATCCCGATGCTCATCGCGGCTGCGCGCCGCACAGGTGTGTCGGCCTACATCGGTGACGGCAACAACCGGTGGCCCGCCATCCACCGCCTGGACGCCGCCACCCTGTTCCGCCTGGCCCTGGAGAAGGCCCCCGCCGGCTCCGCGCTGCACGGAGCCGGCGAGGAGGCCATCACGCTCAAGAGCATCGCCCACAAGATCGGCGACCTCCTGGCCGTCCCGACCCGGTCCTTGCCGGCGGAGCAGGCAGGCGAACACTTCGGCAACCCCTTCATGGCTGCCGTGTACGGCACCGACGCCCCGGCCTCCAGCGCCCGCACCCAGACCTTGCTCGACTGGACTCCCACCCACGCCACGCTTCTCGAGGACCTCGAACAGGGCGACTACATCGACGGCGCCACTCCGGCTTCAGAGTGACATGGCGAGGGGGCACGCCGGCCGCGGAGGTACCTGAAAGCAACCGCAACTGGTAGATGATCAATCCTTGGTCTTGGTAGTGAGACGGCCGGACGTGAGACACCGCCTCGACGCGTTCTCCGAGGACCGGTGTGCGCGGGCTCTCGTCTCACAGGTGGGTCCGAAACTCGGCGTGCCGATCTCGGCGAGGCTGCCGAGTTCTGAGACGCTCTGCGGGTGTCGACGGTTGGCTATGCCCGGGTGAGCACCGACCACCAGTCGCTGGAGGCGCAGCACGACGCGCTGACCGCCGCCGGCTGCGAGCGGATCTTCACCGACAAGCTGTCCGGCACCCGGGACGACCGTCCCGGCCTCGCCGGGCTGTTGGACTACACCCGGACCGGTGACGTGGTTGTGGTGGTGGCGCTGGACCGGCTCGGCCGGTCACTGTCGGGGATCATCCGCACTGTCGAGGCCCTTACCGAGGCGGGGGCGCTGCTGCGCTCGCTGCGGGAGGGGATCGACTACTCGACCGCCACCGCGCGGTGCTCGCCGGCATCTTCGCCGCGCTGGCTGCCTACGGGCGGGAGCTGATGCACGAGCGGGTTGCTGCCGCCCGGGATGCGGCCCGGGCCCGGTGCCGGCACACCGGCCGGCCGCCCCGGCTGTCCGGCACGCAGGCCCGGCAGGTCCGGGCGCTGCGGACCGCGGGGGAGTCGATCGCGGACCTGGTGCGCAGCTTCGGGGTGTCACGGGCCACCATCTACCGCGCCCTGCAGACGGTGGAGACCGCAGGGCTGGTGTCAGCTGAGGGTGGCGGTGCAGGCGGGTGAGCACGCACGCGTTCGGCGATGAGACCAAGACTTGCGGATTGCTGCTGGTGGCTGCGGTGCTCGCTCCGGCGGGACCAGGCGCCCGCACGGCCCGTCGGCGTTCGCGACATCAGGGAGCCGCCGCGCTGCTTTGCCGTGGGCGTCGGGGTGGTGGCAGACGCCGGTCCCCGACCCAGAACAGGGTCGTGACGATCGCCAGCACGACGACGACCAGAGCGCCGTTGAGGAGCACCCGGGCGTAGCCGTGGGTGATGACGTCGACGAAGGGATAGGGGTACCAGTTGCTGAACGCGCCGTGGAGCAGGGTGTAGGTGATCCACGCGACCGGCCAGAGCAGAGCCAGCCCCACGGTGCGTACCTCGATGCGAGGGCGGGGGCCGAACATCAGCCAGCCGAGAACCATCATGATCGGCACGATGTAGTGGAACACGGTGTTGGGAACCGTCTCCCGCCAGCCGTGCGGCTCGTGGATTCTTGCCAGCACGGTGGCGTAGACGATGCCGGTGACGGTGATGCCGAACAGCGATGCCAGGCGCACGGGACGCCATCGGCTGCCGTCACGGTCGGGAGCAAGGGCCAGCACGGCGCAGGTCACGCCGCTCAGGATGTTGCTTTGGACGGTGAAGAAGCTCAGGACCCTGACGATCCGGCTGGCGAGCGGGGCACCGGCAAGGGTGCCGACGGCGTGTGCTCGGGGAGTGCCCGGCACGTCAACCGCGATCCAGAGTTGGATGACGAAGGCCACCAGCACTACTGCGGCGATCCCCGCCCACCAACCACGGGCCGTCGTGCGAGTCACTGTCACTCCCATTCGCCGGGTAGCCGGAGCGTAGAGGCAGTGGCGCCGCCACGAACAAAATGGTCCGGCGGCAGCCAGCCGTGAAAGCGCGCGCATCGCGTCTCGCCAGCTCGCCTCCGGCGCTGTCCATGCTGTGCCGCTTGGCCCCGTCATCGGCGCGCGCCTCACGGCACCAGTCCTACGGGACTCGACCATCTGCAGCTTTTCGGCCCCGGAGGAGGGATCAACGGGTGCCGCTAAGGGTTCCCCTACTGCGACGCCGTCGGCAGTGACTTGACGGTCGACATGGCCGCCAGAGCGGCGACCTCCTCACGCCGCAGCCCGGTGATGCCCGCCGCCGCATCCCGGGGGCCATCCCGACGTCCGGCTGCAGGGCCTCCCGGCGCCGGCGCAGGAACCCAGCCAGGCCAGGTCGGTCCATCCGTGGCACACCGCGATCATCACCGGTCGGCGGCGGCCCGTCCACGGACTGCTGGTCCATGGACCGATGCTCCTGCCCACCGCTGGGCCTGTCGGGCGCATCGTGGGGCAGCGGGCCCAGGTGCCCTCAAGTCGACAGGAGATCTCCATGCGCATGTCCGGCAACACCATCCTGATCACCGGAGGGACGTCGGGAATCGGCCTGGGACTGGCCCAGCGGTTCCACGCAGAGGGCAACACGGTGATCATCGCGGGCCGCCGCGAGCAGCTGCTGACCAGCATCACCGCGCAGCACCCCGGCATGGACTCGGTCGTCCTGGACGTCACCGACCCCGGCTCGGTCCGCCGCTGCTTCGCCGCTGTCACCGCCAGCCACCCCGACCTGAACGTGGTCGTCAACAACGCCGGGATCATGCTCGCCGAGGACCTCACCGACCCGGGCCACCTGAGCGTCGCGGAGCAGACGGTCGCGGCGAACCTGCTCGGCCCGATCCGGCTGCTGGCCGAGGCCGTGCCGTTCCTGGTCACCAAGACCGACGCCGTGGTCATGAACGTCTCCTCGGGGCTGGCGTTCGTGCCGCTGCCGATGACCCCGACGTACTGCGCCACCAAGGCCGCGATCCACTCCTACACCCAGAGCCTGCGGGTCCAGCTGGCCGGCACCGGCGTCCAGGTCCTGGAGCTGATCCCGCCCGGGGTGGCGACCGACCTCATGGGGCAGGCCGCCGCCGGCCGGGGGATGCCCCTGCCCGCCTTCCTGACCGAGGTGATGACCATCCTGCGCACCCAGCCCGACGCCCCGGAGATCTGCGTGGACGAGGTGCTGCTGCTGCGCAACGCCGAGGCCCAGGGACGGCACGGCGACGTGCTCGCGATGCTCAGCGGCGCGCACTGATGGCCCGGCAGCGCTGGACCGCCGCCGACCTGCCGGACCTGTCAGGGCGCACCGCCGTCGTCACCGGAGCCTCCGCCGGCCTGGGTGAGATCATCGCCGCAGAGCTGGCCCGCGCCGGCGCGAGCGTGACCTTGGCTGTGCGGGACGTCGTCAAAGGCCGCGCCGCCGCGAGCAGGATGACCGGGCGCACCGACGTTCGCCCGTTGAACCTGGCGGACCTGGCGTCCGTCCGGTCCTTCGCCGCCGGCTGGACCGGGGACCTGGACATCCTGGTCAACAACGCCGGGATCATGCAGGTCCCGCACGGCCTGACCCGGGACACCTTCGAGCTGCAGATGGGCACCAACCATTTGGGCCCGTTCGCGTTGACCCTCGATCTGCTGCCCCACATTGGTGGCCGGGTCGTGACCGTGTCCTCGCAGCTGCAGAGCGGCGGGCACATCCACCTCGACGACCTCAACGCCGAGCACCGCAAGTACGACCCGCTCCAGGCCTACCGGGACTCCAAGCTCGCCAACAGCCTGTTCACCCTGGAGCTGTCCCGCCGGCTCACCGAGGCAGGCAGCGGCGTCCGCGCCGTCACCGCCGACCCCGGCTTTGCCCGGACCGGCCTGGCCGCCCACGTCGGCGGCGTCACCGGCGCACTGCGGAAGCTCGCCGTCCGGATGTTCAACGACGCCGCCCAGGGCGCCGCGTCGAGCCTGTACTCGGCCACCGCCGACATCGCGTCCGGCTCCTACGTCGCACCCGACGGCCTGCAGCACCTGCGCGGCTACCCCCAAGTGATCGACCCGCCCAAGGCCGCCCGCGACGGCGCCCTCGCCCGGCAGCTCTGGGACCTGTCGTCCCGCCTCACCGGCACCGACCCCCCGGCCAACCTCTGACCCCGCAGCACAAGGTGCGCGCACGACGCGCGCGGCCGGTAAGACCTCACGAACTGCCCTACACATTTCGCGAGACTCCCGCGACAACCAGAGCGAGGTCATCGTCCGGCGCGCAGCCGAGTCGGCCCGATGGCGCTACGAGAGCTGCGCCCGCCCGCCGCTCTGAGCGTGGCCTTGCAGCAACTGATCTAGTCGTGACACCCCGGGCGGGGCTACAGGCCGGTGGCGGGTGTCAGGAGGTCGCGGCTGTCGCGGAGCACCTGGGCTCCGAAGCCGGGGTCTTGTGCCCTGTCGGAGGCGGGGACGGTGCGCAGGCGGTGGTCGACGTAGGCGCCGGAGGACGCCGGCGGCGGGGTCTGGAGCAGGAGCCGGGCGAGCGCCAGGCCGGAGACTTTCGGGGTGGAGGCGAAGGGCAGCACGGCGGCCAAGGCGGGCGCGAGCAGTGTGCTGAGCCGGCGGACGGCGGCAGGGTACTGCCTGGACAGTCCGGTGCCTAGCATCAGCCCTGGGTCCAGGCAGGTGATGTGGATGTCGGGGCGCTCCCGGGCGAGCGCGGCGGCGGTGGCGGCGTTGAGGAGCTTGGAGGTGGTGTAGCGCCGCCGTCCGGCCACGCCGGGCGCCTCGCCGCCGTCGGTCGCGTGCGCCCATGCGGTCACGTCGCCATCCAGCGGCGCCGGCATGCCGGTGCGCCGCGAGTCGTCGTGTGTCCCTGACCCGGTCAGCACGACGCGGGTGGGTGGCTGCGGGCGGGCGAGCAGGATGTCCAGGAGCAGGAGCTGGGCGAGGTGGTTGACCTGGAAGGTCGTCTCGAAGCCGTCGGGGGTGCGGGTGGCGCCGGTGATGACCTGCAGGCCGGCGTTGAGGGCGACGGCGTCGAGGTAAGGGAGTGTCTGCGCGACGGCGCGGACGTCGGCGAGCTGCTCGAGGTCGAGCACGACGGGCTCGCCCCCGACCTGTCGTGCGACTGCGGCGACGGCCTGGGGCGAGCGGCCGGCGACGAGCACATGGGCGCCTCGCGCGGCTGCGGCGCGGGCAGCGGCCAGACCCAGGCCGCGGGTGGCGCCGGTGATCAGCACACTGGTCATGCCTGCACCGTAGTGGCAGCGCCTGCCAGTCGATCTAGGTCTGCCGGCACGGCCGGGTGAGAACTAGCGGAGAGGTCCGACAGGGATGGGTGCTGCTGTGCACGGGGGGTCGCTTTTGATGACACCGGCGAGCTCCTTCCCGACGGCGGGGCCGTCCCGCCGCACCGTCCCGGCTGCCGGAATTGGCGACCGGTCGGCCATGCCGCCTGACCTCCGATAGCCGGCCGCCGCCGTGCCGTTCCACGCCGGTTGACGCGTCTCTAGCGCTTGCCATCCGGTTGCCGCGCCAGCTGCGCAGCTTGGTGCGGTCAGGGGTTGATGGCGATCCACAAGCCGATGTAGTGGCAGGTCCCGGCGATCAGGGTGCAGGCGTGGAAGACCTCGTGGTAGCCGCGCTGGTGGCGAAGTTGTCCGGCTAACGAGAGCATCCCGCCACTTGCTCAATTTCAGTTCCACCGCCGTGAGATGCGCCGCTACCGGTCGCCACGTGCCAGTCGAGGGCTGCTCTTAACGGTCGGCCTTGCCGGCGTTCCCCTCCTGTTGCGGTAGGCCCACCTTCTGATCAGCCCGCCCCCACTTCCTTGGTTGTGGGACGACCGGGACCAGACGCCCGGCTGGACAGCGATCGTGGTGCTACGCGAGCCGGTCACCCTGGCGGTGGTGTCGCAGCCGTCGTCCCAGCAGGGCAAGCAGTAGGCCGCAAGCCGCGCCGAGCAGGCTGAGGGCCCCCAAGCCGATGACGAGCGGGGCCGCCGAGCTGTGCCCCTGGTAGCCGGCGGCGAGGAACGCCACGCACAGGACGGCGCCGAACAGCGCGCCGCGGGCAACGGACTGTCGCCGGGTGCGGCTCAGCCAGCCGATGGCCAGCACTGCGGCGACCCACAGCGGCAGGTTCACCCACGAGCCCACGAGCACCCAGCGGGCGCTTGCCACCCCTAGCGCCGCGGCCAGCAGCGTGGTTCCGCTGCCGCTGGCGGCCGAGCGTGGGAGGCGACTTGCCGTGCTGGCGCGCCGGGTGGTCAGCGGACGCTGCCGCGGGACAGGCTGGCGGGCAGGGCGCGTAGAAGCAGCATCGCGCTGACGAGCGCGGCGAGCAGTGTGCTGGCTGCCCCGCACAGCCACAGCCCCCGGCCCCAGGCGCCGAGCAGCACCGCGTCGCCGGCAGCCAGCGCGGCGAGCCCCACCGTCGCCGCACCGAACGCCGCGACCCCGAGCGCCGGGCCCAGCACCGGCGGCAGCACCTCGACTGGCCGTAGCCGGCGGCGCCGCACCAGCACCGCTGCTGCCAAATCCCGGCGCCGAGCCCCCCGAGCGTTCCCAAGGACAGCGGGATGTCGCCGGCCGCCTCCAAGGTGCCGGCCTGCCGGCAGGTCCCCGCGCCCGGGTGAATAGCGAGCCAATACGTGCAAAGCCGGGCCGGCATCGACACCCGCGCCGGCAACCCAAACACAGCCGTCCGGCTGCTTATCGTCGCGGCCAACGCCGCGAAGACGGCGGCCCCCCCGGCGACCACCATCGCGGCGGCGGCCAACCGGACGAGCAGCCCCACCCCGGCGCGCAGCACCGGGCGGCGGGCGGGGGCCCACTGCGCGCCGATGACCTGCGTGGCGATCTGGCTCGGGGTGCCGAACCTTTCGGCAGCGGCCCGTTCGGCGTCGGCGTCGGACAGCCCGGCTGCCTGGCCGGCGGCCACGGAGTCGCGCAGGTGCGCCTCGCATTCGGCTAGGACCCGGCGTACGTGGGCGCCCGGCCCGGGAAGCCGGGGCAGCCAGCTCGTCGAGGTAACGCTCGACCCCGTCCGGCGTCCCGCTCACGCCGGGCTGCCCAACACGGCCTCGACGCCGGCGGCGAAGCGGCGCCACGACGACCGGCCCGCGGCCAGGCGGCCTTCGCCCAACGCGGTCAGCCGGTACACCCGGCGGCGCCGGCCGCCCTCGACGACCCACTCGCTGGCCAGCAGGCCCTTATCCTCGAGGCGGTGCAGCGACGGGTAGACCGTCCCTTCCGGCAGGTCGAACAGCCCGCCGCTGCGCTCCCGCAGCACCCCGATCACCGAGTAGCCGTGCGCCGGCCCGGCGCTGAGCACCTTGAGCAGCAGCACCTCCAAGTTGCCCTGCGTCGCGTCCCGCTTCACACCTAGGGACACTAGGTACAGGGTCGGCGGCGGTCAAGGTTAGCGAAACGCCCGTCTCGCTTGAACGAGTCTCTGCCGGCAAGATCAGTAGGCGCCGTGCAAGCCCGTAGCAGCTACGGCCGCGACGCAAAGTGACCGGTGCAGAACCTTGGATGTGGAACGGTGTGGCGGCACCGCTCGCGGGGCGCGCGAACTCGGCCGATCCCAGTCCCACAGGTCGGGTGCACAACTACGTGCCTAAAGCCCCCGTACAGGGAGAACTAGCGGTACGGACACGTCCCCGTTGTGGATCTGGCTACGCGCGGGTATCGACCGCCAGGGAGGACTTGGACCGCCAGGTCGACGCGCCTGACCGCCGCCGGGATCCCGGCCGAGCGGATCTACCTGGACAAAAAGTCCGGGGCTACCACCGACCGGCCGGGGCTGCGCTCGGCGTTGGCTAGGCCCAGCGATGACGTGATGGTCGTGCGCACACTGGACCGCCTGGGTCGCACGGTGCGGGACGCGCTGAACCTGATCCATGAGCTGGCCGAGCGCGGTGTTGGGTCCGCAACCTAGCCGACCCGATCAAGGTCGACCCGTTGGACCCGGCCGATCCGATGGCCCAGCTCCCCGTGGTGCTGCTGGCACTGTTCGGGCAAGTGGAACGCACCTACACCCTGGAGCGGACCGCGTATCTGCGCGACACCGGGCACACCATCGCCGAGCTCGTCGCCAAGACCGGCATCGCCCGGACCGGGACTGTCTTTTGGCCCGAGCGCATGAAGCCGTCGTAGCCGGCTCGGCCAGGACGTCGGCCTGCTCGTCGGCGTGGCGACGGGCGTGCATGTCCGAGCCGCAGATGCCGGGTCGGACGACGTTGATCACAACCTAGCTTCGGGCCGGTTCGGGCGCCGGCAGGTCCGCCACCACGAGCGTGCCCTCCTGGCAGGCGACTGCCCTCCTACCGGCAGGAGGCTGTCGTCGAAGGGGGGCAGGGCCTTGATGTGGGGCGCGAGCAGCGCCCCGGCCTGCTCGGCAGTGAGCACGTCGGCCGGGTCGAGCCTGATGTACTCACGCAGGGCGTCGTCGAACTCCCAGACGTCCTCACCGATCAGACGGCAGCGGTCGTCCTAGGGCCAGATCATGGCGATCTGGGACTTGGTCAGGTACATGGCGCCGGGGTCGGCGTCGACCCCGGCCTCGATGAGCGCCGAGCCCAAGGTCTGCTGGTAGGACGTTCCCCTACCCATCACGACGTGGTCGCCGACGGCGACCAGCTCGTCCTCGACGTAGAAGACGCACTGGTCGGTGTCGGTCAAGTGCCGGTAGAGCATCTCCACCTGCTCCAAGCCCTCGAGCTTGAAGCTGGGCTGGCCGAACAGGCTGGAGCGGTAGACGGTCAGCTCCGGTTCCAGGATTTCCCTTGATCGCCCGGCGGACTCCAGGTAGCGGTGCCGCAGGTAGCCCTGCAGCAGGTATTGTGCCGTGGCTTCGTCGTCTGCTCGAGCGCCTTTTCCACCGCGACGTTCTGCTTGGTGATGTCCAACTGGATCATGGTTCGCTCCTCGGTCGTGGTCGGGCCGCCGGTGTTCAGGCGGTGGGATATGGGGTCGTGCCGTAGATGGCGGCCAGCCACACTCCGACCAGCGCGTCGAGGGTGCGGTCATATCCGACCCCACGAGGGCGCGAATGACCGTGCTAGCGTCCGCCCGAGCGCGGTTGCCGCCTCGGTTGCACGACCAGGGAGGAAGTCATGGCAGTCCTCGAAGTGCCGCAGTCGGATATCGATCTCTACACCGACGAGGCACTCGACAATCCCTACAAGCTGTACACGGAGCTGCGCGAGCTCGGCCCCGTGGTCTATCTGCAGGGCTACGACACCTATGCCTTGCCTCGCTACCGGGAGGTCCGGCAGGTGTCGGCCAACTGGCAGGCGTTCACGTCCGCCCGTGGGGTGTTCATGAACGACCCCTTGAACGAGGCGTTCCAGGGGATCGTGCTGTGCAGTGACCCGCCTGAGCACACCGGGATGCGCAAGGTCCTGGCGGCGCCGATGCGCCCGGACAGGATCCGGGCCATGACGCCTCAGCTCCGTGCAGAGGCAGAGCGCATCGTCGAGGAGCTCGTCGGCCGGGGGCAGTTCGACGCCGCGACCGAGCTCGCGGAGCACCTCCCGTTGACGATCGTGTCGAAGCTCGTGGGGCTGGGTGGCTTCGGCCGGGAACGCATGCTCGAGTGGGGTGCGGCCGGCTTCGACGCTCAGGGACCCATCACGAGCCAGCGGACGCTGGACGCCTTCCCCAAGCTGGAGGAGTTCAGGCAGTTCGCGGCGACCGAAGCCGTCCCGGGCAAGCTGGACCCCGGCGGCTGGGCCGCTGGCCTGTACGACGCCGCCGAGCGCGGTGAGCTCCCGGTAGAGAAGTGCCCGGTCCTGATGGTCGACTACACGGTCCCCAGCCTCGACACCACGATCTACGCCATCAGCAGCGCAATCATGCTGTTCGCTGAGCACCCGGAGCAGTGGGACGTCCTGCGCTCCGATCCGTCGCTGATTCCTCACGCCATCAACGAGGTCCTGCGCATGGAATCACCAATTCAGATCTTCTGTCGGTACGCCACGGAGGACGTTGACCTCGATGGCTCCATCGTCCCCGCCGGCTCTCGCGTCATGCTGCTGTACGGCTCGGCCAACCGGGACGAGCGCAAGTACCCTGACCCCGAGCGCTTCGACGTGACCCGAAAGCCGAGCGACCATATGGCCTTCGGCTACGGCGAACACCTGTGCGTGGGGATGCCCCTCGCTCGCCTCGAGGTGCAGGTGCTGCTGGAGGCTCTCGTACCTCGCGTCGAGCGCTTCGAGGTCCTCGACATGCAGCGCATCCTGGGCAACACCCTGCGCGGTCTTGGCCATCTCCAGGTCCGCGTTCGCTGACAGCGGCCCCAGCCGAGCGCCTGGCGCGCGCTTAGCTGGGCGGTCCATCCACCGACGAGCGCAACGTCAGGCTCTCCATCTCGTTTTGACGTCGGGTTGGGATACTACCTCACGCGGCCGGCGGCACCCCACGTGCTTCACAGACCTCCGTCACGCATCCAGGCTTCATCGACGGCTAGACCGAGGGCCATGCGCCTTTCTGGACCAAGACCGCCGACCAGATCCTCATCAAGACCAACGGTGAGGCACTTGCAGCACCGCGGATTGTGCAGCAGATGCCGCCGACCGTCGTGGTCCAGTCGAGAGCACATACTCAGTTTGCGAACCTGAAGGCCGCCCACACCAGGGGGTGCCCGGCGTCAACGAGGAGACTGCGATGCAGGAGGAAGTTCAGGACATCATCCAGATCGGGCTTGGCCCGGTCGGGCTCACGATGGCGGCACTGATTGGTCAGAGCGGGCACACGGCGACTGTGGTCGAGCGGCAGCCGAACCTGTACGGGCTGCCCCGCGCCGGCCACATCGACCATGAGATCGTTCGCATCCTGCAGTCGGTCGGCGCTGACGGGCCGGTCATGGCGGACTGCTACCCCACGACCGAGTACCTGTGGGTCAACAACGACGGTGAGACCCTGTTGGAGTTCGACTGGGGCGCCAAGGGCATTTCTGGCTATAACTCCGACTACATGCAGTACCAGCCGGTCCTTGAGGATGCGCTGCTGACGAGCGTCGCGGCCGAGCCGACTGTCACTTTGCTCAGGGGCTGGCAGGCAATCGCGTTCCACGAGCGCGAGGACTACATCGAGGTCGTCGTTCGTAAGACCGCGTCGGAGTACGGCAACCCCACGCCAGGGGTGACCGAGGAGGAGCGCGTGCTTCGCGGCCGCTACCTGGTGGGGGCCGACGGCGCGGGGAGCGCGGTGCGCAACTGGCTCGGGATCGAGCGGGACGACCTGGGCTTCAATGAGCGGTGGCTGGACGTCGACGCCCGTAAGAAGCGTGAACTCAGCTTCGCCTTCGACTGCGGCCAGATCTGCGACCCGGCGCGTCCTCGGTGTGTGCTGCCGCTGGGCAAGCGCCACCGCCGCTGGGAATGGTCCCTGCTGGAGGGCGAGACGACGGAGGAGTTCCAGAAGCCGGAGAAGGCCTGGCAGCTGCTCGCAGACTTCGGCATAGGTCCTGACGACGTTGAGATCGTGCGGCAGCTCGTCTACACGTTCGAGGCCAGGACCGCGGTTCAGTGGCGGCGAGGCAACGCGTTCCTCATCGGGGATGCCGCTCACACCATGCCGCCCTTCATGGGGCAGGGGATGTGCTCGGGGATGCGCGACGCGAAGAACCTGATGTGGAAGCTCGACCTCGTGCTCCGCGGCCTGGCCGGGGGGGCGCTCCTGGACACCTACCAGGAGGAGCTCCGCCCTTATGCCCTGGACTGGACGTTAATCTCGCTGGAGGCGGGCAAGGTTCCGTGCATCACCGATCCCGTCGCTGCGAAGGAGCGCGACGAGCTCTTCCGCAGCGGCTTTCTGCCACCCATGCCGGATTTTCCCCAGGTCCGTCACGGCGTCATCGCTCAGCAGGACGGCGGCCGGCCCGCCGGAGCTGCTGGGGAACTCGGTCTGCAGGCGCGGGTGCAGCGGGGGGACAGCGTCGAGCTGTTCGACCATGCCTTCAACGCCGGCGGCCGGTGGCAGGTGATCAGCACCGTCGGCGATCCACGCAGCGTCCTGAGTCCCGGTCAGCTCGAAATGCTGGACCGGCTCGGGACCGTGTTCACCCACCTGGCCCCGGAAGCCGGTGGTGACGCGGTCGACGTCGACGGTGAGTACGCGACCTACCTCGCCCAGCGGGAAGCCGAGGTCGTCGTCATGCGCCCCGACTTCTACGTGTTCGGGACCGCTGCCGTCCTGGCCGAGCTGCCTGTCCTGGTCGACGAGCTCGAGCGGCGGCTCGGCGTCGCGTCGGCGGTCGAGATCGGGAGCTCGTGAGCCGCCTGCTAGTCAAGGCCCGCGCCGTGCTGACCATGGATGCCGAGCTTGGCGACATCGACGGCGGTGAGGTTCTGATCGTGGACGATTGCATCGTCTCCGTTGGCCGTGGGCTGGACAGCTCCGGGGCGGAGGTGCTCGATGCCCCGCAGATGCTCGCCCTGCCGGGCTTCGTCGACGTCCACCGGCACACGTGGCAGTCGGCGGTGCGCCACTGCTCGGTCGGCTGGGATCTCGGTGCTTATCAAGGCAACATCCAGGGGGTGGTGGGGCAGGCTCTGACCCCCGAGGACGCCTATGCCGGCAACCTCCTTGGCGCCGTCAGCGCTCTCGACGCCGGCATCACCACCATCCGTGACGAGTCGCACGCTCAGAACACCCCGGAGCACACCAATGAGCTCATCCGGGCGCTGCGAGACTCCCGAATCCGGGCGTGCTTCGCCTACGGATGGCCCTCGACCGACGCGATGAGCTGGCTGTGGGACAGCGAGCGCCAGCTGCCCGAGGACATCCGCCGGGTGCGCAACGACGTCCTAGCGGACGACACGGCCTTGGTGACCCTCCAAGCGCTGCTGCGCGGCCCGGAACTCTCGAGCATGGCAGCGACCCGCACCGACGTGGTGCGCGCCCGAGAGCTGGGCCTACGGATGTCGATGCACATGGGGACGGGAGAGTACGGCACCCGGTACCACGGCATCCGTGCGTTGGCCGATGCCGACCTGATCGGATCGGACATGATCTTCGTGCACTGCTGCACGTCCGACGACGAGGAGTTGACCCTGACGGCCAGCGCGGGGGCCGCCGCCTGCGTGACCGCAGCAGTCGAGGCGAACATGCCAGGACTTGGTGCACCAGCGACGAGCCGGCTGCTTCGGCACGGGATTCGTCCCGGACTCGGCGTCGATGTCGAGGTGGGAACAGCCGGCGACATGTTCAACGTCATGCGGGCGGCGCTGATCAGCGAGCGGCTGCGCGAGACTCTGCTTGGCCCGGACGGTGTCTACGCGGCGCCGGTCACCGCACAGGACCTGCTCTCGTTCGCCACCATCGACGGGGCGGCGGCAGCAGGACTGGCCGATCGCACCGGGTCGCTGACGCCCGGCAAGCAGGCCGACCTCATCCTGGTACGCCTCGACGACCTGAACCTGGCGCCGGCCAACGACTGGGTCGGCAGCCTCGTCGCCGCGGGACATCCCGGCAACGTCGACACCGTGCTCGTCGCCGGTCAAGTCCTCAAGCGGGGCGGGCGCATCACCCACCTCGACGTCGAGGCAATCGTTCAGCAGGCGCGTCGCTCCGGAGCGCGACTGCTCGGACTGGTCTCCCAATCGATGGCAAGCCACGACAGCGCTGCCGCCGGCGCGATGCCGTGAATGGAGCGCCGGATTCCCAGACCCTGCTGAGCGACCAGATGGTCTACCCGGAATCGCCGCGATGGCATGAGGGAAAGTTGTGGTTCTCAGACGTCCACGCGTATGCCGTCAAGACCGTAGACCTAGAACGGCGTGTGTCTGTCGTTGTCGAGGTCCCGGGTCGCCCGGCTGGTCTCGGCTTCCTTCCTGACGGACGCTTGCTGGTCGCCAGCGCCTTGGATAAGCGGCTGTGGACGTGGAACGGGACCGAGCTGCGTCTGGCGGCCGACCTCGGCCAAGTGGCGGTGGGTCTGCTCAACGACATGGTCGTCGACGGCTGGGGCAGGGCCTACGTCGGGGCCACCGGCTTCAACCTCATGGCGGGCGACGAGCCGCGCAACGGGCAGATCCTCCTGTTTCGAGAAGCCGCAGCCGCGGCCGACCGTGTCCGGATCGTCAGCACCGACGTCATGTTTCCCAACGGCGCTGCGATCTCGCCCGACGGCGGCCGCTACTGGCTGTCGGAAACGGCCGCGCAGCGAATCTCGGTGTTCGACATCGCCGGCGACGGGTCGCTGACCGGCCGCCGCACGCTGATCGACCTTCCCGACATGTGCGACGGCTTGTGTCTGGACGGCGAAGGCGCCGTCTGGGTGGCGCTGCTTCGCCTCGGCGAATTCTGGCGGGTCCGAGCTGACGGGACCGTCACGACAAAGATCTCCACTGCTGGCCGCCTGGCCGTCGCCTGCGTCCTCGGCGGCGCCGACCGGCGCAGCCTGTTCCTGTGCTCAGCCGACACCACGATGGACGCCCTCGCCCAAGGCCGTAGTGCCGGCCTCATCCACACCCTCCCCGCCGCGCCGGGAGCCGGATGGCCATAGAGCGATCCCTTGACGGGAATGCGCCAGCGGTACGGGTGCCGCTTGTCGATCTCAAGATGTGGCCCCTCAGGCGTCATCCGGAAAGTGGCCGACCATCCGTGACGGGGCTTACCTCCCTGCCGCCGCACCAGACCCGCACGATGCGGCGGGTGAGCCTGATATCGGTCAGCGGGTCGCCGTCCAAGGGGACGAGGTCAGCGCGCAGCCCGGTCTTGACTGCGCCGCGGTCGCCCAGACCGAAGTGCCGTGCGACATCGCTTGTGGCGGCGCGCAGGGCCTCAGCTGGGCTCATACCGGCGTCGACGAGCAGCTCCAGTTCGTGCTGGAGACTTTCCCCGTGCGCGACAGGGGCAGGGTCATACGGCCCGATCGCAGCGTGGGCATCCGTGCCGGCGAGAACCGGCACGCCCGCCTCGCGAGTACGGCAACAGTGGGGCGGGCGCGGGTGTAGAGGTCAAGCTCGCCAAGGTTGCTCGCCTTCCCTCGACGACAGCACGTGTTGGCGCGGTAATGCGGCGGTCGCGGGCCATTGCGGCGGCTTCTTCCGCCGCTACCGGGGAGCCCAGCGGGATGTGGGTAATGACGTCGGCGCCTGACTGCAGCGCCATCGCAAAGGCTCCGTGCGCCGCGGCGTGGGCGATGACCATCTTGCCGGCCGCGTGCGCCTCGGCTACCAAGGTCTCCGCGACGTCCTGGCTGAGGCAGCCGTTGCCGGGGTCCTCCAGGACGATCTTGATGTAGTCGGAACCCTCGGCGACTCGTATGGCCGCGACCCTCTTCGCCTGCTCGACGGTGAGCACGATTGCGTCCGAAGGCATGTGCGGAAATTTTTAGTCGGGGCCGTTCGGACCAATGGCGGGGAGCCCGACGCTGCGGATGACGGTCAAGCCGGGCACGTTGCGCAGTGAGTCCACAGGGGGTTAGCCGGCCAGCAGGCCATGTCCAGGGCAGCGGTGATGCCCCATGCCGCCAATGTCTGCAGCGTCTGGCGGCTGTCCAGATGCACGTGCGGGTCGATGAGGCCGGGCAGCAACACGGCGCCGGCGACGTCGATGGTGCTGGCACCTTCAGTGTCGTTGTCTGCGGCCCTGATGCCATGGCCGGCGATGACGACGGTGCGAGACTCGGACAGCCGCTCACCGTCGAAGACCTGCACGCCGATCAGGGCCGTTGGCTTGATCGAGGTCATTTTGACTCCTCTGCGGAACTGCGTCGGGCATGGTGAGGATGAAGGGGCATTCGTCCCCGAATGGTTGATCACGCCCTGCCACCTGGTCGACCGCCTCTGCCCATAGGCCAGGTCGAGAGCCTGGATCGCCTGTGACTGTCCAGGTCGACCAGCGGGTGTCCTTTCCGGAAGGGGTGCCTGCCGCTACGTTCCCGGTGCTTCAATAGTCCTGCTACGGAAAAGTCAGGCGGCGTTTCGCGAGGTATGGCCGCCAGCTTGGCCAGCCAGGCATCCCGTCGGGGTGCAGATGTTCAGCCGCGATGACGGCATCGACGCGATGGTCGGTGAGGAAGTGGGCGTGGACATCCATCAGCCTCGTTCGTGTACGCCCGCTGGGCGCGATGCTCATCTCGTACCACCGTTCCTGTGCTGCAGCCAACGCTGGGGCAGCGTCGCAGCCGGATTAAGCCGATGGCCTCTCAGGTAACCCCAACTTCCACCTCGTCTTGTGCCGCGCTGCGAAGCGAGTCACTGGTCCGCTGGATGTGCTGGGCCAGCACATCTGCTGCCCTGCTGCGGTCGCGAGCGAGTACCGCGTCGAGCAACTGCCGGTGCTCGTGGTCGACGTCGCGGTCGTAGTCGTGCCCGACCGGACGCGACCACCACCGGTACAGAGCTGCAGCGTCCCGCAGCGACATGGCCACCCCATACAACCGGCCGTTGCCGCACCCGCGCAGCAGGCCTTGGTGGAACTGCTCGTGAGCCGCGAACCAAGCACCGTTCACGTCGCCGTCCGGCCGAAGCTTAGGGGTATTCGACATCTGGTGATGCGCCGCAACAACCGATGACTCCCAGGTAATGTCGCCGCGCTCGATCGCCTGACAAAGGACCGTCGTCTCCACCTGCGTCCGCGCCTCGGTCAGCTCCTCGAGGTCCGTGAGGCTCAACGGCGTGACCCGGTATCCCTGTTGAGCCACGGTAACGGCCAGACCCTGCTCGGCCAGGCGCGTCAACGCCTCCCGGACGACCGACTGGCTCACCGAGAACCGCTCGGCGAGCTCGACTAGCCGCAGACGCTGACCGGGCGGCAGCACGCCGTGCAGGATGTCCTCGCGCAGTTGGGCATGCACAAATGATGAACGGGTGGGCGAACCCCCCAAGCTCATGATGAGACCGTACCGCCTGCGCTCGCATTTGAACTGGATTCCCGAGAATGGCTTGCCCTCTCGCTGTCCTCCAGGCATGCTGTGAGCCACGCCACCACCGCCCTCAGGTGCCACACCAAAGCAGTGTCGTGCCACGACCGTCGCCTGGCAGGTGCCGGTGAGCGTGCAGTAGCGCTTACGCACACGCTGGACACGCTGTCAGAGAGGACAACGCCGTGCCCCTGCACCGCCTAACCCAGATCATCATGGGCGTTCCGAATGTCGAACAGACCGCTGGCTACTACGCCGAGTTCGGTCTCACGCCTGCTCCTACCGACATCACCTCCATCTATGGCGTCGAGGCTCCCGCGCCCGGTCCCGCCGCCGAACACCGCTTCGCCACGGTGGACGGTGGGGAGCAGCTGCGCGTCGTGCACTCGGACAGGCGCAGGTTGGTTCAGCTGGGTGTCGGTGCCGACGACCCGGACGACCTGGACCGGGTGGCGGCCTCGCTGGCCGCACTCGGCGTTGCGGTCGAGCGCACGGGCACCAGCGTGTGCGCGGTTGACCCCGGCACCGACGTGCTCGTTAACGTGGAGCTCGCCGAACGCTACGCACCGGAGCCCACCCCAGCGCCTGACTACAACGCCCCGGGGGTGAACGCTCGTACAGAGCAGCGGGCGCCGGGCATCCTGCGCGAGAACCCGGTCCGGCCGCGCAAGTTGGGGCACGTCGTGCTCGGCTCCACTGACCAGGAGTTCTCGCAGAAGTTCTTCCAGCACGGTATCGGGTTCAAGGTGAGCGACACCGTGCCGGGGCTCGCCGCGTTCATGCGCTGCTCTACCGACCACCACAACGTGTTGGTGCAGCAGGCGCCCGTCGCGTTCCTGCACCACAGCTCCTGGCAGGTTGATGACGTCGACGAGGTCGGCCGCGGCGCTACCGCCATGCTGGAGAAGGACCCCGACCGCCACGTCTGGGGTCTGGGTCGTCACCACGTCGGCTCGAACTTCTTCTGGTATCTCAGGGACCCTGCCGGCAACTTCTCTGAGTACTACTCGGACCTGGACTGCATCGTCGACGATGCCCTGTGGAAGCCGCAGGTCTGGGAGGGCGCTCGTGGTCTCTACAGCTGGGGCACGCCCCCGCCGGCGTCATTCCTTGCACCGGAGGACCTCGGTGCGCTGATGACCGGCGCGCACGAGGCCCGCTGATGCCGGGCGCAGCCGAGACGGTCGACGTTCCCGGGCGCGTGGCCGGTCCACCAACCGCCGGCACGCACTCCGACGTCCTGATCGTCGGAGCTGGCCCGGTCGGGCTCGTCTGTGCCCTGCTGCTTGGCCGCCGTGGCTGGCGGGTCACCGTCCTGGAGCGCTGGCCCGAACCGTACGCGCAGCCCCGGGCGGTCCACTTCGACGACGAGGTCGCCCGGCTGCTGGCCGACGCGGGCATAAGCGACCAGATCGGCCGGCTCACCGAGCCGGCCGACGTCTACGAGTGGCGCAACGGCGAGCAGCAGACCCTGCTGCGCTTCGACTACGCCGGCGCCGGACCCTCCGGGTGGCCGCTAGCCTCGATGATGCACCAGCCCGGGCTCGAGGACGCCCTGCGGGAGGCGGCCGCCTCCGCCGAGGGGTTGAGCGTGCTGAGCGGTCACGAGGCCATGGCGCTGACCGAGGGCGAGGAGCAGGTCGAAGTCGTCGCCAGAGACGCTGCCGGCGAGCAGCACGCCTTCACCGCGGCCTGGGTGGTCGGCTGCGACGGCGCGAACAGCTTCCTGCGAGCGAAAATGCCCACGGAGATGACCGACCTGGGTTTCTTCTTCGACTGGCTGATCGTCGACATCGTCCCGAACGAGGCCCGCACCTGGGACCCGACGAACCTGCAGATCTGCGACCCGCAGCGCCCGACCACAGTGGTTTCCAGCGGTCCAGGTCGCCGGCGCTGGGAGTTCATGCGGATGCCCGGCGAGGTGGTCGACGACCTCAACCGCGAGGAGACCGCCTGGCAGCGGCTCGCCCCCTGGGGGATGACACCAGACACCTGCACGCTCGAGCGGCACGCGATCTACACCTTCCAGGCCCGCTGGACCGACCAGTGGCGCTGCGGCCGGCTGCTGCTGGCGGGCGACAGCGCCCATCTGATGCCGCCGTTCGCCGGCCAGGGCATGTGCTCGGGCATTCGCGACGCCGCCAACCTGAGCTGGAAGCTCGACCTCGTCCTGCGCGGCCTGGCGCGTGACGAGCTCCTCGACACCTACACCTCCGAGCGCAGCGCACACGTCCAGCACGCCATTGGGATGTCCGTCGAGCTCGGCAAGGTCATCTGCGTCACGGACCCGGAGCAGGCCGCGCAGCGCGACGCCTTCATGATCAGTCAGGGTGCTGACCCGACGCGGATCCTGCCGCCGCTGCCGCCCTCGACCCTGACCACTGGGGTGGTCCACCGTACGGCCGGCGGCGAACCTGCCCCCGGCGCCGGTGTGCTCACCCCTCAGCCGCGGCTGACCTACCGGGGGCGGACCGGGCTGCTCGACGACGTCGTCGGCTCGGGCCTCCTGCTCGTGTGCACCGAGGACCCGCAGGCATCGCTTGAGGACGACCAGCAGGCGTTCCTCGACAGCGTCGGCGCGCACGTGCTGCATGTGCTCCCGGCCGGCGCCTCGGGCACGTCGAGCGCGGACGAGGCCATCGACGTCGACGGCGCCTTCCTCGCGTACCTCGCGGAGGGCGGCTATGTGGCGGCACTGATCCGCCCCGACCACTACCTGTTCGGCGCGGCGACGAGTATGAGCGAGCTGCCGGAGCTGGTCTCGGACTTACGCGGGCAGTTGTCGATCCCGAGGTCTGCGGACCTCAGCACCAGCTCGACCTGACGTCGGTCCGACGTCGACCCGAAGGGAAGCAGCAATGCCGACGATCCCCAGCTACCCGCACGACATCTTCACCGATGACGTGCTGCTCGAACCGTACGAGCACTACCGGGCCCTGCGCGAGCTCGGCCCGGTGGTATGGCTCGAGGCGCATCAGATGTACGTGCTGCCCCGATATGCAGAGGTGCGCGCCGCTCTCGGCGACGCCAAGACGTTCTGCTCCGGGCAGGGCGTCGGCCTGAACGATGTCGCCAACGGCATCGGCGTCGGCGGCACGCTGATGAGTGACGGCCACCAGCACGAGCACCAGCGCAGCATCATCGGCAAGGGGTTGACCCCCCGCGCGCTGCGCTCGCTGCAGGGCGACGTCGAGCGGCTGGCTACGGAGCGGGTGGCGCAGCTGGTCGAGCAAGGCAGCTTCGACGCCGTCGCCGACCTGGCCCGAGCCCTTCCGCTCTCCGTCGTGCCCGACCTCGTCGGCTGGCCGGCAGGAGGCCGCGAGCACCTGCTGGAGTGGGCGGCTGCGACGTTCGACATGCTCGGCCCGCTCAATGCGCGTGCTCAGCAGGCGGGCCCGAAGGTGCAGCAGATGGTGACGTTCGCCGTCACGACCGCCACCGAGGGCAGCTTCACCCCCGGCAGCGTGGGAGCTGCCATGCTCGAAGGAGCCCAGCGCGGCGAGCTCGAACCCGCCATCGTGCCGCTGCTGGTGCTCGACTACATC